>ERZ1370068.834-contig-10764_pt1 | contig 30887 bp, 29 predicted proteins | sample MGYA00561227_ERZ1370068 | MGnify/ENA primary metagenome ERZ1370068 (study PRJEB38410, sample SAMEA6850437) | metagenome | study: Metagenomic assessment of the ecological functions of the soil: analysis of the soil microbiota associated with the...
TCGCTACGTGGCTGCTCGCGCGTCTGCCGGAGCTCGAGAAAGAAGGCGCCGGCGTTTTTCGACATCGGCGCGCACGCTGATCGGCAGCGGCGGCACCGGGATCCACGTCGGGCAGGCGGCGCTGCGCATCGCGCAGGGCGTGTTCGAGGCCAACGAGCTCCTGAGCGTCGATGGCCCCGGACGGCGACCGTCTGGCCGCGCGTCGGCCACCCGCAGCTCATCGAGCTTTACCTCGACCGCGCCACCGACGCGTGGCGTGCGCTGAAGATGCAGGCCGCGGCCGCGCCGAATCGCTACGAGATCACCGACGAAGTCGTCGAGGGATCGGGCCGCTGCGGCGGCCGCTCGATTCGGGCTACCGCGGCGCCGACTACGACTTCATCACCGCGGAGACCGAGCGGGCGAGCACGGCCAGACCAACGATCAAATACACGCTGGACACCAAGCGCGCCCGCAGCGAGGTGCGCGCCCAGCGCACGCAGGGACAGCTGCTGCGCGACCTGGTCGCCAACGCGTCCAACGCGCAGCACAACGACCGGCAGATCGGGCGGACGCTGTTCAAGCTGCTGATCCCGGTCGAGATGGAGGCGTTTCTCGCCGGCACCGGCGAGATGCAGATCGAGCTCGAGCCGGAAACCGCGGGCATTCCGTGGGAGCTGCTCGACACCGACACCGACGAGCACAATCCTGACCGGCGGCCGTGGGCGATCCGCGCCAAGCTGCTCCGCAAGCTGCGCACCCGCGAGTTCCGCACCAACGTCACCGACGCCGACCCGAGCTCGAGCGTGCTGGTGATCGGCGAGCCCGAGTGTCCGGTGAACTACCCGCGCCTGTACGGCGCGCGCGACGAAGCCGCGTCGGTCTGCGACTGCCTGACCGGCCCCGGCGCGCTTGATCGCGCGCGGGTCAAGGCGCTCATCAGCGACGATCCGAGACAGGCCGGGCCGGACGCGCGCACGGTGATCGACGCGCTGCTCGAACGCGCCTGGCGGATCGTGCACATCGCCGGGCACGGCGATGGCCACCGACGCCGGCGGACCCGGCGGGGTCGTGCTGTCCAACGGCACCTTTCTCGGCCCGACGAGATCGCCACGATGCGCGCCGTGCCGGAGCTGGTGTTCGTGAACTGCTGCCACCTGGCGCGCCGCAACATCGACCAGCTGCTCGGCCGCCGAGGCCCCGGCAGCTACGATCGCGTCCGTTTCGCCTCGGGCGTCGCCGAGCAGTGCTGATCGCGATCGGCGTGCGCTGCGTGATCGCGGCCGGATGGGCGGTCGACGACGCCGCGTGCCGGCACCTTCGCGAGCACCTCTACCGCTCGCCGCTGCGCGGCAACCGGTTCATCAACGCCGTCGGCGGAGGCGCGGGAGGCGTCCTACGACACCGGGACAACAATACCTGGGCCGCGTATCAGTGCTACGGCGATCCGGATTGGGTCTTCCGCCGCGACGGTCCCGACGCCAACGTCGCCGACCGCCGCGTCCGAGGACGAGTTTGCCGGCGTGGCGTCGGCGGCGGCACTGGCAGCCTGGCGCTCGAAACCATCGTCGTGCAGACGAAGTTCCAGGGCTACGCGCCGGCAGCGCAGCTCGAGCGAGTGCGCCAGCTCGAGAAGCGGTTCACCACACGCTGGGGACGCAACGGCGCGGTCGCCGAGCTTTTCGAACGGCACTCGACCACCCGCGACGTGGCCAGCGCCATCCGCTGGCATGAGCGCGCGGTCGCCGCCGACGATGGGGCGGCGCCGATCAAGGCGCGGCGGAACAGCTGGCGAACGCCCGGGTGCGTCTCGCCTGGGAGACGGTCGCGAAGGCGCAGCATCTGCGCGAGAGCAGCGCCGCGCAGCTGAAGGCGGCGGGCGGGACGCCGCGCGTCGGACCGGTAAGCCCGCGCGCCGACCCGCTGCGCTCGCGCGCGGCCGGTCGCGCGTTCCGCGCGCTCGCTCGGTTCGGCGCGGTCGTCGGTCAAGGAGGCGATGTCGCTGCTCGAGAAGCTGGTCGCCATGCAGCCGACCGTCGAACGCGAGAGCCTTTGCGGATCCGCGCATATGCAACCTGGCCCTGATCGCCGCGGGCCGCCGGCCGCCCGGCCGAAGAACGTCAGGCGATCCAGGCGATGAAGGTGCATTACGAGCGCGCCGCGCTCATCGCGCGCGAGCGTCAGGCCGCCAACGCGTTCTACCCGGGACTGAACTATCTCGCCGCCGAGCTCGCGCTGAACACGGGCCGGCGCGGGTGGAAGGGCGTCGACGCCGTCGATCGTCGAGGTGACCAGCAAGAGCCTGAAGGCAAGAACCTCGCCGACCCGGATTTCTGGAGCGTGGTCGGCCAGACCGAGCTGCAGATGGCCAAGGCGCTCGCCGGCGGCAGCTCGCTGGCGAGCGCCCGCGACGCGCTCGAGCGCGGCTTCCAGGATCTGCACAAAGCGCGTCGCCGCGCCCTGGATGTGGGCGTCGGTCTACGACAACGCGCGCTTCGTGCTGCAGAGATTACACGGTGCGTGCGGCGGTGAAGGAAAAAGAGCCGCCGCGGCGCTGCTGGAGCGCCTCGCAGACTTTCGCGACAGGTCAAGACCACCGGAAATATCTAGAGCGTCTCTCACATAGTGCGTAGTGTCCGCCTTCAGGCGGATCGTCACGGTCCGGCTAAAGCCGGACACTACGTACAAACGGAAATTGCGCGAGAACGTCGTTTACGGTTTCGGCACCCGCAGTGTGGCGCTGATCATCGCGCTGCCGCTCGCCGCGTAGACGAGCGCCAGCGGGTGGAGCAGCGCCGGGCCGATCTGCACGACGCCGAACCAGAAGTCGTCGTCGATTCGCCCGAGCCTGAACGCGACGCCGAGCAGCGCGACGATGACGATGCTCGTCGGGATCGGCGTGCCCTCGAAGCTTACTTCACCTTGCCGGTGTCGGCGTCGGCGAGCGCGGCCGCGGTCACGTTGAAGCGCGCCAGCCGGCTGACGCCGCACACCACGAAGTAGGTCAGGCAGCAGCATGTCCCAGCCGCCGCGCAGGCCGAGCGTGAAGCCGAGCACCGCCGGCGCGACGCCGAACGAGATCACGTCGGACAGCGAATCGAGGTCGGCGCCGAGCACCGACTGCCGCGTCGTGTCGAGGCGCGCCACGTAGCCGTCGAGCACGTCGCAGACCAGCGCCAGCGGCAGCAGCAGGAAGGCGATCCACAGACAGCCGCCGGTTGTCCGCGGCGAGGTAGTCGAGGCAGAGGAAGATGCAGATCGTCCCGCAGGCCGCGTTGCCGATCGTGAACGCGTCGGCGGCGGTGTACGACCGCAGCATCGACAGATGGCGGCGGGCCACGGCGTTCAGTGAATGGCGGCGGCCGGTAGGCCGCGGCGGCGGCGCGGGAAAATCGCGAGATGCGTCCGGCGATCGCCTCGGGCAAGTCGTCCAGCGCCGGCGCCGAAGGTCCAGACATGGCGGCCGAACGCACCGTGCAGGCAGAGCAGCCAGCGGCCGCGTTCATCGGCGGGCCGCACCTCGACGGCCCACGATCCCACGAGGTGATGAAACAGGCGCGGCATCGCGTTCGCGATCTGCGCGAGCAGGACCGGATCGGCGACGCCGCGGACGTCCACCGCGACGTTGCTCGAGCGGCGCAGGTCGAGTGGCGATGGCCGCGAGTGGCGCGGCTGGGAGATGGTGCGCGCGACGGCGTATTCAGAACGGTGTCCGGCATATGCTGCCCGATCAGTGCAAACCGCCGACCATGGCCGGATCGCGCGGAAGGAAGATTTCGACTGCGGCCGACGGGGAAGTCCTCCGCGGAGGGCGACTTTAATCACCACGCCGGCGTCAGGAAGTCGCGAACGCGAGTGGTCTCGTACACGGGCAGACGCGTTTCGGGACACCTGCCGGGGCCTTCGCGCACGGAATCGCAAAACCACACACGATTCCCGGCGCTCGGGGCAGGTGGACTGACGATTTCGGCGCGGCGCGCCGCTTGCACTCGCTCGATCTCGATATGAAATCCGCAACCCGCTTTACAGTTTTCGAGGGCCGGAAAGATTCGTCCTGCGCGGCAGGATGGGCCGCGGTGACGATGGTGTTGGGGCTGATGCTGTCGCTCCTGACCGGCCGGCCGCTGGCGGCGTCGACGTCGACGGTGCCGTCATCGCCTGGAGATCACATCAGGAAGACCGGTCCCTGGATCTATCAGCCCGTTTCATATCGCGTCTAGACAAAGGATCCGCAACGCACCCTCTGCCGCCGTCAGGCGGCGATGACCGGCGCGACGCGGACGAGCGCGCGGTGACGCCGGAGAATCATGAGCGCCACGCCCGATCCAGACCAGGCGTCAGCACCACGTTGGTCGACGGCGAAGCCCGAGATGCCCATGCGCCTGGCGCCGACGTAGACGACCGCCGCCGACAGCACGTCGCCGCCGCGCGCGAAGAAGGTGTCGATGGCCTGCTTGGCCTTGTACTTCTCCTCGCGGCGTCGTCGGCAGCCAGAGCAGCTGACGCGCCGTGTTCATGATCGAGTAGTCGGTCGCGTTCTCCGCCGTCTTGATCCAGCGCACCACCGACGAACCCGGCGCCCGGCGGCGATCGTCGCGTAGCCGCCGAGCGCGATCAGCGGCAGCGCCAGCAGCGCGCCGCGCAGCCCCGGTATTTCACCAGGCGCGAGGTGACGAACGCCTGCAGCACCAGCGCCGTGACGTTCACCCAGAACTGATAGTCGCCGATAGAACGCGCCGATGTAGGCCTGCGTGTTGAAGCCGGGTCAGCGCAGCGCCAGCTCGTTCGGCGTGGCAGGTCAGCAGCCGCGCGATCAGATACTCGCCGGTGGTGTTGACGACGTTGAGCAGGACGATGAGCGAGCGCGATCAGCCGCAGATAGCGGACTGCGAAAGCACCAGCTCGAACCCGCCGCTCGGCCGCCAGCGCCGCCGTGCGCCGCTGCGGTGCGCCGCGTCTCGCGCGCGTTGACTACGCAGATACAGCACCGAGCGTCGCCGAGCAGCAGCACCGCCGAGATCTGCAGGATCACCTGCGGCGTGAAGCCGAGGCCGAACAGGTGGCCGGCGACGAACGAGCCGATCGGCGCGCCCGGCCGTCATCCCGATCACGATCGATCGGAAACAGCCGGTCGCCGGCCTCCTTGGTGTAGATGTCGTTGGCGAACGACCAGAACTGCGCGATCAGCGAGATGTTGAAGATGCCGACCCAGATGAAGAAGGCCACCCCGACATACGGCACGCCGCGCCGCGACCGCCAGCGCGAACAGCTCGATGCAGGCGACGAAGAAGAGCGTCACGCCGACGAGCAGCTTCACGCGGTCGACGCGCGACGGCGAACCAGCCGTAGAGCGGGCACGAACGCCATCAGCACCAGCGCCTGGCCGGCCGCGGCGTACGACGCGGACTTCGGCGCCGCCGCCGAGCAGGATCAGCGGCTCGCGCACGATCTTGATGACCGAATAGCAGATGAGGAGCAGGAAGATGTTGAGGAGCATCAGGACCGCCGTCGCGCCTTCGCCCGCGTGCACCTCGGTGAAGAGCGACAGCGCGCGATCCAGCCAGGATTTCCCGGCCGGGGTCTGCCGAGTGGCGCGCGGCGTCCGCCATCGGTCGATGTCCTCTCAGTGAATGACCACGGCGCGGGTGACCGCCTCTGACCGCTGGTCGGTCAGCGGTCAGCGGGCCGGTCAACTCCATCAGGTGCGTTTCCCACCAGCGCCCTGGCCATCGCGTTGTCCCAGACCGTCGCGCGATCCCGCAGCGGCACGCCATCTCGAAGCAGCCGCTCGGCGTCCTGCGGCCGCTTGTTCGGATCCTTCTCGAGGCAGGCCATGACGAGGTCGTCGAGCTCGCGCGGAATCCGCAGCTCGGTGCGCTGCGACGGCGGGATCGGCGTCGTCTGCACGTGCTGCAGGAACATCTTCATCGGCGTGTCGGCCTCGAACACGAGCTGGCCGGTCAGCAGATAATACGCGACGCAGCCGAGCGCGTAGACGTCGGCGCGCCGATCGACGTCGCTCTCGCCGAGGATGACCTCGGGCGCCATGAACGCCGGCGTGCCGGTCGTCGTGTTGCTGCGCCGTCAGCAGCGTCCTGCTGCCATCGCGTGCTCTGGTCGTTGAACTTCACGAGGCCGAAGTCGAGCACCTTCACGAAGTCGTATTCGAGGCCCATCCGGCAGACGTAGATGTTGGCCGGCTTGATGTCGCGGTGGACCAGGCCGCGCGCGTGCGCATCCGCGAGCGAGTGGCACACCTGCCGCAGCAGGAACATGCGCGCGGTCGGCCGGCACCGGCCCGAACTCGCGGACCAGCGACTCGAGGTCGCGTCCGGCGAGCAGCTCCATCACGTAGTAGAAGGTGCCCTCGTGCGGTCACGCCGAAGTCGAAGACGCGAATCGTGTGCGGCGAGCTCAGCGCCGCGGTCGCCTGCGCCTCGCGCTCGAACCGCCGCAGCATGATCCGCGCCTTCGGCGTCGCCGCTGGCGCCGAGCACTTCGGGCCGGACCAGCTTGATCGCCGCGCTGCGCGCCAGCAGCCGGTGCTCGGCGCGCCACACTTCGCCCATGCCGCCGCGGCCGAGCAGCTCGACGAGGTGATAGCTCCCCAGCTCCTGCGCCTGGCGCAGCCGGCGCCCGACGCGCTGCAGCACGTGAGACGGCAGCGTCGCGACGACGGCGCAGACGTAGTTGGGCAGGAGCAGCACGAACGTGTTCACGACCGACGGGACCGGCAGGCCGCGCAGGTGCGCGAACCAGACGCCGAGCGGCTCCATCGACGCGCGCGACGAGCGACGCCGCCAGCATCTTTCGCGGCGTCGACGGCAGCGATCATCGCCGAGATGAGGATGATGATCGGTCGTCCAGCGACAGCCGTCCCAGCGTCTGCGTGGTCGGCGCCGTCACCCAGGTGTTGAGCAAGGCGTACGAAGATCGTGTTCAGGACCATGCAACCAGAGGCCGGCGTCCGGTCTTCTTCTGGCAGGTGTGCGGCGCGTAGCGCACGTAGGCGAACACCGCGACGGACGCGACGATGCCGATCGCCTCGATCGCGATCGCGCGCCGGGGAATCACGGTGCCGACCGTGCGCGGCGTGACGAACGGCGTGGATCACGACGGTCAGCGCCCACAGCCCGGCGCCGATCGCCGCTGAAGACGGCGAGGCGCTGGACCTGCTCGTCCATCATGTCGTCGGGCAGCCGGCCGGTGCGTGCGGATCTCGTCCGCCCCGGGCACCGGCGTCGATGCGCGCGGCTCGATCAATCTGTGTTCGTGGTGCCTCATGATTGTCCCGGCCTCGACACGCTCAGCACCCGGCCCGACGCCTCAGCTCCTCGAGGTTCAGCATGATCGAATGGTTCGACCGCAGCAGGTCGGCGAGGATCTCGTCGCGCGGGCGCGCCGAGCGCGCCGCCGGGCGGCGATCCTCGAGAAACGGCCACAACCGCTCGCGGATCGGCGGCGGGAGCACGCCTTCCAGATACTCGAGCGCGGTCCCTGCAGATTTCGATCGTCAGTATACAAGCTGCGAAACGCGATCAACAGCGGCTCGCGCGGCAGCACCGTCGACAGCAGCGTGAAGACGTGCGCCAGGCTCTGGCCGGCGCGGTCGCGCACGAACTCGTCGACGAACGACACCTCGTCCTTCACGTCGAGCTCGTCGAGCAGGCGGCGGCTCTCCCACACCGGCCGGCCGACCGCCGCCTCGCGCATCACCACCGCGAAGATGCGCTCGCGGTCGATCGGCGACGCGCGGATTCTTGTCGAGCAGCGAGGCGAGCGAACGTGCCGCACTGGAACCGGACCTCGAACCGCAGGTCGTCCAGGCCGAGCATCAGGCCGTCGGCGGCGCGCTGCGACACGCACACCGAGAAGACGCGCGCCAGGCGCCGCCGGATGGCGAAGTCCTGATTCGGGTCGATCAGCGCGTCGATGAGCAGCCCGATCCGCTCCTCGGCCACCTTGCGCAGCGCGAACACCGCGTCGGCCGCGACCGGATGCCAGGCCAGCAGCGGGATGACGTGCGGAACCAGCGCCGGCGCTCAGCCCTTCTTCGCTGCGCAGCACCCGCACGACCCGGTCGCGGTCGCGGGATCGCAGCGACAGAATCGCCTCCATTTCGGGGTCGAGCGCCGCCGGTGCCGGCGCATCGGCGTGCGCTGGCGGCTCCGGCGACGGCCGGCATCCGCAGCCCGAAGTCGGACCGGGTCACGCCGAGCGTGCGCAGCATCAGCGTCCGGCTGGTCGCGTCCTCGATGTCCGACAGATCGAGCTCGACGGCGCGGTTCAGCAGGCTCTCTCGAGCGTGTCGATGTAGCCGCGGTTCAGCCGGCTGGCGGCGAGCATCGCCGCCGCCGAACACGCCATCGCCAGCGACAGGATCGTCGAGAATACTCGCCGCCGGCGGCGACGAGCAGCGCCGACGCGGACCAGTGCCGCCGCCGACCGCGTCGCCGAGCCGGTCGAACGCCACGTCGATGATCGATTTCGCCGCGCGCTTCTCCGCCGCCGGAATCGGCGTGTAGAACAGCTCGTACCCGGCGCGGAAGAGCGAGCCGCGGAAGACCGACTCGGCGCCGCGCGCGACCACCACGCTGCCGAAGCCCGGCGCGATCAGACCGCCGATGCCGCCGGCAAAGCAGCGCACCCGACGGCGTGCTCGTCGTCAGCGCCAGACCGAACCGCTCCAGCACGTAGCGGCTCGACGACATCTGGACGACGAAGGTGATGAGGCTGGTCGGCGGCGTAGTAGCATGCGCGAAGAAGCGGAGCAGGTTGTCGCCGCGTCCGAAGGTCTCGACCGCCTCGACCTTGAAGAGGTAGTCGAGCGAGCGCCGCGCTCGGTCGTGCCGAGCAGGACCAGGAGCGCCAGATAGCGCAGATACGGCGCCTCGGCGATCACGCGGAGGCCGGAACGGCTCGGCGCGGTCGTCGGATTGCGAGAAGGTCGTCGGCGCGCGATCGGCCGCCGGTCGCGCCTGCGATTCGACGGGCGAGCCGCCGCACCTGCCAGGCGCTCAGAAAGTGGAAGGCGGCGAGGAACGGCAGCATCGCGGCGACGCCGAGCAGGGCGGCGACGCGCTCGGCGAGCAGCGCGCTCAGCAGCCCGCCGAGCGTCCCGGCCGCCGGCAATCTGGCCGAAGCGCCGCTTGGCGGTTCGCGGATCGAAGCGCTCGCTCGAGATCAGCCAGAACCCGGACCCGAGCAGCGGGCCGACGCCCGAGATGTGCAGGTAGACGATCACCGCGGCGGGCGCCGGCGCGCGGTAGGTCAGCAGCCACTCGAGCAGGAACAGCACGCCCGCTGACCGCGAAGGACGACCGGCACGAGCGATCGACGGCGACACCGACCGCGCGGCCCTGCGAGTTCAGGCCGACGAGCAGCGATCGAGCACCACCGAGGTCGCGATGACCATCGTCGGCAGCGCGGTGTAGTCCAGCGAGGCGAGGAACAGGGCGTCGCGCGTCGCCTTGCCGCCGACGAACTGCGCGGTCACGGCGCCGGCGCAGACCATCGCCGTCATCATCGAACCGGCCGACTGTCGAGAAGGCGTCAATGCGCCACGTGAAGGCACCGTGATTGAGCGGCCCGGATCTCATCGATCCTACCATCCTTGTCCCGGCCGCTGGGTCGCGAGGTCATCTGTTCCGAGCGGCGGGATCGATCGACGCCGAGCCTTCCGGCGGCAGCCGGAATCAACGCTTCGGCGGCGACGATCTCGAGCCGCGCGTCGGTGAAGGGGCCGCGGACGTAGCCGTCGTTGACGTCGATGGTCCAGGTGCCGCCGGGCTGGAAGATGTCTTTCAGGAACTCGTTGGCGCTCGTCGACGACCTCGTGGCGCTCGTCGAGGTACGTCGGTCACATACAGCAGATCGCGGTAGGCGACGACCGTGCTGCGATTGCGCACGACGATCGTCCAGTGCCACGAGCCGCGCGGCCCGGCGCGGCGGCGGGCGTCGACGACTTCGAGGTCTCTGGCCGGCTGATACGGGCGGGCCGGATCCTGCAGCGCCGCCGGTCCGCCGTCGACCGCGAAGGCGCGCCGGTGCGCGAACATTTCCGGCTCCTTCAAGCGAATCGCCGCCGCCACCGGGCGCGCGGTTCTTGTAGAGCGACAGCTCGGCGCGCTGCGACCACGCGAGGCCGGCGTGAAAGAAGACGTTCAGCGCGAGGACGCCCGCCGCCGCCTGCCGCGCCCGGGGAGAGTCGATGAGCGTCCACCAGAAGGCGGCGAACACGAGCACGATCGGCGAGAGCACGTAGAAGGCGTGCGCCTGCGGCGGCTCGATCACGAACCAGTAGCTGGCGTAGATCATCAGGACGCTGCCGACGAGCAGCCGCCGCAAGACGATCCACTGGGGCCGCGGCAGCGGCGACGGCCAGCGCGCGGCGGGCCGGGCCAGATCGACGAGCATCCACAGCGGCTGCACGACGCCGATCACCCACACCAGGACCGCGGCCGGCGCCAGCCACAGATGGCGCGCGAAGAATTCGAGGCGCTTGGGGCCGTCGGTCGCGATGAAGCGCGCGATCTCGAGGCTGGCGAACGACAGCATCCGCGCCAGCGTGGTGAGGATGATCCACGGGTTGACCCAGTGGGGGCGCAGATTTCTCGCCACCCCGCCGGTCCCCGAGTAGGCGCCGTATTCGACAGCAGCGTCGGCAGCAGGACCAGCGCCGGCAGCAGCGCCCCGGCGCACGCCGCGGCGGCATGCGCGCCAGCGCCTTCGCGCCGTCGGCACGCCGGCTCCACCACGCGGCCAGCGCCAGCGGCCCCAGCAGCGGCCACGACATGTGAATCTGCATGACCCAGGTCACCGCCGCGCCCATCAGCGCGTGCGCCAGCGAAGGGGAGAGCTTGCGCAGGCTGAAGGCCGGCACCGTTTCGAAGAAGCCGAGAAAGAACACGATGGCGGCGGGCAGCATTGCCGACGGGTTGGTGACGTGCGTGGAGAACTGCAGCGTCCACGGCACCGTCAGGAACCATCCCCAGATCAGCCAGCGCGGCGCGCGCGGCAGGTGCTCGACAGGCATGTCAAGCGAGCGCCGAGAGGGCGGCGAACGACAGCAGGTTGAGCAGCACGAACGGCGCCTCGGGAACCGGCGCGAGGTGCGAAGCGGCAGGCCGACCAGCAGCGCCTGCAGCGCGCCGGGAATCTCGCTCTGGGTCCAGACCACGTCGGGACCGAAGAACGGCCAGTGCCCGGTCGCGTGATAGCGGCAGCCCGAGGAGGTAGATCTGCGTTTCGTCTTCGGTGAAGAACTCGCTGCACAGGCCGAAGAGCAGACGGAACGCGAAGAGCGCCGCGAGCACCAGCGCGACGCGGGTCAGGCTCGGCCGCATCGCTCACCAGCGGGGCGCGAGGTCCGATCAGCGGAGGGCGCGATCGCACCACATTCACGCGCGGCCAGAATCGCCCGGGCACCATCGCCCTCATTCAGGAGGTCCGGTTCGCGCGTGGTTCCAGACGTAATCGCAGTCGGGGCAGAACGCCGTGGTGGCGGTTCCACTGGACGATCCGGAGCGATGATCACGGCCTGGCCGACCGGCACTCAGGACACTGACCGTGTGGGTCGCGGGTTGAGGAATCGCCACAGCCTGACTATAGCGGATCGGCTGCCCGGCGGTTGTGCCGGACTGAACAGTGAGGCGGCGAAGATGTGTGTATAGTTGAAGCGTGCCGGTCATTCCGCTCAGGTACGGCCCACCATGAAACACCCCGTCAGCCGCGAGACCAAGCCGTGCCCGAAAGTGCGACGAGACGGCGGTGTTCAGGGATCGGGTCATGCGGCCGACCGGCAACGCCCCGGCGCGCAATCACCTCATCGGCTCGGAGTTCGTCGCCGCGTGGAAGTGCGAGAACGAGGGCTGCGATTATTTCGAGGAATGGGTCGAGGACGCCGGCAGCGTCGGGTGATCGCGACTCTCAACTCGGCCGCGCCGGCCGGACGATGAACTGCGGTGGCCGCACGAGTCACAGAGAAACCACTGCGCGGAACTGCCCGACTGATCCTCGGACGTGGACGCGGTCTGCGCGGTTGCACTTCGGACAGACGGGCGGCTGCCGCGTCGTCCGGGCCCCAGTCGGATCGCGGCGATCGGCTCGGAGGTCGGTCCACGGCCCAAGCGTAACAGCGATCCGCTGCCTGCCGATACACCGGACTCCAGCACTGGTCACGAATTAACCGCAGAGCTGGCATGGGGCATGCTTGACTCCGGTGCATGCGCCCGGAAACGGCCCAGCCGTGTCTGAAACCACGACAATTATCCCCCGTCAGGGGTGAATGATCGAACAGCCACGGCGTCGCAGGCTGCCGCGGTCTCGTGCCCCTACTGCGCCGGCCAATTGCGGCTGGTCGCCTGCCGGCTGGTTGACCCTGGGCGTCTTCGAGTGCGACCGCTGCGGGAATTCCCGGACTTCCGGATCACGCGGCGGGCTCCGGCCCCGGATCTCCTGACGCTCCAGGCAGGCTGACGTAGAACGTCGTGCCGACGTCGACCTGACTGTCGGCCCAGATCCGTCCGCCGTGCGCCTCGACGATCCACCGCGAGATGTAGAGCCCGAGCCCCAGCCCGCGTCGATCCGACCGATCCAGTTGCCGGAACCGCTCGAAGATCGCCGTCAACTCGCTGGCGGGGATGCCGACGCCGGTGTCGGTCGACCGAGATCAGGCAGGCCGAGCCGGCGCGCGCGGCGCGGACGCGGATCGATCCGCCTTCGCCGCGTGAACTTGATCGCGTTGTGCAGGAGGTTCGAGAGCACCTGCAGCATGCGGTGCGGATCGTGTTTCGCGATCACGGCATCGGCGGGAAGATCGGCCTCGAGCGACGACCCTTTCGCGACCGCCGCGCCGTGAGAACGCGTCGATCGCGCCGTGAAGCAGCGGGACGATGTCGAGCGCACTCGGCGGCCACCTCGCAGCTGCCCGTCCTCGAAGCTGTTGAAGTCGAGGAGATCGCGGATGAGGCGTTCCATGACGCTCACCGACCGGCGCACGCGTTCGGCCCAGCCGCGAATGCGGTGGCCCGGTCTCGTCGGGCGGCGCCTGCTGCTCCGATGAGCGACGCGAACCCGGAGATCGTCGTCAGCGGGCCCCGCAGATCGTGGCTGACGATGCTGAGGAATTCGTTGCGCGAGGCGACATCGCTGCGCGGTATGCGCGTGGTCGCGCTGTTCCTCGGCCAGCAGCCCCAGCACGTGTTCGACCGGCGTCGTCGGTATGCCTGCGCTCCTTCGCCAGGTCCTCGTCGGTCGCCTGACGATCCTGCCGGAGCGCGTGTCGTTCCTCGCGAAGCTGCCGGCGAGGTGGGTCTCGACCTGTTACTGCAGTTCCTGCCGTGATGATCGCGATCGGTCACCTGCCGTTCCTGGCGCAGGTTCCGATCGGCGTCGCGCCGTTCCGTCGGACAGGGTGGCCGAGACGTCCGCGATGCCCTTCGGCGATTTCCGCCAGTCTGCTCCGCGACTCCGCCCGGCGCCAGCGGCGGCGGCCGCGGGAGAGTCGACCGCCCCGGTGGCGTCCTTCAACTGCCTCGGCGAGGTGCGCGATGTTCGCCACCAGCGTCGGCGGGGCTCGACGCAGTCGCCGGCGACGCTCGAGTGGTGCAGGGTTGCGGCCACGCCGGTCAGGCTCGCCGCCGCCTGCGAGAGGCTCTCGGCGACCTGTCCCGAGCTTTTCGGCGACGCTCAGGCACGCTGTCGGCGGTGTCCTGCCGCGCGTCGGAATCAGCCCGGGCGTCGCGGAGGCGGCGTTCGGTTTCCGTCCGGCGCTCGCGGACGACCTCGCTCACGCGCTGCTGGTCGTGTCCGGCGTCGAGCAGCTCGTCGGTAGTCGAGCGCTCCTCCGCGCAAGCTTCGTCGGTAGTCGCGTCGAGTAGTCGAGCGGTGCGCGCCTGCGGATCGGGAATCGTTTCGCCCATGATAACGACCCAACTCCGCAAGCGACACGCCGACCCGCGCGCCCGGCGTGTCGGCTCGTCCATAATGTCATCGAGAGATGAAGCGCCGCGCGGCCCGCCCGATCCAGGACGACACCTCGCCGCTGTGGCTCGTCACCAACGAGCCGCACGTCAACGAGCTGGTGCGTTACCTCGACGCCGATGCGCCGCCGCATCGACGCGCGCGCCGGACGAGGTCCACGTGTTCGAGTTCAGCCGCGCGCGCCTCGCCGAGGTCCGGACCGCGTTTGCCCGCACGATCCGCCGCGGCGAGGAGAAGCTGCACCGCGTCTGCGAGCTGCTCTGCGAGACCTTTCTCGACTCCACGCTACACGCTGCAGAGCGTCGTCATCGGCGAGGTCGAGACGACCGAAGGAGCGTTTCACGCTGGTCAAGAGCATCTCGCCAGGGGATCTCTACTCCGCAGACCGACCTCGATCTCGGCAACCGGCAGCTGCGCAAGCTCCGCGTATCACGACGGCGCGCGAATGGAGCCGCGCCACGCTGCGTCGCCAACGTCGTCGAATATCAGCCGTCGGGCATGAACCAGTGGGGCATCCACAAGGTGATCAGCCGCATCAAGGCCGAAGAGCAGATCTGGAACAAGGTCGTCGATACGATCTTCGGGCTTCGATCGGCTCGTGCGATCGGACAAGCAGCTGCGGCACCTCGGTCGCTTCGTGAAGGACGTCTTCGGCGTGAAGGTGGTCGTCGGCGACCCGGAGGCGGTGCGCGCGCTGCACGAGGCGCTGCTGAAGCTGCGCTGGAAGCCCGCGCGTGCTCGCGAAGCACGGCGTGCCGGTCGCTGGCCACGACGTCGCGCCTCGAGTTCATCGAGGTGAAGGACTACATGGCGCAGGTCGGGCGCAAGGAAACCGGGTGGGAAGCGATCAAGTCGGTCTTCCAGTGGTGGGACAGCACGATCGAGGTGCAGGTCCAGCCGCTCTGGAACTACCACCAGGAGCGCGAATACCTGACGCGCGAGAGCCACGCCGGGTTCAAGGCGCGGCGCGAAGCGCTGCGCAACCAGATCGCCGGCACGATCCCGCTCTTCGGCTTCTACCGCGACCTGCTGCGGTGGCTGTTTCTCTCGCCGTCGGAGCCGGCCCCGACCTTCGAGGCGGTCGAAATCGTCCTCCTCGACTGAGCCGCCACAATCGCGCCGGGAGCCGGCGCAACTGTATAAACTCCGCCAGCACACTGCTGCCGTATCGCCTCAGGCGCGCCGTGTCGGGCGAACCTGGGCAGAATTCAGGCGATGCAGCCATCCGATGCGCCATGCTCGCGGTGCGCCTATCGCGGGGCGCCGGAGTGGTCGCTGCGGCGGCCGTATGCCTGTTCGCCGGCGCCTCGCTCGTCGGACAATCGGGCGCCGCGCAAGGCGAGTGGCGCAGCTACGGCGGCGATCTCGGCCACACGCGCTACTCGCCGCTCGATCAGATCAACGCCGCCAACTTCGGCAAGCTCGAGATCGCGTGGCGCTTCAAGACCGACAGCCTCGGTCCGCGTCCGGAATATCAATTCGAGTCGCACGCCGCTGATGGTCAAGGGCGTCGTCTATTCCACGGCGGGGTCGCGCCGCGCGGTGGTCGCGCTCGACGGCGCGACCGGCGAGCTGCTCTGGATGCACAGCGAGAACGAAGGGGCGCGCGGCGCGGCGGCGCCGCGCCAGCTGCTCGGGCCGCGGGCTCGCGTACTGGAGCGACGGCGCGCGCCGACGATCGGATCCTGTACGTGACGCCGGGCTATCGCCTGATCGCGCTTGAACGCGCGCACCGGGGCGCCGGTCGCCTCGTTCGGCGAGCGCGGCGTCGTCGATCTGAAGAAAGACGACGACCAGGAGATGGATCTCGTCACCGGCGAGATCGGCCTGCATTCGACGCCGACGGTCGCGAAGAACGTCGTGATCGTCGGCGCCGCGCACAAGACCGGCGGCAACCCGAAGAGCCGGCGCAACGAGAAGGGCTACGTCCGCGGGTTCGACGTCCGCACCGGCAAGCGTCTCTGGATCTTCCACACGATTCCGCTGCCGGGCGAATTCGGCAACGACACGTGGGAGAAGGACTCCTGGGCCTATACCGGGAACACCGGCGTGTGGGCGCAGATCTCGGCCGACGAAGAGCTCGGCCTCGCGTATCTGCCGGTGGAGCTGCCGACCGGCGACTACTACGGCGGCCATCGTCCCGGCAACGGCCTGTTCGGGGAAAGCCTCGTCGCCGTCGATCTGCAGACCGGCAAGCGCAAGTGGCACTACCAGTTCGTGCACCACGGCATCTGGGACCACGATCTCCCGTGCGCGGCGATCCTGGTGGACATCACCGTCAACGGCCGCCCGGTCAAGGCGGTGGCGCAGCCGTCGAAGCAGGCGTGGCTCTACGTGCTTCAATCGCGAGACCGGCGAGCCGATCTGGCCGATCGAAGAGCGGCCGGTCGCGAAGGGCGACGTGCCTGGCGAGATGGTACGCGCCGACGCAGCCGTTTCCGACCAAGCCGCCGGCCTACGAGCGACAGGGCGTGGCGATCGACGATCTGATCGACTTCACGCCGGAACTGCGCGCCGAAGCGGTCAAGGTCGCCGAGCGCTACAAGATCGGACCGATCTTCACGCCGCCCGTCGTCAGCAAGGCCGAGGGCCGCTCTCGACGCTGACCTCGGGCTTCGCGACCAACTGGCCGGGCGGCTCCTACGATCCCGAGACGCACATCGCGTACATCTATTCGCAGAGCGGCGCCAGCCCGCTGTCGCTCGTCGTGCCGCCCGCAGGATCTGTCGGACATGAACTTCATCCAGGGCAACGCGCTGACCGGGCGCGCGGCGAACCGGCGGCTCCGGCTCGTCGGCCGGCGGCGGGCGCACCGGTGAAGCGCCGGCCGCGGCTCGCGGCCGCGGCGGCGAAGGCGGCGGCCGGACTCACGCGTCCAGGGCCTTCCGCTGCTGAAGCCGCCCTACTCGCGCATCAGCGCGATCGATCTGAACAAGGGCGACATCCTCTGGCAGATCGCGCACGGCGAGACGCCGGACAACGTCCGCAATCACCCGGCGCTCAAGGGGCTGAACGATTCCGCGGACCGGCCGGCCCGGTCTCATCGGCCCGCTGGTGACCAAGACGCTGCTGATCGCCGGCGAAGGCGGCGTCGGCACGACGCCGTCCGGGGCAGCGCGGCGCGATGCTGCGCGCGCTACGACAAGACGGACGGCAAGGACGCCGGCGCGGTCTACATGCCGGCGCCGGAAAGCGGATCGCCGATGACCTACATGCTCAACGGCAAGCAGTACATCGTCATCGCGGTGAGCGGCGGAAACTATAGCGGAGAGCTGCTGGCGTTCCGGCTGCCCGGTTCGTAGGCGCTTGAGGGCGGGTAGGGCAGGTAAGTCGGGTGGGGCGGGTCAGGTCAGAATGCGACGACCCGCCGGGAGAAGCATCATGAAACGTTCGGCTCTCGCGATCCTGCTCGTCGCGTCGTGCTATCCGGGCGATGTCGGCGCAGCCGCCGGCTGCCGCGTCGTCCGGCGCCGGTCACCTTCAGCAAGGACGTCGCGCCGATCCTCCAGAAGGCGTGTCAGAACTGCCACCATCCCGGCGCGATCGCGCCGATGTCGCTCCTGACCTACCAGGACGCGCGGCCGTGGGCGCGATCGATCAAGCAGAAGGTGATGTCGCGCGAGATGCCGCCGTGGCATCGACCGGCATGTCGGCATCACCAAGTTCAAGGGCGATCCGTCGCTGACCGACGCGGAGATCGCCGTCATCACCACGGTGGGTCGATCAAGGCGCGCCGGCGCGGCAATCCCGCCGACATGCCGCCGCCGCGGCAGTTCGCCGAGGTGGACAAGTGGCACATCGGCAAGCCGGACATGGTCGTCTCGCTGCCGAAGGCCTACGAGCTGCAGGCGAACGGGCCCGGACGAGTTCTACGACGTCGACGTCGATCCCGGCTTCACCGAGGACATGTACATCGCGGCGGTCGAAACCAAGCCTGAAGCGCTACAGCTTCAAGGTCGTGCACCACGCGACCGTCGAACATGATCGAGGACGAAGCCGACGATCCCGATCGGCCTCTTCTTCAACGAGTACGCGCTGGGCAAGAACGGCGACATCTTCCCGACGGATTCGGGCCGCCTGATCAAGGCCGGGTCGAAGCTGCACTTCAACCTGCACCTGCATCCGAGCGGCGAGCGATCGCTCGTGAACCTGTCGATCGGGTTCAAGCTGTACCCGAAGGGCCAGGTGCCCGAAGCACGTCGCGTTCACGCAGCACATGGGCGACAGCAGCGACCTCGACATCCCGCCGGGCCAGGTCGTGCGCAGCGACGGCTACTTCCGCCTGCCGCGCGCCGCCGTGCTGTCGGCGTTCCAGCCGCACATGCACAACCGCGGCAAGGCGATGTGCATGGAGGCGATCTATCCCGACATCCGCGCCGACTCGGCGCGTCCCGGCCCGGCGCGGACCGAGACGATCAACTGCGTCAGCAACTACCAGTTCGGCTGGCACATCACCTATCCGTACGCCGACGATGTCGCGCCGATTCTGCCGGCGGGCACGATCATCCACGTCACCTCGTGGCACGACAACACCGCCGCCAACAAGCTACAACCCGAACCCGAGGAACTGGGTCGGCTACGGCCAGCGGACCATCGACGAGATGAGCTTCGCGTGGGTCAGCCTGTTCTATATCGACGACGCCGAGTATCGAGCAGCGCATGAACGAGCGAAAGCTGAAGACCAATGAATAGGTGCGGCTGTTCGGGGCGCGCCCTGCTCGCCGTGCTCAGCGTCGATCCGGAAGCTCGGTTCGAAGCGGTCGTCTGGCGCAGGTGCACAGCAACTGCCGACCGAGCTGCCGTCCACGAAGTTCTCGAGCGGGCAGGACGTCGTGCCGTACATTCGAGGGCTGGATCCGAAATCCCGACGGCACCTTCGATCTGGTCTTCGGCTACTTCAACCGCAACTGGCAGGAGGAGCTGGCGATTCGCCGCGGGCCCGGACAACATCGTCGAGCCGGGCGGGCCCGATCGCGGCCAGCCGACGTAGCTTCCTGCCGCGGCGCCAGGGCTGGGTGTTCCGCGTGCGCGGTGCCGAAGGATTTCGGCAAGCAGGTCGTGACCTGGACGTGATCAGCGCCAACGGCCGAGACCGAGAAGGCGTACGGCGAGCTGCTGCCGGTCGAGGAGATCACCGAGCGCATCGTCATGACGCGCGGCAACCTGAACCCCGGCGACGGCGATCCCAACAAGGCGCCGGCGATCGCGATTGCGCCGGTCGACGCCGTCGGCGTACGGCGCGCCGGTCGACGCTGACCGCGCACGGTGACCGACGACGGGCTGCCGAAGCCGCGCGCCGGTGGCAGCGCACGCCGACCGCGACCGACGCGACGCGCATTCAGGCGCAGGCGAACTCGTCGGCCGTCGCGCGCGGCCGCGCGGGCTCGGCGTCACCTGGATGCAGCTGCGCGGGCCCGCGCGAGGTCGTCCTGGAGCCGTCCGGCTTCATCGCCGGTGGCTGACGGCAAGGCCGGGCGTCACGGCGCGATTCTCCGAGCGCGGGACCTACGTCCTGCGCGCCGACGGCCAGCGACGGCGCGCTGTCGACCAAGAGCCGACCTCACGATCAGCGTCGGAGGCGCGGCAACCGCCGACGCAAGATAGCTCCAGCATCCGCCATTCGGGCGCGCATGAATCTGTGCCGTTTTTCAACGGGCATGCTCTTTGCTGACGTTAGCCCTTCGCCTGTCGCAAACGCCCGCGAACTGAACTTGGGCCGTCTACCGGCAGACCGGGCGCAGCAATTTCAGACGAATGCCCAAGATTCTCATCGTCGACGACTCCGCCACCATCCGCAAAGATGGTCCGGGCATCCCTGCGCGGCCTCGGAGGCGGCGGAGTTCGTCGAGGCGGGGAACGGGCTCGAGGCGATCGAGCAGATCGCGCTCGGGCCGGTCGCCCTGATCATCCTCGACCTCAATATGCCGCGATATGCACGGCGTGGACGTGCTCAAGTTCGTGCGGCCGGCATCAGGGCTTCCGCGACGTGCCGGTCGTGGTGCTGACGACGCGAGGTGACGAGTCGAGCCGTGAAACCGCGCATGGCCGGCCGGCGCGACGCAGTATCTGACCAAGCCGTTTCGCCCCGCAGGCTGCTCCTGTCGGCGGCGCGCGATCTGCTGTCTGATCGGGCGGCGAGGCACCGGCGCGTGAGGGCCAGTCCGTGACGCGAAGACAACGCCACCCCCTTCCGATTTCCTCGACGATTACTTCGCCGAGTGCGACGAGCACCTGATGGGTGTCCGGCGTCTGCTGCTGGCGCTCGAGGTGTCGGTCGGGCGCGCCGACATCAACCGCGGCGTGCTCGACGAGCTGTTCCGGCATTTCCACTCGCTCAAGGGCATTTCCGGGATGGTCGAGCTGCGGCCGGCCGAAGATCTCGCGCACCATCTCGAGGACTATCTGCGCGTGCTGCGCCGGGCGAGCGCGATCCTCACCGCCGAGGGCGTCGACGCGCTGTTTGACGGCGCGCCAGATGCTGGAGCAGGTGATCGGCGCCAGGCGCACCGGCACCGACACTCCCGGTCGATCGATCCGGTCGGCCGCGCGCGATCGCGCAGCCTGGTGGCGCTGGCGCGCGAGCGGCAGGAGCGCGCCCCGGACCGGCGCGGCGCCGACTGCGGCCGCGTCGCCGTCCGGCGCCGCGCTGGCGCTGCACGTTCGTCTCCGTCGGCCGATCTGGTCGCGCGCGGCGTCCGCGTCGACACCGTCCGGAAGCGCCTCGAGCGCCGGCGAGATTCTCAATGCGCGTGCCGCGCGTCACCGCCGACGGCGCGATCGCGTTCGAGTTCGACTGGTCGCGGCGCTGGACGACGCCGACGACGACGCCGCGGCGCGACGGACGGCATCACGGTCGAACCGCGGTCGCGCCGATCGCCGACGGCGAACGCAGCCGCCTGCCGCCGTCGAGCCGGACGCCTGCAGCCGCCGTCGACGCGAGGCACCGTCCGCGGCCAGCGTGGCGCCGTCGCACTTCGTCCGCGTCGATCTCGCGCGCCTCGACGAGCTGATGCGCAACGTCGGCGATCTGGTGATCAGCCGCGCGCGGCTCGCGGACACGCTGGCGCGCGTCGAAGCGCACGATCCCGGCGCGGCGACTGGCGCGCCATTCAGGAGAACGCCGATCGCCATCGACCGCCAGCTGCGCACGCTGCGCGAAGGGATCATGCGCGTGCGGCTCGTGCCGGTCGGCGAGATCTTCCGGCGGATGCCGTTCGTCGTCCGCGATCTGGCGCGCGAGACCGGCAAGCGGGTGCGCCTCGAGCTGCGCGGGCAGGGCACCGAGATCGACAAGTTCCTGATCGAGCGGATGATGGATCCGGTCCTGCACCTGGTGCGCAACGCGGTCAGCCACGGCATCGAGACCGTCGCAGAGCGCATCGCCGCCGGCAAGCGGCCCGAAGGCACGATCGTCGCTCAGCGCCGCCACCGCCGGCGACATCGTGACGCATCGAAATCGTCGGACGACGGGCGGGCATCGATGCGCGAGGCGGTGGTCGGCGCGCGCCGCAGGCGCGCGGCTTGCCGGTGCCGCACGGCACCGCCGACGCAGCGACGCTGCTGGCGCTGATCTGCGCGCCGGGCTTCTCCACGCGTGACGAGATCGGACCGCGCCAGCGGGCGCGGCGTCGGCATGGCGGTCGTGCAGTCGGCGGTCGAGGAGCTGTCGGGGATCGCTGTCGCTCGAGACCGAGCCCGGCGCCGGCACGCGGTTCATCATCGAGCTGCCGGTCACGCTCGGCGATCACCGACGCGCTGATCGCGACGGTCGGCGACCGAGACGTTCGCCGTGCCGCAGGGCTCGGTCCGCGAGGTCATCGAAGTGGCCGTCGCCGACGCTGCTGCAGGTCGAGCGCAACGAGGTGATGCCGTATCGCGGCGCGGCGCTGCCGATCGTCCGGCTCGGCGCGGCTGTTCGGGCTGCCGGAGACGACGCGCGACGCGTGCTGCACGTGTTCGTCGTCGGCACCGGCGGCGCCGCCGCTCGGCATCGCCGTCGATCGCATCGTCGGCCAGCGGGAGATCGTCGTGCGCGCCATCGCCGATCTCGCTGGTGCGGGTCGACGGCATCTCCGGCGCCACCGATCTCGGCGACGGCCATGTCGTGCTGATTCTCGATCCGGCGGTGCTCGCGCGGCAGATGCGCGAGCGGCCGGATCGCGCTGGCGGCGGACGGGAGCGAGCGCGATGACGCAGCAGGCGACCGGCGCAGGCGGCTCGGCAGCTTCATCCTGCTTCACGGTGGCCGGCACGACCTACGCGCTGCCGCAGCGGCGAGGTCCGGCACATGGAGATGATCGAGGACGTCACCCGCGTGCCGAACGCGCCGCCGTTCGTCGACGGCGTCGTGTTCTCGCGCGGCCAGGTCGTGCCGGTCGTCAACCTGCGCGCCCGGTTCGGGTTCGAGCGCGCCGCGTTCGACCTGCGCAGCCGGCTGATCGTCGTCCAGTCCGGCGGCGCGGCTGATCGGCCTGGTCGTCGACGCCGCGCGCGAGTTCGTGAACATTCCGCCCGACGCGATTCAGCCGCCGCACGAGGCGCTGGCCGGCATGAGCGGACGCTACGTCGAAGGCATCGCGTCGATGCGGCGATCGGCTGATCCTCGTTCTGAACCTGGATCGCAATTCTGAACTTTTGCCGAGGCCGCAGACGGTCGGCCTCGGCCGAGTTGATGCGGCATGCAGGAGAGCAGGCTGATGGCAACGCAGCACGCAAAACGCAACGGCCGCAGCGAACGGCGACAACGGGGCGCCGGCTCGCGTCGATCTGCGGCTGGTGCAGGAGCGCGCCGGCCAGGTGACGCGTCACCGCGAGCGGCATCGCGCGCATCGCCGACGCGGTGTCTCGAGGGCGCCGACGCGCAGATTCGGTCGCTCGACGAGGCGGTGACCGGCGTCAACCAGATGGCGGCGCTCGCTCGAAGGAGACCGCCGCGCAGGCCGAGTCGGTGGCGGCGTCGACCGAGGAGCTCGTCGTCGTCGGTCAACGAGCTGTCGGTCTCGATCGAGCAGGTGTCGGCGAACACCGACGAGCCTGGCGAGCGTCGGTCACCGAAACCGCGGCGTCGGCGCAGGAGACCAGCGCCTCGATCCAGTCGGTGACGCGGCACGACGCAGGAGATGGCGACGCGCGGCGCAGCAGGTCGCGACCTCGATCACGCGAGATGGCCAGCTGCGACGAAGACGATGAGCCGCGATACCGACAGCTTCGCCACCTCGGTCACCGAGACGGCGGCGGCGATCGAAGAGATGTCGCGATCGATCGACGGCGTCGCCGGCAACGCCAACGACCTCGCCGTCTCGGCCGAGGAGACCTCGTCGTCGATCAACGAGATGGCGGCGTCGATCGAGGAAGTCGGCGCGATGACCGAGAGCCTCGGCGACCGCGGTCGATCAGAACTCGACGTCGATCGAGCAGATGTCGCGGTCGGTTCAGGCGGTCGCGCCGAGAACGGCCGGCGCATCACCGAGATGGCGACCGGCGCGGCCATCGAGCGCGACTGCAGATGGAGCGGTCGATCCAGTCGGTCGCCGCGCTGGCGCGGCAGGGCGACGAGGTGACCGCCGGCGTCGGCCGCGACGCCGAGGACGGCGGCGCGACGGTGCAGCGATCGATGCAGGGCATCGGCCGGCTGCGCGACTCGATGGTCCAGTCGGCGACGGTGATGCGCGAGATGGGCAAGCGCACCAACGAGATCAGCAGCGATCGTCGACACCATCAACCTGATCGCCGAGCGCGACCAACCTGCTGTCGCTCAACGCCTCGATCGAGGCGGCGCGCGCCGGCGACGCCGGCCGCGGATTCGCGGTCGTCGCCGAGGAGATCCGCAATCTCGCCGACCGCTCGGCGAAGGCGACCGCCGACATCGCCGGCATCATCAAGGCGCTGCAGGAAGTCGCCCAGGACGCGGTGACGCGCGTCCAACGACGGCCTGCGCGTCGCCGACGACAGCAACGCGCTGGCGGAGACCGGGCGCGGCGGGCCTGAAGAAGATCCTGGCCGGCGTCGGCGAGATCACCGGCGTCGTCGGCGAGATCGCGCGCGCCACCGACGAACAGCGCGTCGGCGGCGCAGGCGGTGGTGACGGCCGTGTACGGCGACCGCCGAGCAGGCCCGCCTGGTCGCGGCGTCGACCGCCGAGCAGGCGACGGCCGCCGGCAGCATCGTCCAGGCGACCGGCCAGATGCGGAAGATCGCGCAGGAGGTCACCAAGGCGGTCGGCCGAGCAGGGCACGCGCGGCGCGCGACATCATCAAGGCCGCGCAGAACACGACGCAGCACCGCGGCGCAGGTCCGCAAGGCGTCGAGCGAGCAGGCCACGTCGGCGGCGCAGATCACGCAGGCCGCCGACTCGATGCGGCGGCGGCGCGACGACACGTCGCGCGCGCTCGCCGAGCAGGCGACCGCCGCCGAGCAGATCGCCAAGGCGGCCGACGGTCGCTGAACACGCATGATCGCCAGCGTCAACAGGGCGATGAGCGAGCAGGCGACCGCGGTCACGCAGGTCAGCACCGCGGTGAACAGCATGCGCCGCGAAGCCGATCAGGCGGCGCGGGCGCTGGCCGAGCAGATCGCGCGGGCTGAAGGACATGACGTACGGCGACGCGAGAACACGTCGGAGCAGATCAAGCTCATCACGCACGCCAATCGCGAGCACTCGACGGTCGCTGCGCCGCGTGCTCGACCAGTTGCGCGACGATCCGGCAGATCACCGACCGCAACGCGCCGCGACGTCAAGGAGACGCGCGGCGGCACCGCCGAGCTCTCCGGCCACGCCGAGGCATTGGACCGCGACGCTCGCCGCGCGCCGGTCGATCGAACGGCAGGCGGCAACGGCGCGAACGGTCGCCGATGGACGAACGAGCGCCGATCGCGCGCCGCGGACCGCACGAGCGGACCTGCCGGCGCATCGGCATCCTGACGACCGACGACCGCGCTGGTCGTCACCGAGCTGGGACGCCGCGCTGGCCGTCGATGACGGGGATCGCGCCGGCGACGCCGATCGGGCGTCCGCTGGCCGAGGTGGTGCCCGACCTCGAGTCGCGGGGCCTGCTCCCGATCGTCACGGAACCGCTCGAGTCACGGGCTCGGCGCGGGTGCTCGCGCCGGCGCTGCACGGCTACCTCATCCCGTGCCTCGCCCGCGACGCCGTCGCTGCGCTTCGACCGCATGCAGCAGCGCGTGGTCGATCGGCGCGCTGCGCGACGGCGCCAGCGACGCGTCGGGCTGATCGTCACCGTCGAGGACGTGCACCGAGCGGCTCGAGCGCGAGCATCGGCTCGCCGGCGAGCTGCGCGCACGGCGAGTCCCGACGCACGGCATGCGCGCCATCGAGCAGCCTCGCGTGCGATCGAATCCGGTCGACGGCATCGGGCCGCTGCGCCGGCGATCGGCGGACGACGACTGGCAGGTGCGGCGGACGGCCGTCAGGCGCTCGCTGGCCGCCGCGATCGCCGCGCTCGTCGACGCGCTGGTCTCGGCGCTGCGCGACGGCCACCGCGACTTCAGCGTGCTCAGCAGCGCCCTGCAGCTGCTGACCGATGACCGGCGTCGACTGACGGCGGCGCTGGTCGATCTGCTGCGGCATCCCGACGCCGACCTCCGGATTCAGGCGGCGCTGGCGCTCGGGACGCAGGCCGGCCCCGAAGCGGCCGCCGCGCTGCTCGCGGCGCTCGACGATCCGGACGCCAACGTCCGGTTCCACGCCATCGAGGCGCTCGGGCAAGCTCGCGCTCGCCGCGGCCGTGGAGCGGCTGGCGGCGATCGCCGAGTCGCGCGACTTCTTCCTGGCCTTTCCGCGCGCTCGACGCGCTGGCGCGGATCAACGATCCCGCGGTCGCGCCGCGCATCGTGCCGCTGCTGCGCGGACGATGCTGGTCGGCGATCACGCGGCCGAGGCGCTGGGACAGATCGGCGACGAAGACGCCGTCGGCCGCTGCGTGGCGGCGCTCGATCGCCCGGCGCGTCGGCGTCGAGCATCGTCGACGCGCTGGCCGCGATCCATCGCCGCTACGGCGAGATGCTGCGGCGGCGGCGCGCAGATCGAGGATCTCGTCCGCGATCGGCATCTCGCCCGCCGGCGCGCAACGCGCTGATCGACGCGGCTGGCGCAGCGCCTCGGGCGCGTCGCTGCGGCAATTCGTGGTCGTGCTCGGCTGGCTGCGCGGCGCCGGCAGTCGAGCGCGCGCTGACGCGCATGCTCGGCACGCCCGGCGGTGCACCACGAGCTGATCGAGGCGATCGTCCGCTTCGGCGCGCCGATGGTCGATCGTGCTTGATCGAGCAGCTCGGGCCAGCGACGACGCTCGAGACGCGGCGTGCCGCGGTCGCCGCGCTCGGGCGCATCGGCGACGCGCGTGCGGTGCCGGCGCTGATCGCGCTGCTCGACGAGGACGACCGCGAGCTCCTGGTGCCGGTCGCCGGCGCGCTGGCGCGGCTCGGCGACGGCCGCGCCTTCGAGCCGCCTGCTGCGTCTGCTCGGCGACGACAGGTCGCGGTGCGTCACGGCGGCGATCGGCGCGCTCAACTCCGATCGGCCATCCCGGACATGGCGGCGCGGATGCAGACGCTGCATCGACGATCGCCGATCCGCTCGTGCGCGAGTCGGCGGTCAAGATCGCCGGCTACTTCGGCTACGCGCGCTGCGCCGACGGCGCTGCCTCGAACGGTGCCGCGACGCAGACGGAGACGGTGCGCGCCGCTGCGCCTCGAGCACGTCGCGTTTCTCGACGACGACCGCGTGCTGCCGGTGCTGGTCGACGGCGCTCGAGCGACGATACGCCCGCGCGTCGAGCGGCGGCGGCGCAGGCGCTCGGCGCATGTCGACGCGCCGGACGCGATCGCGGCGCTGCGGCGCGCCGTGCAGCGATCCGGATCCTGGGTGCGCTACTTCAGCGCGTCGAGCCTCGGCCGGCAGGCCGACGCGTCGGCGCTGCCGCTGCTCGAGACGCTGCGCGCGAACGACGAGCTCGAGCACGTGCGCATCGCGGCGGTCGACGCGATCGGCGGCGCTCGGCGGCGAGCGCGCGGCCGACGTGCTGCGTGCCGCTGTCGCGGCGTCGGAGGACCGATGTGGCGAACGCGCGCCGTGCACGGGCCGCTCGGCGCCGTGAGCGCCGCCTCGGCGCTCGAGCCGCTGCGCCGCGCGCTGTCCGGTGACCTGACGCCGCGCGCCGCGCCGTCGCGGCCGAGGCGCTGGCGCGCTGGGGCAGGCGAGCCGGCGGTCGCGCTGCCTGCGGTGGACGGCGGCGGCGGACAGCGATCCCGACGTGGCGCGCGCGGCGCTATCGCCGGCCTGCGCCGCATCGGCAGCCTGCGCGACGCGCGGCGGCGGCCGAGGCGATCGCCGCGCTCGCCGGCAGTCGCCGGCGATCCGGCCCGGCGCGCGGACGCGATCGCCGCGCTGTCGCGACGTGACCGCCGACGCGATCCCTGCGGTCGGCGAGTGTCTGTCCGCCGGCGATCCGCGTGTGCGCCGCGCCGTCGTCGAGGCGCTGGGCCGGCTGTCGCATCCGACGGCCTCCGCGTACGTCAGGAGCGCGCCTCGACGACGGCGACGCCACGGTGCGGCAGGCCGCGGTCGACCGTCCGTCGCCGGCCTCGGCACTGCGAGGCGTGGCGCGGTCGTTTGCGCGACCTGGCCGCGACCGACCCGTCGCGGCCGCCGTGCGCGCGCGCCGCGGAGGCGCTGCGCCGCGCCGGGGAGGCTGGACAGGCCGCGGCGACGACGCGACATGACGTCTTCAGTCCGAGAGCGCTCTGGGCATTCCAGCCGACCGGATTGCCGCGTGCTGCGCGAGCTCATTCACGAGCGGACCGGGCTGTTCTTCGACGGACGGTCGCAGCGATCTCTTGGCGGAGCGGATGGCGCCGCTCGTCGTGGAGCGCGGGTTCCGATCGTTCCTGGATCTGCTACTACCTGCTGCAGTACGACGACGCCGGGCGCGGCAGGGTGGCGGCGGGTGCTCGACGCGCTGTCGGTGCCGGAAACCTACTTCTGGCGCGAGATCGATCAGATTCGCGCGATCGTCTGCCGCGTCGTGCCGGAGCTGGCGCGCGCGGTCGCGCGGCGCCGATCCGGATCTGGAGCGCGCCCTGCGCCACGCGGCGAGGAGCCGCTGACGATCGCGATGGCGCTGAACGAGGCGGGCTGGTTCGATCGCGTCGCCGATCGAGATCCACGCCAGCGACGGCAGCCCGGCGGCGATCGCCAAGGCGCGGGCCGGGCGCTACCGGCAGCGCGCGATGCGCGGCGCTGCCTGCCGGCGCTGCAGGAGAAGTACTTCGTCGCCGACGGCGACACGTTCACGCCCGCGCCGAGCTGGCCCAGCGCATCACGTCATGGAGCGTCGTCAACCTGATGCGCCCGACAGACGGTCGCCCCGTTCGCGCGCAGCCCGATCGTGCTTCTGCCGGAACGCGTTCATCTATTTCTCGCCGCAGGCGATCAAGCAGGTCGTCGGCGCAGCTTCGCGCGCGCTGATGCCGTCGCCCGGCTATCTGTGCGTCGGCGCCTCGGAGTCGCTGCTGAACGTCACCATCGCGTTCTCGCTCGAGGAGATCGATCGGCGCGTTCGTCTACGTCAAGCGAGGACCTGATGACTGAGATCGTCCGCGTCCTCGATCGTCGACGACTCCGCCTACGTCCGCAAGGTCGATCCGCAGATGCTGTCGCGCAGCCCGCTTCATCGAGGTCGTCGGCACCGCGCGCGACGGCGCGAGGCGCTGGAGCTCGTCGGAGGAGCTCGAGCCCGACGTCATCACCTGCGACCTGATCATGCCGGAGCTCGACGGCGTCGGTTTCGTCCGCGCGCAGATGGCGCGCCGTCCGGTGCCGATCGTCGATCGTCAGCGTCGCGCAGCGAGTCGGGCGAGCTGGTGCTCGCCGCGCTCGACGCCGGGCGCGGTCGACTTCGTGCAGAAGCCGACCGCGCTCGCGACCGACCGGCTGCTGGAGATCGGCCGACGAGCTGATCGAGAAGGTGAAGGCGGCGGCGCGCGCGCGTCCCGCGGTCGCGCCGCGGCCGACGCTCGCCGCGCCGGTGCGTGCCGGCCAGCGCGCGACGGTCGCGTTCGACATCGTCGTGCATCGGCATCTCGACCGGCGGGCCCGCAGGCGCTGAAGATGCTGATTCCGCAGTCTGCCCGCCGAGCTGGCCAGTGCCGGTCGCCATTGTTCTGCACATGCCGGTTGGCTACACCGAGCTGTACGCGCGCAAGCTGAACGAGCAGTCGGCGCTGCACGTGCGTCGAAGCCGCGAGGAGGCGGGAGCGTGCCGACCGGGCATCGGTGTTCATCGCGCCGGCCGGGCGGCATCCTCGACGCTCGCGCCGCAACGGCGCGGCGCGTGGTGACCCACCTCGACGTCCGGCCGCTCGACACGCCGCACCGGCCCTCGGTGGATGTCGCTGTTCCATTCGGCCGCCGACGTCTACGGCGCGCGCGTGCTGGGCGTGGTCATGACCGGGATGGGATCGGACGGCCGCGAAGGCTCGGCGTGGATCAAGGCCAAGGGCGGCACGATCCTGACCGAGTCCGAAGACAGCTGCGTGGTCTACGGGATGCCGCGGTCGGTGGTCGAGGCCGGACTGAGCGATCGAGCGTCGCCGCTCGAGCAGATGGCCGACGCGATCCTGGAGCGGATGTGAACGCGCAAAGTCCTGCTCGTCGACGACTCCGGCCTGGCGCGACGCAGCGTCCGCGCAGATGCTCGGAGCAGGCGCGGCTATTCGCGTGGTCGAAGCCGAAGACGGCATGGTCGCGCTCGAACGCTATTTCGTCGGAGAAGCCGGACCTCGTGCATGCTTGATCTGGTGATGAAGGGCATGTATGGCCTGGACGTGCTGACACAAGCTGCGCGAGCTGGATCCCGGCGGCGCGGGTCATCGTCGTGTCGGCCGACGTGCAGAACTCGTCGCGCGAGCATGGTGCAGGCGGCCGGCGCGCGGCGACTTCCATCAACAAGCCGGTCGAGCGCGGGCAGCCTGCTGAAGCGCGGTGCCGCGAGCGTGCTGGACGGGCACGGACTGATGGAGCTCACCGCCGCTCCAGCAGGACGCGCCTCGTCGAGCTGCTGAACATCGGGTTCGGCCGCGCGGCCGCGTCGCTGTCGCAGCTCACCGGGCACCGCGTCCTGCTCGAAGTGCCGCAGGTGCACGCTGCATCCCATCGACGAGAGTCGGCCAGCGCGCTCGACGCGTCGTCCAGAGCCACGTCGCCAGCGTCCACCAGATCTTCTCCGGCCCGGTCAGCGGCGACGCGCTGCTGATCCCCGACGAGTCGGGCGCGGCGATCCCCGAAGAGCCGCTGACCAACGGAGCCGGCCTGCCGCTGTCGATCGACGCTCTCCGGCGCGCGAGGTGATCACCGATGAGTCGGCAACATATCCTCCTCGAACGCGTGCCTGGGGGACGTTCTCCGGGAACCTGCCCAAGGTGCGGGTGCCTGCTCTGGGGTCCCGCACCTGAGCATCGAGCACGTCGGGGCGCCGATCCTCGAGTCGCCAGAGGGTCAGCCACCAGGGGCAGTCGCGCTACGCGCTCGATGGTGCACGCCGGCTTCCGGCTGCGCGACACGCTAGGTGACCGGCTACCTGATGATCGTGCCCGGCGCGTGGCGTCGCTCGACCGGCTGATCCGCGCGGTCGAGTGTGCATCGGGAGCATAGCCGCAGTCGTCCTGTCACGACCGATCGAGCGCCCTGGACGCGCCTTGCGTCGCCGCCGCCCGTGTGGTTTTCGAGGAGCTCGATCGACCGTGGCGGTGTTCATCACCGACCAGCACCCGATCGTCCGCCGCTGGAATCATCGAAGGCGGCGGTGACCGGCCGAGCGCAACGATGCGGTCGGGGCAGTCGCTGCCACGCCCCATCCCGCGCTCCCCGAGCGCGCGGCGTGTCGATAAGCAAGGCAACTGAACGAAGTGGC
>ERZ1370068.1567-contig-11474_pt1 | contig 30886 bp, 31 predicted proteins | sample MGYA00561227_ERZ1370068 | MGnify/ENA primary metagenome ERZ1370068 (study PRJEB38410, sample SAMEA6850437) | metagenome | study: Metagenomic assessment of the ecological functions of the soil: analysis of the soil microbiota associated with the...
CCAGCGCGGCGGCACGGGAGGGCGCCACTCCCGGACGGCGCGCAGGTCGAGCGTCAGCGGCGCACCGGCGTCGGCACCGTCAGCCGTCGAGGTCAACGCCGACCCGCATCCCGACCTCCAGGCGGGTCGACATCTCCCCGCCCCTCGCCCGAGCGCGTGCAGCGGTCCCGCGCCCACGGTCTCGGGGCCGACCAGAACGAGAGCCGCCCCGGGCGCTCCGGCAGTAGGCCGTCCGGCGAAAGACCGCCGCGACGCGCCAGCCGGTTTCCTCGGCGAGGGCATGGGACGCGGCGCGGCCGGCAAGCGTGATCGGGAGAACGAGGGCCGCGGCGCGGCAACCGGGCTCCCGCCAACGGCAGCCGCAGCGGATCTCACGCCTGTCCCCGGTCGGCCGTCGGCACGAGCCGCGCTATCGCCCGGAGCGGGCGCCGAGCCGCGCCCGGCAGCGGCGTCGATCAGCCAGACCACGAGCCCCGGCGGTCGGCTGAACGATCTGACTCGGGAACACGTCCGGCTGCGGCGGCCCCTCGAGGACGGCCGCGAGCGTCTCGGCCTTGTCGGGCCCCGTCACGAGGAACAGGACCGCGTCGGCGCGGTTCAGGACCGGCGGCGTCAGCGTGATGCGGTGGGCTCCCAGCTTCGCGACCCACACCGCCACGACCGGCCGGGCGGTCTCATGGACGGCGTCGGTGCCCGGGAACAGCGATGCCGTGTGGCCGTCGGCGCCCATGCCGAGGATCACCACGTCGAAGCGCGGCCATCCTGCCGTCGAGCCGCCCGTGGCGCTCGAAGACCTCGCGCAGCTCGCGGCCATAGCGCTCCGCGGCCCGCGCCGGATCCGGATCCTCGCCGGCCATCCGGTGCACGTGGGCCGGCGGAATCGGCACGTGGGCGAGCAAGGTATCGCGAGCCATCCGGTAGTTGCTGTCGGGATGATCCGGCGGCACGCAGCGCTCGTCCCCCAGAAGACGTGCAGGCGCTCCCAGGGCACCCTCGCGCGGAACGGCGCGGCCGGGTCGGCGAGCAGGGTGTGGAGTCCCCGGGGCGTCGAGCCGCCGGACAGGGCGACGAACGCGACGCCGCGCGTGCGGGCTGCGGCCTCCGTGCGCGCGACGAACTCCTCGGCCGCCGCGCGCTGGACCGCCGCGCGTATCGGGCAGTGACGCGCACCGTCCGCTTCACATCCCGCTCCGACGCCCCGGCCGCTCACTCGAGCAGGCCCGCCTCGAGCGCAGCCCGGCGCGCGGCGCCGACGAGGAGCGCGGCCCGGTCGTTGAGCACGACGCGCACCGGGATGAGCTCGAGGAGCGCGCGGACCCGGCCCTTCGCGGCGAATGCGCTCCAGGAACGTCGCGGCTGCGGAGCGCGGGGAGCAGGCGCGGCGCGATGCCGCCGCCGAGGTACACCCCGGCGGTCGCCAGCATCCGCAGGCCCAGGTTGCCGGCCTCCGCTCCATAGATTGCGACGAACAGCTCGAGGGCCCGCACGCAGATCTCGGCCCGCCCCTCCGAGCCCCGCCTTGGCGATCACGGGCGCGGGGTCGTCGACTCCGGATGGCTTCTGCGAGCCAGGCAGGCTCGGCCATGCCCTGCGCGTCCCGGAGGAACCGATAGATGTTGCGGAGGCCCGGGGCCCGAGAGCACCCGCTCCACGCTGACGTGGCCGACCTCGGCCGTGAGGAACCGCCACAGCGCCGCTCTGCAGCTCGTCTCTGGGGCGCCCAGTCCGCGTGGCCCCCTCCGAGCGCCATCGGGCGAGTGGCGCCGGCCGTCCCAGACCAGCCCCGCCTCGCCGAGGCCGGTTCCCGCGGAGACCACCGCCGCGTTGCCCGGTCGGGACTCGGCCGGCCCGGCTGGAGCACCGCGAAGTCCGACGTCGGGCAGCGCGGCGAGGCCCCACGCGTTCGCCTCGAGGTCGTTGACGAGCAGCACGTCGCGCACTCCGAGACGCGCCGGCGAGCGCCGGGCCGTCGACGTCCCATGCGAGGTTGACCGCGTCGACCCGGCCGTCGCGCACCGGGCCCGCCACCCCGACGCAGACGTGCTCGGGCTTCCCGGCGCGCTCGCGGAGGAACGCGGTCAGGATCGGCGTCGAGGCCCGCGTGCTGCTGGCTGGGATAGGTCCGCGTGGCCCCGGGAACCAGCAGCGCCTCCGCGTCACGTCGAACCACGCCAGGCGGGTGTTGGTCCCGCCGACGTCGCCCGCGAGGATCACCGGATCACCGGGGCGCGGGCGGCCGGTCGACGGCTCGGCGTCACTCCGACGTGTACCAGTGCCGCCCGTCCTGCCGGAGGAGCTCGTCCGCGGCCGTCGGGTCCCCACGAGCCGGCCGGATAGTTCGGGAAGTCGGGCGGCGGGCAGCGACGCGCCACGCGTCCAGGATCGGCGTCGCGATGCGCCAGGCCGCCTCGACCATGTCCGTCCGGTGGAAGAGCGTGGTGTCGCCCGACCATGCAGTCGTAGAGGAGCCGCTCGTAGCCGGTCGCCGCGCCGGCGTGTCGCCGAAGTCCTTGTAGCTGAAGTCCGAGCTTCACGGTCTCGAGCGCGCACCGTCGGCCCGGGCCGCTTGGCCTTGACCTGGAGCTCGATGCCCCTCGTCGGGCTGGATGTGGAGGACCAGCCGGTTCGGGTCGATCTGGCTCGATCGGCCATCCCGTCGAAGAGGAGCAGCGGCGGGCGCCGGAACTCGATCGACGATCTCCGTGCTCGCGGCGCGCGAGGCGCTTGCCCGACCGGAGGTAGAACGGCACGCCGGCCCAGCGCCAGTTCTCCACGACGAGCTTGAGCGCCGCGTACGTCTCGGTCGTCGAGGTCGGCGACACCTTCGGCTCGCGGCGGTAGCCCGGCGCGCGCTTGCCGTCGATCACGCCGTCGCCGTACTGGCCGCGCACGGTGCCGGTCGAGGATCCTCCTCGGGCGTCATGGGCCGGATCGCCTCGAGGACCTTCACCTTCTCGTCGCGGACCGGCGTCGGCCGCGAACGAGCTGGGCGGCTCCATCGCGACCAGCGGCCAGGAGCTGGAACAGGTGGTTCTGGATCATGTCGCGCAGCACGCCCGCGCGTCTCGTAGTAGTTGCCGCGGTCCTCGACGCCCGACGGTCTCGGCGACCGTGATCTGGACGTGGTCGACGTAGCGTCCGGTTCCAGATCGGCTCGAAGATCGCCGTTGGCGAAGCGGAAGACCAGGATGTTCTGGACGGTCTCCTTGCCGAGGTAGTGGTCGATCCGGTAGATCTGGTCCTCGCGCAGGACGGCGGCCAGCTCGGCGCTGAGCGCGCGGGCCGAGTCGAGGTCGTGGCCCGAAGGGCTTCTCGACGATCACCCGCCGCCAGCTGTCTCCGTCCGTCTGCACGAGCCCGGCTTCGCCGAGCCGGCGCACGACCTCGCCGAAGAGGTTCGGCGGTGTGGCGAGGTAGAAGAGGACGTTCCCGCCCGTGCCGTGGCGCTTGGCGATCTCGGCCAGGAGGTCCGCGAGCTGCGCGTAGACGGCCGGGTCGGTGAGCTCCCCGGCCTGGAAGTACATCGCGCTCGCGCAGCTCGTCCCACAGCGTCGTCGTCCACCGCGCGTGGTCGCGAACTCGCGGATGCTGCGCGTCAGCTCCCTCGCGGAACTGCTCGTGCGTCTGGTCGCGCCGCGCGACCCCGACGATGGCGAACTCGGCGCGGCAGGAGCCCGGCCGTCTTGAGGTTGTAGAGCGCCGGGACGAGCTTCCGCTTCGTCAGGTCGCCGGCGGCGCCGAAGATGACGACGGCGCACGGGGGCGCCGGACGGCCAGCGCCCGCCAGCGCCTGCTGCCCCTGCCCGGACGGTCGCTTGCACGCTCATCTAGCCTCCCGCGGGACGCTCGACGTGCCCGCCGAACTTGTGCCGCATGGCCGACAGGACCCGCTCGGCGAAGGTGTGCTCCTGGCGCGACCGGAAGCGGACGAAGAGGGACGCCGAGAGGACGTCCGCCGGGCACGCTCTCCTCGATCGCCGCCATGACGGTCCAGCGCCCCTCGCCCGAGTCCTGGACGGTTCCCGTGTAGGCGCCGAGCATCGGGGCTCTCCACGAGCGCCTGCGCCGTGAGGTCCAGGAGCCACGAGCTGACGACGCTTCCCCGGCGCCAGACCTCGGCGATGTCGCGGAGCGGAAGGTCATAGCGGTGCGGCTCCGGGAGGTCCGGCGACCGCGCGTTCAGCAGGATGTCGAAGCCTTCCGCGTAGGCCTGCATCAGCCCGTACTCGATCCCGTTGTGGATCATCTTCACGAAGTGGCCCGCGCCCACCGGCCCGCAGTGAAGATAGCCGTGCTCGGCCGTTCCGCCGATCGCCTCGCGACCTGGCGTCCGCGGCACCGTGCCGAGCGCCCGGGGCGAGCGTGCGAAACACCGGATCGAGGCGGGTCACCACGGCTCCGGCGCGCCGCCGATCATGAGGCAGTAGCCGCGCTCGAGTCCCCAGATGCCGCCGCTCGTGCCGACGTCGACGTAGTGGATGCCCGTGGCTCGCGAGCGCCGCGGCCCGGCGGACGTCGTCCTTGTAGAAGGAGTTGCCGCCGTCGATGATCACGTCGTCCTGCCGTCATGCGCTTGGTCGAGATCGGCGATCACCTGCTCCGTGGGCGCTCCGGCCGGGCACCATGACCCAGACGGCGCGCGGCGGCTCGAGGCTGGCGACCAGCTCGTCGAGCGAGGCCGCGCCGAGCGCGCCCTCGTGGGCGACCTCGCGGACCGCCTGCGCGTCGGTGGCGTAGCGCCGACCACGCGATGGCCGCCGCGGAGGAGCCGGCGCGCCATGTTGCCGCCCATCCGGCCCAGCCCGATCATCCCGATCTGCACGTTCCGGTCCCCTCTCGGCCGGTTCGCGGTGCGACGCCGGCCGACGTCCGGTCAGCCGGCCGCCTCCGCGATGGCCTTCCCGCAGGATCGCCAATCCCGCGGAGACGTCGGCGCCGAGATGCACGCGCAGCGCGCGCCGGCCCCGCTCCAGCAAGGACCTCGAGGTCGCCACGGGCCTGCGCCGCCTTGACGACGCCGAAGCGTGTAGCGCTGGCCGGGCACGGGCAGATCGCGGGCGTCGTCGCAGGTGATCTGCAGGAACACGCCCGTGTTCGGCCCGCCCTTGTACGCCTGACCCGTCGAGTGGAGGAACCGCGGGCCGAAGCCGAGGCAGGTGGCGACGCGGTGCCGGTCGCGGAGGCGCGTGCGGATCGCCTGCGAGCGTCGCCTCGTGCGCGGCGGTCATCTCGACGTAGGCGAGGAGCGCGGCGTAGTCGCCGGGCCGGATCCGCGCCAGGTGGGCGCGCAGGACGCCGGCGAGCGTGCGACCGCCCGCCGCCAGATCGCGCGCGTTCCGCGGTATCGGCGAAGAGCCGGATGCCCTCGGCTTCGAGGATCGGCGTCTCGTCGGGCAAGCGCCCGGTCTTCTCGAACTCCTCGGTGAGCCGCCGCGTCGCGACCTTGCTGGCCTCGACGTCGGGCTGGTCGAAGGATTGATCCCGAGAATCGACCCGGCGACGGCCGTCGCGAACTCCCAGCGGAAGAACTCCGCCCCGATCTGGTACGCCTCCGGGACTCCGATGCGGACGACGGGCTGCCCCGCCGCCTGTAGGCCCGCGACCCGGCGATCCTGGTCGGGATCGGGCGCCGAATCGAGGCGCACGTAGACGAACAGGCGGTCGCGGCCGTAGACGTCCGGCGGCCCGATGGGCTCCCGGTCGACCGGGATCAGGCCCTTGCCCGCCTTCCCCGTGGACTCCGCCAGGAGCTGCTCGAGCCAGGCGCCCAGGTCGTGGATCCCCGGCGAGGCGACCAGCGTGACCTTGTCGCGTCCTCGGCTGGCCAGGACACCCAGGACCGCCCCGAGCGCGGCGCCGGGATTGTCCGCGGCCGGTCCCTCGGCCGCGCAGGCCCGCGCCATCGTCCGCGCGGCATGGAGCAGCCGCGAGACGTCGACGCCCATCAGGGCGCCCGGCGCCATGCCGAAGTCGGAGAGCGCGGAGTAACGGCCGCCGATGGACGGCAGCCCGAAGAGGACGTGGCGGAAGCCGTCCGCCCGGGCGGCCTGCTCGAGCTTCGAGCCGGGATCCGTGATCGCGACGAAGTGAGCGCCCACCTTCCCGGGACCCACGGTCTGTCTCACCCGTTCGAAGAAGTACTGCTTGAAGATGTTCGGCTCGAGCGTCGTCCCGGACTTGGAAGACACGACGAAGAGCGTGCGCCCGAGGTCGACACGCGCCTCGGCCGCCCGGACCTGCGCGGGATCGGTCGAGTCCAGGACGGAGAGCTCCGGCCATCCGCCTGCTTTCCGAACATGAGGGCGAGGACCTCGGGGCACAGGCTGGAGCCGCCCATCCCGAGGAGCAGGACGTGGGTGAAGCCCGCCTGCGCGCACGTCCTCCGCGATCCGCTGGAGCTCGGCGACCCGGCCGATCTGCTCGTCGACGATGCCGAGCCAGCCGAGCCAGCTCGCCTCGTCGTCGCCCGTCCAGAGGGCGGCGTCGCGTGCCCAGAGCCGCGCGACGCGGCGCTCGGCCGTCCACTCGCGGAGCGCAGCCGTGACCGCGGTCTCGAGGTCGGCCGGCAAGGACCAGGTCAGCGGGTTCGGCATGTCGCCTCTCCTGCTATGCTAGGCCCCCGGGTGAGGTCTGACTAGGGCCTTCCCGACCCCGAGGAGGCCACGTCTGGTCAGCGCGTTCCCGAACTCCGTGCCCGCACCGTCGCCCGAAGCGCTCGCGCGCCTGGGGGCTCAGGCCGTGGCGCTGGCGCGGGAGGCGGGCCTGAGACCTCCGCGTCGGGCTCGGCTCTGGCCGGGCCGCGGAGGCCTTCGTGCGCGCGCTGGCCGCCGAGGCAACGCGGGGACTGCGGGTCCAGGGCGTGCCCACGTCGCGCGCAACGGCCGCGCTCGCGGCCTCGCTGGGCCTCGTCGTCGTCGAGCTCTCCGAGGACCTGCTCGACATCACGGTCGACGGCGCCGACGAGGTCGATCCCCGGCTCGACCTCATCAAGGGATACGGCGGCGCACTCACGCGCGAGCGCATCGTCGCGGCCGCCGTCCCGGCGTCAGGTCATCCTGGTCACCCCGGAGAAGCTCGTGCCGCGCCTCGGCGCTCGCGGGCGCCTCCCGGTGGAGATCCTGCCATTCGCCCGTCCCCTCTGCGACCGGCGGCTTGCCCAGCTCGGCTGCCAGCCCACCCTCCGCCGAGACGGACGGGAGGCCATTCGTCACCGACAACGGCAACTGGATTCTCGATTGCGGGATCGCGGCCCAAGACGACGCCGCCGCGCTCGACCGCGACATGCGCCGGATCCCCGGCGTCGTCGACACGGGCTTCTTCCTCGGCACCGCGGAGCGAGTGCTCGTCGCCGAGGCGGAGACCGTCCGGGTCCTGAGGCGCGCCGGGGACCCGGGACGCGCGTAACGGCCGCCAACACTTCCCCGACGGAGGACGCTTCGATGGAGCTCGGATTCATCGGCCTCGGCCGCATGGGCATGAACATGGTCATCCGACTCGTGCGAGGCGGCCATCGCGTCGTCGTGTACAACCGGAGCCCCGAGAAGGTGCGCGAGGCCGACCGGGCACGGCGCAGTCGGCGCGGCGTCCGTGGCGGACCTGGTCGCGCAGCTCGCGCGGCCGCGGGCCATCTGGGTCATGGTGCTGCCGGGCGCGCGCCACCCAGGACATGATCGACACGGTCGCGCGCCACCTCGACCGGGACGACATCGTCATCGACGGCGGCAACACGAACTTTCACGACGACATGCGGCGCGCGGAGGCGCTCAAGCAGCTCGGCCTCCGCTACATGGACGTCGGAACCAGCGGCGGGCATCTGGGGGCTCAAGGTCGGCTACTGCCTCATGATCGGGGCGACGAGGCGGTCTTCCCGTCATCTCGAGCCGCTCTTCCGGACGCCTGGCGCCCGAGAACGGCTACGGCCACATGGGCGGCCACGGCGCCGGTCACTACGTGAAGATGGTCCACAACGGCATCGAGTACGGCATGATGCAGGCCATCGCGGAGGGCTTCGCGCTGATGCACAGAGCCCGTACGGGCTCGAGCTCCCGCAGATCGCCGATCTCTGGATGCAGGGCAGCGTGGTGCGCTCGTGGCTGGTCGAGCTGGCCGGGCCGGGCGCTCTCCGGAGGATCCCGCGCTCCAGAAGATCCGCGGGTGGGTGGAGGACTCGGGCGAGGGGCCGCTGGACGGTGCAGGACGCGATCGATCAGGCCGTGCCCGCCTGGACGATCACGGCCGCGCTCTTCACCCGGTTCCGCTCCCGCGAGGAGGACTCCGTTCGCCGACCAGCATGCTCGCCGCGCTGCGCAACCAGTTCGGCGGGCACGCCGTCAGGCCCGCGAGTGAGCGCCGGCCGGGACGGGCTACCCGCCGACGCCTCGCCGAGCACCTCCGGGCCACGGCGGCCGGGCGCTCGCCGCTCGCGCCCGGCGCTCGTCACGCCTCCTCGAGGCGCTCGCGGAGGCGGGAGCGCGCAGCTGGCGCGCGAGATCGCCGAGGCGCCGCCTCGACCGGTCAGCTGGGAGAGACGGGCGACGTCAACGCGCACGGCGACCGCGTGCGCCGGCTCGACGTGTCCGACGAATGACCTCCTGCTGCGGACGCTCCGACGGACACCGGGATCGTGTCGGTCGCCGCCTCCGAGGAGCTGGCGGCGCCGGTCGCGTGGCCGCAGCCGCCCGGGCGCCGAGTCTCTGTCGGTGTGCTTCGACCCGCTCGACGGCTCTCTCAACACCGACGTGGCCGGAGGTGCTCGGCACGATCTTCGGCGTCCGGCCGGGACCCGAGCCCGCAGGCCCGACCCGGCACGGGCGGTGCTGGGGGCCGGGACGCGGCAGATCGCGGCCGGCTACATCCTCTACGGCCCCGCCACCGTCTTCGTCTACGCCGCGCGGGCCGAGCGCACGCCTTCGTCCTCGATCCGGTCGAGCGGGCGATTCCGCCTCACGCAGCGGCCAGCACGCGCACGCCGCCCGCCGGAGCGCACCTACGCGGTCAACGACGCGAACTGGTCCGCGCTGGGGCCCGCCGGCGCGCGCGCCTCGTCGAGCGGCTGCGTCAGGCCGGCGCGACGGAGGACCTCCCGCTACGCGCTCCGGTATTCGGGCGCGCTGGTCGCCGACGTTCACCGGACGCTCGTCGAGGGCGGCATCTATCTCTATCCCGGAGGACGCGCGGCCGGCCGGATGGGCGCATCCGGCTCCTGTACGAGGCGGCGCCGCTCGCGCTCGTGGCCGAGGCGGCGGGCGGCCGCGCGAGCACCGGGCGCGCCCGGATCCTCGACGTCGTCGCCACCGACTATCGACCAGCGAACGCCGATCTTCATCGGCAGCGCGGAGGAGGTCGGCTGGGCCGAGCGCTGCGTACTGGAAGCCGGCGGATGACGGCGGCGCGCCGGCGAGCCGGTCCTCGTCCGCGTGGCGCAGTCGCCGGCGGACTGGCAGGCCGGTCCGGAGCTCTCTGCTGCCGGACGGGCAACGGGGCGACCCGATCGATCCCGCGCGCTGGCCCCTGTTCGCGGACCTCTGGATCGGTCCCTACCAACGGCTGCGTGCCGGAGTGGACGTATGTGGCGGAGGCCGACGGTCGGATCGTCGGGCTATCTCACCGGCTGCCCGGACACGGCGGCCTTCCGGCGCGCTCGGCGAGTTCCGGGTCACGCTCCCGCTGCTGGTCGCGATCGCGCTGCGGGCGCTACGGGTGGAACGCCCGATGCGCGGCGGGCCGTGCGCCTGGCGCTTCCGGCTCGGCCGCGGCGTGGAGTCGCCGCTCGCCCCTCGCTAGCCCGCGGGATTCGCAGCGCACCCATCCGGCCCACCTGCACATGAACCTGGACGTCGGAGTATCGGCGGCGAGGCATCGGGGCCGCTGCTGATCGAGCGCTACGCGCGGGACCTGGCCAGCGCCGGCGTCGCCGGGGTCCACCTCTTCTGCGGCGCCGAGCCGCGGCCCTTCTACGCGCGCAACGGCTTCACGGATCTGGCGGCGCTCGAGACTCGGTCCCGGACGGCTGGTGTACGTCATCGGCCGGCGCCTCGGCCGGCTGAGGGCCGTCGAGCCGGCGCCGGACCGACGTCGCTACTGCCGGAGGCGCGTGAGCAGCGACTCGAGCTGCTGGACCGCCAGCTGCTGGCGACCCTCGGCCGCTGAGGCACCGCTCGCGGAGCTCGCGCGGAGACGCGCTCGTACTCGGCGCGCAGCGACTCGTGCTCGGCCCGGAGGCCGGCCAGTGCGCGAGTGGTGTCGGCGTAGGCCGCGTCGAGCGACGGTGAGCGCCACCAGCCGCTCGTCGAGCTCCCGCCGGCCCGCGACGTGCGCGGCCTCCAGCTCGACCAGAGCGGCGCGCGAGCTCGGCGCCGCGCTCCCGCTCCTCGACCAGCTGGCGCCCGAGGTCCTGGTGCTCGTTGAGCAGCCGGCCCGTGCTCGCGGCGGACCATCGTGAGGCTCTCGAGCGTCTCCGCCTGCGCCCGGGACAGCTCGGCGTGGGCGCTGTCCCGCGCCCTCGTGCTTCCTCGCGGAGCGCCGCGTGCGCCGTCCTGGAGCTCGGCGAGCCGGCGCTCGTGGATGCTCTGCTGCCCGGCCTGCTCGGCCGCCGTCGCGCAGCAGCTCCTCCTGCTCCCGCAGGAACTCCTCGTGCGACTGGCGCAGCTCGCCCAGCGCGCGGACCGCCTTCTCGTACTCGCGCGTGAGGACCGCGTGCGTCTGCTCGAGCCGCTCGTGCTGCCGGGCGAGCCCGACGCCGGGGTTCTCGCCGTACACGCGCGTGAAGGCGCGCTGGAAGGCGGCGTCGGTCGACATGACCAGCCGCACGTCGCAGGCGGTCATCGCCTCGAGGTTCTCGGCGATCCACCCGTCGGTCGGATCGGCGAGAGCGACCGTCGGGACGTCGTCGACCCGCGCGACCGGGAGGACCCGGTGCTGCTGGGCGAAGGACTTCGGCACGAGCGCCGCGAGGCCGCGGTCGATGGAGAACCGGTCGAGGTCGACGAAGGCGACGTCGAGCTGGCGTGCACAGCGCCAGCTTGAGCATCTCCTCGTTGACGAAGCCCAGCTGCAGGCAGCGCGTCACCGAGCCGGAGCCCGGTGCGCCGGTGGTGGTCGCACGCCGAGCTGCAGCTGCGTCTCGCTGATCACGTTCGTCTCGACGAGGATGTCGCCCAGCCGGTACTTCTTGTGATAGCGGCGCAGCACCGCCTCGAGGTCCGCCGGCGACATGGCGCCCTGCTCGACGAGCAGCTGCCCGATCGGGGTGCCGTCCGGGCTCGCTTCCTGCGCGCGGAGGGCGGTGGCCAGCTGGGTCTCCGAGACGAGGCCTTCTCTGAACCAGGAGCTCGCCCGAGGAGGCGCGTTCGGGGCGGAGCCGACGCGACGCGCCGCGGCTGGATCGCCGGCGGGAGCGCCACCGCCTCGCGGCCGTTGCCGTAGCTTCCGTTGATGTGCGCCGTCGTCATCGCCTGCCTCCTCAGCCTTTCAGGCGGTCTGGTGACCGCCTCGATCTCCCGTACGATCGCCGTGTGTCGACCACAAGCGCCTCGTGCGACGCGCGAAGCTCGGCCAGGCGGCCCGTCCGCGGTGGCGCCGCGGTCCTGGGCGACCGCGAGCTCGCTCCGGACTCGCCTCGTGTCCCGCGCGGAGCGTGTCCTGGGCGGCGCGAAGCTCCCCGAGCGTGCGCAGATTCCACTCGTTCCGCGCCTGCCGCTCGGCCATGCCGTCCGCGGCCGTCTGGTGCTCCTTGATGAGCGCGTCGTGGGCGTCGCGCAGCTCGCCCGAGCATCCGCGTGTTCTCCGCGTGCTCGACGCGCAGCTTCTGAGCGTGGCCCGGACCGACTCGTAGTCCGCCCGAGGGCCGCATGGGCCTCCCGGAGGCCGGTCAGCGCCTGGTCGTTCCACTCGTTCCGCGTGCGCTGCTCGGCCAGCGTGCGGGTCGACGCCTCGCGGTCCGCCAGGAGGGCCTCGTGGCCCGCCGAAGCTCCGCGAGCTTTTCCTTGTTCGCCGTCGTGCTCGGCTCGTAGCGTCTCGTACTCGCGCCCATCTGCTCGGCGCGGCGGACGAGGCCGACCTCGGCGCTCTCGCCGTAGGTGCGGGCGAAGGCGCGCCGGAACGCGGCGTGCGTCGAGGTGACGACGTTGACGCGCGAGCCGGTGGCGCGCCGCGAGCTCGGCCACGACGCCGAGATCCGACGGGTCGTCCATGGCGACCACGAGCACCCGATCGGTCTTCGAGATCGGGATCACCCGGTGGCGCTCCGCGTACTCCCGGTTGATGACCATCGCGAGGCTGTTGTCGAGCACCAGGCGGTCGAGGTCGACGAAGGTCACGCCGAACTGCTTGCAGAGCGCCTGGTTGACCTCCTCCTCCGTCACGAAGTTCAGCTGGAGGAGCGAGTCGCCGAGCCGGAGCCCGGTCTTCTTCTGATGGTCCAGCGCGATCTGGAGCTCGATGCTCGGTGATGGTCTCGGTCTCGACGAGGATGTCGCCCAGCCGGTACTTCTTGCGGTAGCGGTCGAGGACGTTGTTGAGCTGGCGCTGGGTGATCGCGCCCTGGCGCACCAGGATCTGGCCCAGCGGCGTCGTGGGCTCCGTCTCCCGCTGCACGATGAGGGCCGTCGGACAGCTGTCCCTCGTTGATCAGGCCTCTCGCGGATCAGAATCTCGCCGAGCAGGCCGCGGCGGGCCTCCGGGACTGGCGGCGGAGCTTCCTCCACGCCGTTCACCGCGTCCTCCATCCTGTCCTGCGCTCGATCCGAATCGCGTGCTGTTGCATGGCTCTGGCGGACGTAGATAGCAAGGCCAGTGCCACGCGGGCCCGGTGGCGGGATGTGACGGCCTAAGTGCCCGGTCATTCCACGCATCGTCGGCCGGCAGCCGTTCGGAAGCGGCCCGGGAGCGGCGAAACGGCCCCGACCAGTGCCAGAAATTGTCACCGACGGGCGAATGACAATCGAGTCATGCGGACACCCCTCGATCCGGCGGGCCCGGGCGTTCCGGCTCGGCTCGCCGCGCGATCGATACGCGCCCGCGTTCCAGGACGGCCGCCAGAAGCCAGGGCATGTGGCGCGCCACCCACACGATCGCCTTGCCGTGCCCCGTCACGACCACCTCGCGCCGCCGGCGAGCGACGGCGCGCACGATGACGCGGGCGGCCCGGGCAGCCGGGACGACCAGCCAGGCCGGCACGGGGTCGCGCGCGCCCGAGATAGTGCCGTCCCTGGTTGTCGACCGCGCGGATCTCGCTCTCCACGAAACCGGGGCTCACGAGGACGACGCCCACGCCGGCCGCGCCGCACCTCCGCCCGCAGGGATCCGGCGAAGGCGCGCACCGCGGCCTTGCTCATCGGCGTAGGCGCGAGGCGCCGGCGGTCGGGACATGGCCGCTCACGCTGCCGATGATCACGAGCGTGCCACGGCTCCGCCGCAGCGCGGGCAGCGCCGCGGCAGCGCTGTCCGGAGGACGCCGAAGACGTTGGTCTCGAATTGCCGGCGGTAGTCGTCGAGCGCGAGACGCTCGAACGGGCCAGACGACCCCGAAGCCCGCATTCGCCACCGCGACGTCGAGGCGACCGAAGGCCTCGACGGCCTGGCCGACCGCGCGCTCGAGCGCGCCGTCCTGCGTGACGTCGCAGGCGACGGCCGAGGGCCCGCCGCCCGAGCGCGCAGACCTCCGCGGCCAGCTCCAGGAGCCGTGGGCAGCCGGCGCGCCGCCAGGACCAGATCCGCGCCCTGCGCGCGCGAACTCCTGCGCGAGCGCCGCCCCGATGCCGGACGAGGCGCCGGTCACCAGGACGACGCGGCCCGCGAAGCGCGCCATCGCCCGTCCCCTCAGGCGCGCTCGGCCTGCTCGCGGAGGACCCGGCGCAGGAGCTTGCCGGTCCCCGGCCCCGCTGGCCCCGGCGCCCGCGGCAGCTGCGGCACGAACGCGACCTCCCGAGGCCACTTGTAGACGGCGATCCGGTCCCGGCAGAACTCGAGGAGCTCGCGGCGGAGCGCGCTCGGACGCCGTCTGCCCGGCCTGGAGCGCCACGTAGGCCCGCGTGCGCTGGCCGCGGACGGAATCCGCGACCCCGATGACGCCGACGTCGGCGACGGCCGGTGCTCGGCCAGGGCCTCCTCCACTTCCTCGGGCCCGATGCGATACCCGGAGTGACTTGATGAGGTCGTCCTCGCGGGACAGAAACCGGATGTACCCGTCCTCGTCGCGCGTCACGAAGTCGCCGACCCGGGACCAGCCGCCCTGCACCACCGCGCCCTGCCGGGCCGGGTCCCGCCAGTAGAGGGCGCCCGGTGGGCCCGCGGGCGACGAGAATCCCACCTCCCCAAGAGCGACCGGCGCGCGCCTGTCTCGCCGAGGACCTCCAGCTGGTACCCGGCACCGCGGGCCCGATCGCACCTGGCTTCACCCGGCGGGTCACCGCCGAGGACGCGAAGACGTACATCATCTCCGTGGTCCCGAGGCCCTCGTAGATCTCCAGGCCGAACATCGCTTTCCAGTCCCGATAGGTCTCGGCGCCCAGCGACTCGCCGCCGCCCGTGCAGATGCGCACGGACGCGAGGTCGTACCGCGTGCGCGGCATCCGTCACCTGCATCATCTTCCGGTAGGCCGTGGGCAGGATCGAGACGACCGTGATGCGGTGCCGCTGGATCTGCTCGAACATGCCCTCCGGCGTGAAGACGCGGGAGGAGCGAGGCGGCCGCCCCGAAGCGGAACGGGATGACGGCCTGCGTCGAGTACCCGGCCGCCAGCGACAGCGGCGCCGGCCCGCCGATCACGTCGCCCGGCTCCACTCGCCAGCCGTGCCTCCCGAAGCCGTCCGGCACCGTGAGCGCCTCCTCCATGACGTGGACGGTCCCCTTCGGCAGCCCGGTGGTGCCGGAGGTGTAGAGCAGGACCGACACGGCCAGGCGATCTCCGACGCACCGGCGGCGCCGGCTGGGACCCCGTCGCGAGCAGCGCGCCGTACGGGATGTAGCCCTTCGCCTTCACCTCCGCCGCGTCTCCTCCGATCACGATCACATGGCGGATCCGGTCGAGATCGGGCCGCGCCTTCTCCACCTCGTCGAGGAGCGGCGCGGCGACGATCAGGACCGACGCCTGGGTGTCCTCGGCCACGTGCACGAGCTCGGTCCGCGAGAACAGCGGGGACGTGGGCACGATCACCCCGCCGATCCGGATCACCGCGAAGTTGGCGACGAGGGCCGGCGGGGATCGGAGGGGCCCTCAGCAGGACCCGGTCCTCCTCCTCGACGCCCAGCGCCTGGAGGGCCGAGCCCAGCCGGCCGACGGCGGCCTGGAGCTCGCGGTACGTCATCCGCTGATCGTCGTAGAGGATGGCCGCGCGGTCCCCGTGACCCGCCTCGACCTGGCGGTCGATCAGCTCCTCGGTCGAGTTCAGGCGCGCCGGGTAGCGCGGCGTGCTCGGGCAGCGTGTAGATCCGCTCGGGCCAGAGCTCCCGGGGCGGAAGGAAGCTCGAGGGGATCGCGCCCATCGTCACCTCTCCAGTCGGCCAGGATCGGCTGGCGAGCCCGCCGCGGGCCGCCACCCGTCGATTCTATCCGCTCGGGGTCCCGTCGCGCCTTGACAGGCGGACGGCCGTCTTCCTAGAGTCCGCGCATGCGCTGGCGGATGCTCGCCTGGATCTGCCTCGCCGAGCTGGGCGCGCTGTCCCTGTGGTTCTCCGCCACCGCGGTCGGGCCCGTCCTGCGCACCGCATGGATGTCGACCAGCGCCCAGGCCTGGCTCTCGATGGCCGTGACACTCGGCTTCGTCGTGGGGACCGTCGTCGGCGCCGTTCTCACCCTCAGCGGACTTCGTCGGCGCGCGCCGGCTCTTCGTGCTTGCGGCCGTCGGCGGCGCCGCGGTCAACCTCGCGCCTGCTCGTCGTCATCGAGTCCCTCCCGCTCGTGCTCACGGCCTGCGGTTCCTGACGGGCCTCGCGATGGCGGGGACGTACCCGCCGGCCATGAAGCTGGCCGCGAGCTGGTTCCTGACGGAGCGCGGCCTGGCCGTCGGCAGCCTGGTGGGCGCGCTCACCTTGGGCGGGGCCGCTCCCGCACCTGCTCAACTACGCCGGCGGGCTGGCGTGGCGGCCGGTGATCGCCGGCACGTCGCTCGCGGCCTCTGGGCGCCGCCATCGTCATGGCCACGCTGGTCCGCGACGGGCCTCACGTCCAGGGTCGCGCGCCCTTCAACCCCGGCTGCATTCGCGACCTGGTCCGCTCCCGACCGGTCGTGCTGGCGAGCCTCGGATACTTCGGCCACATGTGGGAGCTCTACGCCATGTGGACCTGGATCGGACCCTACCTCCTCCAGGCGTTCACGCGGCGCGGGCCTGCCCGCTGCGCCGCGCCTCGGTGCGCTGGCGACGACCATCGTGATCGGCGCCGGCGCGGTGAGCTGCGTGCTGGCGGGCCTAGCGGCCGACCGGATCGGACGCACGGCCGTGACCATGGTGGCGATGGTCACGAGCGGGGCGTGCGCGGCATCGATCGGGTTCGCGTTCCACCGCCCCGGCTGGCTCGTCCTGGTGGCCCTGGTGTGGGGCTTCACCATCGTCGCCGATTCGGCCCAGTTCTCGGCGGCGATCACGGAGCTCGCGCCGGCCGCCTACGTGGGAACCGCCCTGTCCCTTCAGACCAGCGTCGGATTCCTGATCACGCTGGCCTCGACCTGGCTCGTGCCGCGGGCGATCGAGGCGTGGGGCTGGCCCTGGGCCTTCGCGTTCCTGGCGCCCGGTCCGGTCCTCGGCACGCTCGCGATGGCCCGCCTTCGCCGCTTGCCGGAGAGCGCCCGCCTGGCCGGCGGGCGCCGCTGATCGCCAGGCTTCGCGGTCCTCGTACTGCGTCTTGAGCGTGGCCACCACGGCCGGGTCCGCCAGCGTGGTGGTGTCGCCGAGGCACGCGACCCTCGGCCACGTCGCGCGAGTAGCCGGCGCATGATCTTGCCGCTCCGCGTCTTGGGCAGCTCCGCGGCGTAGATGACGTCGTCAGGCCGCGCCAGGCGCGCCGATCTTCTTGGCGACGTGCTGCTTGATCTCGTCCTTGAGCGGCGTCGGTCTGCGCGATGCCGTGCTTGATCGTGACGAAGGCGGCGATGGCCTGGCCCTTGATGTCGTGGGGCCGCCCGATGACCGCGGCCTCGGCCACCGACGGGTGGTCGACGAGCGCCGACTCCACCTCCATGGTGGAGACGCGATGGCCGGAGATGTTCATGACGTCGTCGATCCGGCCCAGCAGCCAGAAGTAGCCGTCCTTGTCGCGCTTGGCAGCCGTCGCCGGTGAAGTACATCGCCCGGCATCTGGCTCCAGTACTGGCTGCTGGTAGCGCTCGGGATCGCCGTAGATGCCGCGGAGCATGCCGGGCCACGGCCGCTTGAGCACGAGGTACCCGGCCTGAGCCGGCTCGCCCTTGTCGTTGACGACCTCGGCGCTCGATGCCCGGGAACGGGAGCGTCGCCGAGCCGGGCTTGCAGCACCGTCGACCCGGGCAGCGGCGAGATGAGGATGTGGCCCGTCTCCGTCTGCCACCAGGTGTCGACGACGGGACAACGGCCGCCGCCGATGACCTTCCAGTACCAGACCCACGCCTCGGGGTTGATCGGCTCGCCCACGCTGCCGAGCAGGCGCAGCGACGACAGGTCGCAGCGCTTCGGGGTACTCGTCGCCCCACCGGACGAAGGTGCGGATGGCGGTGGGCGCGGTGTAGAGGATGGTGACGCCGTACTTCTCGACGATCCGCCAGAACCGGTCCTTGTCGGGCCAGTCCGGGCGTGCCCTCGTACATCACGCGTGGTCGCGCCGTTGGCGAGCGGCCCGTAGACGATGTAGGAGTGGCCGGTGACCCAGCCCGATGTCGGCCGTGCACCAGTACACGTCCTCCTCGCGGAGGTCGAAGATCATGCGATGGGTGGCCGACACGCCGGTGAGGTACCCGCCCGTGGTGTGGACGATCCCCTTGGGCTTGCCCGTCGATCCCGAGGTGTAGAGGAGATAGAGCATGTCCTCGGAGTCCATCGGCTCGGGCTTCGTGTAGGCGTCGGCCCCCTTGACGAAGTCGTCCCACCAGACGTCCCGGTCCTGCTGCCAGCCGATCTCCTGGCCCGTCCGCTTGTACACGATCACCGTGCGGACCTGCGGGCACTCCTTGAGCGCCGTCGTCGGTGTTCTTCTTGAGGGGACCAGCCCGCCGCGCCGGTAGCTGCCGTCGGCCGTGATCACCAGCTTGGCCTCGCAGTCGTTGATCCGGTCGCGCGAGCGACTCGGGCGCGAAGCCGCCGAACACCACGCTGTGGGGCGCGCCGATGCGCGCGCACGCGAGCATCGCGACCGCGAGCTCCGGGACCATCGGCATGTAGATGGTGACCGTGTCGCCCTTCTTGACGCCGTGGCGTCGGAGCGCGGCCGCGAAGCGGTTGACGTCGCGCCAGAGATCCCGGTAGGTCAGCACGCGGCTGTCCCCGGGCTCGCCCTCCCAGATGATCGCCGCCTTGTTGCGCCGCGGCCCTCGACGTGCCGGTCGAGGCAGTTGTCGGAGACGTTGAGCTTGCCCGCCGATGAACCACTTCGCGTAGGGCAGCTTCCACTCGAGCGCCTTCCGCCACGGCTTGAGCCACCGGAGCTCCCGGGCCTGGCGCTCCCAGAACCGCACGGGGTTACGACGGGCCTCGCGGTAGATCGCGCGCGCTCCGGACCCGCGCGCGCCTTGGCAAACGCTTTCGGCGGCGGGAACTTCCGCCCTTCCTTCAGGAGGGCCTCGATGGGCTCGCTGCCTCGCGTGGCTTTCGGCATGGCGCTCCTCGCGTCGTCGAGAGGTTGGGTCCCGGGGACCGGCTCAGGTCGTCACTCGGCCCCCGAGGAATTCTACCCGATTGCCGATCCCCTCAAGTAGCCCCGCCGGCCGGCGCGCGCCGGACAACCCTTTCCTTCGGCCCCCGGGCGGCCGTGTTAGACTCTGCAGCCGCAGGAGGCCCCCGGCTCGATGGACCTGGATCTGATCCGCAGCTTGGCCATTCCCGGCACCACCAAGATCGTCCTGCTCTCGGCGGACGGCCTGGGTGGCTTCCCGGACCCGGCCACGGGCCTATCCGAGCTGGAGACGGCCCGGATCCCCCATCTGGACGCGCTGGCGCGGCGCGGACTCGTGCGGCCTGCTCCGTCACGTCGCCCCGGGCATCACCCCGGGAGCGGCCCGGGCCATCTCGGCCTCTTCGGCTACGAGCCCCTCCGTTACCCGGTGGGGCGGGGCGTCCTCGAAGCCCTGGGAATCGACTTCGACCTCCGCCCGGGTGATGTAGCCGCCCGGGGGAACTTCTGCACCCTCGACGCCGCCGGCCGCATCACGGACCGCCGGGCCGGCCGGATCTCCACGGAGCGGTGCGCCGCGCTGGTGGAGCGGCTGCGCCGGATCCGCGTGCCGGGAATCGAGCTCCTCGTCGAGCCGGTCAAGGAGCACCGGTTCGTCCTGCGTGCTGCGCGGGCCGGGGCTGTCCGGCCACCTGTCCGGAGACCGACCCCCAGGCCGTCGGCCAGCCGCCGCTGCCCGTGCACGCCCAGGCTCCGGACGCCCAACGGACGGCCGACATCGTCAACCGGTTCGTCGCCGAGGCCCGGACCGCTCCTGGCCGATGCGACGCCGGCGAACATGGTGCTCCTGCGGGGCTTCGACCAGCGGCCGGCGCTCCCGCGCTTCCCGAGGTCTACGGCCTCCGCGCCGCGGCGATCGCCGCCTACCCGATGTACCGGGGCCTCGCCCGCCTGGTCGGCATGGACGTGCTCAAGACCGGCAGCACGTTCGCGGACGAGGTGAGCACGCCTCAAGGACCACTGGGACGCCTACGACTTCGTGTTCCTGCACTACAAGGACACCGACAAGGCCGGGGAGGACGGGGACTTCGCCGGGCAAGGTGGCGGCCCTCGAGCGCCTGACGCCGCGCTGCCCGGCGATCGACGGCGCTCAACCCGCGACGTCCTCGTCGTCAGCGGCGACCACGCCACCCCGGCGGTCCTCGCGGCGCACTCCTGGCACCCGGTGCCGGTCGCGCTGGTCGGTCAGTACGCATTGCCCGATGCCGTGGAGCGCTTCTCCGAGCGGGCCTGCGGGGCGGGAAGCCTCGGGACCCTGCCAGCCCACGACCTCATGCCGCTCATCCTGGCCCACGCCCTGCGCCTGACCAAGTACGGCGCCTGATCGGTCGATCCGGGCGAGGGGTGTAGACTGAGGTCCGCCCATGCGGCGTGTCGTCGTGTGCCCCACCGACTTCCTGTTCCGCCTCTTCCAGGGAACCTCGGGCAACTCGGACTCCTGGGTCTTCCTGGTGAGCGACGGCAAGACGCGTACCGGCCTGGCCCGCCAGGACGCTAACGCGCTCGCCGGCCCGCTGGACGACCCGGCTCTCTACCGGCGCGCGCACCTGTCCGTCGTCGGACCTCGTGATGCTCATGGCCCCGGAGCGACGCCCAGGCGCGGCCCGAGCCTGGCGCGGATCCTGGAGACCGATCCTCGAGGTGGCGCCGGAGGTGCCTGTCCTGGTCGTCCACCAGGGCGCGCGGCCGCCCTCCCTGCCGCATCACCCGAACGTGAGCACGGTGATGCTCGGGCGCACGATGCGCGAGATCCTGCGCCCCGAGATGGACCGCGCCCTCCTCCGCGTCCGCATCGAGCAGATGCGCCAGCTCCTCGCGGGCAAGGACCGCGTGGGTATCCTGCTCCAGGACGACCCGATCCGGACGCGATGGCCTCGGGCCTCGCGCTCCGCGCCCTGCTCGGCCGCACCCGGGCCACGGCGCCGCTCCTGTCGTTCGGCCGCGTGACGCGGCCGGAGAACCTCGCGATGGTGGAAGCGCTCGAGATCGAGGTCGACCAGGTCACCCCGAGGGGCTCCGCGCGTACGACGCGCTCGGCGATGGTGGACGTCCAGCCGACGTTCTGCGAGGAGGCGCTGCCGCAGGTCGCGGTCGTCATCGATCATCACCCGGAGGCGAAGGGCTGGCGTGCGCCGTTCCGGGACGTGCGGCCGACGTACGGCGCCACGTCGACGATCATGACCGGAGTACCTGCGCGCGGCCGACGTGAAGATCACGGAGCGGGTCGCGACGGCGCTCTTCTACGGCATCAAGACGGACACGCTCCACCTCGAGCGGAGCGGCACCCGGGCGGACATGCAGGCCTTCGCGTACCTCTACGGCCTGGCCAATCACAACATCCTGCGCCGGATCGAGCGCCCGAGCTTCCGCTCGACGCGCCTCGACGCGCTGGGCGACGCGCTGGTCCACCGGACGATCATCCAGAACGCGCTGTTCGCCCACCTGGGCCGCGTCAGCCGGCCTGATCTCATCCCGCAGTTCGCGGATCTGTGCCTCCAGGTCAAGGGCATCGAGTGGTCGGTCGTCTCCGGCCTCACGGGCGACGAGGTGCACGTCTCGGTCCGCAACGTCGGCTACGTCCGGGCCGCCGGGGACGTGGTGCAGACCGCCTTCGGTGAGCTGGGCTCGGCGGGCGGCCACCGTTCGGCCGCGAAGGCGGTGATCCCCGCGAGCACCTGGGCCGCCCGCGTCGGTCCGCTCGAGCGCCGCCGCGATGCGCCGCGCGATCGTCAGCCGCTTCGTCCACGCCCTCGACGGCAACGCCACCGCGCCCTAAGTCAGCGCGAGGGCTACCTCCCTCCGCGCGTCCGGTGATATGCTGGCGGCCAGGCGTGGCGGCGGGGCCTCCGGTGGCCTCGGGGGCTCGGGTCGGCGTGCGAGGCTGACGGTCCGTGGTCCACGAGCGGAGGACGATGAGCGTGACAACGCACCGCAGGTGGGTGGCTCTCCTCGGGTTCGCGGTCCTTGCCGCTGATCCCTCTCGCGACGCCGGCGCACGCGTTCTCCGTCGTGCGGTGCGCGGCGTCCCGGCCGGCGGGTTCGCCCAGCTCCCCGGCGGCCGGCCCCTCGCCGATCCCATCCCGCACATCCCGATCAACGGCACGGCCGGATTCGTCGGTGGCTGGCGCCAACACGCTGCCCGGCGGTGATCTGTCGATCGGCCTCGGCTACCTCGGCCAGCAGGCCGTCTGCCAGCAGGAAGAAGGGCGTCTTCGACCAGAACACCCTCTTCCTCGCGCTCGGCTACGGCATCACCGAGCGGATCCAGTCTCGCTCCAGGTCCCGTACACCTGGTACGAGGCGGACAAGTCGAACTTTGAGCGGCAGTGGCGTCGACGATCTGAGCTTCGGTCTAGGCTATCGCTTCCTCGACGAGGCCGGCTGGCGGCCGGCGCTCTCGGTCGTGGGCTACGTGGTCGCGCCGACGGCCGAGCGCTCGGAAGGTCTCGGCACGAACGAGTGGGGCGGCGGCGTCGCGCTCGCGGCCACCAAGACGATCGTCGGGCCGCTCAGGCGCGCTTCGCGAGCGCGGGCTACCAGTACAACGGCCGCGGCGGCGCCAACGTCGAGGATCAGTTCGTCTCGGGCCTGGGGCTCGAGTACGTCATCACGCCGCACGTCTCGCGTCGCTCGCCGAGGGCACGGCCAACACCAACTGGCGCGACGGATGCGAGGATCGGCACTCCGACTGGATCGCCGGGATGAACGCGGGCGTGCGCCTGCGGTTCGGCGGCTTCCTGATCAGCCTGGCGGGCCGGAAGGGCTTCACCAACGACGCGCCCGACTGGGGCGTCTTCGCCCTCGTCACCTACCAGATGAACGTCGGCTCGCCGTTCGTCGCGAAGGCGGCCGCCGGACCGGCCGGCGGCAGCGGCGCTGGCCGGCGGGCACGGGGCGCCGGCGCCTGGCGCGGGCGGCGCCGGGCGCTGGCGGCGCGCCGGAGCGCGGGTGGCCCGGGCGCGGGTGGCGCGCCGGGCGCCGGTGCACCAGGTGCCGGTGGCCGGCGCCGGTGCGCAGGGCCCGGTGCCGGCGCGGCGCTGGGTGCCGGGGCGGCGCCGGGTGCGCGGTGCGCGCCGGGGCCGGCGGCCCGGCGCCGGCGGCGCCGGCGGCGGACCGGGCGCCGGTGGCCCGGGGACGGGTGTCGCGGCAGTTCCGCCGGCGGCGCTGCCGCCGCTGCGCTTCGCTCGGCGCTCCGGGACATCAACTTCCAGTTCGACCAGTACAGCCTCGACCGACGAGGCGAAGGCGACCCTCGACGAGCTGGCCCAGGCCCTCAAGGCGAACCCGCAGTTCGTCGTCACGATCGAGGGGCACGCCGACGAGCGCGGGACCGTCGAGTACAACCTGGCGCTCGGCGAGCAGCGGGCCCAGGCCGCGAAGGCCTACCTGGTCGCCGCTCGGCATCGACGCGAGCCGCGTGGACACCACCTCCTACGGTGAGACAGCAGCCGGTCGATGCCGGCCACGACGAGCTGGCGTGGGCCATCAACCGCCGCGTCCACTTCGTGGTGAGGAGACGCTGATGCGACGCACACCGGCTCGACCCGCGTGGTCTCGCTCTTCTCGATCGCTCCTGGCGCTCGGCCTCGCCGACCGAGGCAGCCGCCGCGGAGGTCCCGGCGGTCGGCAGCTGGGCGACGTACGAGTGGCGGTCGGCAGCCAAGGTCGGACGTCCCGGTGCTCGTGCAGCAGCCCGCCGCCAGCGGCGGCGCCGCGAGCTGGTCGGTCGATCAAGGAGGCAGTCGGCGCCCGCCGATCTTCGAGACGTTCTCCGTGGTCCGCGGCGATGCGAAGACCTACGTGCTGCAGATCGTGACGCGGACGACGGTCGACGGTACCCCTCTCTCGGTGACTCAGGTGACCGTGGACCGTGCATCCGGCAAGGCCCTCAAGAGCGTGCATCCGAGACAAGAAGGGCGTGATCCCCACGCCGGAGAGCGGCCTTCGTCCGCTCCGTCAGGCGAGCGTGCAAGGGCGCCTCCGAAGAGGTCACGGTGCCGGCCGGGCGCTTCACCGCCGATCAAGGCGCCGCACCGGAACGGCACCGTGTGGGTGTCCGACCAGGTCCCGGCGCTCGGCATCGTCAAGGGCGTCTTCCCGGACGGACAGCTCGAGCTGGTCGAAGCAGAGGCACGGCGGGCGCACAGGATCTGCTCCGCTCCTAGTCGATGCAGGTCCCTCCTGGCGATCGTCGCGATCCTGATGTTCGCGGTCGCCGTCTTCGCCTTCCAGAATCCCGACGCCGGTCACGGTCCGCTTCCTCCACTGGGAGCTCTCGGCGTCCGGTGGCCGTCGTCGACGATCGCGTCGGCCGCGGCGGGAGCGCTCGCCGCGGCGCTGGCCAGCCTGGCGGCCCGCTTCGTGAAGTGGACCCGCCGCCCCGGACCTCGCGCGCGCACCGGTCGCGCCGGTCGCGCCGCCGCCCCCGAGCCCGCCCCCCAGTTCCGTCCGTAGGCCGGCCCGATGGAAGTCCAGGACGCCGGCCACCTCCTCGAGGAGATCCGCCGGCGGCTCCGGGACGGCGATCGGGACGAGCTCGCGGTCCTCGTGGTCGGCACGCACCCTGCCGACCTCGCGGGCGCGCTCCGGGAGCTCGACCTCGCCGACCAGGTGACCGTGCTCCGCCAGCTCTCCGCGCGAGGCGGCCGGCACCGTCCTCTACGAGATGGACGACGGCAGCCGCCGCGCCCTGATGGAGGCGCTCGACCAGGGAGAGGTCTCCCGCATCCTCGACCAGATGCCGCCCGACGAGGCGGCCGACGTCGTCGAGACCCTGCCGGAGGAGCAGGCCTGCGCGGATCCTCCACGAGATGCCGCCGGCCGAGGCGGAGGAGATCCAGGAGCTCCTCCAGTACGGCGAGTCGACCGCGGGCGGCATCATGACGCCCGAGTTCATCGCGGTCCACGAGGAGATGACGGTCGCGCCAGGCCCTCGACCACGTGCCGGAAGTCCGGTGACCCGCGAGGGCGTCTTCTACGTCGTACGTCGTCGACGACCACGATCACCTGGTGGGCCTCGTGCCCGCTGCGGCGGCTCATCACCGCGGACCCGTCGACCACGGTGCACGCCATCCGGCGCACGGACGTCGTGAGCGTCACCGCCGACACGGACCAGGAGGAGGTGGCCCGGCTGGTCACCAAGCACCACCTGCTCGCCGGTGCCCGTCGTCGATCGGAACCACCGCCTGCTCGGCACGGTCACCATCGACGACGTGATCGACGTCATCCACGAGGAGGCCACCGAGGACATCCACCGGCTGGGCGGCGTCTCGGCCGACGAGACGATCTTCGACCCGACGGGCAAGGTCGTCCGGCGACGGCTGTTCTGGCTCCTCGTGAACCTGCCGACCGCCGTGCTGGCGGCCACCGTCGTGGGCCTCTTCGAGCCGTCGATCCAGGCCCTGGCCGCCCTGGCCGTGTTCATGCCCATCGTGGCGGGCATGGGCGGGAACGCCGGCATCCAGACGTTCACCGTGATCGTCCGGGCCATGGCGCTCGGCGACCTCACCCTGGCCAATACCCGCAAGGTCCTGCTGCGGAGGCCGCTGATCGGCCTCGCGAACGGCGTGGCCGCCGGCACCGTGGCCGGCCTGATCGCCTACTTCTGGAAGGGCGATCCGCTGCTCGGGCTCATCCTCGGCGTGGCGATGATCACCAACATGCTGGTCGCCGCCCTGGCCGGAACCCTGGTCCCGGTCGCGCCTCGAAGCTGCTCCGAGTCGACCCGGCGGTGGCGACCGGCGTCGTGGTCACGACCTTCACGGACTGCTCGGGCTTCCTGTCCTTCCTCGGCCTCGCCACGCTCCTTCTCCGCTTCCTCCGGCCTTCTAGGCCGCGCCGGCATCGGGTCGATCCGTGGATGTGCTCGTGTTCACGGACAAAATTCGCCCTTGGCAGGCCGGGACGGCGCGTGATAGAAATGCCGTGTCTTGCGTCCGAAACGGGACGCGGAAGGGGGCAGCGTGGATATTTCGTCTGGAGGAAGGCCAGGTCCGGCGAGCGTACGACTTCTACTCGCCCGTCTACGACTTCCTCTTCAAGAAGATCTTCGAGCCAGGCCGGATCGCCGGGATGCGGATGATCGGCCCCGAGATCAAGGGCCGGGTCCTCGAGGTCGGCATCGGCACGGGCCTCAACCTGCCGCTCTACCCGCGGGACGTGAACCTGGTCGGGATCGACCTGTCGGAGGGCATGCTCCGGAAGGCTCAGGAGCAGGGTCCAGGAGCTCGGGATGAGCGGCGTCACCCTGAAGGTGATGGATGCCTCGTCGCTCGACTTCGGAGACGGCGGAGTTCGACGCGACGCTCGCGACCTACACGATCAGCGCGGTGCCCGACCCGGTGGCGGTGCTGCGCGAGATGCGGCGGGTCACGAAGCCGGGCGGCACGCTCGTCATCCTGAACCACTTCCGAAGCCGGAATCCCGGTGATGCGTCGGATCGAGGACGCGATGGCGCCGGTTTGCGCGCCACCTCGGCTGGAAGACCAACCTCGTTCTGGATCCGCTGCTTGAAGACCGTCGGCCTCACGCCCGAGGTGGTCCGCCGCGTCAACCTGCTGCGCGGGTGGTGCCTCGTCAAGGTGCATCAACCCGGAACGGTAACCGCTCCGGGCGCCGACCTCTCCCGACCGGGCCGATCACGCTGGCCGCGGCCTCGCGTCGCGTCGCCCTGCCGATCCTGCCGGTGATCGCCCGGCAGCCGATCGGCCGGCTCCTGGCGACATGGGCGCTTGCGGCGGCCGTCGTCGTCCTGGCCGCTCCCGTGGCGATTCGGGCCTGGGCCGGCGTGACCGGACTCTCGCTTCCTCGTCGAATTCCTGACCCAGGGCAGCGGCCCTGGCTCTCGCGGATGACGCCGGCGCCCTCGTCGAGCCTCCTCGCGAGCCCGGGTACGCCCGGCCGAGGCCGCGGACCTGTGGCGCCCCGGCGGTCGGGGGCTCGGGCCCCGGCCGGGGCTCCTGCTGGTCCACGGGCTCACGCCTGACGGCAAGCGGGACAGCCGCCTTGCTCTGGACCGCGGACCGGCTCGCCCGCGCCGGGTTCCTGGTGGCCGTGCCGGAGCTCCCGGCCCTTCGGGCCCAGCAGCTCCGGCCCGACGACGCCCTGTGTCGTCCGCGACGACGCTCGATGGCCTCGCCGCGCATCCGCCCGCGCGCCGCGGGCCGGTCGCGATCATCGCCGTGAGCGTGGGGCTCGCGCCCGGTCGCCCTGGCGCTCGACGCGCCGGCCGGCAGCGGCGCGCATCGGTCTCCTTCCCGGCCCTCGGCGGCTACGGCGACGCGCGCGAGCTCGTCCGGTACTTCACGACCGGTGCGTACGCCTTCGGCGAGAGCGCCGGCCGGGCCGCCGTCGATCCCGCCCTCGCCGCCGGTTTCCTCGCGCGCAACCCCGGGCTGGTGCCCGAGCCGCGCGATCGCGGCGTCGTCATGGACGCCTCGAACGGGCGTCCCGCACCGCGGCGAGCCGGGACCGGGAGGGCGCGCCGTCCTGGCTCTTCTCCGGAACAGGGAGCCGGGGCGCGTGGACGCCCTCCTCGACGCCCTCCCCGGTCGAGACCCGCGAGCTCCTCGAGACGCTCTCGCCGGCGCGGCATCTCGGGCGAGCCCGAGCCCGGCTCCTCCTCGTCCACGGCCGGGACGACCCCGCCATCCCGTTCACGGAGAGCGGTCCGCGCTCGCCGCGGCGGCGCTCGACCGATCGCGGCTGGTCGCTGGTGGGACTGATCGGCCACGTGGAAGGCCAGGCGCCGGCCTGGCACCGGCTGGCCGACCTGATGCGGCTCTGGAGCGTCTGCTACGAGTTGCTGGCCGGCTGAGCCGCCGCCCGGCTCGGGCGCGCGGAGCCCGAGCTGGAGCGAGCTTCACGAGCAGCGTGTTCCGGTGCATCCCCAGGAGCGCGCGGCGACCGTCCGGTTGCCGCGGGCCCGGTCGAGAGCGCGCAGGATGAGGCAGCCGCTCCACTCTCGTGCCGGGCCTCGCGCAGGTTGAGCTGGTCCTCGGCCGTGGCCTCCGCCGGCGCCAGGGCGCACGTCGAGCGGAATCTGGCCGAGCTGAACGACCGGCTTCCCGGCGAGCGCGACGGAGCGCGCCACGATGTTCTCGAGCCCCGCACGTTGCCGGGCCAGTGGTAGCGCTCCAGGGCGGCCGAGCGCCCGGCGACAGGTCCGTCACCGCTTGGCGAACTGCCGCGCGTACTTCGCCAGAAAGTGCCGGTCAGCGGCGCCACGTCCTCGCGGCGGTCGCGGAGAGGGGGCACGGGCGATCGGCACCACGTGGAGGCGGTAGAACAGGTCCTCCCGGAACCGGCCGGCCGCCACCGCCTGCCGTAGGATCGGCGTTGGTGGCGGCGACGATCCGGACGTCGATCCGACGGCCCGGCCGCCTCCGACCCGCTCGATCTCCCGTTCCTGGAGGGCCCGCAGGAGCTTCGGCTGAAGGTCGAGCCGGAGCGCTCCGATCTCGTCCAGGAGGAGCGTCCCGGTGTGCGCCACCTCGAACTTGCCGAGCTTCCGCGCGTGCGCGCCCGTGAACGCGCCCCGCTCGTGACCGAACAGCTCCGACTCGAGTGAGCTCCGCCGGCAATGCCGCGCAGTTCACGCGCCACGAAGGGGCGGTCGCGGCGGTTCCGCCTTGCCGGTGGATCGCGCGCGCGATCAGCCCTTGCCGGTGCCCGATTCGCCCGGTGATGAGCACGGTCGCGCTGCGGTGTCGGCGATCTGGCGGACGATCTCGTACACGCGACGCATCGCGGGAGACCGACCGACCAGCCGATCGAACCCCTCGTGGCGCGCGAGCTCGTCGCGGAGATACCGCACCTCCCGGTGGGAGGGCGCGCCGCTCGAGCGCGCGATTGACCACGCTCCGCAGGTCGTCCGACCGCGAACGGCTTCTCGTCAGGTAGTCGTAGGCGCCGAGCTTCATCGCCTCCACCGCGGTGCGCACGGTCCGGACGGCGGTGACGAGGACCACCTCCAGGCCGGCATCGAGGCGCTTGAGCCGCTCCAGCACCTCGATGCCTCCATTCCTGGGAGCCGCACGTCGAGGAGGCACACGTCGACGTCGCCGCTCCGGACGGCTCCGATGCGCGGCCGGGCCTCGTCGGGCGCCTGCAGCACGCCTGCAGACTGCCATCGAGCACCATCTTCACGGAGGCGGCACCCCGGGCTCGTCGTCGACGACGAGTACGACGGGCGTGGGATCGGATCGAGCGGACACGAGCGGGGACGGGCCGGCGGGCGCTATCGGATTGCCGGGCACGACGAAGCGTGCACGCCAGGCCCCTCCTGCCGCGAGTGGGTGGACTCAGACCGACCCGGGCCTCCCGGAGGAAGCGGAGCTGCATCATACGGCGTCGCCGGCAGGAAGGCCAGGGGCGCTCTGGCGCAGCCAGGAGGCCGTAGCACGCGTCGCGTCGTCTGCCGTGAGCGGCGCGGCGGCACCCCGGCCGCACGCCCACGAGCCAGAGCGCCTCGCTCCTCGCGCGGCCACGACCGGCCAGCGCGCGCGCGTGCCGGGGGACGCCGGCCGCGCCGAGAGCTATTCGCGAAAGGCCGCACGGAGCTCCGTCGGCGCCGAAGGGGACCATGCGCTCAGCCGGGCCGGCGCGGGCGCGCCAGGGTGGCGCCAGCTGGCGGATGGACCGCTGGGCCGGGCCGAGGCCGAGCGCCGTCGGCGTCGAACCATGCCTCGGCAGGCGGGATCGTCCGGCGGCCCTCGGCCGGGGCGCCTCGACGGCGGCCGCCACGCCCGACCAATGTCCCCGTGCCGATGCGCCCAGGCCTGGCCGGTGAGCGTACCGGCTCGGCGGGCGGTCGCCGGCCGCAGGACCCGAGAGGAGCGTCCCGGCTCCCGCTCCGCCGACCACGCCGCGTAGCAGCGCGCCCGCGCTGCCCGTGCCCGCGGCGAGGAGTCGCGGCCAGCGCGTCGAGGTGCGGCTGCGCGGCAGGCCGCTCGCAAGACGATCGCTCGCCGCGACCTCGACGAGCGCCACGCAGCGCGGTCGCTCTGGGCGCCGTGATCAGGTCGGAGGCCGGTGCACGCGGCGAGCGCCAGCCGCCAGCCCACGGCGTGCTCGCAGTGAGGTGGCCGTCCAGGGCGGGGCCGCACCGAGCGGCGAGTCGAGCGCGTCCACGGTCCTCCCGGGCGGCGCGCGCCGACGCGGCGCGGAGCGCTCTGGGCCAGGCGGCAGGCCCGCGCGCCGCCAGTGAGCGGCAGGAGCTCGTGGCGCACGCGGTTCCGGAGGAATCCTCGACGTCGCGGTTGGTCGTCGCTCACGGACTCGAGCCCGTGGAGCGCCGAGGTGGGCCCGGACCGCGGCCCGATCGACCTCGAGGAGCGGTCGGACGACGCGGCCGCGGCGACACAGGATGCCCGCGAGGCCGCGCGGCCCGGCGCCCTGCGAGGACCCGCATGAAGACGGTCTCGACTTGGTCGTCCGCGGTGTGGCCCAGCGCGATGCGGCCCGCGCCCGTCTCGCGGGCGACGCGCGCCGAGCGCGGCGTGGCGGGCCAGCCGGGCGGCCTCCTCGAGGGACAGGCCGACACCGCGTGGCACGTCCACCCGGACCACGCGCGCGTCACACCGATCGCGCTGCCAGCGTCTCGACGAGACGGCATCGCGGTCGGCGTCGGGCCGGAGGCCCGTGGTGCACGTGGCAGACGGTGAGCCGGAGCCGGTACCTCGGAGCGCAGGAGGACGAGCGCGTGGAGGAGGGCGACCGAGTCGGGGCCGCCCGAGACGCCTACGAGGACGTGGTCTCCGGCGGGATCGAGAAGCCGCCATCCGCGAACGGCGGCGCGCACGGCGGTGGAGAGAGCGACGCCGGCGGTCGGGCTCCCCCGATCATCGGCCATCGCCGGCGCTCCAGCCCGGCGGCGGCGATTCGCCCTGCAGGCCGACCCAGGCGGAACCATCCTCGAACAGCTCGCGCTTCCAGATGGGAACGACTCGCTTGACGGTGTCGATCGCGTACTGGCAGGCCTCGAAGGCTTCCTGAGCAATACGTAACTGAAACCCAGAAGCGCAAGCGAA
>ERZ1370068.2675-contig-1810_pt1 | contig 30867 bp, 33 predicted proteins | sample MGYA00561227_ERZ1370068 | MGnify/ENA primary metagenome ERZ1370068 (study PRJEB38410, sample SAMEA6850437) | metagenome | study: Metagenomic assessment of the ecological functions of the soil: analysis of the soil microbiota associated with the...
AGTAGTACTTCGTTCAGTTACGTACTCGCGTGACCGACGCGGCGAGCGTCGGGATCGCGAGGAAGAACGAGAACTCGAGCGCGGCGCCGCGCGACCAGACCCGCGACAAGCGCCGATGATGGTCGCGCCCGAGCGCGACACGCCGGGCCAGAGCGACGCGACCTGGGCGCAGCCGATGAGGAGCGCCTGGCCCCAGGTCACGTCGTCGACGCTCGGTGCGTGCGGCCCGGCGCCGTCCGGCCGGTCGATGACGAGCAGCAGTACGCCCGCCGACCGCCGAGCCCGACCGCGACCGGCAGACGGGGCTCAGAGCAGCACGCGCACGATCCAGCGATGGAGCGGAGCAGCCGACGACGGCCGCGGGCACGAACGCGAGCAGCACCTTCCCGACGAACGCCTGCGCCCGCGCGCTCCACCACGACATCGCGTCAGAGGCGCGCGACGCGCTCGCGGTAGAACCACGCACCGCGGCCAGGATCGCACCGAGCTGGATGAGAGATCTCGAAGGCGGCGCCGCCTTGTCTGCGGGGAACGCGAGCCAGTGCCCGGCCAGGACTGCAGATGACCGGTCGACGAGACCGGCACGAACCTCCGTGACGCCCTCGACCACCCCGAGCGACGATCGCGATCCACCACAACTTCCGCACGCTCACCACGCCGCTCCGCAGTCCGGGCGTCGATAGCACACGACCGTCGGCCGCCGTAGAGGCCGCTCGCCGCCTGTTTTGTGATCACCGCCCGCGCGCCGAGCATACGAACGTTCGAATCCGCCGCCATCACATCTCTGCCGCCCGACCCGGCCGTCCGGAACGCTGGCACCGGGCTTGCTGCGCTCGTGCCGAGGTCTGACTGCGCACGCCAACGCGCACCGCCATCGGAGGAGGGCATGATGACGAAGACGAAATGGTTGAAGACTCCGGCGATGACGCTGGCCGGACTCGCGAGCCTGACCTTCACGGCGCCGCGGGCCGAAGGCAGTCACGCTGGAAGAGCGCGCGTCGAGCGGCTCGAGCGCAGCGGCGAGCTGCCGCAGCAGGCAGTGCTGCGACACCTTGAGCTCGCAAAAGCGGCTCGATCAGATCGAGGCGCAACATCGACGAACCTGCCGTTCGGCATCAAGCTCGGCGGCGGCATCGCGACACTCGTACCATGTACGACTTCACAGCGACCCGGACCAACATCACGCCGTCTGCTCACGGCGCGCTTCGACCGCGAGCAGCAACAGCTTCGTCGCTCGACCTCTTCCAGCTCCAGGTCTCGCGCGCACACCGGGTGAGGACGGCGGTCGGCTTCGTGACCAAGGTCAACTTCGGGCAAGACCTCGCCGAGCGCATGGCGGCCGACTGGGACGGCGACGGCGCGATCGGCGGCGACGCTCGAGGAGACAGAACTCGATCGAGGCTCGCAGGACGCCTTCATCACCTACAACCTCCGCCGGGCCTCCCGACCTGCCAGACTCGAAGGCCGGTCAGCTTCGCGACCCACATCGGGGCCGAAGTGAACGAGCCGTGGGCCAACCCCGAACATCAGCCGTCTCCTGGCCTTCATCGCTGGGGCGATCCCATCGACGCACACCGGCGTCGACGGCGAGCTACGCCTTCGCCCGACGGTCGAGCACGATGCTGGGCGTCGTCAACGGCTGGGACAACGTCGTCGACTCCAACGACGGCAAAGACGGCGGTCTTCGCCAGCTTGCGCGATCACGCCGGTCGAGCAGTTCTCGCTGCATCATCAACGGCATCTACGGCGCCGAGCAGCCCGATCAACGGCGACTCAAGCGCGGCGTCGGTCGACGCGGTCGCCGACCATCAAGCCGGTCGACAACTTCGCGATCATCCTGGACTACGACTACGGCAACGAGAGCGATCTCCACACCGGCGTCCACGACGGCAGTGGAACGCGGCCGTCGGGCATCCTCGCGTACGACATCGCCGACGCGCTCGTCGGTGCCGATCGGCTTCGCGCTCCGCGGCGAGTACTTCGACGACTCGGACGGCACGCGCCTCCCGACACCCGAGGCGGCGGCGGCTTCGGCAACTACCAGAACGCCTGGGAAGTCACCGGCACGTTCAAGGTGGTGCTCGCCGAGGGCTGATGTTCCGCACCGAGTACCGCTACGACAAGTCGGCAGCAACTCGACTCTTCAATGAAGCACCTCGTCGGCGAGCGACGACACGCAGAACGACCAGCACACGCGTCGCTGCCGAACTGTCGTACGTGTTCTGGAGGAGACCATGAAAAAATCGAAGCGATCATCAAACCCTTCAAGCTCGACGAGGTGAAGGAAGCGCTTCGCCAAGCAGAGCATCAACGGCATGACGGTGACCGAGGTGAAGGGCTTCGGGCGCCAGAAGGGCCACACCGAGCTCTACCGCGGCGCCGAGTACGTCGTCGACTTCCTGCCCAAGATCAAGATCGAGATCCTGGTCGACCGACGAGCAAGCCGCGCTGGCGGCGCGAGACGATCATCGCCACCGCCAAGACCGGCACGCATCGGCGACGGCAAGCTCTTCGTGCTGCCGGTCGAGGACGCGGTTCGCATCCGCACCGGCGAGCGAGGGTCGAGCGCGGTCTAGCGCCGACCGGGCGAGAGACGGTGCGCGAGATCGGGGACGTCCGATGATCGTGGTCGCCGAAAACGACGACGGGACCCGCACCGTGCTCGCGAGCGCTCTCGCCCGTTGCGGTTACGACGTCGCGTCGGTGACCGACGGCCAGCTGGTGCTCTCGACGCTCGCGAGCGGCAAGGTCGGCCTCTTGATCCTCGACCTCCGCATGCCCGGGCATGAACGGCTGGGAGGTGCTGCGGCGGCTGGAAGGACACGCAGAAGCACGGATCATCCGCCAACGACCCGCCCGCCCGTGATCGTCATCTCGCGCGCAGAGCGATCCTGAGACGCAACGCTTTTCGCGACCCGGCTCGGCGCCGCCGCCTTCCTCGCCAAGCCGATCGATCGACTTGTCACGACGATCTCGGTCGTCGCTGTGCGAGCGCGCTCCTGCGCGACGGAACCGGTCGCACGCGCTGGCGACTGCCTGTGGGAGGCGTCGCCGGCCACCGGAGCGGCCGAGCGCGCACCGTGCGCTCGGCTCGTCCGTTCAGGTGAAGACGGAGCCGCGCTCGGCGAGCGCCGCGACCACCATGCGCTGAATGCGCTCGCGGATCTCCTCCTTGAGGCGGTTCACGAGGAGCTCGTCGCGATGGGCGTCGGGACCGTGTCCGCCGGCGAGATCGATCGGCGCGCCGAAGACGATGCGCCACTTGGTCGGCAACGGGACGAGCTCCGAGGAGCCCGAGCCACGGAAACGTCGGCGTCACCGGGAAGTACGGCAGGTCGAGACCGCGCGCCAGCCATTCCCAGCGCGCCAGCACGGGATGGATCTCCTCGCGCACCGACGACCGCGACCGGCACGCGAGCGGCGCCCCGGTCTGGAGCGCCAGCGACACGAAGCCGCCGCGCGCGAAGCGCTGCAGGCGGTAGCGGTCGCGATAGTACTTGCCGAGACCCTTGGCCCCCTCGGGAAGCGCGATGACGGCCTGCTCGCGGGCGAGCAGCCGCCGGGCGTTCTGCGACGACGCGCGGACGACGCCGGCGCGCGCCAGCAGCCGGACCGAGAAACGGCATCTGATAGACGAAGTCCTCGACCAGCGGCCGCGCCTGCCGTCCGCCGCCCGGATGATGCGCGCGCGAGCGCCTCGGCGATCATCAGGCCGTCGTAGGGAAAGAAGCCGCCCGGAGTGGTTGCCGACCAGCAGCAGGCGGCCGGAGACGGCACGTGCTCGAGCCCGGCCGCCTCGACGCGCCACCAACTGCTCGTAGAGCAAGCGGGTGAGCGGCGCGAGCCGCGCGGCGAAGGCCGGGTCGTAGCCGAAATCGTCGACGCGCTCTGGCGGTTGCGATCATGCGCAGGCGGACGAACGCCGCGCGCGAGACCGCCGTGCATGAAGGCGCGGCCGAGGTCGGCGTAGAAGCCGAGCACCTCCTCGGCGGTCGCCGCGCAGCCAGGCGCCGACCTCGTAGTCGCCCGCTGCGCCCGGCGCCCGCGAGCGCCGTCGTCGATCTCGCGCTCGAGCTCGCGGAGGCGGCGCGCCGAAGGCCTCGTGGTGCGGATCGCCGTCGGCGCGCTTCGGCGCGCGGCGCCGTCTCGCGTGGCGCGCTCGGCGTGCGGCGCGCCGGTGACGGAGATCGATCACACGCCGCGCCATGCGGCGCGACCGTAGGGAAGCGTTTCCGAATGTCAATTTCGCACGCCGGTCGCGACCGTATGTGACTTCTCGATTGACCGTCCCGGTCGCGCGCATAGTAAGGCACTCCCGATGCTCGACGCCGTGCTGCAACGCCGTCTCGTGTTCATCACCGGCAAGGGCGGCGTCGGACAGACCGCGGCCGCGGTCGCGCTGGCGCTCGCTGCCGCGCGCGCCGGCAAGCGCACGCTGGTCGTCGAGGTGAATCCCTTCGGTCGCCTCGGCGAGTACCTCGGCGACCTCACGCTCGGCGCCGACGCCGACCGAGATCACGCCCGAGCTCGCCGCCGCCGACGATCGCGCCGACGCGTCATCATGGAAGACTTCCTCGCCGGCATGCTGCGCATCGCGCGCCCTCGCGCGCCGTCTGCTCGAGAGCAACACGTTCCGGGTCGTGACCGCCGCGCGCGCCCGGGCTCGAGGACTTCCTCACGCTGGTGCGCATCGCCGAGTGGGAGGACGAGCGCGTCGGCTTCAAGCGCCGTCGCCATCGCTTCGACCTCGTGATCGTCGACGCGCCGGCGACCGGCCATTCGGTGCCGCTGCTCGCGCACGCCGGGCACGTTGCTCAAGATGCTGCCGCTCGGGCCGCTCACCGACGACGGCCCGCAACCTGCGCGCTGCTGCTCGGCGATCCGAAGCGCGCCGCGGTCGCGATCGTCACGCGCGCCGAGGAGATGGCGGTCAACGAGACGCTCGAGCTCGCGACCGCGCTGATGCGCATCGGCGTCACGCTGCTGCCGGTCGATCGTGAACGCCGTCGACCCGTTCCGCTTCACGCGCGCCGAGGGCCGCACGCGCTGCGCGCCGAGCCGTCCGACGTCCCGCCGAGCATGGGCAGCCGTATCTGCCGGTCGCGCGCTTCAGCCTCGCGCGCCAGCGCGCCGCCGAGCGCCAGATCCGCCGGCTGACGCAAGCGCTGCCCGGATCGGCCCGTGTGCTCGCCGCACGTCGCCGGCGCGGCAGCTCGCCCGACGCTCGAGCCGCTCGCCGACGCGCTTCGCGCGCGCGCGCGTCCGCCACGCGCGACGGGTCTCGTGACGAGCGCGCGATGACCGAGCCGCAGCGGTCCGCCGCGCCCCGATCGGACGCCGGCCGCGAGCGCCGCGCCGATCGAGCGGGCCGCTCGCGCTCGCTGCTCGACGCGCCAGCGTCTGCTCGTCTGCGTCGGCAGCGGCGGCGTCGGCAAGACCACGACGGCCGCCGCGCTCGGGATCGCCGCCGCGACGCCGCGGCCGCCGCACCGCCGTGCTGACCATCGATCCGGCGCGCCGCCTGCGCGACGCGCTCGGCATCACCGACGCTCGACGGCGAGCCGCATCGCGTTCCGCTCGGACGCCGCATGCACGGCGCGCGACGATCGGCACGCTCGACGCGATGGTGCTCGACACCAAGCGCACCTTCGACGAGCTGATCCAGCGCTACGCGCCGACGCGAGGCCGCCGCGGAGCGCGTGCTCGACGAACCGCATCTACGAGAGCATCTCGACCGCGCTCGCCGGCTCGCAGGAGTACATGGCGATGGAGCGCCTGCACGCGCTCGCGACGCGGCGGCGACTACGACCTCCTGGTCGTCGACACGCCGCCGACGCAGCACGCGCTCGATTTCCTCGAGGCGCCGGAGCGCCTGACCGCGCTGCTGACGCTCGCGGCGCCGCCGCCGATTCTCCAGAACCCGAGCCTGATCCTCGCGCGCGAGGGTCGCGGCTCGCGCAGGCGGCGCTGACGCGCCGTCCTGCGCGGGCTCGAGCGCTTCACCGGCTTCGAGCTGCTGCGCGACGTCGCCGAGTTCGTCGGCGGGCTCGAGGAGTTCTCGGCCGGGTTCCAGGAGCGCGCCGCGACCGTCGCCCGCTTCCTGCGCGAGCCCGCGACCTCGTTTCGTCCTGGTGACGACCGCCGGAGACGGCGCGCATCGCCGAGACCCTGGCCTTCCATCGCGAGCTGGTCCGCGCCGGCCTGCCGTTCGCGGGCTTCGTGGTCAATCGCGTCCTGCCGCCGTCGCTGCTCGGCAGACCCGCCCTTCCCGACGTCGAGCGCGCCGCCGACGCCGACCGTGGCAGCTCGGCCGGAAGCTCGCCGAGCTGCAGCAGCCGCTTCGCCGCGCTGGTCCGCGCCGAGCGCGCCGAGATCGACCGCTTGCGCGCCGCCGCGCCCGACGCGCTGGTGGTCGAGGTGCCGCTCGCGACCGACGAGCCGAGCTCGCTCTCGCGCTTGTGACGCTGAGCAGCGCGGCTCCGAGCGGACGACGCTCGCCTGCGCTGCAGCGCGGTCGCACGCTACGTGCGTACCGCCATCGCGTCGGCGGCCGGACGCTGCCGGTCGCGGTCGCCGCCGGCGCGCCATGGCGCGCCGGCGATGGTGTCGTGCACGAAGCTGCAGCTTCGCGATCACCGGCGGCGACAGCACGAACGGATAGCCGTCGGGGAGCCCGAGCCCGCGATTCAGGTTGTTGAGCACGTAGGTCAGCGGGAACCACGCGTCGATCTTCTCGCTCGAACGGACCGAGCGGTCGCTCCTGGCCGGCGGTCTTGAGCGACGGCTCGTCGGCGCGGCGCGGGCGCAGCGACAACCCGCAGGCCGCCGCCGTCTCGAGCGTGTCGGTCATGTGCAGGTAGTGCGCCCAGGTCTCCGCCCAGTCCTCCCAGGGATGCGCGCTGGCGTAGGCGCTGATGAAGCGCTGCCTGCCACTCGCGTCGGCGGCCCTGGTCGTAGTGGCTGCTGCAGCGCCGCCGCGTAGTCGGCGCGCTCGTCGCCGAAGCAGCGCGCGGAACGCGCCGAGCCGATCGCGTGCCGGCGAGCAGGCGCTCCCAATAGTAGTGGCCGATCTCGTGACGGAAGTGTCCGAGCAGCGTCCGGTAGGGCTCGTGCAGCCGCAGGCGGCGCCGCTCGCGCTCCGCGTCGTCGGCTTCGGCGACGTTGATCGTGATCACGCCGTCGGCGTGACCGGTGAGCACCGGCGCCGTGCGGCGTCTCGGCGAGGAGCTCGAAGCGCGACGCCGCGCTCCGGATCGACGGCTCTTGTTCTCGACCGGCAGGCCGGAGCCGCAGCAGGCTGTAGACGAGCCGCCGCTTCGCGACCTCGAGCCGATACCACGCTTCCTTGTGGCCGGGCTGCACCGAGGATCGGGGATCACGCGCGTCAGGCGGCACGAGCGACAGAGCGGCTCGGGATCGTCGGCGGCGGACGGCCCAGTTGCAGACGTTCTCGCGGTCGTAGTTGGCGCAGAGACGGTAGCGTCCGTCGGCCGCCGCGCTCCGCCGAGCGCCAGAGACCCTCGCCGGCCGGCTCGAGCGCGACCACGTCCTCGAGCGTCGGGCGACGTAGGCGAGCGCGTGGTCGCAGGCGAGACAGCGGACGTTCTCGAAGAAGACGAGCTGCCTGGCAATGATCGCAGTGGAAGATCTTCACGGCCGCGCGATCGCTCGCGGCACGCGCGCTGTCGCGTCGGAGTCACAGCCCTCAGCTCGACGCGCTCTCGGGCTTCGGCGGGACGGCGGCGCGGCTTCGGACGGTCGCGCTCGGCGAGCAGGCGGTCGACCTTGATGTTGAGGTTCACCAGGCTGCCCTGCAGCGCCTCGATCTTCGACAGCAGCCGGTTGTAGTCGGCCTTCGACGGCATGTTCAGCAGTCCGAGCAGCATCTGCATGTTCTTGTCGACCTGTCCCTTGGTCTTGGCGGCGCGTCTGCAGCGCCGACGAGAACGCCTCGGCCATCTTGGGATTGGCGAGCAGCTCCTCGGCGAACTGCAGCAACCTCGTCTCTCCCATCTCGACGATCCAGGAAAGGAGCGTGGGTTCCCGTCGCGCCATCTCGTGCTCCTCCCTGTTTGTCAGCCGAAAGGGTCGCCGACTATAGTGGCGCGCTTTCGGAGGGTCAAGAAAGGCGCGCCGATCGCGTGCCGCTCGTCATGGACTCACTGCAGCTCGCGTTCGGCTATCTGACTGGGCTGCAGCTCGTGGCCGCGACCCCGCTCGATTGGCCGACGCTGCATTGCCACCGGCGTGCTCGTCAACATCTGCGACGGGATCGTCTGTCGCATCGTCGCGCGCAACAACGGGTACCCTCCGCGGCTCTGGCTCGGCCTCGGCTTCGTGTTCGGCGTGTGGGCCGTCGCCGTGTTGATGGTCGCGCCGAAACGCGCCGCTGAACGCGAATTTCCCCTTCTTTTTCGCGGCCACTCGATGATACAGACTGCGCAATGCCAAAGCTGCGCGTGGGCGTCCTGTACGACGCGACGGACAGCGGGGCGGAGGAGGCAGCCGAGGCGAAGGCAGCTCGCCGGAAGCGGCGCCGTCCCAAGCACGATCACGAGGAGATCCACGAGGCCCTGAAGAAGACGGGCCACGAGCCCTTCTACCATACGCTCGACGGCACGCCGGAGTCGCTGCACTCGCTCGCGACCGAGCGCGCCGACCTCTACTTCAACCTCACCGAGTCGTACGACGGCGACGACACCAAGGAGATGCACGTCGCCGCGTATCCTCGACCTGCTCGGCCGCCGCTACACCGGGCGCCGGGCCGCACGGCCTCTACCTCGCGCAGGACAAGGCGCTCGCCAAGAAGATCTTCGCCTTCCACGGCATCCGCACGCCGTACTTCATGACCGGCTACCGCGGCCGGCTCGAGTGGGCCCACGACATCCACTTCCCGGTGATCGTCAAGCCCGGCCTCGAGGACGGCTCGATCGGCATCCGCTTCAGCGCCGTCGTCGGCAGCCTGAAGGAGCTGATGGAGCGGATCGACGAGGTGCACGCCGACTTCGACGGCCCGGTGCTGATCGAGGAGTACATCGAGGGCCGCGAGATCTACGTCGCCGTGCTCGGCAACCAGGATCCCGAGGCGCTGCCGATCGTCGAGCTCGACCTCTCGCAGCTGCCGAGGGCACGCCGCGCATCGCCGGCACCGGGTGAAATGGGAGGAAGGCACGGAGGTCTATCGCGCGCACCCAACCGTTCTTTCCCGACGACCTCGACGAGGAGGTCGAAGCCGAGCTCAAGCAGACGGCGATCGCCGCGTACCAGGCGCTCCGCCTGCGCGACTACGGCCGCATCGACATCCGGCTCGACGCCGAGGGCAAGGCGCACGTCGATCGAGTGCAATCCGAACCCGTGGCTGCTCTCGACCGCCGAGCTCGCCGAAGGCGGCCAAGAAGTCCGGCCGCTCGCACCGTCGATCTCATCGCGGAGATCGTGCAGCTCGGCGATGGCGCGCTACGGCGCCTGATCCGTCGTCGTGACCGACGCCTCCGACGTCGCGCCGGTTCGTCCGGACGAGCAGCTCGATCGCGCGTGGTCGTCGCGGCGTATCTCGCGCGGCACGCGTTCCCGGCGAGCGAGCAGCCGCTCGAGATTCTGCAGTTCCCGGGCGGGCACGCCAACCTGACCTATCTGCTTGCGCTTCGGCGACTCGCGAGTACGTGCTGCGCCGGCCGCCGCTCGGACCGGTGGCGCCGAACGCGCACGACATGAGTGCGCGAGTATCCGCGCGCTCGCGGCGCTCGGGCCCGTACTATCGCGCCGGCGCCGCGCGTCTATCGTGCTGTGCGAGGATCCGGCGGTGATCGGCGCGCCCTTCTTCGTGATGGAGCGCCGTCACGGCGTCGTCGTCCGCCGGACGATGCCGCCGGAGACTCGCGGACGAGCCGGCGGTACGGCGCCGCATCGGCGACGCGGCGATCGACGCGCTCGCCGACCTGCATGCGCGTGCCGGTCGCGAGGCACGCGGTCGCGGCGCTCGGCAAGCCGGCGGCTTCGTCGAGCGGCAGATCCGCGGTTGGGCCGAGCGCTGGCAGCGCGCCAAGACCGAGGACTCGCGGCGATGGACGACGCTCGCCAGCCTGGCTCTGGCGCGCGCATCCCGCGCCGACCGCGGCCGACGGTCGTGCACAACGACTTCAAGCTCGACAACATGATGCTCGACGCCGCCGATCCTGGTCGCGTCGTCGCCGTGCTCGACTGGGACATGACGACGCTCGGCGATCCGCTGATCGACGTCGGCACGCTGCTCGGCTACTGGCCGGAGGCGAGCGATCCGCCCGAGCGGCTCGCGATCGCGATGCAGCCGACCTACCTCGAGGGCTTCCCGACGCGCGCCGAGATCGTCGGCGCTACGCGCGCGGAGCGGCCGCGACCTCGCGGCGATCGCGTTCTTCGAGACCTTCGCGCTCTTCAAGCTCGCGGTCGTCCTGCAGCAGATCTACGTGCGGTTCGTGCGCGGCCAGACCAAGGACGGAGCGCTTCGCCGCGATGGGCGAGTCGGTGCGACGCCTGGCGGAGATCGCCAGCGACTCGCGGCACGACCTGAGTGACGTCACGCGCGACGTCGTGATCCAGCTGTCGCAGGAGCGTTGGCGCTCGCCAAGTCGGCGAGCAGTCCGCCCACCCGCACCACGCAGGGCATGCGATGGACCTGATCGACACCGAGCGGCCAGCACCGTCGCCAGCTGCAACCGTCGGCGCGATCGCCGACGACGAGAGCGCCGAGTCCCCGCGGCGTCGCGCATCGACGCCTGCGCGCACCGTGACGTCGCGACGCACCGCGCCTGATGCGCTCCCGCGACGCTACGGCACTTCGCCGCGGAGCTTCGCGTGCATCTCTTCGCCGGCGCGTCCTCGTCCTCGATCAAGTCGAGCATGTCGTCCTCGGAGACGGTGACGAAGCGGCGCGTGCCGGCGCGCGTCGAGCGAGATCGCGAAACGCATCCTGGGTCGAGCGCTCAGGGATCACGACCGCGACGTCAGGTCGATCTCGTGGACGAGGGCCACGAAGCAGGCTGCTTGGCGGCGGCGAATTCGTCGGGCATGGTCAGCTCCAGGTCCAGTCTTGGTGTCGAGCGGTTCCGCGTCGACGGACGGTGTCCAGGGTGGGCTCGCTCGCGACCTCGTCGGTCAGCTCGATCGGGATGTCCGCTGCCGCAGTGACGGCAGACCTGGGCCTTCGCCTTGATGGTCTCGGCACAGCGCGGACAGGCGCGGAGACCACTCAGATCCGCGACGCCGGCGGTCAGGATGTTGGTCTGCAGCTCCTCGATGATCTGCCCTTCAAGCGCGTTGAGCCTCGGCGTTGGTGAGCCCGTGGCTGCGGAGCGGATCGGTGCCGCCCGACGAGTGCAACGGTCACGTCCGGCGAAGACCGCGCCCTTGGCTCACGGTCACCGACGACACCTGGCGGCAGGCTGATGCTCTCCTCGACGCGTCCCACCATCGACGGCTTGATGCGCGTCACGTAGCGGTCGGTCACCACCATGCACCGTCGGAAAGACCACGTTGCCGCGTGTGAAACGACTCGTCCGGAAGCGATGCTCCATCGCGTCCCCTCCCCTCGGCCGTCGGCATTCTACTCGCGAGACCATCCCGACCGCCAGCGCCGGCACCGCCCTGGCCGAAGGCGGAGCGCTCGTGTACGACCACGCCCGAAAGCGAGGATGGCGTGAGCGAGTTCGGTATCGATGTCGAGCGCGACGCGCAGGGGATCGCCTGGATGATCCTCCGCAACCCTGCCCGGCTGAATGCGGTCCGCTTCGAGATGTGGCAGGCGATCCCGGGGCTCGGTCGCGGAGCTCGCGGCCGACCGCGCGGTGCGGGTCATCGTGCTGCGCGGCGCCGGTAACGAGGCCTTCGCGTCGGGGGCGGACATCTCCGGAGTTCGCGACCCACCGCAAGGACGCCGCCTCGGCCGCCGCGTACGAGCAGGTCAACGGGCGGGCGTTCGCGCGCGCTGCTCGCGCTCGAGAAGCCGCTCGTCGCGATGATGCAGGGCGTCTGCATCGGCGGCGGCCTCGCGCTCGCGGCCTGCGCCGACCTCCGCGTCGCGGCCGACGACGCGCGCCTGGCGTTGCCACCGGCGCGGCTCGGGCTCGGCTACGCCTTCAGCGGGCGTCGATCGTCTCGTGAGCCTGGTCGGGCCCCGGCCGCGGCGAGCGAGTCTTCTTCACCGCCCGGCACCTACACGGCCGCCGACGCGCTCCGGATCGGGCTCGTGAACCAAGTGGTCGCCAAGGCCGACCTCGAGACGCTTCACACGGACGCTACGCCGAAGGCATCGCCGACCAACGCCCCGCTCACCATTCGCGCCGCCAAGCGGGCCATCATCGCCGAGACCCAGCGCGACCCCGCCGATCCGCGACCTGGAGACGGTACGGCGCCTGATCGCCGAATGCTTCGCGAGCGCCGACTACGCCGAGGGCGTGCTGCGCATTCCTCGAGAAGCGCAAACCGCAACTTCCGCGGCGAATAGCAGGTTGCTGAAAAGGCCGATCTGCGTCGTTGCTCGGTCGCTCGCTTGTGCGGCGTAGCTCCGCTACGCCTCCGCGCTCGCTCCCTCGCGCCTAGCATCTCGACCTTTTTGAGCAACCTGCCGGGGCTGCCTCGTGCGCGTGGTGGGGCGTCGCTTCGCTCCGCCCTTCAAATTTAGAAGCTGATACGCAGATCAAAGAATGAAATTGGTGGGGCGGGAGCGACGAACGCCCCACCGCGCGCACGAGGTAGGAGGCAGGTTGCTCAAAAGGGGCAGATGCTAGGCGCGACTGACTGAGCGCGGAGGCGTAGCGGAGCTACGCCGCACAAGCGAAGGAGGGAGCAACGACGCAGATGCCCCTTTTTCAGCAACCTGCCTCGGCGACGACTGGCTATGGCGAGGTCGTGGGTATGCGTCGAGCGCGACGTGGACCTGCGTCACGCCGGCCGCGCGGCGGCGGTCGCGGCCCCCGCGCCGCGGAGGTGCACCGTCGGGCGGCCGTCGGCTTCGCGGACGATCTCGACGTCGAGCAGACTCAGATCCCGCCCGACGCCGCAGCCCGAGCGCCTTCGCAACGGCCTCCTTCGCCGCGAAGCGCGCCGCATAGCTCTCGTAGCGACCGCGACGCCGCGCTCGTCGCAGTAGCGCCTGCTCGCCAGCGGTGAACACGCGCGCCTTGAAGCGTGCGCCCGTCGCGGATCCTCGAGCGCCGCTTGCAGCCGCGCGACCTCGGCGACGTCGACGGCCGATGCCTACGATCGCCAGCGCGTCGCGCTCGCTCAGCACGCGCCGCAGACCCGGCACGTCGTCACGTCGCAGGGCATCGTCTGCCGCTCCTCCCGAGCCCGCTCGCGCTCGACCCAGAGGAAGCGCTTGTGCAGGCTGTGGTCGAGGAAGTCCCAGGGCAGGATCTCGTCGGCCGCATAGGCGCGGTGCGTGAAGATCGTCGGGATCGAAGCCGTCCGCCGGCGGGTCGCGCTCGCCACGCGCCGGAGCACGCTCCACCAGTCGCCGCCGGCGGCGTGGACGGCGAGCAGGAGCTGCGACGACGCGCCGATCGCCGCGCGAGAGCACGCGTCGCGTAGTACGCCTCGCGCGGCGACTCGACGTCGATGGCGATCCCGCGGAAGCTGGCCGATCGCGCGGCGCAGATACCGCGATCTTGGCCTTCAGCGAGCGCAGGTCCTCCATCGGCTCCCATTGGAACGGCGTCCACGGCTTCGGGCCGAACGGGTTCACCGAGAGCCGTGAGCCGCTGGACGCGCCGCTCGCGCTGGAAGCGCTCGCCGATCCTCTGCGTCAGCGTCGACGATCGCCGTCGACGTCCGCGTGGGTCTCGGTCGGGAGGCCGATCATGAAGTAGAGCTTCATGCGCGCGGACGCCGGCGCCGACGAGCCAGTCGGCGGCGCGCAGGATCTCGGGCTCGGTCAGATTCTTGTTGATGACCCGCCGCATGCGCTCGGAGCCCGCCTCGGGCGCGACCGTCACGCTCTGGTTGGCGCTCCGCCCGAGCGCGCGCGCGAGCCGGCGGCGTGATCACGTCGGCCTTGAGCGACGAGCGGCGACGCGCGTCCGCCCCGGTCGGCGACGAACTCGCACAGCTCGGCCACCCCCGGTACGCTCGCCATCTCGGCGCCGACCAGACCGATGGTCGAGCGGTCGCGCGAGTCCCTCGGCGGCGGCGGCCTTCAGCGTCGTCGACGCTGCGGTGGCGGATCGGCCGGTACATGTAGCCGGCGGCGCAGAAGCGGCAGCCCCACTCGCAGCCGCGGCTCGCCTCGACCAGCGTACATGTCGCCGAAGCACCGCCTCGGGCGCGAGCACCTTCGACGCGGTCGTGAAGCGGTCGAGGTCGGCGATCAAGCGCCGCGTCGACCACGCCCGAGCCCGGCCCGCGATACGGCGACCGAGCCGATCGTCCCGTCGTCGGCGTACTCGACGTCGTAGCGATCGGGCCGATAGGCGCCCGCGACCTCGGCGATCGCGTCGAGCGCACTCGCGCGTCCGCCGCCGGCGTCACGCGGCGGCGACGAACTCGCGCGAGGAACTCCGGGATCATCTCCTCGCCCTCGCCGATCAGGAAGAGGTCGAAGAAGTCGGCGATCGGCTCCGGGTTGAGGAACGTCGCGGGCCCGCCGCAGAGGAGGATCGGCCCGCCGCCGCGCTCGTCACGGAGCGGCGCGATGCCGGCGCGCGTCGAGGATGTCGACGACGTGCGAGATAGTCGGTCTCGAACGAGATCGAGAAGGCCACGATCTCGAAGTCGCGAAGCGCGGCGGCCGCTCTCGAAGCGTCACGACCTCGCCGCCGCGCTGGTCGCGTATCGGGAAGGAACGCGCGCTCGCAGTGCACGCGGGCATGACAGGACAAGATCTCGAAGACCGACTGAAACCCGAGGTTCGCCATCCCGACCGCGTAGGTGTTCGGGTAGACGAGGCACACCGACACGTCCCCGCCGCCCGAGGGCTCGAAGAGGAAGGTTTCCTGGCGCGGCGCTCGCGCGCCCGCTCGCGGAGGGACTCGGACATCGGGGCGAGGAGTATAGGCGTCCCGGCCGCCATTGACGAGCGCGGAGCGTGCGCATCTCCCTTCGCATGCTCACGATCCGCAAGGCAGACGACCGCGGCCACTTCGACTTCGGCTGGCTCGACACCCGCCACACCTTCTCGTTCGGCGAGTACCACGACCCGCGCCACATGGGATTCCGCGCCCTTCGGGTCATCAACGAGGACCGTGGTCGCGCCGGGCGGCGGCTTCGGCACGCATCCCCATCGCGACATGGAGATCGTCACCTACGTGCTGTCCAGGGCGCGCTCGCGCACAAGGACAGCATGGGCAACGGCTCGACCATCCGCCCCGGCGACGTGCAGCGCATGAGCGCCGGCACGGGCATCACCCACAGCGAGCACAACGCCTCGCGCGTCGGAGCCCGTCGCACCTGCTGCAGATCTGGATCCTGCCCGGGACGACCGGTACCACACCGGGCTACGAGCAACGCGCCTTTCGCGACGACCGAGAAGCGCGGGCGCTTGAGCTCGTCGGCGCGCGCGACGGTCGCGACGGCGCCGTCACGATCCACCAGGACGTGGCGCTCGTACGCCTCCGTGCTGGCCCCGGCGAGCGCGCCGCTGCACCGGCTCGCGCCTGGACGACACGCCTGGGTGCAAGCGGTCCGCGGTCGGCTGACGGTCAACGGTCAGGAGCTCCGCGCCGGGGACGGCGCGGCGCTCAGCGACGAGATCGGTGGTCACGCTGACTGCCGCCGACGAGAGCGAGCTGCTGGTCTTCGATCTCGCTAGCGCGTGGATCGCGTAGCGCTTCAGGAATCTGACGTGGTCGACGCGCCGAGCGGCGCGTCGTTCCAGACCAGTGGCGTGCCCGGATCGACGATCCGCGGCGTCACCAGCGCTGACCGCCGAAGCCGATCGAGGCCGGTCCCGCGCTCTCCTTCGTTTGCGGCGGACCGCTGTCTCGCGGCGCGCGCGCTGAGGACGCTGCGACGGATGCGACGATGATCGTGACTGCGATGCCGGCGAGCCGATGCCTCGACGCTATCGCGTGACTGGTTGTCGAGCCACCGACGGCCGTTACTCGAGAAGACGCCGCGCGCGGACTGAAGTCACGACCCCGCGAGCGCCAGCAGGAGACCGGTCGCGGCCGTCTTGTGCGCCGTGAGGACGAGCTTCACGACGGCGTCCGGTCCATAGAGCAGCGCGCCGAGGTCGCCGCTGGTCGCGTCGAGCACGCAGACGAGCACCCGCGGCGCATGGTCGACGCCAGGCGCTCGACCTGTCGATAGAAGCGCCGGCACCGCTTCGTTGCTGACCACGAGCACCCGGAAACCCGCCGGCCCTGGCGCTCGGCGAGCCGCCGACGGCAGCCGCGAGGCCGCTGCTCCTGCGCGAGCGTGGCCTCCGCCGCCTCGAGCCTCGCGCAGCAGCCGCCCGCTCGCGGCGAGGGACGCGAGCGTCGTCCCGCAGCGTCGCATCGAACGGAATGGCCGAGGCTCGGAGCGTTCCACCGGACCACAAGCGCCGCGGATCGGCGCGAAGTGCGCTGAACGGCCTCGAGCCGCGGTCCGACTTCCGACGTCACGCGGCAGGCGCGGCAGGTCGAGCGGCGGAACGCTCGCGACGTCCGACGAGCGCTCTCAGCGGAGCGGCGCGATCACTCGCGCTCAGCGGAGCGGCGCGATCACCGGTTGCGTGCCGCAGTTGATGCAATAGGCGGCAAACGTCCGGCGCGGACCGTGTGGCGCGCGTCGTCGCAGCCTGGACGCGGCGCGCAAGCTCTGATTCACCACACCCGCCGCACTGCGGACAATGGGCGACCGGCGCATTGGCCCGTCGATGATTGAGATTTTCGCAGGCGCTCGCCTGTTTGGTTTGTCCGATCACACACCCTCCTACGTACCTGACTCCGAATCACGCGCGCGTGGCGCGGGGATCGTGGAGCACGACGCCCGACGGCGGGCTCACGTCGACCAGATGACGCTGCCACGCTACCAGCTGGGTCGGCGGTGCTCAACGCGAAAAATGCGTGTATGCAGGATCGTCATGAGCAAAGGCGTTCACCAACGAGGAGACGCCGGACGACCCGATCGTCGTTCCGCCACGCGCTCCGCTTCCGCCCGGCGTCCCGAACTACGTGACCCCGCGCGGTCTCGCGCTCCTGCGTGACGAGCTCGCGGACCCTCCGAGCACGAACGTCTGGCGAGTCGCAGCGCAGCGACACCCGATCGCGAGCGCCGGTCGGTCGTCGTCGGCGGCGCCCGCATCGCCGAGCTCACGAGCCGGATCGCGTCCGCGCAAGTGGTGGATCCCGCCGAAGCAGCCCCACGACACCGTGCGTTTCGGCGCGACGGTCACGCTCCGCGACGACGACGGCGCGGAGTCGCGCTACACCATCGTCGGCGTCGACGAAGCGGCGCCGGGCGGAGGGGCGGATCGCGTTCCTGGCTCCGCTCGCCCGCGCGCTCACGGGTCTCACGGTCGGCGATACCGGCCACGCTCGCCACCGCGAGCGGCGAGCGTCGGCTCACGGTCGAAGCCGGTCGACTACGCCGACCGCCGGAAATGAAACGAGGCACGCGGCTCCAGGTGCCCTCGCACCGTGAACACGTAATCGCGTGCGCAGCTCGATCCTCGAACGACTCTAGTCGGCTTGCTTGCGAAGGAAGGTCGGGATCGTCGAGGCTGTCGTCGTCCCCGGGAACCGTGAGGCAGAGATCGGCTCGCCCCGCTCGCTCGATCCTTGACGCGTCCACATCGTACCGTCGAGGTCTTGATGCCCCCGACGCGGACCACCCAGGGCCATCGCCGCCGCCGACTGCGCGGCTTCGCGGACGAGGCTCGCGGGTGAAAGCGCGGCGCGCGGCGACGAGGCCGCCGGCTGCGCCTGCTGCGCGGCCGGAGACGCGCGCCGCCTGCGCGCGATGCTCGGCGGACGCTTCACCTCTTCGCGCGGCTCGCCGAAGCCGGTCGCGATGACGGTGATGCGGATCTGATCGTGGAGGCTCTCGTCGATGACGGCGCCGAAGATGATGTTGGCCTCGTCGTCGGCCTCTTCCTGGATGAGGGTCGCCGCCTCGTTGACCTCGTGGAGCGTGAGATCCGGGCCGCCGGTGATGTTGATCGAGCACGCCGCGCGCGCCCTGGATCGAGACGTCCTCGAGCAGCGGGCTCGAGATCGCCTTCTGCGCCGCCTCGACGGCGCGGTTCTCGCCGCTGCGCGACCGCCGCGCCCATCATGCGCCATGCCCATCTCGGACATGATCGTGCGGACGTCGGCGAAGTCGAGGTTGATGAGGCCGTGGACGGTGATCAGGTCGGAGATGCCGCGGACCGCCTGGAGCAGCACGTCGTCGGCCTTCTTGAAGGTCTCGAGGATCGACGTGTTGCGGCCGGCGACCGCGAGGCAGCCGCTGGTTCGGGATGGCGATCAGGGTGTCGACGCTGGCCTTCAGCTCGCGCATGCCGCTCTTCGGCCTGCTGCCTGCGCTTCTTGCCCTTCGAAGTGGAAGGGCTTGGTCACGACCCCGACGGTCAGGCGCCGAGCTCGCTGCGCGACCTGCGCGACGACCGGCGCACCGCCGGTGCCGGTGCCGCCGCCCATGCCGGCGGTCACGAACACCATGTCGGCGCCCGTCGAGGACCTCGCGCGATGCGCTCGACGTCTTCGGTCGCGGCCTTGCGGCCGACGTCGGGATTGCCGCCGGCGCCGAGCCCTTGGTGAAGGCGGTCGCCGAGCTGGAGCTTCACGGACGCGAGGTTCGCGTTCAGCGCCTGCGCAGTCGGTGTTGGCGGTCATGAAGTCGACGCCCTGGAGCCCGGCCGCGATCATCGTGTTGACCGCATTGCCACCGCCCCCGCCCACGCCGATTACCTTGATTCGTGCGCCCGGTTGGACGCCATCTACGTCTTGCATCACCCACCTCCTTCAATCCTGGACCGGACGGCCGTCGCCTCACATTCAGATCGAGCTTTCGCTCTTGGGCGAGTTGGTGCCGTCTCCCCACCATGCCCGCGTCCCTTCCGCCTCCCATTCCTCACCCCCTGTACCGCAATTCAAAATCGCTGTCACGCAGTTTCGCGGCGCGTAACGACGATCGAGGGGCGCGCACTCTCAGAAAAATCTCGTAGCCACTCCCCATGCACGATGGCGAACGCGACCGAGCAGCTCATCGGCGCGTCCCGCATGCAATCGCACCGGTCTGCCCGCCGTTGCCGCCGGCGAGCAGAGGCCCGATCGAGCGTCGCGTGGATCGGGCTCGCCACCAGGTCGGCGAGCGCCAAGACGTGATGCGGCACCCCGATCCGCACCGGCGGGCGGAGCACGTGCTCGGCGACGTCGGTGATGTGATCGAGCAGCACCGTTCCGCCGACGCAGGACGATCCCGGAGGCCAGGACCTCTTCGTACCCCGAGCGGATGATCTCGCGCGCCACCAACGTGAAGATCTCCTCGACGCGCGCGGCTCGATGATCTCGCAGAGGATGTGGCCGGAGAAGCACGCGGATCGCGGTCGCCGACGCTCGGGACCTCGATCCGGTGTGGCGCTCGACGACCGCGGCCCGGGCACATCCGAAACGTTGCTTGATCTTCTCGGCCTCGGCCGTCGGGGTGCGGAGGCCGGCGGCGATGTCGTTGGTAGAGGTAGCCCCCCGAGGGGCAAGCCCGCCGTATGGCGGACGGCCCCGCCGTGGAAGATCACGACATCGGTGGTACCGCCGCCGACGTCGACGAGCGCCACGCCGAGGTCCTTCTCCTCGGAGGTGGTCAGCACCGCGTCGGCCGAGGCGACGCGCCGCAGCACCACGTCGTCGACCGTGAGACCGGCCTGCTTGCAGCACTTGACGAGATTCTGCGCCGCCGAGACCTGCGAGGTCACGATGTGCACCTTGGCTTCGAGGCGGACGCCGGCGATCCCGACCGGCTCCTTCAGGCCCCCCTGATCGTCGATGATGTGCTTCCCTGCGGGGCACGTGGAGCACCTCGCGGTCGGCGGGAGCGCCACGGCGCGCGCGGCGTCGAGGACGCGGGTTCAGGTCGCCCGGCGAGACCTCGCCGTTCCGGACCGCGACGACGCCGTGGCTCGAGATGCCACGGATGTGCGCGCCCGCCGATCGAGGCCGTCACGTGGCGGATCTCGCAGCGGGCCATGGTCTCGGCTTCGGCGACGGCCTTGCGGGATCGCCTGCACGGTCGACTCGACGTGGACGATCACGCCCTTGCGGAGGCCGCGCGACGGCGCTTCTCCCGAGCCCGCACACCTCGATGCCGCGCTCGTGCACTCGCCGACGACGACGCAGGTCTTCGCCGTCCCGAGATCGAGGGCCGCCACCATTCCGCTCCGCTTCGTCATCCACCCCTCACAATCGCGCGGCTGCTCAGGCGCGAGCGCGTTTCGCTTTCGCACCCCGCTCGCCGCAACCGCACCACCGCCGCCCGCTCCCATCGTCAGATCGATCTCGCGGATCCGACTTTCCGTCCCCGAAAATCTGCGCAGCACACGCGTGAGCCGCGTGAGCTTGGTCCCGAACCCGCTCCAGCCGAAGTGTCAGCGCCGCCCGCGGCTCGATGGGGAAGACCGTGATCCCTGCTCACGCTCGATATGCACCTCGAGACTCCGGAATGGAAGCTCCCGCGGCCTGCATCAATTGGAGGAGGCGGAGCGGCCTGGCGGATGGCGTGGCGGGCGAACGGCCGCTCGTCGGCGACGATCGCCGCCTCGACGCCGGTCACGAAGCGGCAGATCGAGCGGGTCCCGCTCACCCGACCCGGACGAACGCAGGCCCGGTCGAGTCGACGTAGTAGGCTGATCGAGGTAGAGGATGGCCGCCGGACGGCGCTCGACGAGGTCGACGACGAGGCGCGCGCGGGAACTCGCGGCGGACCGAGGCACGGCGGATCCAGGGCTGCTCCTCCAGGCGGGCGGCGAGCCGCTCCGGGATCGACCCGCCAGAGGCTGACCCCGGGCCGGAGGTCCACTGATTCCAGGAGCGAACCCGCCCGGACGTGGCCGGGTCAGGCGTCACCACGATCCTCGCTGACGGCGAAGTACGGATGGTCGGCGATGGCGGCCGCGACAGGCGGTCCGTAGAGCACGGCGGCGAGCCCAATCGCGAGGACGGCGACGATCCCGGCAGGTCGCGATCCGCCGTCGCGGCCCGGGTCGCGCGAAACGCCGCGGCCCGGAATCCGCGAGCGCTCGGGCCCAGGCCTGCGGGTCGAGCGCGTGCCAGCGCGCGCGGACGAGCCGCCCGCGGAAGATCGGCCGGTGCGGGGAGGCGCGGCGACGCGCATCCACGCCGGACGCGACGGCCAGGCCGTCAGGCGCAGCCCGCGACGGCCTGCGCAGCCAGGTCGGCACGCCACGTCCGGCGCCTCCGAGGCGTTGGGCGCCGTCATCGGCGGCTCTCCTGGATACCGAGGGCGCGCGCTCGAGGATCGCCTCGCACAAGTCGGGAAAGTCCATCCCGACGTGCTTCGCGATCGCCGGCAGGTACGGAGAGCGCGGTCAGACCCGGGAGCGAGTTCAGCTCGATCAGGAACGGGCGCCGCCCGTCGATCCGCATGTCGACGCGGCTGTACGAGACCGCCGCCGAGCGCCGCGTGGGCGGCAGCGGCGAGTGCCAGAGACGCGCTCGGTCGTCGCCCGCGAGAGCCGCGCCGGCATGAAGAACTCCTCGCGACCCGCGGTGTACTTGACCTCGTAGGTGTGGAACTCGCCCTTGGCGACGACCTCCAGGGCCCCGAGTGGACGGTCGTCGAGGATCCCGACGGTGACCTCTTTCCCGGGCACGTACTCCTCGATCAGGACCCGCTGCTCGTGGCGTCCGGCGAGCGCGATCGCCGGCGGCGAGCTGCGCGCGGCGCTTGACGATCGACAACGCCGACGCCTCGAGCCTTCGCTGTTCGGCTTCACCGAGCGGGCAGCGGCGCCGGAAGCTTCGCCATCCGGCGCGCGGCCGGATCGACGACGGTCCAGCGCGGCGTCGGCAGGCCGAGCGAGCGCCAGACGGTCTTCGCCATGGTCTTGTCCATCGCGAGCGCGCTCGTGAGGATGCCGGGGCCGGTGTAGGGGATCGCCATCACTTCGAGCAGTCCCTGAACGGCCCCGTCCTCGCCGTAGCGCCCGTGGAGGGCGTTGAACGCGACGGCGGGACGAAGACGCGCGAGGCGGGCGGCGAGGTCGCGTCCGACCGGCACCTCGGTGATCGCGATAGCCGCGGCTCCGGAGCGCCGCGGCGACGGCCTTTCCGCTCTGCACCGAGATTTCCCGTTCCGCCGAGAGCCCGCCGAGCAAGACCGCCACCCGCGCATCACGAAAACGCCTCTTCACCAATCCCCCACCAGGCGGACTCCGGGCTCGAGCTCGACACCGAGACGCTGGCGCACCGCACGTGCCGCGAGATCCATGAGACCCTTGACGTCGGCGGGCCCGCGCCCCGCCGAGGTTGACGATGAAGTTGGCGTGGCGAAGCGACACCATCGCGTTCCCGAGCCGGGCCCCTTTAGGCCGACGGCTTCGAGGAGCTTGCCGGCGGGGGTCCGGGCGGGTTCTTGAAGATCGAGCCCGCGTTGGGATGCCCTTCGGCTGCAGGCGATCGCGCCGCGCCTTGGCGTCGCAGATCGCGCCGCGGCCAAGCGTGCCGGCTCGCCGCGCTTCAGCCGCAGCTGCACCGCGGTGACGATCGCGCGCGTCGGCAGCTCGAGGCGCCGGTAGGCGAACCCGAGGCGCTCGCGCGGCAGCACCACCGAGCTCGCCGCGATCGGTGACGGCCTCGATCGCATCGACGACCGCGACCGATCTCGCCGCCGAAGGCGCCGGCGTTCATGAGCAGCCCGCCGCCGACGGTCCCGGAATGCCCTCGCCGAACTCGAGACCGGCGAGGCCCTCCGCCGACCGTGTGCATGACCGAGGCGCTTGAACGGCACCGCCGCCCCGACCCGCAAGCGCGCCTCCGCGCCGGTCGAGCTGCCACTCGACGAAGTCGAACGGCTGCCCGAGCTTCACGACCACGCCGCGCGCGCGCGCGATCGCTCACGAGCAGATTGGTCCCGCCGCCGAGGAAGAAGACCGGCGCCCCGTGACGCGCGCAGGCGCGGAGGATCGCCGATCGAGCTCGGGGACGCTCGCGACCTCGATGAAGACGTCGGCCGGGCCGCCGATCCGAAAGCTGGTGTGGCGGCCGAGCGGCTCGCCGAGCCGGACGTTGCCCCTGCCGCGCTCGAGCGCGGCGAGCAAAGCCGGCGCCGGCGCAGCGGCCAGGCCGGCGGCCGACGCCGCGCCGGCGGCGGCAACGGCGACCGCCGCGCAGTCCTCCGCGTCCGCGGATCCGCCCGCCCTCCGGCGCCGCTGCCCCACCACCTCGTCCGTGCTCCACGGCCCCTCCTCTGCTACTGCAACGCGACCGGATGATCCTGCGTCAACGCGTGCAGTACCTCGTCCCCGACCCGGTGCACGTCACCGGCGCCGAGCGTCACCACCATGTCGCCGCCCCGCAAGTGCGGCGTGAGCTCCGCCGCGATCGCACGCCGATCGGCGACGAAGCGCACGTCGGTGTGCCGCGGCGCTTGAGCGCCTCGTAGAGCGCCTCGCCGGTGACGCCGTCGATGCGGTCCTCGCCGGCGGCGTAGATCTCGGTGAGCACGAGAAGGTCGGCGTCGTCGAACGCGGCGAGGAAATCGCTCGAAGAGGTCGCGCGTGCGCGTGTAGCGATGCGGCTGGAAGCACACGCGACGAGCCGCCGGCCGAAGCCCTCGCGCGCGGCGCGCGAGCGTCGCGCTTCACCTCTTCGGGATGATGGCCGTAGTCGTCGACGACCGTGACGCCGCCGACCTCGCCGCTTCACCTCGAAGCGGCGGTGGATGCCGCCGAACGACCCGAGCGCGTGCGCGATCGTCGCGAACGGCACGCCGAGCTCGCTCGGCGACGGCGATCGCCGCGAGCGCGTTCAGCGCGTTGTGACGTCCCGAGCATGCGCAGCCGCACCTGGCCGAGCCAGCGCCGCGCGTTCGAGCACGTCGAAGCGCGTCCCCATCGGCGTTCGACGCAGCAGTGCACGCGCCTGCAGGTCGGCGTCGCGGTCGCGAAGCCGTAGGTGACGATGGCGCTTGCGCACGCTGCGGCAGCAGCGCGCGCACGGCGACGCTGTCGAGGCAGAGCACGGCTGAGCGCCGTAGAACGGCACGCGGTTGATGAACTGGAGATAGCGCCTGTGCACGCGCTCGCATGTCGCCGTAGTGGTCGAGGTGCTCGGGGTCGATGTTGGTGACGATCGCGATCGTCGGCGTCAGCACGAGGAAGCTGCCGTCGCTCTCGTCGGCCTCGGCGACCAGCAGCGTCGCCCTGCCCGAGGCGCGCGTTGGTGCCGAGCCGCTGCACCTTGCCGCCGATCACCATCGGTCGGGTCGAGGCCGGCGTCGCGCGAGCACGGCGGCGACGAGCGAGGTCGTCGTGGTCTTGCCGTGCGTGCCGGCGACCGCGATGCCGGTACTTCATGCGCATCAGCTCGGCGAGCATCTCGGCGCGCGGGATCACCGGGATGCTTGAGCTCGCGCGCGCGCACGACCTCGGGGTTCGAGAACTTCACGGCCGACGAGATCACGACGCACGTCGACGTCGGGCGCGACGCGCGTCGGCGTCGGTGACCGAGCGTGATCGTCGCGCCGAGGCGCTCGAGGCGGTCGCGGTCGCGTCGCTCTCGGCGAAGTCGGAGCCGCTCACCGGGATAGCCGAGCGTCAGCAGCACCTCGGCGATGCCGCTCATGCCGATGCCGCCGATGCCGACGAAGTGGACGTCGGTGCTTGCGCTTGGTCAGCTCCATCGTCCGCCATCCATGCCTCAACCTGCCAGTCGCCGGCTCATCGCGCGCTCCGCACGCAGCGCGTCGACGACGGCGAGCACGCGGCGCTCGGCGGCATCCGGGCGCGCGAACTGCCGCATGCGTCGGCGCATCTCCGGCGAGCAGTCCGGGTCGCGCGACGAGCTCGCGTACCTCGGCCGCGAGCCGCTCGCCGTCGCCTGGTGATCGAGCAGCCATGCGCGCGGCCGCCCTGCGCGACCAACGCCTCGGCGTTGCGCGCGCTGGTGGTCGTCGGCCGCGTGGGGGTACGGCACGAGGATCGCGGGCAGGCCCTGCGCGGCGAGCTCGGCGATCGTCGTGCGCGCCGGCGCGGCAGACGACCAGGTCGGCGCGCCGCGTAGACCGCGCCCATGTCGGTCGATGAACGCCGCGCACGTCGACGCCGCCGAGCCCCGGCGTAGCCGCCGCACGCGCCGCATCGCGCTCGGCGAGCGCCGGTCTGATGGATGATGCGCAGACCGGCGACGTCGGCGAGCCGCACGCGGCGGCGCAGGTCCGGCCTCGTTCAGGCGATGCGCCCCGGCGCTGCCGCCGACGATCGCGATCGTGAACCCCGTCCGTCGCGGCGGTGCGGCGCCGGCGTCGGGAAGCTCGCGCACGGGATTGCCGGTCATGACCGCGCGCCCGGCCGGGAAGCCGGCTGGCCGTGTCGGCGGAAGCTCACGCAGACCCGGTCGGCCGAGGCGCGCGAGCAGGCGCGGTCGTCATCCCTGGCTTGGCGTTCTGCTCGAGCAGCACGATCGGCAGGCGCTGCAGGCGTCCGGCGACGACCGCCGGCGACCGACGCGTAGCCGCCGAGGCCGACGACCACGTCGGCGCGGAAGCGCTGCACGAGCGCCGCGCGCCCGCACGGTCGCCGCGCCGAGCGCGCCGAGCGCCGTCACCTTGCCGGCGACCCGGCGGCCGCGGAGCGGTGCCCCGGCAAGAGCGCCAGGTCGAAGCCGCTCGTCGGCACGACGCGTGCCTCGATGCCGCGTGCGCTGCCGACGAAGAGGATGGCGCGTCATCGGATCGCGCCGGCGCGCCGCTCGGCAACCGCGATTCCCGGGAACAGAATGCCCACCCGTGCCTCCGCCCGCGATCATCATCCGGAGCTTCACTCAACCCGACTCGCGCGAGAGCGCGAGCAGACCCCCACCGCCGTCATCGGCACCGAGCATCGCCGAGCCGCCGTAGCTCACGAACGGCAGCGCGAGGCCCTTCGTCGGCAGGAGACCCAGCACGACCGCCATGTTGATGCCGGCCTGCAACGACGAGCACCGTCGTCGTCCCGAACGCGACGAGCTGCCCGAACGACCGTCGGGTGGTTGAGCGCGACCCGGAGGCCGCGGATCGCCAGCACCGCGAAGAGGCCGACCAGGACGAGCGCCCCGATCGAGGCCGAGCTCCTCGCCGATCACCGAGAAGATGAAGTCCGGTGTGCGCCTCCGGCAGGTAGAACATCTTCTGCTTGCTCTGCCGAGCCCCGCGCCGAAGACGCCCGCCCGAGCCGAAGGCGAGGAACGACTGGACCAGCTGAAAGCCGGCATCGCGCGGATGCTCCCACGGATCGAGGAACACCATGACGCGGCGGAGCCGGTACGGGCTGGAGCTCACCGCGTAGATGGCGAGCGGCACGATCCGGGAGGATCGGCGACGCGGATGCCGCCAGCGCACGCCGCCGACGAACAGCATCGCGAGAGCAGCGACGCCGAGGAGCGCGGCGGTGCCGAAGTCGGGCTCGACCACGACGAGCGCCGCGAGCGTCCGAGCGACGATGAAATGCGGCAGCACGCCGAGCGAGAAGGTCCGAGGCGCGGCCCCTTCCGCACCATCGAGCGCGCCAGGTAGAGCACGCGCGACGACCTTCGCGAGCTCGGACGGCTGCAGGTTCATGACGCCGAAGGCCGATCCAGCGCCGCGCGCCGCCGCGCACGATGCCGACGCCCGGGATCAGGACCGCGATCAGCAGGAGCGACGACGACCGCGAGCGCCGGGTACGCGAGCCGCTCGTACGTCGTCGAGCGGATCGCGCGCGGCGGTGACAGCACACCAGGATGCCGAGCCCGACCGACACCAGGTGCTTCGGAACACGTGCAGCGGGTCGCCGAAGCGCTCGCCGGCGAAGAAGTAGCTGGTGTTGAACACCATCACGACGCCGACCGTGACGAGGGCCGCGACCGTCGCCACGATCCAGCGGTCGCCGCCGTGAGCGACGATCACCGCCGCCGCTTGACGCGCGCGGCTTGACCCGGCGCGTGAGGATCGGAGACGGAAAGCGTCGCCGCGCGCGCCATCGTCATGACGCCTGCACCAGGGCTTTGAATTGCCGGCCGCGGTCGGCGTAGTCGCGAAACATGTCGAAGCTCGCGCACGCCGGCGACAGCAGCACGACGTCGCCGGCTCGTCGCCTGCGCGTCCGCGGCGCGCGACCGCGGCCGCGAGCGTCGTCGACGATCTCGATCGGGGTCGTGCCCGCGAGCGTCCGCGGCCAGCAGGTCGCGCGCCTCTCCGAAGAGCACGAGGTGCTTCACGCTCGCGCTCGACCGGGCCGCGCAGCACGCCGTAGTCGCCGCCCTTCTCGACGCCGCCGGCGAGGAGGATGACGTTCCCGGAAAGCTCGTCGAGCGACTTGATCACCGCGCCGGCATTGGTCCCCTTCGAGTCGTTCACACCAGCGCACGCCGTTCCGCTCGCGAACGAGCTCGAGCCGGTGCGTCGAGCCCGCGAAAGGCCTCGAGCGCCTCGCTGCACGCGCGCGGCGGCACGCCGAACGCGCGCGCCGCCGCGATCGCGGCCATCATGTTCTCGCGGTTGTGCGCGCCGACCAGCGCGACGCGCGCGAGCGGATAGCGCTCCTCGCCCCCGCCGAGGCGGAGCCGGATCGCCGCCTCGTCGTCGCGGATCGCCACCCCTTCGCCGGCGCCGAACCAGACCGTGCGCGCCGGCGAAGTCGCGCCGTGGCGACGGCAGCCACGGAGTCGCCGCCGTTCAGCACGCGCCGATGTCGTCCGCGGTCCTGGCGCGCGAAGCATGCGGGCTTGGCGCCGGCCATAGGCGTCGAGGTCGGCGTAGCGGTCGAGGTGGTCGGCGGTGAGGTTCAGGAAGACGCCGATCGCGCGGACGGAAGCGGTCGACCCATTCGAGCTGGAAGCTCGACACCTCGACCACCGCCGCCTCGTCCACGGCGCCGACCGACGCGCGGCGACGAGCGGCGTGCCGAGGTTGCCGCCGACGAAGGCGCGCCGGCCGTCGTGCCGCGAGCATCGCGCCGAGGAGCGTCGTCGTCGTGCTCTTGCCGTTGGTGCCGGTGACGGCGAGCGAGCGGGCATGTCGAGATGGCGCGCCGCGATCTCGATCTCGCTCGCGACCGGGATGCCGCGCGCGACCGCCGCCGGCAGGAGCGCGCGACCGTGGCGGCACGCCCGGGCTCGGCACGACGAGCGTCGATGCCGTCGAGAGCGGCGGGATCGTCGGCGCCGAGCACCGGACGTCGACGCCGTCGGAGCTCGTCGACGCGCTCCTGGGCTCCGCGGCCGAGCGGCGGTCGACCGACGCGCACGCGCGCGCCTGCGCGGCGAGAAGCGCGCGGCGCGACCCCGGTCCGCGCGCGAGCCGATCGACCAGTACCGGCAGGTCGCGCGTCACGGCAGGAATCGCAGGCATCGCGTCATCGCAGCTTCAGCGTGCTGAGCGCCAGCAGCGCGCAGATGATCGAGATGATCCAGAAGCGCACGATGATCTGCGGCTCGGGCCAGCCCAGCAGCTCGAAGTGATGGTGGATCGGCGCCATGCGGAAGATGCGCTTGCGGCCGCAGCTTGAAGGACGCGACCTGCAGCGATCACCGAGAGCGCCTCGACGACGAAGACGCCGCCGGCGATGACGCAGCACGAGCTCCTGCTTGGTGAGCAGCGCGACGATCGCGAGCGCCGCGCCGAGCGGCAGCGAGCCGACGTCGCCCATGAACATCATGCGCCGGATAGGCGTTGAACCAGAGGAAGCCGAGGCCGGCCGCCGCGAGCGCGCCGCAGAAGATCGCCGAGCTCGCCGGCGCCGGCGACGTACGGGATCTGCAGATACTCGGCGAGCTTCGCGTTGCCGGCGACGTAGGCGAAGATCGCTGTAGGTGCCGGCCGCGATCATCACCGGCCCGATCGCGAGGCCGTCGAGGCCGTCGGTCAGGTTGACCGCGTTCGACGCGCCGACCAGCACACAGCATCGCGAACGGAATGTACATCCAGCCGAGGTGCAGGTGGACGTCCTTGAAGAACGGCATCACGACGATCGGGCGCGAAGCCCGGCACCTGCAGCAAGCAGGAGCACGGACGGCGGCGTCCGCATTGCGCGAGGAACTTCTGGCGCGCCCGGAGCCCGCCGAGTTGCCGTGGCGGTACTTCCGATAGTCGTCGACGAAACCGACGAGGCCGAAGCCCGAGCGTCACCCCCTGCACCAGCCAGACGTACGGGTTGGCGAGGTCGGCGAGCAGCAAGGTCGAGAGCAAGCAGCGAGAAGAGGATCAACGTGCCCGCCCATGGTCGGAGTCCCCGCCTTCACCTGATGGCGAGCCGGGCCATCGCTGCGGATCGGCTGGCCGATGCGGTTGGCGGTGAGGCGGCGGATGAAGAGCGCGGCCCGAGCACGAACGAGATCCGTGAGCGCCATCAGCGCCGCAGAGCAGCGTCCGGAAGCTGATGTACCGAAAGACGTTGAAATGCTGTAGGTCGAATGCAGCGCGTAGAGGGCGTAGTAGAGCATCGGGTCAGTCGGCTCCGAGGAGGCGGACGACCTCTTCCATGCGCCGCCCGCGCGAGCCCTTGACGAGCACCCAATCGCCGCGGCGCGTCGCGACGAGCGCGGCCGCGATCGCCGTGATTCGCGCCTCACATGGATCGGCCGCTCCCCGCGCGCATGCCGGCCGCGGCATCCGGCGGCGGTCTCGCCCGCGAAGTCGCCATGCAGGTAGAGTGCGGCGAGACCGAGCGTGCCCGCGACGTGCCGACGGCCCGGTGCTGCGCGGCGCTCGCCGGGCCGAGCTCGAGCATGTCGCCGAGGACGGCGATCCGGCGGGTCGCGGCGCCGCGGGCCTCGAGCGCCGCGGCGACCGACGCCGGGTTGGCGTTGTAGCTGTCGTCGACGACGGTCACGCCGCTCGCGAGCGTGACGACGCGCATGCGGCTCCCGACCGGCAGCTGCCGCTCCGAGACCGGCGCGGATCGCGGCGAGGCCGACGCCGACCGGCGCGGTCGCGGCGGCGGCGGCCTGAGCGCGTTCATGACGTTCTGCCGGCCGGGAATCCCTGCAACTGCACGGCCCGTCGCCGTTCAGGTGGAGGCGAAACGACGCGGCGCCGCGCGCGTCACCAGCGCGCACCTCGTCGGCGGTGATGCCGGTGCCCGCCCCGAAGCGCACGACCCGCCCCGCGAAGGCGGCGCCGAGCGCCGATACGTGCGCGTCCTCGGCGTTCACGATCGCCGTCGCCGCGGGGCGCGCATCGTCGCGAAGAACAAGCCCTTCGCGCGCCACCCCTCGATCGACCCGAGACCTTCGAGGTGCGCAGGTCCGACGTTGGTGATGAAGGCTGGCGTCGAGATCGTAAATCGGTCAAACGCCGAGATCTCCCCGGGCGCGTTCATGCCCACATCTCGACCACCGCGTGGAGTCTCGATCGCCGGCCAGGCCGGGCGTCAGCGGAACGCCGATCAAAGGTTGTTGAGATTGCCCTGCGTCTTGAGAACGCGCTCGGGCGTGCCGGCGCGTTCGAAGATGGCGGCGAGCATCTCCTTGGTCGTCGTCTCCTGCTTGCCCGTTCGACCCGGTGATCGCGAGCACGCACCGGGGCGACCGGCGCCGGAGGTCGGCGGCGAGCTGTTGGAGCACACGCAGCGTGTGCCGACCTCGAGCACGGTCGCATCGGCACCGTCCGGCGATCGACCGGGCGCGCCTACAGACCGCCCGCACCGGCCCGCGTGCGTCGGCGACACGGCGGTGCGCGTCGGCGGTGCTCGCCCGACGAGCGCCGCGAAGGGTCGCCTCT
>ERZ1370068.197-contig-10177_pt1 | contig 30865 bp, 39 predicted proteins | sample MGYA00561227_ERZ1370068 | MGnify/ENA primary metagenome ERZ1370068 (study PRJEB38410, sample SAMEA6850437) | metagenome | study: Metagenomic assessment of the ecological functions of the soil: analysis of the soil microbiota associated with the...
GGCGCTGCTTCGTTCGGTTACGTATTGCTCTGCGGATTCGCGTTCGCGCATCGCGCCCGCCAGACACGTTGCGCCCGCCCCGGCGCACCACCGGACCGCGCGTGCTCCCGAAGCGCGGCGTTCGCGCGCGTCGTGTTCGCCGTGATGACCGATGGCCTCGGTGACCGCGAGCCTGCTGTTCAACTTCACGACCAACGGCAACGGCGAGCTGCTGCGCGAGGCGCTTCGCGGGCATCGATCGAGGACCCGGCGACGCTCGGCACGCTGCTGGCGCTGCGTCTACGTCGATCGGCTCGCTTCGCGCAGGTCGCCGTGGGGCTGATGATCGATCGCGTTCCGCTCAAGAAGCATCTGACATCGGGATCGTCGCGCTGCAGGTGCCGCTGTTCGCCTCGCCGCGAACGCGACAGGGCTGGAGCTTGTACGCGCTGCATGATCGCGTTCATGGTCGCGGTGTTCGGCGCGATTCCGTTCACCGACGCGATGATCGTCCGCTACGTCGATGATCGGATGCGCTCGCGTGTCCGGGCATGCGCCTCGCGGTGGCGTTCGGCGTCAGCTCGCTCGCGTGTCTGGCTCGGGCCGCGTGGTGAAGGCCGCTGGCTTCCGCGCGCTGCTGCCTCGGTGATGGCCGCGATCGCAGTCGTGACGTTCTGCGCGGTGCTGTGGCTGCCGCGGCGCGCGACGTCCGCGGGCGGGTGTCACGTCGTCGACGCCGGACGCGCCACCGCGATCGCCTCGCGCAGCGGATTGAAGAGGCCCGGCGCGCGGACGCGATCACCTCGTTGGTGCGCAGGTACTCGCCGCCGCCGGCGAAATCGCCGACGCGGCCGCCCGCCTCGCGTGACGAGCAGGCGCCCGCGGCGACGTCCCACGCCTTGAGGCTCATCACCCAGAAGCCGTCGAGTGCGGCCCGCGACGCGAGATGCGCCAGGTCGAGCGCGCGCGCGACCCGCGCGCCGCGATGCCCGCGCACTGCGCGATCGAGCGCGTTGAACACCGGCAGGTAGCCGCGGCAGCTTCGGGCTGTCGTCGCGTCGGGAAGCACGGTGCCCACGAGCGCGTCGGACGAGGCGTGTGCATGCGGACACGTGGATCTGCGCGCCGTTGCGCTGCGCCGCTTGCCCTTGACCGCGCGTAAAGAGCTCGTCGTGCAGCGGGTCGAGCACGACTGCATGCGTGATTTCGTCGTTCTTGGCGAGCGCGATCGAGACCGCGTAGTAGGGAAAGCCATGGACGAAGTTGAGACTGCCGTCGATCGGTCGACGACCCAGCTGAGACGGCGTCTGCATCGTTCGCCCTGCGGATCTCGCCGGATTCCTCGCGACAGCATCGGCGTGCTCCGGAAACGCGCCGCAGCGATGGTCGCGGCGATCGCGCTCTCCGCTTCGCGTATCGGCCGACGGACACGATGTCGCCGTGCTCCTTCGGAAAACGTCGGCAGCCGGCGTCAAGTCGCGCGACGCGTCGATGATGACGCTCGCGGCGCGCGCGCGCCGCGTACCGCGACAGCCAGGCACGGGGTCGCTGGCAGTATTCATCGGGTACTCACGGCTTGGTGCGCTCAGGACTTCCTGCTCCATCAGCAGGTACGTGCCGTAGGCGTTGATGCGGTTGGCGGCGTCGAACGCCGGCAGTCCGCTGGAAGCGCGACCAGTCGATCTTTCGCATAGGCGTCGTCGAACGGCTCGAGGTCCTGCACGGCGCGGCCCATCGCTGCGCGGAGATAGAGCGAGATAGTCGCGCGTGGTGATGAGGTCGCGGCGCACGTCGCGCGACGCGCGGCCGTGACCGGGAACGACGACGGCCGGATGCGAGCGCCAGCATCCTGTCCATCGCCTTCAGCCAGCCCTCGCTGTCGGCGTTGCCGACGAACGGAACGCGCCCGCGCAGAACAGCAGGTCGCCGGCAGAACAGCAGTGCGGTCCTCGACGACGTACATCATCAGGTCCTCGGGCGAGTGGCGCCGCCGGACCAGATCGAGGCGGAACGTGATGCCTCCGTGGCGGAAATCGGTGTCGCCGTCGAGCCAGCAGGTCGGGCGCCACGACGCGCGTCGTCTTCGTCGACCCACGGAAAGAGGTCCGACGCGGCGCTGCGCGAAGCCGCTCGGCGGCCTGTCCCGACGTGAAATAGACCTCGCCCTTGCGGTACGCCCAGATCTCGGCGCCGTCGGCTTTGAATGCCTGCAGGCCGTAGACACGTGGTCGGCGTGGTAGTGCGACGACGATCACGCGGCGTGATCGGCAGCGGCGTCACCTTGCGGATCGCCGCGATCATCGCCGCGCCCGAGCGGGGGCGTGCCGAGCGCGTCGAACACGACCCACGCGTCGCTCGTGACGACAAAGCCCGCGTTCGACATGAAGCCGCGGTTGGCGCGCGCCGCCGCGCCTGAATCGCCCTGGAAGAACCAGCCGTGCGGCGACACCTGTTGCGGCGTCAGCGCGATTCTCCGGCGGTACTGGCCGCCCACGGGCCGGCGCTGTGAGTCGCCATGGCGAGCGCCGACGCGCCCGGCGATCAGGCTCGCGGGAGGTATCGAATGCACATCGGGCAATGATAACAATGCGCAGCCCGCGCCTAGCGCCGGGACGCGATAGCGTGGCACGAAGCCGCGATCGATGCGGTCGCTTCCAGCGCCACGCACCCACCGCCCTTCCGCCGACCACGGCGGCCGGCGGTCCGACCGCGTAACGATCGCCGGTCGGAAATCAGCGCCAACGCGGTCGTTGGGGGCGATAGGTTCGCCAGCGCTCGCCGGCCGACGGCGCGCCGCCAGGTTCTCCGCGAGCGGCCGGGCCAGCGCGCACCGCAGCGTAGACGCCCGTCGCGCCCGCGGTGCGTCGTCTGCGTCGCACAGTCGCCCGCAGCGAACACCGCCGGATGCGATGGGGAACGCAGGAAGCGTCGGCGCCGGACAAGCCGTCGTCGTCGCACGCGAGCCCCGAGCGCACAGCCGGCGCTGCGACACCGGCGTCGCGATGATGACGCGGTCGCAGGCACGATGCCGGCCTGTCCGCAGGCGCGATTCCCGCCAGATGATCGCCCGTCGCCGCACCCGCGTGACGACCGCGATGCCGCGTGCCGCGACGCAGCCGCGCAGCCGCCGGCGCACGCCCGCGCGCCGTTGCTGCGCGGCGGTCTGGCTCGTCGGTCACGATCGTAACGTGGGGCGCGCGTGCCGCAGGTCGGCACGCAACCGGTGCCGCCATCGCCAGAACGCGATCTCGACCCCGCGACGCCGCCGCCGACGACGGCGAGGGCCCGATCACCGCCGCGCAGCGTCGTCGTGCAATCGCCACGCGCAGCAGGCCGGTGAGCGGGCGCACGGGAACGCATGCGCATCCGCGTGCGCCATGGCGACATCGCGTCGGTCGCGCCGACGTCGAGGCGACGCGACGTCGAAGTCGATCGCCGTGCCGTCCGCGAAGCGTTACGCGCCGGCGGTTGGCGTCGAGACGCCGCCACGGCGGCGACGATCAAACGCGCGCGCGCGGCTGCGCAGGCGCCACGGAGGTCGATCGTCGCGTCTGCGATTGCGTACCAGCCCGCGATGACGCGGGGACCATGCCGGAGTAGGCAGCCAGTATCGGCGCACGACGCGACGAGCGCACTCGACCGTCGGCAGCGGGCGCCGCGCAAATCGCTAACAACTTCGACGTGCGCGTGACCGCCGCCGGCGAGCAGCGAGGCGCGTCGCGACGCGGACGCCCACCATCATTCCGCCGTCCTCGTGCTCGAGGTTGTGGCAGTGGAACATGTACGTCTGCGCGCCCGGCGAACGGCATGCGCGAAGTCGATCGCGACGCTGCACGCTCTCGCCCGGCCAGACGAGCACCGTGTCCTTGCGGCCGAGATCGCGTCGCCAGCCGCCCGCGATCGTCGACCTGCGAGCGCCGCGATCGGATCGGGCGACTGGTCTCGCGCTCGAGCACCTCGAAAGTGGAAGCCGTGCAGGTGCATCGCGTGCGGCATGCTGTGTGAAGTAGTTGCGGATCAGCCAGGTCTCGACGGTGTCGCGCGTCGACCTCGATCGGCGTCTCGCCCATCACGAACACGCGATCGTTGATGCGCCATCGCCCCTTGGCGTAGCCGAGGCGCAGACGGGCGCTCGCGCGCGCCGCGATGTCGATCGGCGGCGATCATCGACGAGCGGCTGACGGCACCGTCGCGATCGTAGCGGACGCGCTCGCGGCACGCGCAGCGCGGAAGACGGCGCGGCGCGCCTTCGGGCCACGCCGTCGCATGCGCGTGGCCATGCGGACGCTGCGATGCCGCCGGTCGCCGCCGGCGCTGCCGTGGCCCATCGCCGCATGGTCGACCGGCGCCGCCGCGTGTCTGCACGCATTTCGCGTGCATCGGATCGAACGCGAGCGTTTCGAAGCAGGCATCGCTCCGCCCGACCGGCGCCGCGGAGAGAGTCGACGAGCACGTCGATGACGCTCGGCAGTTGCGAAGAACGCCTCGCTTGACGGCGATCGGCGCCGGCAGCAGGCCGGCGTCAGTTGCCGACGATGCGTGAACAGGCAACCTGCGCGCCGGACGCCGGTCGAAACGCGAGCCGTAGCGTTCGCGTGTTGCACGCGTTGAGCATGCGAAGTCGGTACAGCCGCGACGCGCACATCGACGTATAGCGGCACGCGACGTCCGTTCACGATCGCCTCGTCGCCGAAGAGCCGTGGATCATGTCGGCGGCGGTCGGACGATACGCGCGCCGTGGCGACGGTCCTGCGAGCACCGAGCGTGAGCTCGGTCCTGCCGGGAACGAGGTCGAGCGCGCGCCGCGGCGCGCGTGATCGTCGTCCTCGACGTCGATCAGGCCGAACAGGCCCGTCGTAGCATCTGGCGTGCCGTGCTGCCGTGCGGATGCGGGTGGTACCAGTAGAGCGCGCCGCGATCGCGGACCTCGAAGTCGTAAGCGTAATGGCGCTCCGCCGGGCGCAGCCGGCGTCGAGGCCGTTGCCGTCGTTGCGCGGTGTCGACGGCAAGACCGTGCCAATGCGCGATGGTCGGTCGCGTCGAGCCGGTTGTGCGAGCGTCGAGCGCGCACGCGCTCGCCGAGCGCTCAACGCCAGCGTCGGGATTGACGATAGTCGCGTCCGCCGTGACGAACGCGGTACACGAGTGGGACCATGAAGCCGTATGCCGCGCGGGCCGGCAGTGCCGGCGCGTCGTTGCTGACGAGCGTAGGGTAGCGCCGCGCGGGCGCGCCAGCACGTCCGGAACCGGAGTCGCCGCGTTGGCACGAACAGCTTGCCGCGATACCGGATCGCGGCGACGGTGCAGCGTCTGCGCGGCGCCGTGCGCGGCAGCCGCGCGCCGGATGCGACGCGTCGCCGGCGCGGTCAGGGCAGCGCAGGCGAGTCCCGGCGAGTCCGCTGAGCGACCTCGCCTGCGCGCGTCCGATCGCATGGATCGAGCCGCGGGAGGCCGTACGAGCTCATCGCGGATGTCTACCGGCGATCGGTTGACACCCGACGGACGGCCGGACGCATAACGCACGCCGACCGCATATGCCGCGCGGCGCTGCCGGCCGCACGGAACTGCTCGGCCACCGGCGGGATGCCTTGCGCGGGGCCGAACGTGTTGTTCGGGCCCGGTGAAGAAGTTCGCGCCGAGCGAGCGCCGACGGTCTGATAGGTACGGTCGAACAGGTTGGCGACGTTGACGACCACGCTGCAGGGCGGGCGTCGACGTCGTAGCGCGCGTCGAGGTTGAACACGCGTATAGGACGGCAAGCGGTCCATTGCGGTCCTGGTTGTTCTCGTCGCCGAGCGCGTACTGCGATGACGCATACGAGCATGTTGACGCCGATCGCGAAGCGTTCGACTGGCTCGAACTCGACGCGCAGCTTTACCGAGTCGCGCGGAATGCCGGGAATCCTGTCGCCGGGCTGCACGACGATCGCGCCCGTCCGCGTTGGCGCTCGAGTTGTTCGGGCTGAACGCGACGAACGTCGAGCGGTACGTTGCGTCGACGCGGCTGTAGCGGAAGTCGAGACGACCAGTCGCCGACGCGCGCGGAGGCCCCGAGCTCGAAGCCCTGGCGCCGCGTCTGGCCGACGTTCTGGAAGTAGCCCGGCGTTGGTCGCGCGCCGCCGCTCGCGATGAACTGGATGTCGTCGTAGAGCTCGCGTGCGATAGAGCGGCGGCTGACCACGTCGACGCGGCGCCGAGGTTGCCGCGCGCGCCTGACCTCGAACGTCTTCGACACGACCTTCTGAAGCGGCGGATCGGCGAGGAACTGGTTCGGGAGCTTGCACGGCGCCGTCCGGATCGGCGCAGGTGAGCTCGATCGGCGTCGGCGCGCGCATGCCTTCGTTGTAGCTCGGCGTACGCGCGTGAGCGCGGCGGCAGGGCTTGTAGTTGACGCCGATCGCGGGCGAGAAGCGCGCATAAGTGTGCTCGTGCCGTCGAGCGCGGGATCGTTGCCGGAGCGGTCGGCGATCTGTGATGCGCGCATAGTTGTAGCGGCCCGCCAGCGTCAGCGTCCACTGCGGGTCGAGCGCGATCGTGTCGCTGACGTAGCGCGCCGTAATAGTCGTTGCGAAGGTCGGCGTCGGTCTCGACGACGAACGGTCCCGTCGCGACCGTCGCGCGATCGGGTGCGAAGTTCGCGGTCTGCGATTCCTGCGTGAAGCGCGTGTGGCCGAAGTCGCCCGTGACGCCGCACGGCGAGCTGGTGCGACGTCGCGCCCACCTTCGCGTTCTTGGTGAGCTGCAGCCCGCCGCCCCAGCTTCGCTGGTCGATCGTCGAGCGATCGTTGAACGCCTCGTTCGTCGACGGCGGATCGTCGTCGGGATCGCCGAAGTCGTCGTTGACGTTGCTGCTGACGTTCGTGTTCTTGTACCGGCGATAGTAGGCGTTGCCGCCGAGCAGCAGCGTTTCGTCGAGGAAGCGGCTGCCCTTCGCCGCGACGAACGCGAGCTGGTTGTGGTTGCTGTCGGGGAACGTGTATGCCTGCCGTGGGTTGCCGAGCATCGACAGCGGCAGCGTCTGCGAGCCTTCGAGCGTGTTGTCGGCGAGCGTCGTGCTGATGTCGAAGATCGGTGATGCCGTCCTGGTAGCCGACCTTGCCGAAGAACTGCTCGAGGCGGCTCGGGTTGTGCTCGGCCCAGCCCTGGTCGTTCGAGATAGCGGCCGGTGGCGTACCAGTCGAGCTTGTCGCTGCGCGCCGCCGGCTTCGGCCTGCGCCTCGAAGCGGCCGAACGAGCCGCCGGAGATCTCGACGTTCGCACCCGGATACTGTGCGCCGCTCTTCGTGTAGATCGCGAGCGCGCCGCCGAGCGTGTTGAGGCCGAACGCCGGCATCGATCCGGGGATGAGCTGGATCGACGAGATCGCCGAGCGGCGGGAGCAAATCCCAGTTGACGACGTCGCCGAACGACTCGTTGACGCGCACGCCGTCCTGGAACACCGACATGCCCTTGCGGCGTGCCGAGCAGCGGCGATGCGGCGAAGCCGCGGAAGGTGATCGCCTGCTGGAACGCGATTGCCCTGCCCCGACGTCGGCGCTGACGCTGTCGGCGTTCTGGTCGAGAAACTGCGTGAGCGTCGGCGGGCGCTGCGTGCCGAGTGCCCGATTTCCGAACATCTGGACGTTGGCGGGCACATCGGCGAGCGGCACGCCGAGGCCGGGCAGCGGCGTCGTGCCGACGACTGCACCGACGGAAGCTCCATTACCTCGGCAGGATTGTCACGCGGCGCGCGACGGTGTCGCGCTCACGCACGCTTATCGATAGCACAAGCATAAATCTTGCTTCCGAACGCAGATCGGCACGACAGATCAAAGCTCCTCCGCATCATCGTTGTGCAAGAGTGGTACGGAACAAGCGGCGGCCATCACCCGAACATCGCGACAGCACTGACATCGATTTTCGCACAGTCATAATGACGTTGTACGCGCCAGCACGTTTCGGGAATTTTTCCTGCATGAGTCTCCTCGTGTACGCGATCGAACTGGCGCTGCGCCGGGGTATCCCGTTGAGCGGCGGCAGCGGCGCGAATGGTAAGCGCGGCTGCGCGCGACCTCGTCATCGTCATCGTCGCGACGGTCGCCTTCACTTTGGTCAGCGTCTGGCTGGACCTGGGCGGAGCTCCTCCTTTCGGTGGCGCTGCCAAGAACGAGCACCTACGAGATCGACGAGCTGCCCGGCGTGCTGGTGTTCATCGCGCTCGGCGATCGCGCGCTCTTCGCCTGGCGTCGCATGGCCGAGGTGCGCACCGAGCTCGCGGGACGCCGCGAGGCCGAGCGCGAGCTCACCGCGGCGCTCGACGCCAACCGGCGTCTCGCGCGAGAACGTGCGCATCCAGGAGGACGAGCGACGGAGCCTCGCGCGCGCGCTGCACGACGAATTCGGGCAGTACCTGAACGCCATCAAGGTCGACGCCGTCACCATCCGCGACGCCAGCGCAGCGATGCAGAAGCCGCGCGCGACGGCGGCGCGGCGTCGATCATCGGTATCGCCGATCATGTGCAAACGGTGATGCGCGAGACGATTGCGCGGCTGCGCCCGCCGGTGCTCGACGAGCTCGGCCTCACCGCGGCGCTCGAGCACTGCGTCGACGGCTGGCGCAAGCGGTTGCCGGCGGTCAGGTTCGACTTCACGCCGGCCAATGTCGACGCGCAGTGGGACGAGGGGCGGTCAACATCACGCTGTACCGCGTCGTGCAGGAGGCGCTCACCAACGTCGCCAAACACGCCGACGCACACACGTGGACGATCCGCCTCGAAGCACCGCCGGCGGGCGTTGCCACCGGCAACATCAAGCTCGTCGTTGCGCAACGACGGCGCGGCCGCGCCACGGTTCGGCGAGCGCCGGGTCAGGGCTCGGCATCGTCGGCATGCGCGAGCGTGTCGAATCACTCGGCGGGCGCCTCGACGCGCACTGTCAGAACCGGAGGTGGCTTCGCGCCTCTCCGCATTCCCTGCCTGCGCATTCGCGTCACGGAGCCAAACCATGGGCGAATCGATTTCCGTCCTGCTCGTCGACGATCACGCGGTGGTTCGCGATCGGCTGTCATCGCCGGCTGCTGGAGGCGCGCCGAGAACATCCACGTGCTTGCGGAGGCAGGCGACGCGCGGCTTCCGCCTACCACCAGGCGTTCTGCCAGGACGCCGCCGGACGTCGTGGTCATGGACATCTCGCTGCCGGACGTAAGCGGCATCGAGGCGATGCGCCGCCTGCTGCTGCGCGAGCCCGCTGCGCGCGTGCTGATCTTCAGCATCCACGACGAGCCGATCTTCGCCAACGCGCGCTGCAGGCCGGGGCGATGGGCTACGTCACCAAGGCGAGCGCGCACAGACGGTGCTGGTCGACGCGGTGCGTGCGGTGGCGAAGGGCGAGCGCGTATCTCAGTCCCGACGTGGCTGCGCACGCTTGCGCTCCAGCGGGTCTCGGGCGAAGCGGACGTGATGCAGCGGCTGACCGATCGCGAGATTCGAGATCGCCCGGTTGCTGGCACAAGGGGCATTCGGTGCGCGCGGTGGCGGAGTTGCTATGCCTCAACTACAAGACCGTCGCCGACTACCAGACGATCATCCGCCAGAAGCTCGACGCCGACACGCCGACAGGAGTTCATGCGGCTCGCCGCGCAGCACGGGCTGCTGAACGACCTCCTGCCTGAAGCGCGGCGCGATGGCGCGCTCAACCTTCGCGCCTCGCGCTCCGGTGCAAGATTCGCAGCGTGGGAGCGGCCCGTTGGCGCTCAGCGGATCGCCACGCCCGGGGCAATTTGCCGACCGGCACCTCGGCGATTTTCCTGTTGAGTGGCGGTATCGATGACGGCTACGGCGTCGGAGCGTCCGCAGGCTACATAGAGCTTCCCGCCATCCGGCGTGAGCGCGCATGTTCCACGGGCGCTTGCCGACCGGAATCGTCGCCACGATTGCGTTGTTCGCCACGTCGATCACCTGCACCAGTGCCGCATCGCCGTCCGGACGAAACGTAGAACGCGTTTGCCGTCCGGGTGGACCGTGACGCCGTTGCTGCGCTTGCCCGCCTTGATGCGCGCGATCACGCTCGTGCGTCTTCGTGTCCGAACACGTTGACGGTGTCGGCGTTCTCCACCGCGACGTAAAGCGCCGGCTGCCGTCCGGCAGAAAGCCGATGCCACGCGGCCGGTCGCCGACCTTCACCGACTTCAGCGACGATGCCGCTATGCCAGATCGACGATGTCGACCATGTCGGCATCTTCGGCGCTGACGTACAGCCACTTGCCGTCGGGACTGAACACCGCGTGCTCGGGGTTCTTGCCGTTTCATCTTGATGTGCTTCACGCGATGGCGTTGGTGGCCGTGTCGATCGGCAGCACCTGATCGTTCTCCTCGATCGCCGCGGAGAGCCACTTTGCCGTCGGCCGACAGGTAGATCGCCTCCGGCGAATCACCGAGCGGCACGCGCGTGATCTCGGCGTTGCGCTCGACATCGATGACGATCAGCGCGCGTTGGCCGTCTGGTCGCTGACGTAGAGGCCGCTTGCCGTCGGCGGTTACCGCAATGCCGCGCGGCTTCTTGCCGAACGGGCGTCGAGACAAGCGCCTTGTCGGTCGCAGTGTCGATGACGGAAATCGACTCGGACCCCTCGTTCGGCACGTACGCAGAGTGGCGCGGCTGCCGCGTGCGGGAATGTCGCGAGGGAAGTGACGAGGCACGAGAATATTGCGAATGATCTGGGACATGGCGTTCCTCGGTCGCGCAGGATACGCCACACTATCTCGCGGCAACCCGCGACCTCACGAAATGAATGAAGTTCTTCGCGATCGTGTCGAGCTAACGCGGTTTGCCCGCGCCATCACACTTTCGCATCACAAACCAATCCGGCGGGGCACTCGAACTGCAATCGTTTCGAGGCCGGAGGTAGGTGTAGTTGGCGTTCTGCGGATGCAACGTTTCGTATTGATCCCAGCGCGCAAATTCCGGCAAGGTCCACACGCGATCGCGCAACTCGGCCAGGCTCACTCCTTCGTTCATCAGCGCCTCGACGCGCGCTTTCGAGCGCCGCGAAGTAATCGAGCGAAGGCGGCGATGTCCGCGCAGTTGCCGACCGGTCCATAACCGGGAATGAGGTGCCGACATCGCATCGATTCGAGTTGCACGAGCGCATCGCGCCACGCGTTCGGGTCCGCATCGCGCATATCGGGAATTCGGTGGATCGCCAACCAGGTTGCCGGCGATCAGGGTCGAAGTCGATTCGTCGAAAACCGCGATCGCGCCGGGTGCGCTCGACCATGTGTGGCGCGATCAGGCGCAGCGGACGTCCGATCAGTTCGAGCGTTTCGTCGCCAGTCGATCAGGCGGTCCGGCTTGACGACACGGGTCGCCGCCATGGCCTCCTCGCCGAGTGCCGACCGCAGATGCGACGAGGCATGTCTCGCAGCGCGCCGCAATCAGCTCCGCGCCGCGGCGATGCGCCAGAACGGGAATGCCGCGTGCCTGGAATGCGGCAGCGCCGAAGATGGCTTCCTGGCTGGGATGCGTGAGGATTGCAAGACGGATCGGCAGATTCGATGACGCTCTTGACCGCCGCGATTATTTCCTCGCCTTCGCGGTACGAAATCCCGGTATCGACGCACGATGACGCCGCGCGGTCCGACAACGAAGGCGACGTTTGCGGTGCGTCCGCTCATTTTCAGGGTCGATTTCGCCGCCGCTTCCGAGCAGGGCGTACACCCCCGGAGCAACACTTGACGGGGTCGGCTGCGCGGCGCGAACGCTTTGGGCAGGCACAGACGCGGCGGGAATGCCGATGACTCGCCTTGCACGGAGAACAGCGACGTGCGACAGCGCGGTGATCGCGGCGATGCGATGCTCGCGCGACTTGCGCAGATGTCGCTCGACTGGCACGCGATCGATCGGATCGAACTCGCTGGGCCAGAGCGATCTGAACGATGCTACAGCGCGGACCGGATGGCGCGTTCGGTTTCTCGAAACGGACGTCCAGTGCTGCCGGCGGTGTACGGGTCGAGCTGTGCGAACGGAGCTCCGGGATGGCGCACTGCAGCGCGTCGCGGCAGATTCATCGCGTCCGCAGGCAAAAGCGGCTCGTCCATTCAGACGGCTCGGCGCAAGACGCTTGCTCGGCTGTTGCGATGCAGCATCTCGGACAGCGTGGTCGACGTTGCGCGATAGCTCGCGAATCTGTACTGCAAATTGACTTTGGTCGGCTCAAGGCCGACACTTCAGCGGCACAGCGACTCAGAGAGTCGCTTTGACGCGGATCGCGTTTCGGATTCTGACCTCAGACCAACGGAGGAAACAATGACGAGCGCTGCAAGTCGGGTAGGAATGGCGGTCTATGGGTTTGGCACTGACGCTTCCTGGTGTCGCGGCCGCGAATGCCGATCTCGAGAAGCTGATTGCCGATCCCAACAATTGGGCGATGCAGGCCGGCGACATGTACAACCAGCGTTACAGCAAGCTTGACGCAGATCAACGCGCAGAACGTCGGCAAGATGCAGGTCGCGTGGATGTTTTCCACCGGCGTGCTGCGCGGCCACGAGGGATCGCCGCTGGTGGTGAGCGGCACGATGTACGTGCACACGCCGTTCCCGAACAAGGTGTTCGCCATCGACCTCGACACGCAGAAGATCAAGTGGCGCTACGAGCCGAAGCAGGACGCCGCGGTGATCCCGCAGATGTGCTGCGACACCGTGTACCGCGGCCTCGCCTACGCCGAGAACAAGATCTTCCTGCAGCAGGCCGACAGCACGCTGGTCGCGCTCGACGCCGAGCACCGGCAAAGTGATCTGGTCGGTGAAGAACGGCGATCCGAAGGTCGGCGCGGTCAACACCAATGCGCCGCACGTCTTCAAGGACAAGGTGATCACCGGCATTTCCGGCGGCGAGTGGGGCGTGCGCGGCTTCCTCGCGGCCTACGACATCAACACCGGCAAGCAGGTCTGGAAGGCGTACAGCACCGGGCCCGGACGCCGAGATGCTGATCGATCCCGACAAGACGATGACCTGGACCGACGGCGCGCTCAAGCCGGTCGGCACGGACTCGTCGCTCAAGACCTGGCAGGGCGACCAGTGGAAGACCGGCGGCGGCACGACGTGGGGCTGGTACAGCTACGACAAGGCGCTCAACCTGCTGTACTACGGAACGGGCAATCCGTCGACCTGGAATCCGGCGCAGCGTCCCGGCGACAACAAGTGGTCGATGACGATCTTCGCGCGCGACGTCGACACCGGCATGGCGAAATGGGCCTATCAGATGACGCCGTACGACGAGTGGGATTTCGACGGCGTCAACGAGATGATCCTGGCCGACATCAACGTCAAGGGCAAGCCGACCAAGGCGCTGGTGCATTTCGACCGCAACGGCTTCGGCTACACGCTCGATCGCACGACCGGCGCGCTGCTGGTCGCCGAGAAGTTCGACCCGACGGTGAACTGGGCGACCGACGTCGACATGAAGACCGGCCGGCCGCAGGTCGTGGCACAAGTACTCGACCGCCAGGAACGGCCCGGACGTCAACACCAAGGGCGTCTGCCCGGCGGCGCTCGGCTCGAAGGACCAGCAGCCTGCGGCGTTCAATCCGAAGAACAAGCATGTTCTACGTGCCGACCAACCACGTCTGCATGGACTACGAGCCGTTCAAGGTCGACTACGTCGCCGGGCCAGCCGTATGTCGGCGCGACGCTTGTCGATGTTCCCGGCGCCGGGCGGCACGCAACATGGGCAACTTCATCGTCTGGGATGCGGGCACCGGCAAGATCGTCCAGTCCAAGGCCGAGAAGTTCTCGGTCTGGAGCGGCGTGCTCGTGACCGCGGGCGGCATCGCCTGCTACGGGACGCTCGAAGGCTACCTCAAGTGCGTCGACGCCAACGACATCAACAAGGAGCTGTTCAAGTTCAAGACGCCGTCGGGCATCATCGGCAACGTCTTCACCTATGAGCACAAGGGCAAGCAGTACCTCGGCGTCTTCTCGGGCATCGGCGGCTGGGCCGGCATCGGCATGGCCGCGGGACTCGAGAAGGACCAGGATGGCCTGGGCGCGGTCGGCGGCTACAAGGAGCTGACGCGACTACACCGAGTTGGGCGGTTCGCTGACGGTATTCGCGCTTCCGCAGTAGTCCTGCAACGGTCGTTGAGCATCGCCGGCGTGGCGCGCGCCACGCCGGCGATTTCTGTTCGTCGGCGGCCGCTCGAAACTTGCGGCACGAATGCGCACTCTGAGACACTCGTACTCCCCTTGCCATTGTCCCAGGTCGGAAACCATGCGAAATTTCGCGACGTGGCAGAGCGGTCGTCGTTGGTGCTCGGGGCAACGCTGATCGCGCCAGGCGATCCGTCGCTCAGGACAAGCCGCCGGCGGCGGGCAGCGCCAAGCTGTACACCGTCGCGGACGGCTACAAGGTGGATGCCAACACGATGAACGGCTTTCGCGCCTGGCGCGCAGGCGCGTGCGACCGCTGTCACGGCGCCAATCAGGAGGGTATGGTCGGGCCGTCGCTTCTGGAAAGCCTGAAGACGCTCAGCAAGGAGGATTTCATCAAAACCGTGCGCGACGGCCGGCTCGACAAAGGGCATGGTCAGCTTTCTCGACCAGCAAGATGGTCATGGACAACATCGACAATCTGTACGCGTACCTGAAGGGCCGGTCCGACGGCGACGATCACGCGCGCGAAGGTCGAAGAGCTGAAGCAATGATCGATGATGCGTACCACGGCGCGCGGCCGTTACGTCGCAAACGCCCTCGGCACGGCGGCGGCGTCGCTGACAAGCGTTCGCCGCGCAATCTGCAGCGCGCTGGCTCTGGCAGTGACGCTTGGCGAGCGCGAGCATCGGCGCCGAGGAGACGCGGACCGCGTTTCGTCCGTGCATCGACCCGGGCAACCTGCCGTTTGCGAACATCAAGGGCGAAGGATTCGAGAATCGGATTGCCGAACTGTTCGCACAAAAGCTCGGGCTGCCGGTGAAGAACTATGCGTTCCCGCAGCGGATGAATTTCATCCGCAACACGCTGCGGTACAAGTTGCCCGGCGAAGATTTCCGCTGCGATATCGTGATGAGCGTGCCCGCCGGCTACGACCAGGTATCGGCGACGACCCCGTACTACCGCTCGACCTACGCGCTGGTATATCCCGAAGGGCAAGGGTCTCGATCAGGTGCGGAGCGGCGCCGACCTGGCTGCGCTGCCGCCCGATCTTCGAAGCAAGCTGAAGATCGGAATCTATGACAAGTCACCCGCGTCCGCTGTGGCTGGTGAAGCACGGATTGGAAGCGCAGGCAAAGCCCTACGCCATGATGTCGCCGGACCCTGAGCAGTATCCTGGCGAAATCATCGAGAAGGACCTGGCGCAGGGCAAGATCGACGCCGCGATCGTCTGGGGTCCGATCGCCGGCTATTACGCCAAGCGCGTGCGCAACGTGGAACTGGCCGTGATTCCGCTCAGGTCGGAACCCGGCGTCAAATTCGACTATGAGATCGCAATGGGCGTCCGCTACGGGAGCCCGAATGGAAAGCGACCGTGCAGAAGCTCATCGGCGAGAATCAAGCGGCGATCACGGCGATCCTGCGCGAGTACAACGTTCCGTTGGTGAACGAGCGCGGCGAGCCATTGAGTAGCGAGCGCGGCACCGGCCGGGCAACGCGGCTGCGCGCAGGAACGGGACGAGCATCGGTGTCGTCTGCGCATCGACTGCGCGACACCGATCCCGCCATGGCGGCGCTGGCGCAATGCTTGCTGCAGCGCTGGTTCAGAGCCAGGCGCTGCCGCACAGGTGCTGCAACCGGCGACGTTCGTTTCGGTATCGGCCAGCGTCGTAAGAGTGGAGGCCGATCGCGAGCAAGGGCGGAGCTCTCCGTCGGCAGCGGCGTCACCGTCGCGCCCTCGATCGTGGTGACCAATTGCCATGTCACACGGGATGCCGCGACGATTCGGATCTCCGGCGGCGGCAGCTCTGTGGCCGGTCACCGGACAATACGCCGACGGAGTCCACGATCTCTGCTTTCTTCGCGTGCCCGCCTGGAACGGCCGGCCGGCAAGCTGGGCGGGCGCGATGCGCTGCGCCGGGGCAGCCGGTTGCCGCCATCGGCTTCACGCGGCGGAACCGGCAGGACGCTCCGGTTCGGCCGGGTGCAGGCGCTGCATTCGCTCGACGGCGCAAGCGGTCATCGAATCGGACACGCGCGTTCACGTCCGGCGCGAGCGGCGGCGGCCTCTTCGATGCGTCCGGAGCGCTGGTCGGGCTGCTGACGTTTCGTCATGCGGGGATCGAGCGGCAACTATTACTCGTTACCGGTGCGCTGGATCAGCGACCGATTGCCCGCGGAAGGTCAGTGGACGGACATCCATCCGCTGCTCGACGCCATGCCGTTCTGGCAGCGAGACGCCGCGACGCTGCCGTATTTCATGCGCGCCGCGCCGCTTTCCGCCGAAGGTCGATGGGCCGAGTTGATCGAGCTGACCGAGCGCTGGTCCGCGGCGGATCCGCGTGACGCCGAGCCGCTGCGCTTTCGCGGCGAGGCCATGCAGAAGCTCGATCGTCCCGCAGCAGCCGTCGGTGCGCTACACCGAGGCCGTGGCGCTCGGGCCCCGATGTCCCGTCCGCGTGGTACGGCCTGGCGCTCGCCTACGCGGCCGTCGGGAATGCCGCGGCGTCGGAGCGCGCGGGATCGAGGCTTGCCGACCTGGATCCCGACCTTGCGGCTCAGCTGCACGACGAGATCAGCGCGGCTGCGTGCGCTCCCGGTGATGGCCTGCGCGCATCCATGCGTTGGCGCGTCGTCGCCGCTCGTCGCCGTCGCAGCGCTGTCGCTTGCGATCGCCGGTGCAGGCGGCCGATCCCAGCGAGTTCTCGGTTGCCGAGAAGCGGCTGTTCGTTGACGACCACTCTGCGCACTGCGTCGGGCCCGACAACGCTGGAATACGTCTATTCGAAGCGGGGATCGCTCGAAGGCGCCGGTCGACGATACCGCGCGGGTGATCGTCGGGCCCGCGTCGGCTGGAGGCGGCCCAGTCGGTCAAGGTCGAGTACCTGACCGATACTCGCAAGCTCGAGCTGTCGGACATCGATGCGGCCAACGCGAATCCGGTGATCCTGTTCTTCCTCGAGCGCGACGTGCGCGAGATGCATCGCCTGACCGGCGGCTCGATCAACTACTACCGCAAGCGAATCCGCATGGCGCTCGCCGAAGGCGGCCGAGTCGAGACGGTGACGCGCGACATCGGACCGCGCCGAATCGCCGCCACCGAAATTCGCATCGCGCCGTATCGCGACGATCCGGCGCGCTCGCGCTACGAGAAATTCGCGGAGAAGACCTACATCTTCACGCTGTCGGACGACGTGCCCGGCAAGGTTGTCGAACTGCGCAGCGAATTGTCCGCCCTGCGCCGGCGCGCCGCGGGAACGGCGCGCGAGATCGTCATTGCCGGAATCCCTGCGCTTCGTCCGGAGCGAAAGTGAAGGCGCCCGACGGACACGCTCATGCAGGAGACCGCCCATGCGAATACGCTATGCGCTGTTGCTAGGTCCTCCGTGCCACGCCGCTCGGATACGCGAACGACTTTCCGACCCGCGCCCGGGTCGAGTTCGTGCTGACCTGCATGAGCGAGAGCAAGGCGCCGCCGCAGGAGTCGATGTACAAGTGCTCCTGCGCCATCGACGCGATCGCCGACAAGGTCACCTACAGCACGTGGGTCGATCTTTCGACCGTCGCCAACGGCATCACGATTGCGGGGAGCGCGGAGGCGTCATGCGCGACATGAAGGACGGGCGCAAGCTGATTGCTTCGTTCCGCGAACTGCAGGACAGCGCCAAGAAGGCCTGCTTCATCAGGAACGAGTAGGTGGGCGGGCACCGCGGTCGCGCATTCCGTCGTGCCGCGTCTCGCTGTCCGGTACTGCGCATGCGCATGCTGTCGCTGCGCCGCGATCGCATGGTCGCATGCCGCCGCCGGACGGCGCCGGAACTGCCCGAATTCGCGCTGGAGAATCCGGCGCCCGGCGTGTACGTGCACTACGGGCAGCAAGCCGAGATGACGCGCGCCAATTTCGGCGACGTTGCCAATCTCGGCTTTGTCGTCGGCGCCCGGTGCGTCGCGGTCATCGACACCGGCGGAACGTTTGCGGTCGGCCAGGCGCTGCGGCAGGCGATCCGGCGCGTTGCGACGGTGCCGGTGTGCTACGTCATCAACACGCATGTCCATCCGGATCACGTCTTCGGCAACGCGGCGTTCGCCGACGATCATCCCGAATTCATCGGCCATGCCCGCCTCGCCGATGCGATGCGGCGGCGCGGCCCGAACTACCTCAATGCGCTGCGGCGGGATCTCGGCGAAGTCGCGCAGCGCAGCGCGATCGTCCTGCCGACGCGCGTCGATCGCGACGACCGAGGAGCTCGACCTGGGTGGACGAGATGCTTGAGCCTGCGCGCCTGGCCGACCGCGCACACCGACACCGATCTCACGGTCTTCGATCGCGCGAGCCGAACGCTGTGGCTGGGCGATCTGCTGTTCGTCGGTCATGTGCCGGTCCTCGACGGCAACCTGCGCGGCTTCCTGGCCGCGCTCGACGGAGCTCAAGACCGTCCGCGCGGACCTCGCCATTCCCGGGCATGGTCGCGCGCTCGCCTGGCCGGAGGCGATTGCGCCCGAAGAGCGCTACCTCGAACGGCCTCCTGGCCGATGTGCGCGCCGCGATCAAGGCAAAACGCACGCTGGCCGAGACCCTCGCGATCGTCGATGGCGGGCGCGAGCAATGGCTGTTGTTCGACCAGTTTCACCGGCGCAACGTCACCGCGGCCTACGCCGAGCTCGAGTGGGACGAACTGAGCGCCAAGGCGTATATTGTCGAGCATTCGCCGCCGCCCGTCCGGGCGTCGCGAGGCGTCGGAGGCGGTCGGCGGCGGACGGAGGTCGACATGACTCGTCGCTTCGTCTGCGTGATTCTGGCGTTGGGATTCGCTGCCGCCGGTGCGGCGCGCGGGGCAGGATGCGAGTCCCGCGGACAGCGCCGTCTGGAAGAAGGTGCACGCGAGCGTGTTCGGCAACGCCCCGCTCGAAGCCGCCGACAACGTCGTCACGCTGGATACGCCCAAGCGCGCCGAGGACGCGGCAATCGTCCCGCTGGCGATCCGGCGCGCAGTTCCCGCAGACCAGGGAGCGCTATATCGAAACGATCTGGCTCATCATCGACAACAATCCGTCGCCGATCGCAGCGGTGTTTCACTTCACGCCGGAAAGCGGCCGCGCCGACATCGAGACGCGGATCCGGATCGAGGAGTACACGTACGTCCGCGCGGTCGCGCTGACCAACGACGGCAAGCTCTACATGGCCGCCAACTACGTCAAGGCGTCGGGCGGCTGCTCGGCGCCGGCGGGCAGGACGCGGTCGCCGCCAAGGCCAATCTCGGCAAGATGCGCTTACGCGTCGGCGACGCGGTCGAAGCGGGCCGACCCGCGCTCGCCCAGCTGATGATCAGCCATCCGAACGATTCGGGGCTGGCGATGGACCAGGTGACGCGCAGCTATGCGACCCCGCATTTCGTGCGCCGCGTCGAAGTCCGATACGGCGGGAAGCTGGTCATGAACGCCGATGTGGATTTCTCGATCAGCGAGAATCCGAACTTTCGTTTCTACTTCGTTCCGGACGGGCGAGGGCGAGCTCGATGCCAAGGTGGTCGACAACCAGGATCTCGAATTTACCGCGCGCATGAAGCTCGATTCGGCGCGCCTGGGCGGCGCCTCGACGCCGCGCTGATTGGCCGAAGGATGTCGCGACGCACTCGCGTGCGCGAGCCGGTCGATCGTGTATCGCTGTCATCATTCAAGGGAGGACATCGTGGACGTTCGTGCTGCTGTCGCGCATAGCGCAGGGGCGCCGTTGGTGGTGGAGACGGTGCAGCTCGACGGACCGAAGGCGGGCGAAGTGCTGGTCGAGATCAAGGCGACCGGCATCTGCCACACCGACGAATTCACGCGTTCCGGCGCGCGATCCGGAAGGCCTGTTCCCGGCGATCCTCGGGCACGAGGGCGCCGGCATCGTCGTCGACGTCGGGTCCCGGCGTGACGACGCGTCAAGAAGGGCGATCACGTCATTCCGCTCTACACGCCCGAATGCCGGCAGTGCAAGTCGTGCCTGTCGCGCAAGACCAATCTCTGCACGGCCATCCGCGCGACGCAGGGCAAGGGCGTGATGCCCGACGGCACCAGCCGCTTTTCGCTCGACGGCAAGCCGCTGCTATCACTACATGGGATGCTCGACGTTCGCGAACTTCACGGTGCTGCCGGAGATCGCGCGTGGCCAAGATCCGCGACGACGCGCCGTTCGACAAGGTCTGCTACATCGGCTGCGGCGTGACCACCGGCATCGGCGCGGTGATCAACACCGCCAAGGTCGAGGCCGGGCGCCAACGTCGTGGTGTTCGGGCTCGGCGGCATCGGGCTCAACGTGGTGCAGGGCGCGCGCATGGCCGGCGCCAACATGATCGTCGGCGTCGACATCAATCCGGCGCGCGAGGCGCTGGCGCGCAAGTTCGGCCTGACGCACTTCGTCAATCCGAAGGACGTCGAGGGCGATCTCGTCGCGCATCTGGTGGAGCTGACCGGCGGCGGCGCCGACTACAGCTTCGAGTGCATCGGCAACGTCGACGCTGATGCGCCAGGCGCTCGAGTGCTGCCATCGCGGCTGGGGCGTGTCGGTGATCATCGGCGTCGCCGGCGCCGGGCAGGAGATCACGCACGCGGCCGTTCCAGCTGGTCACCGGCCGCGTCTGGAAGGGCACGGCGTTCGGCGGCGCGCGGGGCGCACCGACGTGCCGAAGATCGTCGACTGGTACATGGACGGCAAGATCAACATCGACGACCTGATCACGCACGTGCTGCCGCTCGATCGGATCAACGAGGGGTTCGACCTCATGCATGCGGGCAAATCGATCCGGGCGGTCGTCACCTACTGACGCGATGCTGTCGAGCGGATCTACCCGTCCCGATTTCGACTATTGCGTCCGTCGTTGCATTGGGTTCACGATTCGCGACGCAGGTGATGGCGCCGGCGATCCGGCGGAAGACCTTCAAACGAGGAGGAAATTGAACATGGCTGACGTTTCAATCCATCCTGCGGTCGATCAGGGCCTCAAGCCCGCGGCCGCAAACTTCGCTGGCGGTACGCTGTATTGCAAGTGTGCCACCAACAAGGTCTCGGTCTCGATCAAGGGCCAGGCGGCCTTCAATCACGTTTGCGGCTGCACGAAGTGCTGGAAGCCGGGCAACGCCCTGTTCTCGCAGATTGCGCGTCACGCCGCGCGCCAATCTCAGCGTGACCGCCAACGAGGACAAGCTGAAGGTCGTGGATCCGAACGCGACGATCAAGCGCTACGCGTGCAAGGACTGCGGCGTGCACATGTACGGACGCATCGACAACACGGGCCATCCGCTGTACGGCTTCGACTTCTTCCATACCGAGCTGTCATCCGATCCGGGCTGGGCGCCGGCGGAATTCGCGGCGTTCGTCTCCTCCATCATCGAGTCCGGGGCCAATCCCGCCAACATGGGCGCGGTCAGGGCCAGGCTGAAGGAGCTCGGCCTCGAGCCTTATGACTGCCTGTCGCCGGCGCATCATGGATCTCATCGCCACGCATGCGGCGAAGGCCAAGGGCGTTGTCGCTCGCGCGTAACGATCTCGGTAGTGCAAGGCGCAATGCGGCCCGATCGGGTCGCATTGCGATCAGGCCAGTCCGCTACGATTTTCGCCTGAGCCGGGTCGAGGCGACCGTGTCGGGCCGCGCCATGACGATCACGACCCTGTCCAGAACCGATGCTTCGGCGGCGTGCAGGGAACCTATTCGCACGCGTCGACCGAGACTGGATGCACGATGCGCTTTGGCGTGTTCCTGCCGCCGCAGGCGCATGCGCGCTCGGTGCCGGTGCTCTATTGGCTTTCGGGACTGACCTGCACCGAAGAGAATTTCATCGTCAAAGCCGGCGCGCAGCGCGTTGCTGCCGAGCTTGGCATCGCCCTTGTCGTGCCGGATACGAGTCCCCGCGGTCTCGAACATTCCGGGCGAGGCGGCGAGCTACGATTTTGGCCTCGGCGCCGGCTTCTATGTCGATGCCACCGAGGCGCCGTGGTCGACAGGGCTACCGGATGTACTCGTATGTCGCGAAGGAGTTGCGCGACGTCGTTGCTGCAGCGTTTCCGGTCGACCCGTCGCGCGCCGGAATCTTCGGGCATTCGATGGGCGGGCATGGCGCGCTGACCATCGCGCTCAAGAATCCGCGACTCGTACAAGTCGGTCTCGGCCTTTGCGCCGATATGCTCGCCGATGCGTTGTCCGTGGGGCGAGAAGGCGCTTGCCGGGTATCTCGGCACCGACCGCGCGCGATGGCGTGAATACGATGCGACGGCGCTGATCGAAGACCGCGGCTGGGACGGGCCGCCGTTCCTCGTCGACCAAGGGACCGAAGGACCAGTTCCTCGACATCCAGCTCAAGCCTGATCTGCTGAGAGCGGCGTGCGTCGAGCGCGGAATGTCCCGCTCGAGTTGCGAATGCAGGAGGGCTACGACCACAGCTACTTCTTCATTGCGAGCTTCATCGAGGACCACCTTCGGTTTCATGCGCGCATTCTAGATGGATGCCAGCGACGGCGGCCGATGATGCTCAATATGCAATTCGACCAGCGAGTGGCGATCAATACCAACGATCGTCCCTGGCAGCCGGAGCCCGGTGTCCAGGGTCTTGCGCGAAGCCGCTGGCGCGCGAAGAAGCCGAACGAGGTCACGCCACCAGTCATTGTTCGCTACGCTGCGGGGGCTTCGTTTCCGCGTCACGGACATCCGCTTGGGGAGGAAATTCTGGTACTGGAAGGCACGTTCTCCGACGAGCATGGCGACTTTCGGTGCGGGCACTTACTTTCGCAATCCGCCCGGATCGGAGCCATGCGCCTTTCAGCCAGGAGGGTTGCGTGCTTGCTGGTCAAATTGCATCAGTTTCTGCCCGACGACTCGGTGCGCAGGTGTGCATCGATACGGCACGGGCCCGCTGGCTGCCAGGATCCGGCACCTGTCGGTCATGCCACTGCACGAAGTTGCCCGGCGAACGCGTTGTTGCTGCTGAAATGGGCCGCACGGGCGAACGCCCAATCCTTTGGTCACTCCGGTGGCGTGGAGATCTTTTGTGTTGTCGGGTGAACTCAACGATGAGCAAGGCTCCTATCCCCGAGGCACCTGGCTCCGCAATCCGCCGATGGCGGAGTTCCGCCTCCGTTCGTCGAGCAGGAAGCGGTCATCTGGATAAAGACAGGACACTTGTCGACATCCGAAGCTTCTGCCCGGCTTCTCTCCACTCGAGGTCAGCCATGATTTACTCAATGCGTCGAATCGTCGCTGTCGTCGCACTGCCGCTGCTCGACGGGGTCACACACGACGGCGTTGCGCGCAGGCGGATCCGGCGCCTGCGGCGCCTCGACGCGGATCGTGGTGACAGCCACGCGCAGCGCGGCGCGCGCATTCGACGTACCGGCGTCCGGTGGACATCATCGAGGGCGGCGTGATCCGCGAACGGCCAGCCGATGATCAACCTGTCGGAGACGCTGCCGCGCGTGCCCGGCATGTTCGCGGCCGAATCGCGCAGAACTACGCGCAGGACCTGCAGATCAGCTCGCGCGGATTCGCGCGCGCGCGCCGCGTTCGGCGTGCGCGGCGTGCGACTCTACCAGGACGAGCATTCCGGCGACGATGCCCGACGGGCGGGGCAGACCGGCAGCTTCAGCCTGCTTTTCGGCGCAGCGGATCGAAGTGCTGCGCGGGCCGTTCTCGACGCTGTACGGCAATGCGTCGGGCGGCGTCATCTCGGTGTTCACCGAGGACGGACAGCGCCAGTGCCGATTGCGGCGTTCAACGCCGGCGGCGGCAGCTACGGCACATGGACAGCCTCGGCGTGAAGCTGCGCGGCACGACGGCGGACGCCGGCTACGTCGTCGCCGGCGAACGCGCTTCGATACCGACGGCTACCGCGATCACTCGTCGGCACGCCGCGATCTCGTCAACGCGAAGCTCGCGCGTTCGACCTCGCCGACGCGACGCGGCGATCACGCTGATCGGCAACACGCAGTACCAGCCCGAGACGCAGGATCCGCTCGGCCTGACGCGCGCGCAGTGGGAGGCCGACCCGCGGCAGGTCGATCCCGTCGGCACTGCTGTTCGATACGCGCAAGACGATCAACCAGGTGCAGGGCGGCGCTGCCGTCGATCAGCAGCTTCGACGCCGAATACGCCGCGTGCACGTCGGCGGGCTACGGCGGCACGGCGCATGATCCGGCAGTACCTGGCGCTGTCCGGCATCGGCGCCGACGCTCGTCGGGCGGCGTCGCCGACCTCGACCGCGACTTCGGCGGCATCGGCGCGCGCGTCGCGTGGCGCACCAACGTGCTGGGACGCCGGTCGACGATCACCGTCGGCGGCGACGCCGATCGGCAGCACGAGCACCGCGCAGGGCTTCGTCAACAACAACGGATCGCTCGGCGACCTGCGTCGCGACGAGGACGATACGGTGAGCAAAGCGTGGACGGCTACGCCGCAAGCCGAATGGTCGCCGTGGTCGCTGCGCTCGTCGCTGACCGCCGGCGTGCGCTCGAGCCACGTGCGCTATCAACTCCGACGACCACTACATCAACGCGGTCAATCCCGACGACAGCGGCTCAGCGCACGCTTCAGCAACACCAGCCCGGTCGTCGGCGCCGTGTGGCACGCGCTGCCCGACCTCAACCTCTACGCGAGCTACGGCCAGGGCTTCGAGACGCCGACGTTCGCCGAGATGGCCTACAACGCGCTGGCGGCCCGGGCCTCAACTTCGCGCTGAATGCCGGCGACGAGCACGCGCCTACGAGATCGGCGCGAAGGCGCTCATCGCCGGCAAGCACCGGCTCAACGTGGCGCTGTTCCAGGCCGACACCGAGGACGAGATCGTCATCAACACCGCCACCGGCGGGCGCACGACGTACAAGAACGCCGGCAACACGCGGCGCAAGGGCGCCGAGCTGATGTGCGACGGCGAGCTGCCGTGCGAACCTGCGGGCGCACGTCGCGCTGACCTACCTCAACGCCGAGTTCACCGACGCGTTCACCACCGGCGCGCCGCCGCTGCCGGTCCCGGCGGGCATCGAAGCTGCCGGGCGTCCCGTCGAAGCAGCGCGTACGGCGAACTGGCGTGGACGCCGGGCGGTTACGGCGGCTTCAATGCGGCGGTCGAGGTCCAGTACGTCGGCCAGCTCTACGTCAACGATCGCAACACCGACGCCGGCGCCGGCGTACACGGTCGACGAACGTGCGCGTCGGATTCGGCGCAGACCGTCGGTCGCGTGGCGCTGCGCGAGTTCGTGCGCGTCAACAACGTCGTTCGACCGCAACTACGTCGGGATCGGTGATCGTCGGCGATACCAACGGCCGCTACTTCGAGCCCGCGCCGCGCGCGCAACTGGTTCATCGGCGTGAACGTCGATGTCCCGCTCTGAATCGGCGCTGCCGCGCTACACCACGACCGCGATCGTGCTGCACTGGGTGCATCGCGCTCCTGGTGCTCGGTCAGTTCACGTGGGGCTGGTGGATGCAGGAGATTCCGAAGCAGCCCGTGGGACCGCGCGTCGACGCGTTCAACCTGCACAAGTCGCTGCGGCCTGGTGATCCTCGCGCTGATGCTGTTTCGCCTCGGCTGGCGCATCGGACACCCGCCGCCGCCGCTGCCGGCGATGCCGCGCTGGCAGGCGCACGCTCGCGCAATGCCACGCACATCGCTGCTCTACGCGGCGCTGATCGCGATGCCGCTCGACCGGCTACCTCGGCTCGGCCTTCAGCGGTTATCCGGTCAAGTTCTTCGGCATCGACGCTGCCGGCGTGGGCGCGCAAGAGCGCCGAGCTGAAGGACGCTGATGGCAGCGACGCACCTGACGATGAGCTGGATGCTCGCGGCGGCGACGCTGCTGCACGTCGCCGGCGCGTCGCGAAGCACGGCTTCGCCGCCGACGGCCTGCTGGCGCGGATGGGCATCGGTCCGCCGGCGCCGACGCGCCGACCTAGGACGCCTTCCCGCGCTGACGCGCGTCTCGAGCAGACCGTGACTGCCGCGGACTCGCGTTGTTCTCGCGCGCGATGTCGAGCGCCGTCTTGCCGCGATCGTCCTTCGGGTCGGAGCGCGCGCCGGCGTCGAGCAGCGCACGCATCGTGTCGACGTCTGGCCGTAACCCGCCGCCCACATCAGCGCAGTCAGCTCGTGCTCGTAGACGGCGTTGGGATCGACGCCGCGCGCCAGCAGCAGCTTGACGATCGTCGGTGTGGCCTTCGCCGGCCGCATAGGTCATCGCGTTCTTCTTGCAGCCGGTCGGTCGCGTCGACCGTCGGCGCCCTTGTCGAGCAGCATCTCGACCATGTCCGGTGTGGCCGCCGTACGCGGCGCCGCCATCAGCGGCGTGATGCCGTTCACCGCCGCGAGGTTGACGTCGGCGCCGGCCGCGAGCGAGCACTTGCGCGAGGTCGACGCGGTCCTGCTTGAGCGCGACGCACGCAGCGCCGTCTCGCCGAGCCGGTTGCGCGCGTTGACGCGCGCGCCGTCGCGCAGCGTCCGCTCGATCGCCGGCGCCGTCGCGGCTGCGCGCGGCGACCAGAAAGCGCGCGTTGAGCGGCACCGACCTCGTCGCTCGCCGGCGGATGCCGGCGGACGACGGCCAGCCCGACGGCCGCGACCGCAGCGATGGTGCATCGCAATATGCGCCGGCGCCAGCAGTGACTGCGCCGCAAGCTCGACAGGTATCGGTCAACAGCGATTTCCATTGGGGTCTCCGTCGAGCGCAGTGGCGGATGTTGCGGCGCAATGCGCCGTGCGGATTGCAGCTGCGCGCGCAAACTGACTATAAACGAAGGTTGCAGGGCGGCACCGGCGCGAGTGCCGGGCGGCCACAAGCACTCAACAAACCAACGGGAGGGGACACATGAGCACAGTCAATGTGCGCGGGCGCGGCCGCGGTCGTCGTCGCGGCGCTCGCATTCGGCATCGACACGGCACAGTCGCAGGAGGTCACCGGCGGCGCGGCGACGACGGTCGCCAAGCCGATGTCGGCCAACCTCGCGCCGATCACGCAGGCGATGCTGCGACAGCGCCGGCAGCGACCGCAAGAACTGGATTCATCCGAACGGCAGCTACGACGCAGACGCGCTACTACCCCGGCACGCAGATCAACGCCGGCAACGTCGGCAAGCTGAAGCCGGCGTTCGTGTTCCAGACCGCGGTGCTCGAGTCGATGGAAACCGCGCCGATCGTCGTCAACGGCGTGATGTTCCTGACGACGTCGTTCAACCACGTCTACGCGATCGACGCGGCGACCGGCGAGGAATTCTGGCACTACAAGCACAAGCTGGGTCCGATCGTCGACCGTCTGCTGCGGCAACGAACAACCGCGGCGTCGCGATCGAGGGCGGCACGGCTGTTCATGGGCACGCTCGACGCGAAGCTCGTCGCGCTCGACGCCAAGACCGGCAAGCTGCTGTGGGAAACGCAGATCGCCGATCCCGACAAGGGCTACTCGGAAACGATGGCGCCCGCGGTCGTCGACGGCAAGGTGCTGATCGGCACCAACGGCGGCGAGTACGGCGTGCGCGGCTTCGTCAAGGCGTTCGACGCCAAGGACGGCAAGCTGCTGTGGACGTTCTACTCGATCCCGGAAAAGGGCCACGAAGGCGTCTGGGCCGATGAACGACGCCACCGGCCGCGACATGCATCGCGACATCGCCGCCGAAAAGGCGGCGTTCGCCAAGGACAGCGTCGTTCTACCAGACGCTCGGCGGCGGCGTATGGATGACGCCGGCGATCGACAAGAAGACGCGCACGGTGTTCTTCGTCGCCGGCAATCCGTCGCCCGACCTGTACGGCGCGATCCGTCCGGGCGACAACCTGTACACCAACTCGATGGTCGCGATCGACCTCGACAAGGGCACGTACAAGTGGCACTTCGCAGTACATCGCGCACGACGTGTGGGACCTCGACGCGGTCAGCCCGCCGATCCTCACGCAGGCGAAGGACAAGAGCGGCAAGATGGTCGACGTCGTGATCCACGGCGGCAAGACCGGCCACATCTACGTGCACGAGCGCAACACCGGCAAGCTGATCCGCTTCTCCGAAGCGATGATCCCGCAGGAGAACATGTGGGTGCTGCCGACGAAGACAGGCGCGCGGATGCTGCCGGGCGCGAACGGCGGCGTCGAGTGGTCGCCGATGGCGGTCAATCCGAAGCTGCGGCTGGCCTACGCGGCCAACCTGCATCAGCCGATGACCTATCACGTCGAGGAAGCGCCGTATCCGGGCGGCAAGCTGTGGCTGGGCGGCGCGTTCAAGACGATCCCGGGCGAAGAGCAGTGGGGCCGGCTCGTCGCCGTCAACCTCGACACCGGCAAGGTGGCGTGGGGCGTCAAGACGCCGCAGCCGCTGATCGGCGGCGTGCTCGCGACGCGCGGGCGATCTCGTGTTCAACGGCGAGGCCAACGGCTGGTTCAAGGCGTTCGACGCCGGAGGAACGGCAAGGAGCCGTGGTGGTACAACTGCGGCGCGGGCGTCAACGCGCCGGCGGTGTCGTACATGGTGAACGGCAAGTGCAGTACATCGCGGTCGCGGAGCTTCGGGCGGCAACAACCAGATCGATGCCAAGCGCGGCAACAGCGTGTTCGTGTTCGCGCCGAACTGAACTGGCTTCGCTGCATCGGAGACGGCCACGCCGGCGACGGCGTGCGGCCGCTTTGGCGCATTAGGGGGCTGCTGCAGGCAATCCGGGTCCTGCGGGGCGACCGGCGAGCCAGTGTCCACGAGCGCCGCGATCGGGTCGAGCGCCGCATCGCCGTGGTGCCGCGTCTCTGGCGATGCGGCGCACTCCTGACGGCGTTCTGCGCGCATACGCGCAGTCGCTCGCGGCGAGTCATGGGTGCTCGACGCGGGCGCCTGGACACTGAAGCCCGCGGGAGCGCACCGCGGGTCGGCGCTACGCAACGCCGCGAGACGCGGCGCAGCAGGGGCGCGTCGGACAGCGCCGCGATGCGATGCGAGTAACGCCGCGGCGGCGTCCGCGCGCCGCGGCCTGCGCGTGCCGTATCATGCGGGGCGAAAGCGAGCCCTCATGCCATTTCACCGCATCCTTTCGTTGCACTGCTTTCGTTCGTCGCGTTCGGCGCAGCCGCGCACAACGGCGCCGCCGCCCGCCGCGTCCGATCACGGACAAGGTCGAAACCTGTGTCGCGTGCCACGGCCCCGGCGGCAATTCGCGCCAGCGGGGCGTTTCCGGTCCTTGCGGGGCAGAACGCGCGCTACATCTACTCTGCAGTTGAGTGACTTCGCGAAGCGGCGACGCAAGGACCCGTCGATGGATCCGATCGCCGCGCCGCTCACGCAGGCGGACATGCTGGCGATCGCCGACTATTTCGAAGCAGAAGCCGACGCCGAACGGCTTCGCCGCCGACGGCGCCAAGGTGGTCGCGGGTCGGAAGAAGTCCGACGAGGTGCTCGTGCCCGATGCCACCAGGGCGAGTTCGTCGGGCAGAACGAGATACCGCGCGTCGCCGGGCAGCAATACGACTACATCAAGAAGCAGCTCTGCGGATTTCAAGGCGAGGCGCGCGCACGAACGATGCCGGCAACATGACGAGCGTCGCCGGTCACGCTCCGACGCCGACATCGAGAATCTTGCGCAGTACATCGCGAACCTGAATTGAAGCGGCTGGCCACGCCACGGCCGGCGCGGCAGGGAAGCGGCGAGCCTTCGCAATCCCGCGTATCGATTCAAGCGGTTGAGCCGGGATTATTCCAGTGGACGTTCACTCGTGGTTGGGCTTAATCTTTCCGGATTCGCTCGGCGCCATGCGGGCACTGACCATAGCAACGACCACGATGTTTCGCGGTGTTTCTGCGGCGTGCATGTTCGCCGCGCGCGGCAGCGTTGTTGCCCGTCGCGCCGGTTGCCGCGCAGGGCTTCAAAGTTCTCGCAGCCCGACGAATCGGCGCAGCAGGATGCCGCGCGGAGGCAGCGCGCGCAGGCTGATGATCGCCGACCAGCCAGTCGACACCGTTGCCGCCAGCCGAGCGGCAAGAAGATCATGGTGATCATCGGTCAGGTCGGAGAGCAACGGCTTCATCGCCGCGCAGCAGCAGAACTACGGGCCGCATTACCAGGCAGATCAACGCTGGGCTGCAGGCGCTCGGCCTGCGAACGCACACGCCAGAGGAAATCCGCGCGCAGATCAAGCAGGCGGAGATCGACGCGTATTTCAAGAACGACCCCGACGCGATGCTCTCGCGTCGCGCCGCCCGGCGCGAGCTTCATCCTGCGCGGATTGATCACGACGCAGATCGGGCATGAATCCGCTGATGCCGGTCAATCAGGTGATGGTGAACATGGCGTTCACGCTGACCACGAGCGGTGGGCGCGTGGTGTCGGACGTGGATGCGAGCAACGCATCGTATTCGGGCATGGACGTGTCCAGGATGGCGCTGACACTCGTGAACGAAAAAGCCGACGAGGTCGTCGCGGCAACTCTACGGCGACTATTGTCGCAACGCGGCACCGGCTGGCGCCGCGGGCCGCGCCGAAGAAGCAATGACGACGCGCCGGACGGATCAGGCAATCGACAGGAGACGAAGATGAATGCTCTACATGCAGTGCAGGCTCGCGCAGTTCGCCGCTCGGCGTCGCGCTCGCGGTATGGGTGGCGGTCGCGCACGGCGCAGCCGACGTTCGGCAACCCCTCGCCGACCGCGGGCAAGCGAGACGTCGCAGAAGGCCAATGCCGCGGCGGACCAGGTGGCGTATCAGGCGGTCACTTATACGAACGTGCAACAAGAAGGGCCCGGCCTCCATCGTGCTGCCCGGCGACGTCAAGAGCAA
>ERZ1370068.3580-contig-269_pt1 | contig 30858 bp, 40 predicted proteins | sample MGYA00561227_ERZ1370068 | MGnify/ENA primary metagenome ERZ1370068 (study PRJEB38410, sample SAMEA6850437) | metagenome | study: Metagenomic assessment of the ecological functions of the soil: analysis of the soil microbiota associated with the...
ATTGTACTTCGTTCAGTTACGTATTGCTAACACGAGCGAGCGCGCGGGACGAGGGACGAGCTGCGAGAACGCTTCGGCATTCTCGATGACGGCGGCCGTGCCCGACGCGTCATCGTCGGCCCCGTTGCAGATCGAGTCTCCGCCCCGCGCCCGGCAGGCGGGGTTATGGGGTGACGCCACGCCGAGGTGGTCCATGTGCGCGGTGAAGAACACGTACTGCTTCTTCAGCGTGGGATCGCTCCCTCCAGAATCCCGATCACGTTGGGCGCTGACGTGGCTGACAGGACGTGCTCCTCCGGGTGGAACGTCACGGTGATCCCGTTCAGGCGTTGCGCGCCCCGCGGCGTCAGGCGCAGCTTCGCCGGGTCGATCCCGAACGCCCGGGCGGCCGTCTGGTCCCGGATTTGTACGAGGCCGGGAACCGGTGCGGCGTCAGGCCCCGGGCGTTTCCCCAGCGTCACCGTCGACGGAAGTCGCCGCTCGCCTGCGCTTGCCACTCCGCATCGGAACGATCGGAAATGACGATGAGGCCCACGGCGCCGGCCGCGAGCGCCGCCTGCACGACGCCCACGTCGATGTGCAGCCCCGGCCCCCGCTGCCCGACAGCGCCACGACCCACGTGCCCTGCACGTCGGTGCCGGCGAGGGGGTCGGAAGGCATGGTCAACGCCGCTGGGCAATAGCAGGACGGGGACCCGTGACGTCCCGCGACGGCTGTGGGAGGCCGAGCTGAAGGACGTTGATGTCGCGCCCGGCGTTGAGCCTCGACCGGTTCCTCCCCGCGCGCGCGTCACCGTAAGGAAGGTTTGCGTGAGGTCGAGCTGTTTCCGCAGAATCGACGTAGCGCTGCACATACGTCCCATCGCCGGCGCCGGGTTTCAGGCCGAATCGGCGGAACTCGCCGGCGATCCAGGTGGCCACCTTATCCAGTTCCGGACTTGGCGTCTCACGGCCGCGCGTGGAGTCGTCCGCCAGGATGGCGATCCGACGCCGGATATCGTCCGCCGTGATGGAGTTCACGGCGCGCTCGAGCGACGCCGGGGTCTGGGCCGCGACCAGGCAGGGACAGAGCAAGAACCAGAACGTTGCGAAGCGGGGCATGGAGTGGTGGGGTCGGGGGAGGAAACCTAACGCGCCCGGCGGCGTGCGACTACGGCCAGGCGCCGTGCGCGGCACGTTACGGTTTGCGGCGCCGGAGCTCCGGTTCGCTACGCCTGCCACCCTGATGTTGTCCTCCGCGCGACGGCTCGGCTCCGTGGTGCTTGCCGCGCGCTGCGCCGCGCGGGCTCCGTCGCGGCGTGTGGCGGCGCGTCTGTGGCGCGCCGCTCGTTTCCGGACGCCGCGCTGGCGTGGATGGGCGGGGACGGGCTCTTTCGGATGGACGCTGCCCCTCACGACGCACTGCCCGATCTGGCGGGCCCGCTCGATCTCGCGTCACGCCGTGGTCGCCGTTGTCTCGGCGACGGAGCAAAGTCGGGCAGCCACCGTGGGAGCGATCGCGCGCGGAGGCGGCACGGTGCCAAGGCTGCCGATGTCACGTCCCCGGACACCGACATCGCGGCGCCGGTCGTCGTTCACCGGCCGCTCGCCGACCCGGGTGAGAAAAGCGTCCGAGGAGCCGCGGTCCCTGAAGATGAAGCGGGGCTCAAGTCGAAGGGGTCTCGTGAACACCGTTCTCGTGCCCCTGTACGACCGGTACGGGTAGTAGTAAGGATCATCGAACACCACCACCCGGAATCGCGTGCACGAATAGTCGTATGGGTTCCAGGTCCGGAAGCTGACGTACGTATGACAGTCGTAGCAGAGGAAGCGAGGATAGTCGTAGTGCCGTTGCACGTAGTACGGCGTGATGTCGTAGTCCCAATCACCGTTGTGTCGCGCGGACGATGCGGGCGGCGAGCTCGGTGAGCGCGGCGTAGGGGTCGCCCCGGATCCGGCCGCCGTCCGCGATCAGCTCGTAATTCCAGCGCTCGTCGCTCTCGATGGGATCGTAGGTGAAGGGATCAGCGGAAGCGACGGCGAACAGGTATCCCTGGCCGGGGTAGTCGTCGGCATCCACACCGGAGGATCCGCCATGGGCGGATACCTCGTAGATGCGCCGGCTGCGGGCGAAGTTGTTCTCCCACGGTTCACGGGGAACAAGACGCGCACGCGACCGTCCGTATCGACCCGAAGCACGGTGACGTAGGCATCCTGCTCGGTTTGGAACATGACCCGGACAACGTCGCCCAAGGCGTAGGGATACTCGCCCCGATTGGTCCAGCACCTCGACCCTGGGGCGGTCGGCTCTCGGGGCGGCGATCGGCCGCGGGCTCGTGATGACGAGCGATGTGAGCAGGGCGACGTAGGTGAGCATGGGGTATCCCCGCTGAAGGAGCAGGTCGCGTGCCACGTCCCGAGCCCAACGCGATTGTCGTCAAGCATCGATCAGGGCGGTAGTTAGGTGCTCGGGAATGCCTGTGCGTACAGCAACGTGTCCTCTACCGGCGACAAACCCCGGCCATTAGGTTCCACGACTGGCATGCCTGCTACGCGCGTTGATCTACTCGATCCCGCAGAAGTCGCCCTCCTCGGCGGAATTGAGATCGGAGCCTTGGGGGTGGTCGAAGGCTTCCTCACGGGAATCCACCGCTCTCCGTTTCGCGGTTTCTCGGCGGAGTTTACGGAGCACCGCGCCTATCAGCCGGGGACGAGCTCCGCTATCTCGACTGGAAGATCCTCGCGCGATCCGATCGGCTGTTCGTGAAACAATTCCACGAGGAAACAAATCTCCGGGCGATCATCCTGCTGGATGCGAGCCGATCAATGGCGTGGCGCGGCGCGCCAAACCGCCTCACCAAGCGCGCCTACGCCGATCGCCTGGCTGCGGCGCTGGCGCTGATTCTCCTCCGGCAACGCGATGCGACGGAGGCTCGTCACGTTCGACGGAGGTCGTACGCCAAGTGGTGCCTGCCCGCGTCAGGAGCCGGGCAGTGGGCCCGGCTGGTCCGGGGATCTGCTGGATACGCCGGATGGGAGGGGAACCGCCGCCGAGCCGGCGATGCGTCAGGTCACGTCCCTGCTCGTGCGCCGCGGCCTGGTCGTCCTCGTCTCCGACTTGCTCTTCGACCGGAATCAGGCGTTGACGGCCCTGCGTTTTCTGCGTCACTGCGGGCACCAGGTGATCGTCGTTCACCTGATGGACCGGGCGGAGATCGAGCTTACGGGGCCGCCGGAGGTGCGGTACCGTGACCCGGAATCCGCCGCGAGTGTGGTCGTGCGCCCCCGCGAGTTGGCCCGCGCCTATGCCGCGACCGTCGAGCGGGAGATCACCGCGTGGCGGAGCGCGTGCCGCCGCCACGGGATCGCGTACCACCACGTTCTCCGACGTGCCGTTCGGCATGGCGCTGCGCCTGCTCGCGTGACGTTCCTGAACCCGCTGGTTTTGCTTGGGCTCGCTGCCGCCGCGATCCCAGCGCTTCTGCATCTGTTCGAGCGGCGGACCCCGCCCGAGGCCGAGTTTCCACCATTGCGCTATCTGAGCGAAGCGGAGCGGCGGAGCGCCCGACGGCTCAAACTGCAGCATGTGCTTCTCCTCTTATTGCGCACGGCGTTGATCGCGCTGGTGGTGCTGGCGGCAGCGAGGCCGGTGGTGCCGATCCGCGCCAGCGGGGCGCACGAGCCTACTGCATTGGTGGTCATCCTCGACAACTCACCTTCGTCGGGGTGATCCAGGATGAGTCGGCCACGCGCTCGATCGTCTGCGGGCGATCGCGCGCGTGGATCGCTTTGCCGCGGCCGCCCCGGGGACCGGCTGTGGCTGCTCCGGCCGACGGGGTTGCGCGAGGCGGCTCGCGGGTCCGCGCTGCTCGCGAACATTGACGACGTCGCCATGTCGCCGCGGCGTCTCTGATCTGACCGAGGCGCTCGGCACAGCGACGCGCATCCTGGACGGTCGCAGCCCGTCACGGCGCGGGAGAGTTCACGTCATCAGCGATCTCCAGCGAAGCGCGCTCGGGAGCGGTCGCGTGGCCGTGCCGCCGGGTGTGCGGGTCCTCGCGATTTGGCGCCGAGCGCCAATCCGCCACGCTCAATCCGCGGGCTCGGTCGATTCGCGCACGAGGACGGAACGGCATCGGTGCCGCTCGTCAGAACGCCGGGGCAGGCCGGGGCGGTCACGATGCGGGTTCGGGGACGGGCGGTCGGGCGAGCGATGCGCCCCGCCCAGCTCCGATGTATCGTTGCCGCTGCCCGCCGCTCGGGCCCGGGCTGGTGGGTGGGTGAGGCGATCCTGGAGCCGACGAGCTCCGGGCGGACGATCGCCGGCTGTTCGTCACAGCGCATTGCTGCTCCGCGCGTCGTCGCCGCGCTCGGCGCTGGTCCGTTCGTGCGGCGGCGCTCGCAGTGTTGCGGGATAAAAGCATCGCCCCGGCAACGACGTCTACGATCGGCGGAGCCCCGCGCGGGAGCGGGGGCCTGACGATCGTTTCCCCGGTCGATCGAGCGACGCTGGGCGACCTGAACCGGGCGCTCGCAGTCCGGGGCCGGGTGGCGCTGCGCGTCAGGCACGCCCGGTCCGATTGCGGCGCCGGGCTGGGCCCGGTCACCGGCGTTCTCGTCTCGCGGCGACACCGTCTGCTCGCGGCGACGGCGGTGCGGAACGCGGGGCCGCGGCCGACAGTACGGTCTTGGCTAGCCGTGAATGGAGAACCGTGGTTGGTGCGGGATGGTGACATGGTGCTGGTGTGGGGAGCCGGCTGGACGCGGCGTGGACCGCACTTCCGCGGGCGACGGGATTCGTCCCGTTCATCGACGCGCTGATCACCCGGGTCGAGCGCGGCGAGCGGCACCGGATGCGCGCGGGGAAGGCGAGGGCGCGCATTGGTTTGATACGCGGCGCGTGTGGACACAATCGGCGCCACCATCTACGGCGATTGATCCGCGCGAGTCGGATCCTGACCCCTGCGACGGATGATCTCGTGCGGAACGCCCTCGGCGCTCAGGCGTTCGGCGAAGCTACGATTGCCGCCGCGCGTGTTCTCCGGAGCCCGCCGTACGGATGCGAGCGGCTGGTTGCTTGCGCTTGCCCTGGTGGTGGCGCTCGCGGAGCTCGGCGTCGCCCAACGCGCACGAGCGGATGACGCGTCCGCTTCCTGACTCGACCGCTTCGACGAGCTGCCGGCCACACGGCGCTCGTGGACGCAGCTGCCCCGCGGGGACTCGTCTGGCGCGATCGGCGGCCTTCCCGGCTCGAAGTCCCGTTGTGTTGGTCGCGGCCCTCGCGCGACGCCTGCCACAGCGCGTGCTGGTTGTTGTCACCCCCACACCTACGGATGCGGAACGGTGGCTGGCGGATGCCCAGGCGCTGCCGGGCCGGTCGCCGCCCTGTATCCCCAGCGGGAAGGGTTGGGAGCGGAGGAGCCGCATCTCGAGATTGCGGGCGAGCGGATTGGAAACCGTGGAGGCCCTGCTCTCGGGGCGGTGCGGGTCACTGGTGACGACCGCGCGGGCGAGCGCTGAGCGCACCGGTGTGCCCGCAGCGCTGCGATCGAAGCGCCTCGACCTCGACGTGGGCCGCGTGACCGACGCAGGGGAGGGGAAACTCGCTGAGCGACGTGGTCCGGCGCCTGGGCGAGGATGGGATACGCGCGCGTCGACCGTGACAGAGGTGGGACAGTTCGGCGTGCACGGCGGGATCATCGACGACGTACGGGTTCGGGATGGCGGCTCCCGCCCGGCTGGGTGGTGGGGCGATGAGGTTGTGTCGCTACGGAGCTTCGACCTCGACACGCAGCGCTCGGGAGACGGAGTCGCGCGGGTCACGATCCTGCCGGTGAAGACCGAGGAGGGGCGCGCGCGGGATCGCGGGACGACGCCACAGTGCGGTCGTCCTTGCTGGAGCTGTTGCCGCCCGATGCGTTGTTGCTCTTCGAGGCGGAGTCGGCGACCGAGCGGGAGGTCGCGCGCGCGTGGGAAGAGGCAGCGCATCATCTCGAGGTGGCCCGGCGTTTGGGGAGGAGACCCCCGGGCGCGAGGCGTTGTGGCTCGAGCCCCAGGAGTGGCGGGCGCGGGTCGGCGGGTTTGCGCGACTGTCACTCGATGACGGGGAGGCTGCCGCGCGGTTCCCGATCGTCCCGCCCGAAGCAGTGGATCGGGATCTCCGGCGCCTGCGGCAGGTGGTGGCGACGCGAGCCACCCACGGTGATCCTGTGCGACAACGAAGGGCAGCTGGAGCGGTTGGAGAGCTCATCGGGCCGGGCGCGCGCGGCTCGCCGTGGGCGCGCTCGACGGCAGGTTCGTGCTGCCGTCGCTCCGTGTATTGACGGACCACGAGATATTCCGGCGCGCGCGCCGGCTCGCGACGGCCGCGCCGCTACCGCACCGCCGCGCCGCGTGCCGCGGCGCGGCCCCTGTCCGTCGGGGACTACGTGGTGCACCTCGAGCATGGGATCGGGATCTACCGCGGCCTGCAGACGATTGTCGTCGGGGACGGGAGCTGGAGGTAGCGGTGGTGGAGTACGAAGGTGGCGTGCGCCTCAACGTGCCGCTCTACCGCCTCGACCAGCTCGAGCCCTATCGCGCCGCCGGGAACGGCGACGCTCCGCCCCCGCGGCTCCATCGCCTGGGGTCCACGACGTGGCAACGTCAGCGGGACAAGACTCGCGCCGCGATCCGCGGAATGGCGACGGAGCTGCTCGACCTGTACGCGCGGCGGGGACTCGCCACGGGTTTCGCCTTCCTCCCCGATACACCGTGGCAGCGCGCACTGGAGTCGGCGTTCCTGTACGAGGACACGCCGGACCAGCGGCGCGCCACCGACGAAGTGAAGCGCGATATGGAGCGCGCCCGGCCGATGGACCGCCTGCTGGTGGGCGACGTCGGATACGGCAAGACGGAGGTGGCGGTGCGGGCCGCCTTCAAGGCGGTGCAGTCGGGCAAGCAGGTCGCCGTGCTCGTGCCGACGACCATTCTTGCCGAGCAGCACGGCCGCACGTTCCGTGAGCGTCTCGCGGACTATCCGGTCCGCATCGAAGTGCTGTCGCGCTTTCGCAGCCCGGCCGAGACGCGGCGGGTGTTGGGGCAGCTGGCCCGAGGGGAGGTCGACGTGATCATCGGGACGCACCGCCTGCTGTCGCGTGACGCCACATTCCACGATCTCGGCCTGCTGATCGTGGACGAGGAGCACCGTTTCGGTGTGCGGCACAAGGAGCGACTGAAGGCGTTGAAGCTTGCGGTCGACGTGCTTACGCTCACGGCGACGCCGATTCCGCCGGACGCTGCACCTCTCGCTGGCCGGGTTGCGGGACCTCACGCTGCTCGAGACGGCGCCGAAGGACCGGTCGCCGGTGCTCACGTTCATCGAGCCGTGGGACGACGCGCTGCTCGAGGAGGCGTCTGGCGCGGGAACTCGATCGTGGTGGCCAGGTGTATTTCGTGCACAACCGGATCGAAACGATCGCGACGATCGCGCAGCGCGTCGCCGCGCTGGCGCCGCCGCGCGCGCGGACCGCCGTGGCGCACGGGCAGCTCAAGGAGCAGGAACTGGACGACGTGATGTCCCGGTTTGTGCGCGGCGAAGTGGACATTCTCGTGTCGACCATGATTGTGGAGTCCGGACTCGATGTCCCGAATGCCAACACGATGATCGTGGACCGGTCGGATCAACTTGGCCTGGCGCAGCTGTACCAGCTGCGCGGGCGCGTTGGACGGAGCCACCGGCGGGCATACTGCTACCTGCTCGCGCCCGACCTCATCGATCCGGAAGCGGAGGAGCGGCTCCGCGTGCTGGAGCACCACACCGACCTGGGTTCCGGATACCGCATCGCCCTGCGCGATCTCGAGCTGCGCGGCGCGGGCAACCTGCTCGGCGGCGAGCAGTCGGGTCACGCGCAAGCCGTCGGGTTCGACACCTACCTGCGGTGGCTCGAGGAGACGGTGCGCGCGCTCAAACGCGAGGGCGATCGCGGACCCACGAAGAGCGAGCCGCCGGATGTGACGCTCGATCAGCCGGCGTACCTCCCGGACGACTACGTTGGCGACGATGCGGCGAAGCTCGATCTCTACCGGCGGCTGGCGCGGGCCGAGCAACCGTGCGAGATTCAGGCCGTACGGGAGGAGTTGCGCGATCGCTTCGGGCCCGTTCCGGTCGAGGCGGCGTCCCTGCTCCTCGTTTCCGAGCTCCGCGCGCTTGGCGCCCAGGTGGGACTGGCGACGGTCCTGATCAAGGGCGACGAGGCGCGGCTTACGTTTCGGGGTGGTGCGCAGCCGCGGCTGGCGGGGCTCACCGCCGCGCTCGACGCGGTGCAGTTCGAGGCCGAGGTGCGCCGGGCGGTGCCGTTGTCCCTGCGGCTCCGTCGGTTGGGGGCGAGGCGGTGGGGCCCGGGCTGGTACGCGCCTTGACCGCCGTTCAGCAGGACGACCAATCCTAACCGATCCTGGGAGACGCATGCGACGACTGGGTGGTGCGCTGTTGCTGTTGACGCTCGCTGGGTGTGGCGCGCTGCGCGATGCGTTCTCCGCGCATGAACGCATCGCAGCCTCGTCCGCAGGACAGGATCTCACAGTCGAGCAGCTCGTCGACTGGGTGACTCACGCGAAGAAGATTCAGCCAAGACCCGAAACGTTCTCCGCACTGGCCACCTTGTACGTCGACTACATGGCCTACGCCGTACAGCTCGCCAAGGGCGCCGATATGTACGACTCACTTGTCGTGCTCAAGGCGAACTGGCCGATGGTGTCACAGCTCAAGTGGGACCGGTTTCACGAGCGGATGCTCGCGACTCGCTCGGCGGTCACGCCGGCGCAGGTGGACTCCGCCTACCAGGCGGGCAACCTGCGCCTGTTCCAGCACATTCTCCTGCAAGTACCCGCGGGCGCCGCGCCCACGGCCATCGAGCAGAAGCGCGCGGAAATGGCGCGCGTGCTGCGCCAGGCGACCGCGAAGGGCGGGACCAACTTTGCGGCCCTGGCCCAGTTCTACTCCGATGACCCGGGGTCGAGGTCGCAGGGCGGGTACCTCGTGGCCTCCGGGCGGGGCCAGTTCGTGGCGCCGTTCGAGAGCGCCGCGTGGGAGCTCCAGCCCGGTGGCATGAGCGGCGTCGTCCGTTCGCCGTTCGGCTTTCACATCATCCGCCGGCCTCCCCTCAGCGAGGCCCGGGACCACTTCAGCGCCAGTCTGGCGCAGATCGAGATTCAGCACTTCGACTCGACCTACGTGGACAGCCTTGCGCAACAGCGGAACGTGAAGGTCAAGGACGGCGCACCGGCGATCGCGCGGCAGGTGTTCCTCGACCTGGAAGGGGCCCGGGCGAGTACGCGGACGCTGGTGACGTACCGGGGTGGGGTATTCCGCGTGAAGGATTTCGTGCGCTGGCTCTTCGCCATGAATCCGGAGGAAGTGCGAGGTCTTCCCAAAGCGAGCGACGAGCAGCTGCGGCGGTTTCTCGTCGTGGCGACGCAGCGCGAGCTGCTGCTCAAGCAGGTGGATTCCGCCGGGGTACAGCTCACGGCCGACGACTGGAAGGAGATCCGGGCCAGCCACGATTCCGCACTGGCCATCCTCAACGGCCAGATCGGTATCTCCTCAAGATGCTTGCCGACTCAGGCGCCGACGGTCGAGGCGCGAGTGCGGATTGCGGCGGATCACGTGAACAGTTACCTGGCCCGCCTGCTCGGCGGCGACGCGCGGTTTTTCCCGTGCCGCCATTTCTGGTCACCATCCTGCGGGAGCGGGAGTCGTGGTCGATCAACACCGCTGGAGTGACCGAGGCCGTCGATCGCGCCAAGGCGCTGCGCGCGGTGGAGGATTCGCAACGGCCGGGCATGCGGCCGGCTCCCGGACCCGCACCGATCCCGCTCGACACCACCCCGCATCGGACGATCTCGCTGATATGAGACGGTCGGTGTATCCATGCCTCGTCGTGCTGCTTCTCGCCGGAGCCGGCACGGCATCCGGACAAGACGAGACGACGGCGCCGCAATTCATCGATCGCATCATCGCGATCGTGGGCAATACCCCGTTGCTCGCGTCCCAGGTCGAGGAGCAAATCCTCATGGCGCAGTCGCAGGGGGAAAGGTCCCGGACGACTCGGCAGGACGCATGGCGATGCGGCGGGAGATCCTGGACAACATGGTCGACGAAGAGCTCCTGGTGCAGCAGGCCACCCGCGACACCAGCGTCCGCTTGACGGAGCAGGAAATCCAGGACCAGGTGGAGAAGACCGTGCAGAACGTCCGGAAACAGTTTACCAACCAGACTCGATTTCGAGAGCAGCTCCGCGCGGCGGGCTTCGCGTCCGAAGAGGAGTGGCGTCGCTGGCTGGCGGACACCCAACGGCGCACCATTCAGCAACAGCGTCTCATCGAATCGCTCCGGGGCAAGGGCAAGTTGCGCCCCATCCCGCCCACCGATGACCAGATGCGCGCGTACTGGCAGGAAAGCGCCGCACAGCGGCCGAAACACCCGCCCCTGATCTCGTTCAGGCAGATCGTGATCCCGGTCCAGCCGGATCCCGCGGCGGTCGTCAGGGCGCGCGCGCTTGCGGAGTCACTCAAGGTTGCGCTACGCGGCGGCGCCGGTTTCGCGGAAGTGGCGAAGGGCTTCTCCGCCGACAGCGCCTCACGGTCTCAGGGTGGCGAGCTCGGCTGGTTCCGCCGCGGGGTGATGGTCGAAGTCTTTCGAGGAAGTCGCGTTCCGTCTCAAGCCCGGGCAGATCTCCGAGGTGGTGCAGACCCCGTTTGGCTACCACATCATCCAGGTGGAGCGGATCGAGCCGGCCGAGATCCAGGCGCGTCACGTCCTCATCCAGCCGCACATCTTGCCCGCCCAGGTGGAGCTGGCGCGCCAGATGGCCGACACCGTGGCGAAGCAGCTTGCCGCCGGGGCGCCGTACGACGTGTGCTGCGTCGATTCCCCGTGCCCGAGGAACCGACGTCGCGGGAGGGCGTGCCGATGGCCGATCTGCCTCCGGACTACGTCAAGGGCATCGGCCAGGACACGGTCCCCGGGATCGTGCCGCCGTTCGAGGTCGACGCGACTTCAGGGCGGCCCAAGTTCGCCGTCGTCGAGATCACGAAATGGGAGCCCGCGGGCGATCTGAAATTCGAAGACGTCAAGGATCGGCTCCGTACCCAGGTGGGCCAGCAGCTCGCCATCAAAGCGTACCTCGCCGTTCTGCGCCGCACGACCTACGTCGCCTACTACCCCTAGCGGGCCGTCAACCCGCCGCCGCCTCGCCGTCACACTCGGCGATCCGCGGGGATCGGGCCGGAAGTGGTCGCACGCGCACTCGCCACCCCGCTGAATGCCGACATCACGGTGATCGGGGCGGATGACCAAATCGCAGAATTCCAGGCTGTGCGGAGGATCGGTGTGGGAGTGTGGGGAAGAGGGAAGGGGGAAGAGGGAAGAGTGGGGATCGGATCCACGCTTCCCTCTTCCCTCTTCCCTCTTCCCACGTTGCGCGGGCCAGATCGCCGGCCGCAGCGTCGAGCAGGCCGGTCCGCCTGGCGCTCGCCGGCGAGGTCGATGCCATCGTGACCGGCCCGGTGCACAAGCATGCGCTGCACCTCGCGGGGTATCGCTATCCCGGGCTGACCGGAATTCCTCGCTCACCTCGCGGGCGGTGCCGACGTGGCGATGATGCTGGCCACGGGCGCGCTGCGCGTGGTGCTCGTCACCACACACCTGCCGCTCCGCGACGTCCCCGCCGCGGTGACTACCGAGCGCACCGTGCGGATCGGGCGGATCACCGTGACGGGACTGCAGCAGTGGTGGGGATCCCCGTCCACGGCTCGCGCTGTGCGCGCTCAATCCCCACGCAGGGGAATCCGGACTATTCGGCGACGAGGACGAGCGCGTGCTCCGGCCGGCAGCGGAGGCGCTGGGCGCGGCGGGCCCGCTGCCTGCGGACACGGTGTTCGTGCGGGCGCTCCGCGGGAATTCGACGCGGTGCTGGCGCCGTATCACGACGTGGGGATGACCGCGATCAAAGTCGCCGGGTTCGGCAAGGGGGTGAACGTCACCCTCGGGCTTCCGTTCCCGCGGGTGGCTCCTGACCACGGTACCGCGTTCGACATCGCGGGGACCGGAGTCGCGGATGCTGGATCGATGCGGGCGGCGTTGGAGCTGGGGGTGGAGCTGGCAGGAAAAAGTACTGCGACGCTAGGACGCTAGGTCCTACGTCTTAGCGTCTTAGCGTCGCAACATCCGACAACTTCTTTAGCAGCTGCTGGTGCAGGTCAAGCTTCAACTTCTGGCTCGCCCGGTTTACCACCACCACGGCGCCCACGCGTAGAATTTCCGCTCGCTCGACAAGACCGTTCTCCTGGAGTGTGCGGCCCGTCTCGACGAGGTCCACGATCCAGTGTGAGAGGCCGAGGAGCGGTGCCACCTCGACCGAGCCGGCAATCGTGATGATCTCCACGCCGAGCCCCGTCTCGGCGAAGAACGCCCGGGTGATCCGCGGATACTTGGTCGCCACGCGCGTGGTCATTCCTCCCGGCAGCGATGGGAAGGGAATGTCCGTTGGACTTGCGACCACCATCCGGCAGGCTCCGAATCCGAGGGCGAGCGGCTCGAGCACGTCGCTCGCCGCCTCACGCAGCACGTCGGTGCCGACGACCCCTAGGTCCGCGGCGCCCGATTCGACATACACCGGCACGTCGGCCGGCTTGACGAGCAGGAACGCCAGCGCTCCGTCCGCCGACGGGACGAGCGAGGCGGCGCGTGGTGGTCAGATCCGGCACATCGAACCCGGCGTCCCGGAAGAGAGCGAGCGTGGGCTCGAGCAGGCGGCCCTTGGCGACCGCCACGTTCAGCGGCTTCATGGGACGGCCTCCGCGAGCGCGTCGAGATCGAGCGCCAGCCCCACAGCGGGGAGCGGCCTCCCGAACCGGGCCACGAGGTCGTCGTAGCGTCCGCCCGCGCCGACGGCTGTGCCCGCGCCCGCAACGAAGAGCTCGAACTGGATCCCCGTGTAGTAGTCGAGCCCCCGGACTTCACCAAAGTCGTACACGACGTGACGTCGTTCATCGGCGGTGAGCGCGGCGTCGATCGCGCGCAGACGGTCGATCGCGTCGCGGGACTCAGGCGCGACGCGCGCGGCGCGGTCGAGCGCCTCGCGCCGGCCGATGACGAACGGGAGCGCCCGGAGCGTGCCGGTGGCCGCGATCGCGAGCCCGGCGGCATCCTTGCGGTCGATGAGCCGGCGCACCGCGCTCGTTCGCTTGCTGGGAGGGCCGCCAGGGCGGGCGCGAGCGCCCCAACATGGCCGAGGTTGACCTGGAACTCCTCAATGCCGGCGCGCTGCGTCAGCTCGAGCGCGAGCCGCACGATCTCCACGTCGGCTGGGACGCCGCCGTCCCCCAGCAGCTCGCCGCCGGCCTGGAGAATCTCGCGAGGGCGCCTGCCTTCTCCCGGGATCCTGCCGGAAGACGTTACCCGTGTAGCAGACGCGCAGGGGCGTCGCGCGGTCCGACAGTTTGGTCGCGGCGAGCCGCGCGGCGCTGGCGGTGAAATCGTAGCGCAGTGCCAGGAGCTGGCCGTCGAGGTCGAGGAACCGAATGAGCTTGTCGGCGACGTCGGCGCCGCCCGCGCGCACGAACACCTCGGCGTATTCGAAGGTGGGAGGGATGATCTCTTCGTAGCCCGCGGCCTCCAGCCGCTCCAGCATCTGGCGCTGCAGCAGCCGGCGGCGGCGGACCGCTTCCCCGCCAGGTCGAGGGCGCCGGGCGGGATCGGGGCGATGCTCGAGCGCAGCTTCACGCCGGTACCGCCCGCGTCAGCAGCCGGACCGTCCCGAACCCGCCGGCCTTCCATCGTCACAATCTCGAACTCGGCGCCGGCCACCCGAATCCGGTCACCCGCCTTGGGGAGGCGGCCCAGCGTCCCGAACAGCAGGCCGCCGAGGGTCGTGTATGCCGCGTCGTCGAGCGCGAGGCCGTACGCGTTGTTCACCTCTTCGATGGGCATCGAGCCCGGCAGCACCGGCGCCGTCTCCGGTGCCGGGGGTCGCGGGCCGGGGCTCGGCACGGTCGTACTCGTCGTAGATCTGCCCCACGATCTCCTCGAGCAGGTCCTCCATGGTGACGAGCCCCGCGGTGCCGCCGAACTCGTCGAGCACGATCGCGAGCTGAATTTTCTGGCGCCGCATGTCGGCGAGCACGTCTTCCACTTCGCGCGTGCCGGGCACGAACACGGCGGGCCGGAGAATCGTCTGCAGCGTCTCGCCGGTGCCGGAGCGGACGCCGGCGAGGATGTCCTTCGCGTGCACCGTGCCCACGATGTCGTCGAGGCGTCTCGCCGGACACCGGGTACCGCGAGCGCCCGGCAACGGCCACGCGATCCGCGGCCTCTTCGAAGGTGAGGGTGAGCGGGAGCGCGATCGATCTCGGTGCGCGGCGTCATCACGTCCCGCGCCTTCTTCTGGCTGAATTCGAACACGCCCTCGAGCAGCCGCGCATCGCCCGCGTCGAGGGAGCCGCGCTTCTCGCTCTGCTCTACCAGCATGCGGATCTCCTCCGGTGAGTGAATGCGCTCGAGCTCCGACGTCGTTCCCTTGAGACCCAGCAGACGGCCGGCGCGGCGCGAGCTCCAGTCCAGCAGGTTGGTGAACGGCCGCGTGACCCAGGAGAACATGATCAGCGGAGGCGCGATCCAGCGACTCGTGCGCTCCGGGTGCGTGATCGCCCAGGACTTGGGCATCTGCTCGCCGAACGACAACGTGCAGTGAACGAAATGACGCTGATCGCCACGGTCGACGTGACCCCGCGCGCGTGAGAAAATTGAGCGCCGGCGGGAGCGACGCGAACCACGCCGCGGAACAGCTCGGCAACCGTATCCTCTGCAACGAAGCCGAGCAGGATCGACGCGAGGGTGATGCCGAGCTGGGCGGCGGAGAGCTGACGGTAGAGGTCTTGCAGCGCCTTCAGCACCGTCTTAGCCTTCCGGTCACCACTGCGGGCCAGCGCCTCGATCCGGGTGCGCCGCGTCGCGACCAGAGCGAATTCCGCCGCCACGAAAACGCATTCGCCGCGACCAACAAGATCACGGCGAGCAGACGGAGCGCGAGGGACCCGACTTCCGGTTCAGTCATGAGACTCGCGAAAAGCTAGCCGGTGCTCACTGACTTCAAGCGCCACCGTACGACGCCCTGGCGCCGCATCTTGCGAAAGACGGCGCCGCTGATGGAGAAACGGCTGTCGCCGTGCGCGCGATCGTCGCGGACGTCCGGGCGCGCGGGGACGAGGCGGTGCGAGACCACACCCGCCGTCTCGACGGCCGGGACATGGCGCCGGGCGAGTGGCAGGTGTCAGGTGTCCGGTGTCAGGAGGCACTCTGCAGCGCATCCCCCGCCGCTGCAGGGCCGCGCTGCGAGGCGGCGGTCGCGCGGGTGCGGGCGTATCACGAGCGCCAGGCGCAAGGCAATGCGGGATTCCTCGAGCGCGATGCGCAGGGCAACACGCTCGGCATGCGGGTCGTGCCGCTCGAGCGGGTGGGCGTCTACGTGCCCGGCGGCAAAGCGTCCTACCCATCCACCGTCATCATGAACGTCGTTCCCGCGGTGGTCGCCGGGGTGACGGACATCGTGATGGTGACGCCGGCGGGCGGAGTGAACGACGCGGTGCTGGCCGCGGCCCAGCTCGCGGGCGTGACGCGCCTGTTTCAGATCGGCGGCCCGCAGGCGATCGCCGCGCTCGCGTTCGGCGACCCGCACGCTGCCGCGCGTCGACAAGATCGTGGGGCCCGGCAACCGCTTCGTCACCGAGGCGAAACGCCAGGTCGCCGGGGCGGTCGGCATCGATATGCTCGCGGGACCCACCGAGGTGCTCATCATCGCCGACCACACGGCCGACGTGCGCTACGTCGCCGCCGACCTGATCGCCCAGCCGGAGCACGACGAGGACGCCGCCGCCTGGTGCGTCACGCCGAGCGCATGCGCTGGCGGCCGCCCTCGACGGAGAATTGGCGCGCCAGGTGGCGACGGTCGCCGCGTCGAGCGATCGTCGAGCGGTCGCTGGTGGCGCACGGCGTGCTGGTTCTGGTCCCCGACCTGAGGCGGCCGTCGAGGTCGCGAACCGGCGCGCGCCCGAGCACGTGGAGGCTATGGTCGCCGATCCCTGGCCGCTGGCGGACTGGATCCGGCACGCCGGCGCCGTGTTTGTCGGGAGCACCACCCCGGAGCCGGTCGGCGACTACCTCGCCGGTCCCTCGCACGTGCTGCCCACGGGCGGCACGGCGCGATTTGTGTCCCCGCTCGGCGTCTACGACTTCGTGAAGCGGATCAGCCTCATTTCGTGCACCGCTGAGCGGCTGGCGGCGGACGCGGGCCACATCATCGCGCTTGCCGAGGCGGAGGGACTGTTCGGACACGCGGAGGCGGTGCGAGTAAGATTAGAGAGTGAAGGGAAGAGGGAAGCGGGAAGAGGGAAGAAAGAGAAATGAGCGCAACGCTGCCGTTCGAAGTGCAGTGCACTCATCGCGCGCCGCGGAGCCGCGAGAGCCAGCGACGCATGGGACTCGCGCTGGCGATTGCCGCGGCCGTCATGCTCGCGGAGGCGGTGGGCGGCTGGATGGCGCACTCGCTGGCGCTGCTGGCCGACGCGGGACACATGCTCGCCGACGTGGCGGCGCTGGGCCTGTCGGTGGTGGTCGCGTCGCTCGCGCGCCGGCCCGCCACGGCGGAGCGCACGTTCGGCCTGCTGCGGCTCGAGATCCTGGCCGCGCTGGTGAACGGAGCCGCGCTGATCGCGATCTCGATCGGGATCGCGATCGAAGCGTACCGAGCGCTTCCACGCCCCGCAGGAGGTGCAGGGCGGGCTGCTCATGGCGGTTCGCGGCGCTGGGCCTGGCGGCGAACGTGCGCGGCGTCGGCGATCCTGCACGGCGGGCACGCGCACTCGCTCAACCAGCGCGGCGCCTACCTCCATATCGTGGGCGATCTCCTGGGGTCGGTCGGCGCGCTCGTCGGCCGGTGCGATCATCCTCACGACCGGATGGGTGCGGGCCGATCCGATCATCTCGATCGTGATCTCGCTCCTCATCCTCGGCGGCGCGTGGCGGCTGGTGCGCGAGAGCGCCGACGTGCTGCTCGAGGCGGCGCCGGCGGCACATTCGCGCTGGGGACGTGCACGATCGGCTGCGTCTCGGTCCCGGGCGTGACGTCGGTTCACGACCTGCACGTCTGGACCGTCACCAGCGGCGTGATCGCGATGAGCGGTCATCTCGTGGTGCAAAACCCCGCCGACAACCAGCGCGTGCTCGAGGCCGTGCAGCAGCGCCTGGCAGCCATGGGGATCGGGCACGTGACGGTGCAGATGGAGAAGGATCCGACGTGCGATGGTGACGGTCGAGGGCGGTCAAGGCGGACCGTCCCTTGACCGCCATCCACCGCCCCTTCTATACTGGGCGCCTCACACACCCTACCCGCTGAAGGACACTCTCCTGTGCCGCTCCGCAATATCGCCATCATCGCCCACGTCGATCACGGCAAGACCACGCTGGTGGATGCCGATGCTCCGCCAGGCCGGTGTCTTCCGCGCCAACCAGAACGTCGCCGAGCGCGTGATGGACTCGAACCCGCTCGAGCGCGAGCGGGGCATTACGATCTTGTCGAAGAACGCCTCGGTGCGCTGGGAAGACACCAAGATCAACATCGTGGACACGCCGGGGCACGCGGATTTCGGCGGCGAGGTGGAGCGCATTCTCCGCATGGTGGACGGCTTTCTGCTGCTCGTGGATGCTGCCGAAGGGCCGATGCCGCAGACGCGCTTCGTGGCCGGGAAGGCGCTGGCGCTCGGCCTGAAGCCGATCGTGATCGTGAACAAGATCGACCGGCAGCGATGCCGAGCCGCTGCGCGTGCACGACGAAGTGCTCGAGCTGCTGCTCGATCTCGAGGCGACGCCCGAGCAGTTCAACTGTCCGTTCCTGTACGCCTCGAGCCGCCAGGGATCGCGACGCGCGATCTCGGCGAGTCCGGGCACCGACCTGCGCCCGCTTGTTCGAGACGATCCTCGAGACCACGCCGCCTCCGTCCGGCGACCCGACCGGGCCCCTCCAGATGCTCATTTCCACGCTCGACTACTCGTCCTATCTCGGACGGATCGGGATCGGCCGCGTCGAGCGGGGCCGTGCATTCGGTGGGCGAGACGGTCGCGCTGTTGCCGCTGGGTGAGCCGGGGCCCGTGTTCGAGGGCCTGTACGAGCAGGCCAAGGTCGCGAAGCTGTTCGCGTTCGAGGGCGTGGACCGGGTGGAGGTGGAGGTGGCGGAGGCGGGCGAGATCGTGGCGCTGGCGGGGTCGACGGGGTGGAGGTCGGCAAGACGATCTCCGCGCCCGATCACCCCGGAGCGGCTGGCCGGGATCGCGGTGGAAGAGCCGACGATCTCGGTCGACATGCATGGTCAACAATTCTCCGTTCGCCGGGCGGGAAGGGAAGTTCGTCACCGGGCGCCAGCTGCGGGAACGGCTGTACCGCGAGGTGGAGCGCAACGTGGCCCTGCGCGTCGAGGACGGCGGACACTCCGTACACCTTCACGGTGTCGGGCCGCGGCGAGCTGCACCTCGGCATCCTGATGGAGACGATGCGGCGCGAGGGATACGAGTTCCAGGTCAGCCGGCCGCGCATCATCCCGCGGGAGGGGCCGAACGGCGAGCGGCTCGAGCCGTACGAGGAGCTGATGATCGACGGCCCCGAGGGCTACCTCGGCGTGGTCATGGAGAAGCTGGGGCCGCGGCGGGCGACCCTGCTCGACGTCAAGAATCCCGGGCTGGGCACGGTGCGGATGCGGTTCAAGGTCCCGGCGCGGGGCTGCTGGGGTACCGGTCCGGAGTTCTTGACGGACACGCGCGGGAACGGGATCATGCATCATCGGTTCTTCGAGTACGGCCCTGGGCGGGGCCGATCACGGGCCGGAGCCGGGGGTCATGGTGGCGGACCGGGAGGGAGTGGCGGTAGGATTCGCCCTCTTCAATCTTCAGGAGCGGGGCACCCTGTTCATCAAGCCTGGGGATCCGGTCTACGAAGGGATGATTGTCGGGGAGAACGCCCGCACCGGGCGACATGGATGTGAACGCGGCGAAGGAAAAGAAGCTCTCGAACATGCGCACCACCGCGTCGGACGAGATGATCATGCTCGAGCCGCCGCGCCAGGTGACGCTGGAATTGGCGCTGGAGTACATTGAGGACGACGAGCTGATCGAAGTGACGCCATCGTCCCGTACGGCTGCGCAAGCGCGCGCTCGGCGCGACGGAGCGCCGCAAGCTCGCCCGGAGCGCCCGGTCGGCAGCCGAAGAGTGAAGCTCGTTCAACCACAACCTTAGCTGGGGGTGACAATGTTGTCCCGTGAGACGTCGGACTGGTCGCTCAAGCGTCGCAGCGGCGGTCATGACGATGAGAGTTTCGAAGAGTTCGAAGAGGACAAGGAACTCACCGACGACTTCGACGACGAGCTGGACGAGGACGAGCTCGACGACGATGATTCGGACGACCTGGACGAGTACGACGAGCTGGACGACGAGTTCGACGAGGACGACGACGACGATTCCCGCCCAAGAAGGGCCCGCGGCGGGAGGGCTGGGAGTGACGCTCGTGGACGGCCGGCGTGCATCCGCCGGCCGTCAGCGCGTTGCGAGGCTCCCGATCGGCTGCTCGTTCGAATCACTCAACCCATCGGGAGCAACTATGGCCAATCCCTCAGCGTTCTTCCGTCTCGGAGAGCGCCGCCCTCGTGATCATGAGCGCGGCGAACGTGAAGGTCTGACGACGCGCTGCCGATGCGACTCCCCTCCATCGGGTTCGTCGTCGCAGGGCGCTGAACGCCGCACGCCGGTTTCCCCTCGTCCTGAGTGCCGCCCTGTCGTCGCGGCCTGGGCGGCGATCCACGCTGGTGAACAAGACGGGCGACGAGACCGCGGTTACGCGATTGCTCGTCGCCGCGACGCTCGGAGTTTCCGCTCCTGTTTGCGCTCACGGTCCTGGCCGAGCGGACAGCGCGCACGGCGCTCGTCCGTTGGGCCGTGCGTCGCCGCCGGGCGTGGTGGTCCTGACGGCATTTTGGGCCGCCTGGCCGGGCTGGTCGTCCCCCGTCCAGCTGCGCTCCGCTACGCGCAGCTCTCGGTCGCGTTCCACCTGATGTGCGCGTTCCTTCCCTACGCCGGGCGCGCCGAGCCGCACTGGCTTCTGGCAGTACAACAAAGCCCTGTTCGAGCGGTTTCTCACCGCGGCCTCTATTCCATGGTGTTGTTCGGCGGCCTGGCGATCGCGCTGCTCGCGCTCGACAAGCTGTTCGGGGTTGACGTGCCGGGGAGGGATATGCGCGGCTCTGGATCCTGATCGCATTCGTGTTCAACACGTGGTTCTTCGTCGCAGGGGTGCCGGCGGACTTCTCGTCGCTCGACGCGCGCGCGGACTACCCGACAGGCCTGAAGGTCTTCACGCAATACGTGCTCGTCCCGATCGTCGCGCTCTACCTGCTCATCCTCACCGTCTATCTCGGCAAGGTGCTGATCACCCGCCAATGGCCCAACGGGTGGATCGGGTACCTGGTCTCGAGCGTCGCGGGCGTGGGGATCCTGTCGTGGCTGCTGGTGCATCCGCTGGAGGAGCGGGCGGAGCATGCGTGGGTGAAGACGTTCACCCGGGGGTTCTACATCGCCATCATGCCGGCGATCGTGATGCTCTGGCTCGCCATCTGGAAGCGGGTGGAGCAATACGGCATCACGGAGCGACGGTATTTCCTGATCGTGCAGTCGCTCTGGCTCGCGGGGATCGCGGTCTATTACACGGTGGCGCGGTCGCGCAGCATCAAGGTGATTCCGGCGACGCTGTGCGCGCTGGCGCTCATTCACCTTCGCGGGGCCGTGGGGTGCCTATGCCGTCTCGCGGATCAGCCAGCACAACCGCCTGGCGGCGATGCTGGCGCGCCACGAACTCCTGGTCGCCGGCGTGCTGCGGCCCACAACCGGCGACGTGCCGTTGGCCGATCGCAGGGAAATCAGCGGAGGCCTTCGCTACCTGCTCGAGACGCATGGGCCGAGCGCGCTGGCGCCATGGCTGAGCGACTCGCTCAAGCGCACGCTCGGCCTGTCCCGCGGCACGCTTTCCCGCCGGGGCGGCGAGTTCGGGGCCCGCGCGATCATGGCGAGCCTCAATCTGGCCTACGTCGCCAAATGGGAAGGCGAATCCGGGGACCACTTCAGCTACTCCGCGCGTGCGGTCACCGAGGCGCTGCCGATCGAGGGATACGCGTACGCGCTGCGGTTGTCGAACAACAGCGTGCACGACTCGCTCAAGGTCGCGGGCGGAACGTTCGTCCGCTTTGGCAGCGACAGCTCCAGTCTCCGCGTGACGCGGGATGGTGCGGCGCTGCTCGACATCCCCTGCAGGCACTGGTGGACAGCGCCGCGGCGATTCGGGCGGCGAAACCGGAATCAGCAGCTGCCTCCCGCGGTGCTGTGCGTCGAGCGACACACGGCCGGTGCCGGGGCGCTGGTGTGCTTCAAGCACCTGACGGGTGTCAGGCGACAGGGTGCGGTCAGACTCACCTGGTTCGAGGGCGAAGTGTTTCTGCGGCTGCAATAACGACAAAGCGGCGAGCGCCACGGACGCCCGCCGCCTGTCTGTCCCCACCAGTTCCCCGACTAGTGGATTCTGATATCGAGCCGGAACACGTCGCGCACGAAGTAGTCGCGATCGAGCAGGACGATGTTGCCGCCGATGATCGCGTAACGGTAGCCGCGCGGGGCGGGACCGTAGAGACCGCGTCAGCTCATAGGGCAGCCAGTACATCCGGCCGTAGAAGGCGCGATCGAGCCGCGCGCCCCGACGCAGGCGGCGCTCCATGCTGGGAGACAGGCGATCCCGCTCTGACCAGCCCCGCCCGGCGTGATTGCGATTGCGGAGGTACCAGTCGCGCGTGACCTCGCGGTCCCGATTGCTGAATGAGTAGTTCTTTTGATTCCATTCGTTGTTCTTTGGCTGCCCGCGGTGCTCGTCGCGTTCCCGTCTCGTCCGCGGTACTGTGCGAAAGCGGTGCTGCCAGATAGCGCCAGAAGGGCCACTGCCAAGGCGCCGCTCGTAATTAATCGTCTATTCATATGCCCTCCTATCGAAGGACTTCCCGTGGCAACGACTCAATCGTCCGGTGATGGGTAAAGCGAGAACCGTGCCTCGTCGTAGGAGGACGTCGGGCCGAGATTGTAGGGTGACGTGGCGCACGTTCGCGCGTGCTCTAAGTGGCCGGGCGAGGACGGTCGGGTGACATCTCTGGAGGACAGTGGAGTACCGAGGGGGACGGCGCGCCGCGGTGTGGGCCTATTAGTCTTCAGGGCCGTACGGAACGGTCACCGGAGGCTGCGGATGCAGTTGGGGATGATTGGACTCGGGCGCATGGGCGCCAACATGGTGCGTCGTCTCATACGAGGCGGCCACCGCTGCGTGGTACACGACACGGCGGCCGCCGCCATGGAGGCGCTCACGGGCGAGGGCGCGATCGGGGCGACGACCCTGGACGATTTCGTGACGCAACTCGTGCCCCCCGAACCGTGTGGCTGATGGTGCCCGCCGCGGTCGTGGATGTCACCCTCGATGCGCTCCTTCCCAAACTGGCCGCCGATGACGTTGTGGTGGATGGCGGGAACTCCTACTATCGCGACGACCTCCTTCGGGCCAAGCGGCTCGCCGACCGGGGGCTGCACCATGTCGACTGTGGCACCAGCGGCGGGATTATCGGTCTCGAGCGCGGGTATTGTCTCATGATCGGCGGCGAAGCCGACGTGGTTCGCCGGCTCGACCCGATCTTCGCCACCCTCGCTCCGGGAGCGGGATCGGCGCTCAAGACCCCCGGTCGTGAAGGACGCCGGGGGGACCGCGGAGCGGGGCTATCTGCACTGCGGTCCCGCACGGCGCCGGGCCATTTCGTGAAGATGATCCACAACGGCATCGAATACGGGATGATGGCTGCGTACGCGGAGGGCTTGAACATCCTCAAGCACGCCGGGGTGGGGAAGCAGGCGCCGGCCGCCGATGCCGAGACCACACCGCTCCGCGATCCCGCGGCCTATCAGTACGATCTCGACCTGCCCGACATCGCGGAGGTCTGGCGCCGCGGCAGCGTGATTGCCTCGTGGCTGCTCGACCTCACCGCTGCCGCCCTCGCCGCAGATCCGCCTCTTGATCATTTCCAGGGACGGGTTTCGGACTCGGGCGAGGGACGCTGGACCCTCGAAGCGGCGATCTGACGAAGGGGTGCCGGCCAACGTCCTCGCCGCGGCGCTCTTCGGACGGTTCACCTCGCGCGGCGAGGCCGACTTCCAAAACCGCCTCCTCTCCGCTATGCGCGCCGAATTCGGCGGCCATGTAGAGAAAGGTGTCCCGACGTAGTCCCTCACTCGACGCATCCCGCCTACGGGCCGGGTGGCAGCGATGATCCGAGCATCCAAGCGGTAGCCGCCAAGGCGATCGAGCTGATCCCGGACGGGGCGCGAGTGGGGCTCGGATCCGGCCGCGCCGCCTCGGTATTCATTGCGAAGCTCGGCGCGCGCCGGCGCGAGGGTCTCCGCGTGTCGGGTGTGCCGACGTCCCAGGCCTCGGCGGACCAGGCACGGCTGGCCGGGATCCCCATCGTCGAATTGGGAGCGGGTGGGCTCCTGGATCTCACGGTGGACGGCGCGGACGAAGTCGCACCGAACCTCGATCTCGTGAAGGGGTGGGGGGGCGCGTTGGTGCACGAGCGCATCGTGGCGGCGGCCTCCGCGAGCCAGGTCATCCTCGTCGGGGAGGATAAGCTGGTCCGGGCGCTCGGGGAGCGGGGACGGGTGCCGGTGGAGGTGATTCCCCTGGCGGAGTGGCTCGCCACCCGGGCGCTCAAGGCGCTCGGCCTCGTGCCCACTCGGCGAACGGACGTCGACGGATCGCGGCCGTTCATCACGGAGAATGGGAATCTCATTCTCGATTGCGCCCTTCCGGAGCCGCTCCCGGACGGGAACGCCGCCCGGGAACTCCAGCGCGCGATGCGCGCGATCGTCGGGGTGGTCGATACCGGACTCTTTCTCGGCACGGCGGATCGAGTTCTGGTCGGTCATCCCGACGGGCGAGTGGACACCTTCCCGGCCGGAGCGCTGAAGGTCCATGCGAGCCGACGTCGAGGTCCTGCCCAACGCCGGTGCACTTCGCTAGTGCGGCGGCGGCACGGTTCGTTGCAGCCGCGAGCGAAGCGATCCGTGCGCGCGGGGAATTTGTGGTGGCCCTCTCCGGCGGCTCGACGCCGCGAGATACCTACGAGCGGCTCACCGCGGAGCCTCTGGTGTCGCGGGTGATGTGGTCGCACGTGCAGGTCGTGTGGGGGACGAGCGGTGCGTGCCGCCGGACCAGGCGGAGAGCAACTACCGCATGGCACGCGAGACCCTGCTCGACCACGTGCCGGTCCCCGCGGCGAACGTGCACCGGATTCGCGGTGAGGACGATCCCGTCGCCGCCGCTGCTCTTTACGAAGCGACGATGCGCGCCCTGCTCAAGACGCCGGCCGGCTCGCCCCGTGCGGCCCCCGGGGCGCGCATGGATCTCGTCCTCCTGGGGTTGGGCGATGACGGGCACACGGCCTCGCTCTTTCCGGGAGCGCCGCCGCCCGCGAGCAGACCCGCTGGGTGATGGCCGAACATGCGGCTGCCGCGTCCCAGTGGCGAGTCACCCTCACGCCGCCGGTGATCAACGCGGCGGCCGAGGTCCTGTTCCTCGTCTCCGGCGGGGCCAAGGCGGGCGTGGTCCAGCGGGTGCTCGAGGTCCCCGCCGTCCGCTGGAGCTCCCGGCGCAGGCGATCGCACCGTCCAATGGAAGCGTGCGCTGGTGCCTGGATGCGGCAGCGGCGGCGGAGCTTGGGACGGGATCAGGAGATCAGTCCCCTCGCGGGCCAGTCTGGCCCCGCCGGCGATGCTGCTCGACGTCTCCAGGCTGGTCACGGCCTATTACACTGAGATCCCCGACTCCTTGGTGCCGGCCCAGCGAGTCGCCTTCGGCACGTCGGGGCATCGCGGCTCGGCGTTCGAGCGGACCTTCAACGAATGGCACGTGCTCGCGATCAGCGAGGCCATCTGCCGCTACCGCCAGCGACAGGGCATTGACGGCCCGCTGTTCCTCGGCTTCGACACGCACGCACTGTCGGTGCCGGCCTGCGCCACCGCCCTCGAGGTGCTGGCGGCAAACGGCGTCGACGTGATGCTCGCCGAGCACGACGAGTACACACCGACGCCCGCAGTGTCGCACGCCATCCTCTGCCACAACCGACGGACGGACGACGGGGCTGGCCGACGGCATCGTGATCACGCCGTCCCACAATCCGCCGGACAACGGCGGGTTCAAGTACAACCCCCCAATGGCGGACCGGCCGATACCGACGTCACCCGCTGGATCGAAGCCCGGGCCAATGAGGTTTTGGAGCAGCGGGCTGGAAGGCGTGCGGCGCATGCCGTACGAGAAGGCGTTGCGCGCCGCCACGACGCACCGGCACGACTATCTCACCGCGTACGTGCGCGACCTCGGGAACGTCCTCGATATGGACGCGATCCGCGGCGCGGGCCTTCGCCTGGGCGTGGATCCGCTCGGTGGAGCCGGGGTCCACTACTGGGCCCGCATCGCCGAGTGTTACCATCTCAATCTCGACGGTCGTGAGCGACGTGGTGGATCAGACGTTCCAGTTCATGACGGTGGATTGGGACGGCCGGATCCGCATGGACCCGTCGTCGTCCTACGCGATGCAGCGGTTGATCGGCCTGAAGGACCGGTTCGACATCGCCTTCGGCTGCGATACCGACCACGACCGGCACGGGATTGTCACGAGGAGCGGGGGTTGCTTCCTCCCAATCACTACCTTGCGGCCGCCCTGTTCTATCTCTTCCAACACCGGCCGCAGATGGCGCACGGGGGCGGCCATAGGCAAGACGGTGGTGAGCAGCCAGATGATCGATCGTGTCACGCGCGAAGCTGGGCCGGAAACTCTACGAGGTGCCGGTCGGATTCAAATGGTTCGTCGACGGCCTGCTCGACGGCTCTCTCGGTTTCGGCGGCGAAGAGAGCGCGGGTGCGTCGTTCGTCCGTCTGGACGGCAGCGTGTGGACGACCGACAAGGATGGAATCGTCCCGGCCCTGCTCGCGGCCGGAGATCACGGCGCGGATGGACCGCGATCCCGGCGAGATCTACGGCGAACTCACGCGCGAGCTCGGCGAACCGCTGTACGACCGCGTTGAGGCGCCGGCCACCGCGCGCGCAAAGAGAACGGCTGGAGCGACTCTCGCCGCAGCAGGTCCGGTCAACGGATCTGGCGGGCGAAGCGATCCAGGCGATTCTCACCCGCGCGCCGGGCAACGGCGCTCCAATCGGCGGGTTGAAGGTGGTGACGGAGAGCGGATGGTTCGCCGCGCGCCCGTCAGGAACGGAGGATATCTACAAGATCTACGCGGAGAGTTTCCGTGGAGCGGATCATCTGCGCCGCATCCTGGAGGAAGCCCAGGCGCTCGTCAGCGATACGCTGGCGGCGCCGTCTGAGACGGACGGGCACATCACACCATGAGCAAACAGGCCCGCGTCAGCCACCCGATCTACAACCTCCTGCCCACCGAGATTGAAGGGTTCGATTCCCTGGCGGAACTTGCCTTGAACTATGCGCTGGTCGTGGAATCATGCCACCGACGAAGTGTGGCGGAAGCTGGATCCCGAGCTGTGGGAGAGCACGCATAACCCCTGGGTCGTCCTGCAGACGGTCTCCCGCGACCGGATCGAGGGCGTGCTGGCCGATCGCGTTTTTCGCGAAAGCGCGTCGATGGCCTGGTCGAAACCGCGCGGCAGGCGGCGAAGGCGCCCGCGTGGTTCCAGCAGACTCATCCGAAGGCTCGCTTGACCTGCGCCGCCTATTTCAGCATGGAGTTCATGTTGAGCGAAGCTCTGCCGATCTACTCGGGCGGCCTTGGGCAACGTGGCCGGTGATCAACTCAAGGCCGCCAGCGATCTGGGTGTACCGGTGGTGGGCGTGGGACTGCTCTACCAGCAGGGCTATTTTCGCCAGGTGATCGACAAGGAACGGAGCGCAACAGGCCCTCTTCCCGTACAACGATCCCGGACAGCTGCCGATCACGCCGCTGCGCCAGCCGAACGGCGAGTGGCTGCGGCTGGAGATCGCGTTGCCTGGATACTCCGTCTGGCTGCGCGCGCTGGCAGGTCCAGGTCGGCAGAGTGAAGCTCTACCTGCTGGACAGCAATGACGCGGCGAACATTCCCGCTCGCCGGGGATTACCAGCGAGCTCTACGGCGGCGGGCCCGAGTTGCGCCTCGAGCAGGAGCTGCTCCTCGGGATCGGCGGATGGCGGCTGCTCCGCGCGCTCGGCGTCCAACCGGAGGTCTGTCATCTGAATGAAGGGCACGCGGCGTTCGCCGTGCTGGAACGGGCCCGCGATTTCATGCAAGAGACCGGGCAGCCGTTCGACGTCGCGCTGGCCGTCACGCGCGCGGGGAACCTATTCACCACCCACACCGCGGTGGCTGCCGGCTTCGACCGGTTCGCTCCGGCCCTGATCGAGCAATACCTCGGTGGGTACGCCGAGCAGAAGCTCGGCATCACACTCCACGATTTGCTGGCCTTGGGCCGCCAGAATCCGGACGACGCGTCGGAGAGTTTCAACATGGCCTATCTGGCGATCCGGGGAGCGGGGCGGTCAATGGCGTGAGTCGCTTGCACGGGAAGGTGAGCCGGCAGCCTCTTCCAGCCGCTGTTCCCTCACTGGCCAGCGGACGAGGTGCCCGTCGGACATGTGACCAACGGCGTTCACGTGCCGAGCTGGGACTCGGCGGAGGCCGACGATCTCTGGACGGACGCCTGTGGCAAGGACCGCTGGCTGGGGCCGACCGAACGCCTTGGAGCAGGACATTCGCCGCGTCTCCGACGCCACGCTCTGGCAATTCCGCACCGCCGCCAGCAGGTCGCTCGTTGCATACGCTCGCGAGCGATTGTCCCGGCAACTGGCTGCGTCGGGCGCGTCGGCCGAGGCGATAGATGGAGCGAACCACCTGTTCGATCCCGACGCGCTTGACGCTGGGCTTTGCGCGCCGCTTCGCGACCTACAAGAGGCCAAACCTGCTGCTGCACGATCCGCAGCGGCTGCTGCGTCTCCTGTCCGATCCCGAGCGCCCGGTGCAACTCATCATCGCGGGCAAGGCGCATCCGGCGGACCAGGCGGGGCAGGCGCTGATTCAGGAATGGATGCATTTCATCCGGCAGCCCGAGGCGCGCCCGCACGCGATCTTTCTCAGCGACTACGACATGCTGCTGACCGAGCACCTGGTGCAAGGGGTGGACGTCTGGATCAACACGCCGCGGCGACCCTGGGAGGCGAGTGGAACCAGCGGCATGAAGGTGCTCGTCAACGGCGGCATGAACCTGTCGGAGCTGGACGGCTGGTGGGCGGAAGCCTACGCCCCGGAGCTCGGGTGGGCGTTGGGGGACGGCCAGGAACATGGCGACGATCCGGCCTGGGACGCGGCCGAAGCCGACGCCGCTCTACGACCTGCTCGAACGGGAAGTGATCCCCGAGTTTTATGCCCGCGACGAGCACGGCATTCCCACGGCCTGGGTGGAGCGGATGCGGGAAAGCATGGCGCGGCTGACGCCGCGGTTTTCCACGAATCGCTCGGTACGGGAATACACCGAGCAACACTACCTTCCGGCTGCGGCCTCCTTCCGTGCGCGCGCTGCTGATAAGTGCGTGGTGGGCAGGAGCATCGTCCATTGGGAACGGACTCTGAACGAGAAGTGGGCGGCGCTGCGCTTCGGCGACGTAACGGTGCGGACAGATGCGGCTCAGCACATCTTTGAGGCGGAAGTGCATTTCAACGACCTCGATCCGAACGTTGTGCGAGTCGAGCTGTATGCCGATGGGATCAATGGGCAGCGGTCTCGATGCCGACAGGAGATGACCCGCGTCCGCCAACCGACCGGCGAGCCGCGGTCGGGTACGTCTATCGCGCGCGCAGTCCCGGCGACGCGTCTCGCAACGGACTATACGGCGCGCATCATCCCGCACTACGCCGGTGTTGCGGTGCCGCCTCGAACTCGCTCCCGTTCTCTGGCAGCGGCGAGTGAACCTCGACCTGTGAAAGACTCCAAACCACCGCGCCGAAGGCGGCAACCAACACGCCGCACGCCGGCCACGTCAGGCCACACCGCTGTTCGCGCTGGTGTTCCGGCGCCGCTCGGAGCCCATGCGCAGGGCGAAGGCGTGAACTTTGCGCTCTTCAGCCGCCACGCCACCGGCGTTCGGCTGGAGTTGTTCGATCACCCGGAAGATGCCGCGGCCGCTCGAGTGATTGATCTCGATCCCGCGCGCCACCGCACCGGTGACGTGTGGCACGTCGCGATCGACGGGGTTCCAACATGGCCAGCTGTATGCCTATCGCGTGGACGGCCCGTATCAACCCACGCACGGCCACCGCTTCAACTTCAACAAGCTGCTGCTCGATCCGCTCGCCACGGCGATCTCGAGGCTGCCCATGTGGGCGTTCGGCCCGGCTCGAGGATACGGACCCGTCCGTGCCGGACGGAGATTCAGGTCGTTCTACGGTCGATGACGCCGGCGCCATGCCGAAATGCGTCTTCACGCACGAGCATTCCGACTGGCATGAGGACCGTCGCCCCAGGCATCCCCGGTCGAAGACGGTGATCTGGTGAGACACACGTGCGCGGCTGCACCATCCATCCCAGCTCCGGTGTGAAGCATCCCGGCACGTACCGCGGCCTCATCGAGAAGATCCCCTACTTGGAAGGAGCTGGGAGTGACGGCCGTGGAGCTCATGCCCGTGCAGGAATTCAATGAGCACGAGGCGACAGGGACCAATGCCGGCCAGCCGCTCGGGAACTACTGGGGCTACGATCCGGTGGCCTTCCTTGCGCCTAAAGCTTCCTCTACAGCAGCTCGGGAGATGGGGGTCGGGAGCAGGGGAATTCAGGGAAATGGTGCAGGCCTTTCATATCGCGGGGATCGAGGTGTTCCTGGATGTGGTCTTCAATCACACTGGCCGAGGGAGACGAACGGGGGCCGACACTGTCTTTCCGCGGGATTGATAATACGATCTTCTACATGCTCGCCGACGATAAGCGCTCGTATCGGGACTACACGGGCACCGGCAACACCATCAACGCCAACCATCCCGTGGTGCGGGACCTCATCTTGACCGCGTTGCGCCACTGGGTGATGGAGATGCATGTCGATGGATTTCGGTTTGACCTGGCCGCGGTGCTCGGCCGGGGCCGTTCCGGCGCCCTGCTGCCCGATCCCCCGCTGCTCGAACGGATCGCCAAAGACCCGACCTTGAGGCATGTGAAACTCATCGCCGAGGCCTGGGATGCGGGCGGAGCGTATGAAGTCGGAGCTTCTCCGGACGCCGCTGGGCGGAGTGGAACGGCCGGTACCGCGACGACGTTCGGCGGTTCTGGCGCGGCGACGACGGGTGTCTGTGGCGTGTTCGCGCAACGCATCTGCGGAAGCGCCGACATCTACTCGCAGTCCGGTAAGAGCCCCGACAGCAGCATCAATTTCGTCACGCTGTCACGATGGCTTCACATTGCACGATCTCGTGAGCTACCGGCAGAAGCACAATGAAGCCAACGGAGAGCACAACCACGACGGGGCGAGCGAGAATTTCGCCGAGAATTACGGCGCCGAAGGTGAGACGGCGGATGCCCAGATCGAGTCCATCAGAGAACGCCAGATCAAGAACTTCCTGCTGACGCTGTTGATCTCGCGGGGCGTCCCTGATGCTGCTCGGCGGGGACGAATTTCGCCGCACGCAAGGCGGCAACAACAACGCCTACTGTCAGGACAACGCAACGAGCTGGTA
>ERZ1370068.6570-contig-5543_pt1 | contig 30858 bp, 54 predicted proteins | sample MGYA00561227_ERZ1370068 | MGnify/ENA primary metagenome ERZ1370068 (study PRJEB38410, sample SAMEA6850437) | metagenome | study: Metagenomic assessment of the ecological functions of the soil: analysis of the soil microbiota associated with the...
GTTATGCTTCGTTCAGTTACGTATTGCTAAGACGAAGGGCGCGCCGCCGCCTCGCTATCGCCGATATCGTGGCAGTCGTGCAACGGACACTGTGTTAGCCGTTGTGCGCCGGACCAGGTCCGAGCATTCCCTTCCGAGAGGCCTAGTCAGGACACCGCGCCGGTTATGCACGGCGGTTGCCCTCGCTTGTTGCGCGGGACGTCCGGAGCGGCGTCGGCTCCAGCCCGGCAGACGGCGGCGCCTGCGTTGCGAGCCGGCGGCCCAACGCTGTCACGACGATACCTTTCGGCCCGTCCTTGATCGCTCCAGAGCAATTCCAGGCGGGAGGCGTTGATTGGACGAAACCTCGTTGCCGCCGCCGACATGAACCAGCCGCTCGGGATATCGGATCTCGTACTCACTCAACGCTTCATCACGCACCCTCCTGTGCTGACAAATGCGACAGCCGACGAACGATTGAGTCCGCCTGCGTGTTGCATTGAAATCTGGGCCGACGAGCGGGCAGATTTGGAAAAGGCTCCCGGCGGGCTCTGGCAGATGCAGGTAACCCGGCGCGAGAAATTTCGCCCGGCTCGCAGAGGGCTTCGGCGCCACATGAACCGGACCTATCTCCCCGCCGGAATATTCCATGGCGCGTCGCCAGCGTGTCGACCAGTTCCAACGCAACCGGGAGCGTAGAACGGGAGGGAGGATTGAGGATCAGGGCGTTCGCGGTCGTCGCGTCGGACCATCGCGCACGATACCTGGTCGATCAGCATCGGTTGTGCGGAAGTCGGACCTTACCCTGAACGAGGACGAGTGGCGATGCGGTGCGCCATCGATGCCGCTTCCAGAGCCTGCGAAGCGAATGGCGGCAGCGCTTGGAGGTAGTCGTACACCGGGCCGACGGCACGCCGTGGATCGAATGGGCGCGAGGAAGAGATCCTCCATCGCAGCAATGAAGAGCCGGAACGCAACTAACAGCGCGAGAAGCCGTTCGCCTGCATGACGAACAACAGACCCGGCACGACCAGCCGGCCTCGCCCCTGGCACAGCCGAGAGCGAGCTGAAAAAGAAGCGTCTCGGAGCCCGGCAGCAGCACGCAGCGCAACGCCCCAACCAGCCACCGCAACCGCCACGCGTCGGGCAGCGAGACAAGTGCAGCGCTTCCCGGCAGCCAGAACGAGGACCCTGGGGCGGGGTCCGAGCCCAAACGCGGCCCGCGCGGCGCGGGCACGTGAAGCTGGGGGCTTCAGAGGTCCGCCGCGACTGGGCGTTATCGGTGTCAGAGCCTGCCGTCGAGCTGGGCGTCGACGACCGCCGCCAGGTCGTCGTGCACCGCAACCGGCAGGACATAGTCCGGCAGAGCTTTGCGCCAGCGTCTTCTGGCCAAGGCCGGTCTCGCACGAGCACCCGCGCTGCAGCCGCGGCGTGGAAGGCCGCCTTGAGACTCGTCCACCTGGTCGCCCACGAAAGGCGTCTCTGACGGCGTCGCCGCCATAGCGGTTACAAGGCCTCGGCGAGTCATGCCGCACGACGGCTTGCGGCGCGGGCATTGCGTCCGCAGCTGCAACACAGAACCAGATCGACCACGCGCGCCTCTGCGCCGCCAGCATGCTCTTGAGGCCGTCCAGTGGACGGCGTCGAGCTCGGCCTGGGTCAGGACGCCGCGCGCCACTTCGGGCTGGTTGGTGCAGATGGCGACGTCGAAAGCCGGCGGCGTTGAGGCGCGCGATGGCCGCAGGAACGCCCGGCGATCAGCTCGAGGTCGGCCGGCGTCTTGATGTTGTCAGGACGATTGACGACGACGACGCCGTCGCGGTCGAGCAGGAAAAGCGACATGCGGCCTCACAACGCCCAGCAGTGAGGGAAGCTCCTGACAGACGTGGCGAGAGCTTCTCGCGCGCAGCGTGCATTCCGCGCTGCCAAAATCGTCCGGAGCATGTCCGGCGGGCTTAATCCCGCTGTTTCCGAGCAACTCTAATCCAGAGGGTGCCGTTCAACGGACGACGCATACGCGTCCGCACGCCTGCGCCAGAGGGGGACAGCATGCCTGACCAGCCGATCCAAGGCGCGCAGAAAGCCGGCGCCGAAACGAACCGCCATAAAGCAGCTCCTCGCCACATCGCCGGCGGCCACACCGTTCAACCTCCAGAGGACACCATGGCCAAGCCGTCCAAGACACGCACCGCCACCCGCCCGGCCTGCACCTCAGGCCAGGTGACGCCCGCCGACAAGCCCCGCGCCGACCGCAGGAGACCGACAAGACGCGCGACCTGCGCGCCAGACACGCATGGCACCCGGGCGCGGAGCTGACGACCAACCAGGGCGTCATCGTCAGCGACGACCAGAATTCGCTCGAAGTCGCACGTGCGCGGTCCGACGCTGCTCGAAGACATCCTGATGCGCGAGAAGATCACGCACTTCGACCACGAGCGCATTCCCGAGCGGGTCGTCCATGCCCGCGGCACCGCCGCGCACGGCTTCTTCCAGGTCTATGAGAGCCAGGCCGCGACTCACGATGGCGGCGCCGCTGCAGGACCCGGCGGTGCAGACGCCGGTGTTCGTGCGCTTCTCGACCGTCGCCGGCTCGCGCGGCTCGACCGACACGCCGCGCGACGTGCGCGGCTTCGCGGTGAAGTTCTATACCGACCGACGGCGTCTGGGACCTCGTCGGCAACAACATGCCGGTGTTCTTCATCCAGGACGCCAACAAGTTTCCCGACCTCATCCACGCGGTGAAGCCCGAGCCCAACAACGAGATCCCGCAGGCGCAGTCGGCGCACGACACGTTCTGGGATTTCGTCGTCGCTGACGCCCGAAAGCGCCCACATGCTGATGTGGGTGATGAGCGACCGCGCCATGCCGCGCAGCTTCGCCATGATGGAAGGCTTCGGCGTGCACACCTTCCGGCTGGTCAACGCCGAGGGCGTGTCGCGCTTCGTCAAGTTCCACTGGAAGCCGCTCAAGGGCGTCTGCTCGCTGGTGTGGGAGGAGGCGCAGCTGATCTCGGGCAAGGACCCCGACTTCAACCGGCGCGACCTCTACGAGGCGATCGAGCGCGGCGACTATCCGGAATGGGAGCTGGGCCTGCAGATCGTCGAGGAGGAGGACGAGCACAAGTTCGGCTTCGACCTGCTCGACGCCGACCAAGCTCATCCCCGAGGAGCTCGTGCCGGTGGCTGAAGGTCGGCAAGATGACGCTGAACCGCAACCCGGACAATTTCTTCGCCGAGACCGAGCAGGTCGCCTTCCATACCGGCCACGTCGTGCCGGGCATCGACTTCACCAACGACCCGCTGCTGCAGGGCCGCCTGTTCTCCTACATCGACACCCAGCTGCGCCGCGTCGGTCCGAACTTCCACGAGCTCCCGATCAACCGCTCGCTGAAGCCGGCCGACAACAACCAGCGCGACGGCTTTGCCCGCATGACCATCAACAAGGGCAAGGTGTCGTACTTCCCCAACAGCCTGGGCGGCGGCTGCCCGATGCATCAGCCGGCCGCGGCGGCGGCCTTCCGCTCGGTGGCGCTCAAGGAAGCGCCGGGCCCAAGGTGCGCGAGCGCAGCCCGAGCTTCTCCGATCACTTCAGCCAGGCGACGCAGTTCTGGAACAGCATGAGCGACTGGGAGAAGGACCATATCGCCGGCCGCCTTCTCCTTCGAGCTGAACCAGGTCGTCGACGAAGGCGTGCGCGACCGCACCATGAACGAGATCCTGGTGAACATTCACCCGGACCTGGCCGAGATGGTGTCGGAGGCGACCGGCATCGCCGTGGCAGCCCGCCGGCACGCCGGACGCCCCGACGCCCTCGGCGCCGACGCCGTCCGGACCGTTGCGCAAGGACGCCGCCAAGCTGCGATCGCCGGCGCTCAGCATGGACAAGCCGCCGCCGCCCAGCCATCATCGGCCGCAAGGTGGCCGTGCTGGTGGGCGACGGCGTCGACGCCAAGGAGGTCCAGTCCGCCCTCGCGGCGTTCGCCGAGGCGGGACTGGTGGCCGAGACGATCGGGCCGCACGGCGGCACCGTGGCGACCTCGGGCAAGCCGATGAAAGTCAACCGCGCAGCGCCCAACGCGCCGTCGGTGGTCTACGACGCCGTGCTGGTGCCGGCAGGATCGGAGGCGGCGCTTGCGGCGATGCCGTAACCCAACAGCTGGCATCCAGGGCCTATCGCCGCATGGAAGAGCCAGTCGCCGTAGCGCCGACATAAAGAAGAAGGCCTGCCGGACGCAGCCGGCGTGCCGGCTGCAGCGGAAGGCGTCGTGATCGGCCGGGGATCGAAAACTGCTGACCGAGTTCGTGAGCGCATCGGCCGGCATCGCTGCCGCGCGTCTCCGTGCTGAAACCTCTCGTAAGCCGGCGCGCTTTACCAAGGCGGATGATGCCATTCAGCCACGGTGACGCGCGATGAGGTTCGCGTCGCCGAGATCGTCGGCGAAAAGCACTGACGCGATAAAGTTTCGATCCGTCGAAGGCGGAAGCCGCGGCGCGGCTGCTCGCCGTCTGGCGGCGCAGCGCGCGTCTGGCTGGTGGCTGACTGGCGGGCGCGCCGACGCTCGCTGGAAGCCAGCGCCTGCCTGGAGGGCGATCCGGCGATCGGGCGGTTCTGGATGGTCGTCATCGACGCACGTTCGACGATTCAGAGCAGCCTCCGGACCATGGGCCCGCCTGGTATTCGACGAGATGCCGCGATTTGCGCGGTCAGCCATGCTGGTCGACGGCGTGGGCGCTGGATCTCAGCTGATCTCAACTCGGCTTCACGATAGAGCCTGGAGTGCCGCGCCTCGACTCCGCTGCGCTTTGCAAGTCATAGCCGGACCGGCCCCGACAAACCAGTGCTCAACGCTGCCGAAGTGGCGGTGTCGCTACCTTTTCCCGCCATCGTCGGGCGTTGCCAACGCACCGGCCAAGGTCACCTCCTTGGACGCGTCGAGGGTAAAGGAACGATGAGTTATCCGTAAAGCGCGGGCGCGTCCTTGGTCAGCTGGCCTTCACGATCGCGGCGAGCCGATCGGCGTCGGCCCCTTGTCGGCGAAACGCCGCAATGGATTTGGGCGTCCGTCGCCTGACCAGGGCGGTGGCAGAGCATCCGCTGCAGGTTTTGCTCGGCGATCCAACTTGTTCATCAGCTGTCGCAGGTGCGTGAGCGCTGCGGCGCGCGTCAGGACGATGACCGCCGCCACCAGATGGCCGTTCCGGATGGGCCCAGTGAAGTCGACCGGGGAAGTCGCGCCATGCGAAGACCCGTGGCTAGTCGGCGGCTCCCCTCGACCAGCTCGGCCTGGACAAGCTTGTGGCCGGGCCGCGCCCGCGTCTTGGGCGGCGACGCGGGTTGCCGCCGGCGAACTGCTTCATCAAGGCTTCCTTGTGTCTGCAGGCGCTGACCAAGAGCCCCGAAGTCAGAGACGATTGGCTTTCCACTGGCCTGGGCGAACAGGCCTTCAGAGCGCTTCTCCTCTTCCTTGACGTGGTGCTTGATCATCTCCGACAGCACGGTGACCTTGGCGTCGTAGAACTCCGCGTCGGGCGTCGCTGTCGAGCAGCTCGGCGATCAGCACCTTGGCGCCGTCATGCTCGACATAGGACTCCTCGAGCAGATCGTCGTCCTCGATCTGGCCCTTGCAGGCCGGATAGAAGATCTCCCTCCTCGATCGTCGCATGGATGCAGAGCTCGGTGCAGATCTGCCGTGACCAGCGCCTGCTTGCGATCGCGTCGCGCGCCTTTTCGAACCTCTCGAACAGGTCCTCGACCTTGCGATGGTCGGCCTTCAAGAGGGCAATGGCGTCGAGCTTCGGCATGGGTGACCTCGTTAGTGGGATAGGGTGGAAGAACAACGGTGGCAATCATCGAAGTTCGACGAAGCGCGTTTTATGGCCGAGGGTCCGGAACGCCTCTTCTGCGGCGCCGGCAAAGCTGGCAGGACAGCGAACCACAGGCCGACGAGCACGATGAAAAGGCCGGCGGCGATGCACGAGCTTGAGCCGTCCCTGCCCAGGACCAGCCACACCCGATGAGGTAGGTATCGATCTGCGAGACCCACCGTCAGCGGCACAGGCAAAGGTGGCAGGCAACATGAGGCGAGGTCGACAAAACGCTGTGATACAGCCTCGCTCGGCCTGCCGATGGTAGGCGGCGAGCGCCATGATGAGGCCCATGGCGAGCGCAGCAGAAGAAGGCGACAAGGTGCAGCACTTACCGGTCGCCGCTACGGGTCGCCGAAGCGCTGATTGAAGACGGCTATGAGCTGAAAGCCGAGGATCGCGCCCTGGACGCCGGGCAGCACCATGCGCGCTTCGTCCGTCGCGTGCGTCGCCTCTTCCAGCGATTCACGGTGCAGCTGTTCCATCCATTCCCTTCCCCGTTGAATTGCTCGTCCTGATCGTCCCGTCGAAAGGCATCCTCGAGCGTACACACTAAATTAGCGGTGCCGGCACGGGGTTCACGTGACTGCGTTCGGCTTCGGGCAATCCACGTGAGCGGGCGCGGCGTGCTCCCGACCGAGTGCGATCACCAGGGGAAGCCAGGCGTCGCCCGGCGGCCAATCCGCGCAAGAGCCAGCTCGCGGGCGACAATCGCACACACTCGGGACTGAGGGTCTTAGCGGAAGGCCAACGGGCCGATGAAGTCCGAAGCTGCCGCGGGAAGCGAATTCCGTACCGGGGTCATGATAGCGAGATGTCGCCGGCAATGAGGAGCGCAGCGATAATTTTTACTTGAAGGACGCGGGGATCAGACGCCTTTACGCGTGCGACGTGCGTTTATCCTGCAATGATCAAACCTCGCGGTTCCGCCAGAACAGTTTCTCGCCGTCCAGGCGGCACTAGCGGAAGCCGCTCACGCTTCGGTTCCCTTCTCGAAGCCGAGCGGCCGGTCTTCAGCGGCTGATGCCGATGCGTGTGCGGTTCTATCCGACCGCGTGGCTTGACATCGCCCAGCGCAACGCGCCGCTGCCTCGCAAAGATCATGGCCATCGAGCGCTCAGGCGATATCCAGCGCCGTGGCAAGACGACTGGTCCGCGCGCCCAGGTCCTGCACGCGCAGGCTGGGACAGTGGCGGACGCGAGGATTTTCGTGCCTTCCGGTCAGCTCGAGCGCCCGCAGCAGCACCCCAGTCCCTCTGCAGGGCGCCCCGCGCTGACGACGGAGAGCCAGCGGCCGTAGACCAGAAATAGACGCTAGGCGTGGCCCCGCTCGAGGAACAACAGAGGCGTACGGTTGGTCTTGCCGTTGCTTGAAAGGCATGGCCACTCGCATCGCTGACGACGTGACCTCGGTTTCGACGATGCGGCCGCTCATGCGCCCCGCTCCTGTGGTTCCGGGGGTCTTGCCGACCAGCCAGCGTGCCGGGGCGGCAGCCGGCAGGCAGTTCGGACCGCGTGAGCGGGCGTATTTCCATGCCCGTGTTGATGAACACTCTCTCGCAACAACGGGCCCTTTCGCAGCGTTGGCAGCTCACAGAACGGACAGATGTAGGATGAAGAGATCGCCACCTACAACGTAAACGGCGTCAACGGCCGGCTGCCGGTGCTGCTGCGCTGGCTCGCGAGGGAAGCGCGTCCCGACATCGAAGTCTCTGCCTGCAGGAGCTCGAAGGCGCCGGCAGGAACTGAGATTTCCCGAAGCAGGCGCTGCGCGAAGGCGGGCTACGGCCGCGATCTGGCACGGCGAGAGGCCTGGAACGGCGCGTGGCGCATCCTGCGGCGCGGTGCCCCGACAAGCCGAGCGAGACGCGGCGCGGCCTGCCCGGCGATCCCGAGGACCTGCACAGCCGCTACATCGAGGCGACTGTCGACGGGCTCACAGTTGGTGTCTCTACCTGCCCAACGGCAATCCAGCGCCCGGACCGAAGTTCGACTACAAAGCTCGGCTGGTTCGGCGGCTGCCCGGCGCACGCCCGGCGCCGTTCAGCAGAGCGGCGGACGCCGGTGGTGCTGGCCGGCGACTACAACGTCATGCCGACCGACGCTCGACGTCTCACAAGCCGGAGCGCTGGGTCGACGACGCCGCTGTTCCGGCCCGAGGTGCGCGGCGGCGTTTCAGGCGTCTGGCCGAGCAAGGCTGGACCGATGCCGTGCACACGCTGCCATCCCAGCGAGCGGATCTACGTTCTGGGACTATTTCGGAATGCCTGGGCCGCGCAACGCAGGCCTGCGGATCGATCACCTGCTTCTCAGTCCGGCGTCGCGCGCGCAGCTGGCTCGGCGCGGGAGTCGATCGCAAGGTGCGCGGCTGGGAGAAGGCGAGCGATCATGCTGACGCAAGGATCGAACTCCGCCCCCGGAAAACGTCGCAAGTCGGGGGGCGACGCAACTGGCAAGGCGTAGGGACAGTTTGACAACGTCTGCTGTCATCGCGGGTGACGTGGCCCAGCCCATGGTGTACGACCGCCTCTCCGCGCGCTCCCGCGCCTCCCTGCCAGGCGCAAGTATTATTCGGCGCCGATGAGCGCTTAAGGCTCTTGACAATTGCGCAATGTTGTGTCTTGAAGGTACCAAACCATCACGCGGAAGAGGATCGGCAGATGGCCACCCGGACAACCGACGAAGCTACAAGACCCGAGTACACGCGCGAACTCGCCCCCATAACTATTGCCTGCTGGGCGCCACCGGCGAGGCGCTGGCCGACTATCTTCGACGTCGCCCCGCGCAAGCCATCGACAACTGGATCGCCACCCACCCCGACTTCGCCGGCGCGGTGCGCCGGGGCCGCGCCGTCGGCCGACGGCGTGGTCGTCCGCGCCTTGTTCGAGGCGCTGCCGTGGGGGTTCAGCCACCCAGGTCCACCCGCACCACGCTCTACCGGGGCGAGAGGCGCACGGTCGCCTTTCACGGTGGCCTACCCGCCCGACACCCAGCGCCTGCATGTTTTCTGGCTGCTCAGCGGCGCTTCGTCCGGCTAGTGGCGGGCCAGAGCGGAGGCGACTGCCGGGCGGTCGGCGTCGAACGACATGGCGGCGCTGCTCGATGCCGCCGGCGAGCATGCGCCATGCCGGCGATTGAGCGCGCCCTCCCGCGGACCTCGCGCGCCGAGGTCGAGCGTTATTTAAACCCCCTTGTCAGACCGGTCGAAGTCCGGGGATTACCATCAGGCAGGCCCGGTTAGAGCAGCCCACTACACTGCCGGCCACAAGGGAGCCTTTCGCGGAATGGCGTCAGACAATCCTCTCTGCGCAGCCGCTTGGCGAGCCTGGGCCTCGTGCTGGCCATTGCCGCGCCCGGCGCTGCCGGCGGCCGCGCTCGCCCAGGATACGCTGGCGGCCTGGCGCGTCGAGTGCGCCGGCGGCGGCGAGACGCTGGACTGCCGCGCCGTCCAGCAGATGATCAACCGGGAGGACAAGCGCGCTGGTGGCAATGCTTCACCGCGCGCATCGCGCCCGACACCAAGGCGCCGGTCCTGACGATCCAGCTGCCGCTCGGCATCAACCTGTCGGAGCCGGTCCAGCTCAAGATCGACAACGGCACGGTCGAGCGTCAGCCGGTGCAGACCTGCACCAATGTCGGCTGCATCGTCAGCTTGCCCCTGAAGGACCCGTTTCTGGCGGCGCATGCGCACCGGCACGCTGCTCAAGATCACCGTATTCGACGCCAACAAGCGGGCGATCAGCATCGACGTTCCGCTGCTGGGCTTCGGCCTCGCCTTCGACAAGGCCAAATGGGAATGAATCACGGATTCGCGGACCGCGCATCTGAAACATCATCTCGCCACCGTCGCGAGGCCTCGCCCGAACAGCTCGCGCGCTATGCCGAGCTGCGCGGCTATGCCGGCGCTGCGCGCAGCCGCCGCATCAGCATGCAGGAAATGATCTTTCCGCTCGAGGGTGATGGCGGAGACTGTCGAGAAAGACGGATCGATTGTGGGAGGATGGGGTGAGACACGGGCAGGACCTCAGTGGCGATCATCGTGGCGACAATCGGGGCGATCCTGCCGCTCCGGCGGCCCGCCGTCGCGGCCGATCCGGCGGCATCGCCCGCGGCAAATACCTGGTGGCCATCGCGGGCTGCCATGATTGCCACACGCCGGGCTACTTCCTCCGGCCAAGCCCGACATGGCGCGCTATCTCGGCGGCTCGGATGTCGGCTTCGAACTGCCCGGCCTCGGCGTCTTCCACGGTCCCAACCTCACGCCCGACAAAGGAGACCGGGCTCGGCGCCTGGACCGATGCCCAGGTCCTGGCGGCGCTGCAGACCGGCGTGCGGCCCGATGGCCGCGTGCTGGCGCCGATCATGCCGTGGCATGCCTTCGCCTCGCCTGACCAAGCCGGACGCCGACGCCATCGTCGCCTTCCTGCGCAGCCTGCCGCCGGTCAGCCACAAGGTGCCCGGTCCGTTCGGTCCGACCGAGCCGCCGAGCTCCTTCGTCATGAAGATCGTGCCGCCGGGAGCGAAGTAAGCATCGGTCATCCGGATGAGCCCACGGACCACGCCCGACCCGCCATCGCTTCTTCGCCCGCGACCACGAGCTGCTGGCGCTCGCCGAGCAGTCGGCCGGCATCGGCATCTGGGACACCGATCTTGCGACCGACATGGTGCGCGGCACGCCGACCTTCTTCCGCATCATGGGCCTGCCGGTTTCGAGCGGAGCCGGTGCCCAACGATATCGTTCGCGCCGTGCGCCATCCCGACGACGCTGCCCGCGTGCGCGACGGCTTTCGCCAGGCCATCGCGCGCGGCCTCGACACCTACGAGGTCGAGTACCGCATCATCCGGCCGGCCGATGGCGCGCTGCGCTGGATCTTCGGCCGCGGCCGGACGGTGCGCGACGGCGCCGGCACGCCGATCCGCTACAGCGGCGTCGACATCGACATCACCGAACGCAAGCAGGCGGAGGAGCACGTTCGCCTGCTGCTGGCCGAAGGCTCAACCATCGTTCCAACAACCTGCTGACGGTGATCAGGCGATCGCCCGCCAGACGGCGAACACACGCCGATCCCAAGACCTTCGCCGACCGCCTGTCGCAGCGCATCGCCGGCATCGCCGCCTCCAACAACCTGCTTGTGTCGGGAAAATGGCAGGGCGTGGAGGTCGAACGGCTGATCGATTCGCAGCTGTCGCCGTTCGTCGATCTTGGGGCGCGCGTCGTCCTCGACGGGCCGCCGCTCCGCCTGACGCCGGCCGCCGCCCAGGCCCTCGGGATGGCGCTCCACGAACTCGCCACGAATGCCGTGAAACACGGGCGCCCTCACCGACGAGCGGGGAAGATCCGCATCCACTGGTTGGTGCCGGCGCAGCCCGCGGCGCCCGAATTCCGCATGACCTGGGCGGAGCAGGGCGGTCCGCCGGTCCCGGCACCGCAGCGGACCGGCTTCGGCCGCACCGTGATGGAACGCATGATCGCCGGCACGCTGGGCGGCACGGCCGCGCTTCGCATTCGCGCCCGCCGGCATCGTCTGGACGTTCTCCTGCCCGGCGCGGCAGGCTCTGGAAGGGGTGACATAGGGCGTTTCATCCCGGGAACGCCCGCAGACCTCGGTTCGTTGTCAGTGCGGTCGTCGATGGGCGGCGACCGTTTCTGGGACGGCGGACGGCAATGAAAGAAGCGTGGTTTTACTCATACTCGCACTGGCGATGACCGCGGCTGGCGTGGCGAGCGCCAACGTCTTTACGCCGCTTCCGCCGATCCTGCCCCGCGCCCCTCGTCGCTGACGATGCCGACGCCGGCCGTTGCCAAGCCGTCGCCCGAGCCCCGCACCGCCTGCCGTGGCTGCCGGCACCGGTCGCCGGAAGCCGTCGGTCGAAGTCCGGCAGGCGCCCGTCCCGTTGCTGATGAAGGCCCGCCCGGCGGTCGACCTGCCCGCCGCCAAGACTGCCACCGATGTGCGCGACGGTCGCCGCGCTGCCCGCCAAGCCGGGCGACGAGTCGGGCGAGAAATCGGCCGACAAGGTGGCCGGGAGCTCGGCCAAGGCCGCCATCGAGGCCGACGGCTGCAAGGGCGTGCGCGTCCTGCGCCAGGGCGCCAACGGCGTCTGGCATGCCCGCGCGCTGCGCGGGAAGACGGAAGTGATGCTGACGGTCGATGGCCAAGGCAGCGTGACGGCCGACTAGGCGTGGTAGATCGCCGACGATCGACTGATCGATGAACTTGGCCAGCGCCACGTCCTTGTCGCTGAGGCCGCCCGCGTCGTGGGTCGACAGCACGATCTCGACGCTTGTTGTAGACGTTGGACCATTCGGGATGGTGGTCGGCCTTCTCGGCCGCCAGCGCCACCTTGGTCATGAAGCCCCAGGCCTGGGTGAAGTCGGCGAACTTCAGGCTGCGCTGGATGGCGTCGCGGCCCGGAACCTCCTTCCACTCCTTGAGGCTGGCGAGCGCGGCCGTGCGGGCCGTGCCGGTGAGTTTGGCGGTCATGGCGTTCCTCCTGGGTCTGGCGCGCGAAGCTTGCCTCATTCGAGGCCGTCGGCCTAGGCTCGGCACAACACAGGAGGCTTCCGTGAAACTCATCCGCCGCACCGCCATTCTCGCCGCCGCCGCCGTGGCGGTGGCCGCAGCCCGCCTCGGCCCAGAAGAGCGCCGACACGCTGCGCATCCTGTTCGTCGACGCCGTGCCCAACGTCGACATGTACTTCAACAGCCAGCGCACCGGGCTGATCCTGGCCCACCAGGCGTGGGACATGCTGGTGCATCGCGATCCCGCGACCTTCGAGATCAAGCCGGCGCTCGCCACCGACTGGAAGTTCGCCGAGGACAACTCGCTCGACCTCACCATCCGCCAGGGCGTGAAGTTCCACGACGGCAGCACGCTCTCGCCCGACGACGTGGTCTACACCATCAACATGGCGGCCAATCCCGACAGCAAGGTGGCGACGCCGTCGAACTATGCCTGGATCGACAAGGCCGAGAAGACCGGCGACTGGACCGTGCGCATCAAGATGAAGCGGCCGACGCCGGCGGCGCTGGAATATCTCGCCATGGTGACGCCGATCCATCCCAAGGCCTATCGCGAGAAGGTCGGGCCCGAGGGCTTCGCCGCCAAGCCGGTCGGCGCCGGTCCCTACAAGATCGTCAAGAACGAGCAGGGCAAGGAGGTCGTGTTCGAGCGCTTCGAGGACTACTGGGCAGGCTCGCCCAAGGGCAAGCCGGCGATCAAGACGCTGCATGTGCGCTTCGTGCCCGATGCTCACGACCGCGGTGACCGAGCTGCTGGCGCAGCGCGCCGACTGGATCTGGAACATCAATCCCGACCAGCTCGCCAACATCAACAAGATGCCGTACCTGCAGGCGGTGCAGCAGGAATCGATGCGCATCGGCTATCTGTCGATCGACGCCGCCGGCCGCTCGGGCGCGGGCAATCCGCTGACCAACCTCAAGGTGCGCCAGGCGATCTGGCACGCCATCAACCGCCAGGAGATGGCCGACAAGCTGGTGCAGGGCGGCAGCCGCGTGCCGCTGGCGCCGTGCTTCCCGACCCAGTTCGGCTGCGACGCCGACGCCGCGGTGAAGTACGCCTACGATCCGGCCAAGGCCAAGGCGCTGCTGGCCGAGGCGGGCTTTCGCCAACGGCTTCGACGACCGAGATCGTGACCTCCGTCCAGCCGACGTCGTGGACGGCGGCGATCCAGAACTACCTGCAGGCGGTCGGCATCCGCGCCAAGATCAACCAGATGCAGGTGGCGCCGGCGATCCAGAAGGCGTGGCGCGGCGAGGCGCCGCTCTATCACAGAGCTGGGGCAGCTACTCGATCAACGACGTCTCGGCGATCTTCCCGGTGATGTACGGCAAGGACGCCAACGACAACTACTCGAGCGGATCCCGAGCTCGAGAAGCTGGTCGCCGAGGGCGGCGCCACGTCCGACCCGGCGGCGCGCAAGAAGGCCTACTCGGCCGCCATCAAGCTGATGACCGAGAAGGCCTACTGGCTGCCGCTGTTCACCTACGTGAACGCCTACGCCTTCTCCAAGCAGCTCGACTTCAAGACCTATCCCGACGAGCTGCCGCGCTTCTACTTCGCGAAGTGGAAGTGACCCGCGCACGGCGCTAAGGCACCAGCAGACACTCCACGCCGCCGCGGGCCGGCGGCTTGAGCGGCGGCGTCTCGATCGACGCAGCGCGGCTCGGCGATCGGGCAGCGCGGATGGAAGCGGCAGCCCGGCGGGATGTTGGCGGGATCGGGCAGGATGTCGCCCAGCCCGACATCGGGCACGCCGAGCCCGGGCTCGGGCGTCAGCACCGAGGCGAGCAGCGCCTTGGTGTAGGGATGCTCGGGCGCGCGGAACAGCGTCTCGGTCGGCGCGCGCTCGACGAAGCGGCCGAGATACATCACCGCCACCTCGCTCGCGACATGCTCGACGACGGCGAGGTTGTGGCTGATGAAGAGATAGGTGAGGCCGAGCTCGCGGCGCAGCTCGGCCAGCAGGTTCAGGATCTGCGCCTGCACCGAGACGTCGAGCGCGCTAGGTCGGCTCGTCGCACACCACGATGCGCGGGCGCAGCACCAGGGCGCGGGCGATGGCGACCCGCTGGCGCTGGCCGCCCGACAGCTCGGTCGGCAGGCGCCGGCCCATCTCGGCGCTGAGGCCGACGCGCGCCAGCATCTCGTCGACCCTCCTGGCCGATCTCGGCGCGGCCGATATTGCCCTGCGCGCTGAGCGGCATGGCGACGATGTCGCGCACGCGGGCCAGCGGATTGAGCGAGGCGAAGGGATCCTGGAACACCGGCTGGATCAGGCGGGCGCGGGCGCGGCGGTCCATGTCGACGACCCGCTGGCCCTCGACGGCGATGTCGCCGGCGCGTGGGCTCGAGCAGGCCCAGGATCAGGCGCGCGAGCGTGGACTTGCCGCAGCCCGATTCGCCCACGACGCCCAGAACGCCGCCGGCCGGCACGGCGAAGGAGACATCGTCGACGGCGACCACGTGACGGTCGGCGCCCAGCAGACCGCCCTTGACGCGGAAGGTCTTGCGGACGGCGTTGACCTCGATGGCATGGAGCGCTCATGCGGGCAGCCGGCAGAGGAATTCGTGGGTCGGCCCGGCGGCATGGCGCGGGATCGCGTGGCCGCAGGTCTGCGTCGGCGAAGCCGCAGCGCTCGCGGAAGGCGCAGCCTTCGAAGCCCGGACCGATGCGCGGCACCGTGCCGGGGATCGAGCCCAGCGGCTCGTCGCGCCTGATCTTGCCCGGCACCGGCACGCAGCGCAGCAGGCCCTGCGTGTAGGGATGCTTGGGATTGGCGAACAGCTCGGCGGTCGGCGCGCTCTCGACCACCTCGCCGGCATACATGACCGAGACGCGGTGGGCGACCGCGGCGCGACGATGCCGAGATCGTGGGTGATCAGCAGCATGCCGAGGCCGAGATCGCGCTGGAGCTGGGCGAGCAGGCGCAGGATCTGGGCCTGCACCGTGACGTCGAGCGCCGTGGTCGGCTCGTCGGCGATCAGCAGCTTGGGATCGCACATCAGCGCCATGGCGATCATGACCCGCTGGCGCAGGCCGCCCGAGAGCTGGTGCGGGAACTGGCCGAGCCGCAGGCCCGGGCGCGGTGATGCCGACGCGGGCCAGCAGGTCGGCGGCGCGGTCGGTGGCGGCGCGCTGGCTCGCGCCTGCTGTGGCGGCGCAGCACCTCGGTCATCTGCGAGCCCACCGTGTAGGCGGGATTGAGGCTGGTCATCGGCTCCTGGAAGATCATGGCCATGGCGTTGCCGCGCAGCTGCGGCCATGCCGTCGATCGGAGAGGCCCTGCAGGTCCTGGCCCTCGAAGGCGAGCCGCTTGGCCGCGCGCCGCGCGCCGCGCGCCAGCAGGTTCATGACGGCGAGCGCCGTCACCGACTTGCCGCAGCCCGACTCGCCCACCAGGCAATGGGTCTCGCCGCGCTCGACGGTGAGCGAGGCGCCGCGCACCGCCGAGACGCGGCCGCCGAAGCTCACTTCGAGCTGCTCGACTTCCAGCAGCGCGCTCACGGATCGGTCCTCGCGCCGAACAGGTCGCGCAGGCCGTCGCCCAGAAGGTTGATGCCCAGCACCAGCACGAACAGCGCCACGCCGGGGATCACGATCACCCACGGGCTGAAGAACATGTAGTCCTTGGCCTCGGCGATCATCAGGCCCCACGACGGCAGCGGCGGCGGCACGCCCAGGCCGAGGAAGGACAGCGCCGCCTCGAGCAGGATGGCGAGCGCGATCTCGAGCGTGGCCACCACCACGAGGTGGCTTGCGATGTTGGGCAGCACCTCGCGCGTCAGGATGCGAAAGCGCGAGCAGCCGGCGCACCAGGCGGCGGCGACGAAGTCGAGGTTGCGCACCTGCATGGTGGTCGCGCGCGCCACCACGGCGAAGCGGTCCCACAGCAGCAGGCCGAGCGTCGATGCACCAGCAGGGTCATGCGAGCTGCCGAGCAGGCCGACCACGGCCAGCGCCACCAGCACGACGGGGATCGACAGCCGCGTGGTGATGGCGAACAGCACGGCATCGTCGACCCGGCCGCCCAGAAAGCCGCCCAGCACGCCGATGGTGATGCCGATCAGGCCGACACGATGGTCACCGTGACGCCGATCAGCATGGAGATGCGGCAGCCCCAGATCAGGCGCGAGAGATAGTCGCGGCCCGAGCTGGTCGGTGCCGAGGAGGTAGCCGGGGTTGGTGCCCTCCATCCAGAACGGCACCAGCAGGCGCTTGCCGAGATCCTGGGCGAAGGGATCGTGCGGCACCAGCAGCGGCGCGAAGAGCGGCGCAGATCGCGGCGATGCCGACGATCACCGCGCCGATCCAGGTGCTGACGCTCTTCCAGCCGCGCTTGGGGCCGGCCGTCACGCGACGACGCTCATCTGCGACGCTCATGGACCGCGCAGCCTGGGATCGAGCACGGCGTTCATCAGGTCGGCCAGCATGGTGAGGCGCGACATAGATCACCGCCAGCACCAGCACGACCGCCTGCACCACCGGGAAGTCGTTCTTGCCGATGCTCTCCCAGGCGAGGAAGCCGACGCCGTGCAGGGCGAAGACCTGCTCGATCACGATCGAGCCGCCCAGCATGAAGCCGAGCTGGACGGCGGCGATCGCCACCACCGGGATGGCGGCGTTGCGCAGCGCGTGCTTCAGCAGGATCGAGGCGCGCGACAGGCCCTTGGCGCGCGCCGTCCTGATGTAGTCCGACCCCATGGCCTGGATCATGCCGGCGCGCGTCAGCCGGGTGAGCGCGGGGATGGCCGAGAAGGCGAGCACGATGCCCGGCATCACGTAGTGCTGCCACGAGCCGGTGCCCGAGATCGGCAGCCAGCCGAGCTGCAGGCCGAGCGTGATCATCAGCAGCAGCGCCGAGCCAGAAGCGACGGCATGGCCTGGCCCAGCAGGCGCCACCATCTGGACGGCGCGGTCGAGCGCGGTGTTCTCGCGCACCGCCGCCAGGATGCCGAGCGGCAGCGAGACCACGAGCGCGATCACCAGGCCGGTCAGGCCCAGGGTCAGGGTGATCGGCATGCGCTCGGCGATCAGCGCGGAGACGCGCGTCTTGAAGAAGTAGCTGTCGCCCAGGTCGCCGGTGAGGGCGCGGCCGACCCAGTCGAAGAACTGCGCGACCAGCGGCCGGTCGAGCCCGTAGGCCTTGCGCACGGCCTCGACGTCGGCCTGCGTGGCGTTGGGTCCGGCGATGGAGATCGCGAGGTCGCCCGACAGGCGCGTCAGCACGAAGGCCAGCGTCATCACGGTGGCGCGCCACGAGCACGGCCACGATCAGGCGTCGGACGAGGAACTGCAAGCATTGCGCGTGCGCGAGCTTAGAGCGGATCGGTCCGGAACGCGACCATGCGAATCCCGCGCCAACCGTCAAGAAAGATTCGCCAAAGATTCGTCCACCTTCGGCCTCTTGGCGTGCGCGCCATCGTCCTATATGGGGAGTCATGCCGGTCTTCAACAATCCGCGGCGCACGCCCTGCTTCAGCATGGCGCCCACCCTGGAGGATTTCGAAGCGATCGCCGCCGAGGCGCTGGCGACGATTCCCGAGGAGTTCCGCCGGCATGTCGGCAACGTGCGCATCCAGGTCGACGACTTCCCGTCCGACGAGGTCGAGAAGGAGATGGAGCTCGACACGCCGTTCGACCTGCTCGGGCCTCTATCAGGGCGTGTCGATGATGGAGCGCGGCGCGGGCCACGTCGCCAACGACATCGACCGCATCTTCCTCTATCGCCGGCCGATCCTCGACTACTGGTGCAGAATCGGGCGAGGACCTGCCGCACATCGTGCGCCACGTGCTGATCCACGAGATCGGCCACCACTTCGGCCTGAGCGACGACGACATGGAAGCGATCGAAGCCAAGGCCGAGGAAGAATCCGCAGCGCGCCCAGCCGGGCGCTAGCTCGCATCAGACCACGCTCAGCGATGCTGCACCCCGAGCGTCGCAGAGGCGCTAGAGCGCGGAGGTCCGGTCGACTGCGCGCCTGGAGGCCCGCGAGTCCGTGATCACACCCGATCGCCTCGCGATAGAGCCGTTCGGCGCGTGATCCAGCGGATCATCTGCACGAAGACTGTCGACGTATTTGCCGGCGTCGGCGCCGTAGTCCATCTGGTAGGCGTGCTCGTACATGTCGAGCGCGAGCAGCGGCACGCCGCCGGCCGGGGCCATGCTGTGGTCGGCGGCCCAGTGGTTGATACAGCCGCTTGTCGCGCGGCGCATAGGCCAGGATCACCCAGCCCGAGCCGCCGCCCAGCGCCTTGCCGGTGGCGGCGAACTCGGCCTTCCAGCGATCGAGGCTGCCGAAGTCGCGCGCTCAGCGCCTGGGCGAACACGCCCGACGGCTGGGTCGGCGCGTCGCCGAGGCACTCGAAATAGAGCTCGTGCAGGACGCGTCGAGTTGTAGGCGATGTGCTCCTCGCGCTTCAGTCGCCGTTCACGCGTGAAGGCCGGCGCGGCGGCGAAGTCGAGCTGCGGCGAGCTGCTCGCTGATGGCGTTCAGGCCGCTTCACCGCGCCGGCATAGTTGTTGTCGTGATGACTGGTCAGCAGTTTTTCCGACAGCCATTTGATCTTGTCGGGATTGAAGGTGAGCGGCTGGGCGCGGAACTTGGGCGTCGTGGCGGCGCGTGGCGATCTGTTGTTGGGCGCTGGCTTTCAGCGCCATCGCGCCGACCAGCAGGCCGGCGCCCGCTGCCAGGGAGCGGCGGGAGATGTCGGGCATGGCGGTCTCCTGAGAGTAGCTATTCGGACCTAACGCCCCTCAGGACGGAGAGTTGCGCCGCACGCCGGGCACGCGAGTAGCGGCCCTCGATCAGCGAGTCCTCGGGCTCGTAGGCCCGCAGCACCAGCCGCATCGGCCCGGCCGGCGCGGGCAGCCAGTTGGCCGCGCGCTCGCCGTCCGGCCGCTCGTGCTGCAGATAGAGAGTGAGCGAGCCGTCGGGCAGCTTTCTGCAGGCCCGGTGTGCGATCGCCGATGGCGTAGCGGCCGATCGGATTGTCGATGAAGAAGGCGCGGCCGTCGGGCGTCACCTCGTACATGGCGAGCGACCAGAAGGCGCGCGCCGGCGGCAGGCCGTCGGCCGGGAAGGTGAGTTCGTAGCGGTTGGCGCCCGACAGCGGCCGGCCGCGCCGAGTCGGTGTTGCAGGTCGACGTAGACCGCTTCGGCCGGCTCCAGCGCGCGCCAGGCCGGTGAGCGCACGTCGCCGCGCGATAGAGATAGTCGTCGCCGAAATTGCCGAGATGGCGCTCGCCGTAGGTCCAGCCGTCGACCGTCTTGCCGGAGCGGCTCGCCGGCGGCGCGGATGTCGGCGTGGCCCTGCTCGATGCCGGCCTGGATGGCGCGCCGCTCGGCCTCGCCGAAGGCGCGCAGGTCGAACTTGCGGCCCGGCCGCAGCTTGAGCGGCGCAAGGCTCTCGAACACCGCGCGGTCGCGCTCGGCCAGCGGGCTCTCGCCCAGCGCCCGCAGCGCCGACCTCGAAGAGGTCGAACGGATCGCCGCGGTTGGGCGCCGGCCAGTCGGCCACCGACTCGGGCGGCGCCACGGTGCGCTGGCGCATCAGCTCGCGGGTTTCCAGGATGCGCCGCTCGTTGCGCATGTCGGGCGTCTCGAGCAGCACGCGTGCCTGCAGGATGCGCACGCGGTCGACCTCCTCGGCCCGTCGACCAGGATGCGGCCGATCAGCCACACCGAGTTGGTCGGCGCGCGCACCAGCTTCACCTCCGACGACGCATCGCCCTTCCACGCCGGGCCGACGATCATGTGCGGCGGCGGCTGGCCGCCATGCAGGCGGTGGCTGACATAGGCGAAGTTGTTGGTGAACAGGTCGATGAAGGCGTAGCTGTAATAGAGGTCGCCGACCGGCGGCACGGTGAGGAACAGCGGCTCGAGCGAGAGATCGAGCCAGGCCGACGAATAGAACGTGTCGTTGTTGGGCGTCGTCACCGTCCGCGACCGATGGTCGGCGAGCTCGGCGATGTGGCGGAAGCGGTTCAGCTGCTGGCGCTGCGGATTGGCCTCGTTGACCGTGGCCTGCCAGCGCGTGCGGTACATCTCGTAGACCGGGAAGAGGTAGATCGTGGCGCGTCGCGCGAGATCGCGCAGCGTCGCCGGCGCTGTCCTGGGCGCGCGCGATCGCGGGCGCCGCCAGAGCGCGCCGGCGAGCAGCGGCGCGGCAGCGTGCGGCGCCTCATGCCGCGCGCTCGCGCATCTGCCGGCGCTCGGTCGACGAAGGCGGCCGCCTCGCGCCACGGCTCGAGTGTCCAGAACGAGCGGGCGCGGCCCGACGGCGAGGCAAGCACGAAGGCCACCGCGCCCTCGATCGGCTCGGCCTGCCGGCCGTAGGCCGGCGCCTTGATGCCGAGCGCCAGCGAGGCGGCATGCTTGCTGGTGAAGGCGATGGCGGCCGGCCGGAAGCGGCGCAGCTTGGCGTGCAGCGACGGCGGCATCCATGGCGCCGGCGGAAAGCTCGTGGTCGGAGCCGTACTCGGTCTTGTTGAGATCGGTGAGCCCGATGCCCAGCGCCAGCAGCTCGGGATAGCGGTCGGGCGCGAAGCCGCTCCGGCGTCAGGCCGACGGCGTGCAGCGTCGGCCAGAAGGCGTTGCCGGGATTGGCGTAGTAGGCGCGCGCCTTGAACGAGGCGGGACTGGGCGCGGTGCCGCAGAACACCAGGTCGAGGCCCGGCGCCAGCAGGTCGGGGACGAGGTGCCTATTGCGGCTGGATGCCCGCGGCACGGATCACCTCGCCCCAGCGCTTGTACTCGGCCTTGATGAAGGCATCGACCTCGGCGAGCGGCATCGCGCCCGGCTCGAAGCCGCCCTGGCGCATGCTGGCGATCACGTCGGGCGTCCTGCAGCGCCCGCTCGGTCGCGTCCTTCAGCTTGTCCTTGGCCTTGGCCGGCGTGCCGCTCGGCACCGCCCACAGCGACCATGATGTAACCACGAGGTCGGGATAACCCGCCTCGGCGAAGGTCGGCGTGTCGGGCGTCACTGGCGAGCGCTGGGCGCCGGTCGAGGCGACGGGTTTCAGCTTGCCGGCGCTCACCTGGCCCATCAGTGAATCGATGTTGGCGACGCAGAGCGGCAGGTGGCCCGCCACCACATCGGCCATCGAGGCGGAGGCGCCACGATAGCTGACAAGGGTGAGGTCGGCGCCGGTCTTCTGCTTGAAGAGCTCCATGGCGAGCGTCGGCGACGTGCCGATGCCCGAGCCGCCATACTGGTATTTGCCGGGCTCGGCCTTGGCGGCGGCGATCAGCTTGGGGATGGTGTCGTGCGCGAAGCCGGGATGGCAGCACAGGAGGTTGGGCTGCGTGCCGATCCACACCACGGTCTCGAAGTCGGTGAAGGCGTTGTAGGCGGCTTGGCGTAGAGATGCGGCACCAGCGCGTGGCTGCCGATATTGCCCAGCAGCACCGAGTAGCCGTCGGGCGGCGATTTGGCGACGTTGTCGGCGGCGATCGATCCGCCGGCGCCGGTGCGGTTGTCGATGACGAAGGACTGGCCGAGATACTCGCCGAGCTTGGCGCCCAGCCGGCGCGCGATGTTGTCCTGCGAGCCGCCGGGCGTGAACGGGCAGACGATGCGCACGGTGCGCGAAGGCCAGTCGTCGCCCTGGGCAAAGGCCGGCCCGGCGAACGGCAAGCGCGCCCAGCGCGGCGGCGAATTGGCGTCTCCTCATGTCTTGTTCCTTCATATCGCAGCAACGCTCCCCGATCGATGATGCATGATGACCGCGAGCCGCAGCGCGCAGGCGGAACAATCGACGATCTGCGACGTTCGCTCACCGGACGATGAATGCGGTGCGCAACATCTCGGACGAGCCTATGTCCCGGCGCCGCCGCCGTCGGTTCTGGTCGTTGAAGACGACGTTCTGGTGCGCACGGTCGTGGCGGCCTACCTGCGCGAATGCGGCTTCGACGTGGTCGAGGCGGGCAGCGCCGACGAGGCGATCCGCGTCCTGGAAGCCGACATCAGGTCGACATCGTGTTCTCCGACGTCAACATGCCGGGCAGCATGGACGGCTTCGGTCTGGCGCAGTGGCTGCGCCGCGAGCGTCCGGGCCTCAAGATCATCCTGACCTCGGGTGCGGGACGGACGGCGAAGACGGCCGGCGAGCTCTGCGAGCACGGCCCGATCCTGGCCAAGCCCTACGACCCACGCCGAGCCTCGAACGCCACATCCGCGCGCTGCTGGCGCGCTGACGGCAAGCGTTTCGACCTGAGGCTTCGCGGCCTTGTCCACCCCCGTCCATCGGGCATGATGGATCGACGGGAGGACCCCATGAACGGGCCAATAAACACGATCGACAAGGCCGACGAGGCGCAGCTTCTGGCCACCATCGACCGCTGGGTCGAGCGCGAGGTGGCGCCCAAGGTCAAGGAATTCGACCACGCCGACCGCTGGCCGGCCGAGCTCGTCGAGCAGATGAAGGAGCTCGGCCTGTTCGGCGCCACCGTCAGTCCCGACTATGGCGGGCTCGGCCTGCCGGCCGCGCACCTACGCCGAGATCGTGATGCGCGTCTCGTCGGTGTGGATGGCGCTCACCGGCATCTTCAACTCGCACCTGATGCTGGCGCTGGCCATCGAGAAGTTCGGCACCGAGCCGCAGAAGCGCCACTGGCTGCCCAGGCTCGCCTCGGGCGAGGTGCGCGGCGGGCTGGCGCTGACCGAGCCCGATGCCGGCACCGACCTGCAGGCGATCCGGCTGACGGCGCGGCGCGACGGCGACCACTACGTGATCAACGGCACCAAGACCTGGATCTCCAACGGCATCGAGGGCTCGTGCTTCGCGCTCCTGGTCAAGACCAATCCCGAGGCCCAGCCGCGCTATTCCGGCATGAGCCTGTTCATCGCGCCCAAGGGGCCGGGCTTCAGGGTCGGCCGCAAGCTCGAGAAGCTGGGCTACAAGTCGATCGATTCGGCCGAGCTGATCTTCGAGGACTACCGCGTGCCGGCCGATCACCTGATCGGCGAGGTCGAGGGCCGCGGCTTCACCCAGGTCGCGGGCGGGCTCGAGCTCGGGCCGCATCAATGTCGCGGCGCGCGGCGTCGGCATCGCCGAGGGCGCGCTGCAGGCTCGCCACCAGCTACGCCCAGATCCGCAAGACCTTCGGCAAGCCGATCTGCGAGCACCAGGCGATCCAGCTCAAGCTCGGCGAGATGGCCACGCGCGCCCGCGCCGCGCGGCTGCTGACGCTCGACGCCGCCGACGCCTTCGACCGCGGCGAGCGCTGCGACCTCGAGGCCGGCATGGCCAAGTATTTCTCCTCGGAGGCGGCGCTGGAGAACAGCATCGAGTCCATGCGCATCCACGGCGCCTACGGCTATTCCAAGGAGTACGACATCGAGCGGCTCTACCGCGACGCGCCGCTCACCTGCATCGGCGAGGGCACCAACGAGATGCAGCGCATCATCATCGCGCGGCAATGGATCAAGCGGAACGCCGTCGCTATGAGCGCCAAGCCGCTCGAGGGCGTGCGCGTCCTGACGCTGGAGCAGTTCGGCGCCGGGCCCTACGGCACCATGTTCCTGGCCGAGCTGGGCGCCGAGGTGATCAAGGTCGAGGCGCCCGACGGCGATCCGTCGCGTCATGTCGGGCCGCTACAAGCTCGGGCACGGACGACAGCGAATATTTCCAGGCCTGGAACCTCGGCAAGAAGAGCGTGACGCTCGACATCAAGTCGGCCGAGGGCCGCCGGCAGTTCGAGGCGCTGGTGAAGACCGCCGACTGCGTGGTCAACAACCTGCGCGGCACGCAGCCCGCCAAGCTCGGCATCGACTATGCGAGCCTGAAGCACCTGAAGCCCGCGATCGTCTGCCTGCACATCTCGGCCTATGGCCGCGCCAACGAGCGCGCGGACTGGCCGGGCTACGATTTCCTGATGCAGGCCGAAGCCGGCCTGATGGAGCTGACCGGCGAGCCGGACGGCCCGCCGACGCGCGTCGGCGTGTCGCTGATCGACAGCATGAGCGGGCTGACCGGCATCGTCGGCCTGCTGAGCCTGCCTGCTGCGCGCCCGCACGACGGGGCAGGGCTGCGACGTCGAGACCTGCCTCTACGACGTCGCCATGCACCAGCTCACCTATCCCGGCGTCTGGTATCTCAACGAAGGCGACGTCTCGCCGCCGCGTGCCGCGCAGCGCGCACCTGTCGCTGGCGCCGGTCCAGACCTTCCCGACGCAAGGACGGCTGGATCTTCATCATGTGCATGACCCAGAAGTTCTGGCTGTCGCTCGTGCGAGGCGATGGGCCGCGACGAGCTTGCTGGACGATCCGCGCTTTCCCGATCCCAACACGCGCGCGCGCGAACCGCGCCGCAGCTGACCGACGCGCTCGATCCGACGTTCCGCACGCGCACGACGGCGCGAGTGGCTGGCGACGTTCAACGGCCTGCTGCCGGCGGCGCCGGTCTATCGTCTCGACCAGGCGCTCGACAGCGGCTTCGCCCGCGAGGCCGGCATGGTCTCGGCCGTGCCGCATCCGGTGAAGGGCAGCCTGCGCGTGATCGCCAATCCCATCCGCATCGACGGCGAGCGGCCGGCGCAGGCCGCCTGCTCGCCGCTCGGCGCCGACAACGCACACCCTGCTGGGCAAACGCACATGAAGCTCGAAGGTCTGAAGGTCGTCGACCTCTCCTGGTTCCTGCCGGGACCGTACCTCACCACGGCGCTGGCCGATCACGGCGCCGAGGTGATCAAGGTCGAGCCGCCGGACAGGCGATCCCGGCCGCCACATCCGGCCGCCCGACGCAGCGCACCTCGGTGTTCTTCCGCAACATGGGCCGCGGCAAGAAGAGCGTGGTGCTCGACCTCAAGAGCGAGCAGGGCCGCGCCGATCTCTTCCGGCTGGCCTGCGAGGCCGACGTGCTGGTCGGAATCCTTCCGGCCCGGCGTCGCGGCGCGCTTCGGCATCGGCTACGAGGCGGTGAAGCGCGAAGAATCCCGGCATCGTCTACTGCTCGATCAGCGCCTTCGGCCAGGACGGCGCCTATCCCGGCCGCGCCGCGCACGACCTCGCGCTCGAGGCCATGACCGGCGTGCTGTCGCTCGACCCTGGGCGACGACGGCCGGCCGGCGATCCCGGCATTCCCGTCGCCGACCTGGTGAGCGGCCTGCATGGGCTGCGCGGCGTGCTGATGGCGCTGCTGCGCCGCCAGACCACGGGCAAGGGCGACTACATCGACGTCTCCATGCACGAGGCGCTGATGGCCTCGTGCGCCAACGTCGTCGGCTCGCGCCTTCACCGAGGGCACGCAGCCCGACGTCAAGAACCAGCGCACCGACCGGCGGCTCGGCCTTCTACCGCGTCTACGACACGTCGGACGGCCGCCAGCTCGTGCTGGCCGGCCAGGAGATGAAGTTCGTCCAGCAACCTGCTGGGCGCGCTCGGCAGGCCCGAGTTCGGCGCCGCTGTGCGAATGGCCGGGCGCGCACCAGAAGCCGGTGATGGACTTCCTCGACGCGACCTTCCGCGCAGCAAGCCGCTGGCGCACTGGATGGAGTGGCTCGCCACGCTCGACATCTGCTACGGGCCGGTCAACACGCTGCCCGAGGCGATCGCCGATCCCAACCTCGCTGAAGCGCGGCGCGGTCGTGACCGACGACGACGGCCGCAAGCACTTCGCGCCGGTCGTGCGCTTCAAGGACGAGCCGTCGCGGCCGCTCTATCGCGAGCCGCTGCTGGGCGAGCATACCGGCGGGTCTGGCGACTAGGTCAGATCGATGACGGCAATCACGTCACGCCATTGCGCTTTTGCTGGCACCCACCGCCCTGCTCGACGTATTGATTGACGATCCACGCCCTGCGCGGCTGTTGCCGGATGGGATCTCGGTAGATCGTCGTATAGTCGCGCCCCATCCGTTGGGCCAATGGCGGGACGTAGTCGGGAGCCTGACCGCTCTTCAGGGTATGGATCATCGGACCGGCGTCGGTCTCCCGCATGATCGCGGCATAGGCGCCAATGTTCCCGCATGGCATTGCCGGGATCGGTCGGTGTTGAAACATCTCCCGACCGCGAAAAGGAGACGATGGTGTAATCGTCACTTGCCGAAGGACACGATCGACGAGGTTGAAGCAGTCGTAATGAGGCGTGAAGAAATTTCTTCAGGCCGCCAAGCCGGGCATTCGGGTCATCGGATCGATGTAAAGCCGGTACCACCGGACGGCCCAGTGACCCGTAGGCGGGCTTCATGACAGTCTGGGCGATCAGATGTTGAAGCCATCGCTGATGGAGCGCTGCAAGCAAACCCATCGTTGTACCAGGGCACGGCGCCGTAGGCGTTCGAGAGGCGAAAGCTGTTTGACGCGGTGAGTTGAAGGGACCGGCACGAACGGCTCGACCTCGATCGTGCCGTGGCTCAAGATGCTCCGGAACTGCGGCGAAAACAGTGAAGAAAGGTGAGATGCCGCTGGCTGACATTGTCGATGCCGATGAGCGTCTCATAGGGCCATCCCGCGCCGCTGCGATCGATGGCCGGATAAGTCATGAATCGCCAGGCGTCGTAGCGCAGCGGGCCGACGGTCGTGATGTTGTTGTTGTTCGGGCCGAACTGGGGAGGGTAGGCCAGCACGCATCGGTCCGCGGGATGAAGACGAACTGAGGCGACCGTTTGTTGGGAGGCGGTGGCGGTGCCGGCGGCGGCGGCAGGTTGGGCTGTTCGTTCCGATGTAGACCCGCTCGGTCATAGCCGAGGCATGGTGAAGTCGTTGCCGGGCAAGTCGAATGCCGCCGCCTTCCATTTGCCGAGGCTGGGGTCGGCCAGGGGTCGTTGGGGTCGGTCGTGGCCATCAACACGCGATTGCCAGTCGAGTTCCACCGCCAGCCATTGCCCGTTCCGTCCGGCGTCAGGATGAACACGGTCGCGGATCGACGATGTTCGAAGGAGTTGGCTATTCCGCCGCCTGCCGCAAATTGTGTGTCAGTCCTCGGGAACCGATGAGCGATCCGCTTTGTCGTATACCGGAAGACTTTGTTGATGAATTCGACAAAATGGCGGTAGCTGGCCGCGCCATTGCTGTCGGGGCAGGACGTCGGTCCGAACAGCCTCTGCTGGTCCACGCTGCCCGCGCCGTCGAAGGCATCTGATCGAGACCACGTCGGCGTGCCCTGTTCCCTGATATCGGTCATGGCGAGACCCCCTTTGGTGTGGCGCGCATCATGTGCCGCGGCCGGATCAGGCCAGCAATCGTTCGATTGACCGTGCAAGAATGCAGGCGTGGCGTTTCGCTCTTCAACTTGCATTGGTGCACATCAGCGCCGTGGCAACGGCCCGGCGGCACGCCGGGCGTCAAAAGCATTGCAACTCATTCGCGAGGTGTGCGTTGGCCAGCCATCCACCGTCGCGTACCGGTCAGCGGGCGTAATCGGGCGGCGTCGCTAAGTCCCAGATCGATGGCCGCTATCGTCGCGCCATTGCGCCGTCGATGGCGATCCACCACCCTGCTCGACGCATATTGATTGACGATCCAGACCCTGCGCGGCGCCTTCGGATCGGGATCCCGGCAAATCGTCGAATAGTCGCCCCATCGTTGCGACATTGGCGGAACATAGTCAAGGCGCCTGACCGCTCTTCCGGGGTGTAGATCGTGGGCTCCGAGCCGCCCTCCCGCAGGGATGACGCATAGGCGCCAATGTTTCCGCACGAGGGGCTGCCGGGATCCGCCGATCGAAAGTCACTGACGCGAGAGAGACGATGGTCCAGTCATCCTTGCCGAAGGACGGGATCGACGGATTGAAACAGTCGTAGCGGGGCTTGAAGATCTCTCCCCAGGCCGCCAGGCTGAACGTACGCGTCATCGGGTCGATGTAAAGCCGGTACCACCGGACGGCCAGTGACCCGTAGGCGGGCTTCATGACGGTCTGAGCAAGCCAGATGTTGAAGCCATCGCTCATGGGAGCGGCGACAAGGCCCTGGTTGTTCAGGGCACGGCGCCATTTTACCTTTGGAGTCGGGCTGTCTGACGCGATAATTGATAGGGATCGGCTCGAACGGCTCGACCTCGATCTTGGCGTGGCTCAAGATGCTCCGGAACTGCGGCGAGAACAGTGAAGGTGAGATGCCCTTGCTCAGGTTGTCGATGCCGATGAGCGTCTCATAGGGCCACTCCGCGTCGCCGCCATCGATTGCCGGATGATGAGTCTCCGAACTGCTCGTAGTGAAGCGGATCGATGACCTTGGCATCCGGGCCGAACTGGAGAAAGGCAAGGCATAGACCCGCGGGATGAGGCGACTTGAGGCGATCGCTTGTCCGGAGGCGGCGGCGGCGAGATCCGGCGGAGCATTTGAACTGTTCACCCCGATGTAGACCCCTCTCTGGTCATATCCGAGCATCGGGAAATCGTTGCCAGGCAGGTCGAAGACGGTCGCTTTCCAGTTACCCAGTCTGGGATCGCAATAGGGATCGCCGGGACTGGTCGTCGCCATCAACACCCGGTTGCCCATATCGATTTGCACTGCAAGCCATTTGCCCATTCCGGCCGGCGTTCGGAATGAACACGATACGTGGATCGATGGGCTTCCAGGGCTTGCTATTCCCGCCGCCGCCCAGAATTGGCGGTCCAGCACACGGGATCGACGAGCGATCCGGTTTTCCTTCTCGTATATCGAGAAGACGTGATTGATGAATTCGACGTAGTAGCGACGATAGCCCGCCGCGCCATTGCTGTCCGGGCACGCTGAAAGACCAAAAAGAGCTTTATCTGGTCGACGCTGCCTGCACCGTCGAAGCACCTGATCGTGACGCCAGCTGATGCAGTCATGGCAATCCTCGTTCAGCAGATCACCCGCGGACTCTCATTCCTTCTCTTGGCAGGTTGCGTTTGCGGCAATGTGATCTGCAACGTGCATTCGCGCACATCACCGCCTTTCGATCATGCGATTCCCGACGATCGGGCGGCGCTCTAGTCGAGCGCGGCTGTGATCTGCTCCCGTCGCGCCTTCTTTCTCCTCGCGCAGCAGCACATAGAAGATCGCCGGCAGCGGTCTGCACGACGATTGCCGCCAGGGCGCCAGTAGATCCACATGCACGAGGCTGCCCAGCGCGCCGTGGCCCAGCAGGCACGATGATCGACGATCGCGCCAGCGGCGAAGATCAGCGAACCACAGCAGGAACGACGCCGAGGATGGGCAGGCGCCGGCCGGCCGTCAGGTCCATGCTGCGGTTGAAGGCGCCGCCGATGTCGGTGCGCTCTGACACATCATGACGGGAATGGTGACCGCCCACAGCGGGATCAGGAAGACGAGCGGTCTGATCACGACGATCGCCGACACCGCGATCACGAAGTACTGGATGGAACCCAGCAGCAGCAGCCGGCCGGACGTCGGACCCTGCAGCTGGCGCAGCATCGGCTCCCATGTCGGGCTTGCGTCCGGCGATCGCCTGCAGCGTGCCCCAGGTGATGGCAGATCGCGGTCGCGACGCTGCAGGACGAGCTCGACGAGCCCGGCCGAGCAATCCCAGGCCCAGGATGTTCATCGACCGCGAGACCGCGCCGAAGATCACGGTCGACGGTGAAGAAGCGCGGCGAGAGTTGTCGCGCGCCAGGGCGTAGGAGCGCTCGAGCGACCGAGATGACGGTCCAGGTGCGGGGAGGAGGGCGGTGGTCATGGCGGCCTATCCTACCAGAGCCGTGGCCTTGGCGAGACGGCACCGGCTTGTCCTGCAGCAGCAGATCCATCGCCTCCTGCTCCCACGGCGTCTCGTTGAGCGACAGCGGGTCCTGCGGCGCCAGCCGATGCTCGATCACCAGGCGCGACAGCAGCAGGCGGCGGGCATCGCCGCCCTGCGCGCCGAGCGTCGCGCCTTCCCAGGCCATCAGCGCCGCCGTCGTGGCGTGATAGAGCGCGCCGGCGGCCAGGCGGCAGCGCTTCTCCTGCTTGGGATCGGCGGCGACCGCCTCGACGAAGCGCTCGACGCGATCGAGCGTGGCGCCCAGCAGGCCCTTGTACTGGCCGGGCAGCGCATGCCGAGCGCTCGTACTTGTCCTTGAGCGCGGCGCGACAGCGTCTTGTGGCCGCCCGACTTGCCGACGGCGCGCTGCACCACGTCGAGCGCGTTGATGTTGGAGGTGCCCTCCCACAGCGTGCCGATCTGCGCGTCGCGCACCAGGCGGGCGGTCACCCATTCCTCGATGTAGCCCAGCCCGCCGCGCACCTCGAGGCGCGTGGCTGGCGACCGGGATGTTGTCGCGGCAGGCGCGGAACTTGTAGACCGGCGTCAGGATGCGCAGCAGGTTGGCCGCGTCCTTGTCGCCCGCGTTCGGCCCTGCCCATCGTGTCGGCGGAGAAGGCGTACATCGACAGCGCCTGCTCGGTCGGCAGCATGATCTTCATCAGCTGGCGGCGCAGCAGCGGGTACTCGCCGATGGCGCGGCCGAAGGCGCGGCGGCTGCGCGCCACGACCATCGCCTCGTTGAGGCAGCGGCGCATCATCGAGGCGGCGCGCACGCCGTGGCTCAGGCGCGACAGGTTGACCTGCTCCATCATCTGCTTGA
>ERZ1370068.6423-contig-5405_pt1 | contig 30850 bp, 30 predicted proteins | sample MGYA00561227_ERZ1370068 | MGnify/ENA primary metagenome ERZ1370068 (study PRJEB38410, sample SAMEA6850437) | metagenome | study: Metagenomic assessment of the ecological functions of the soil: analysis of the soil microbiota associated with the...
CTCGAATGAGGGAACCCGCACGGACGGCACGACGGAAGGGAGGCAGAACTCACCCACGAGGACCATCGTGCGGGTGAGCGCGGTTGCAATATGAAGCTGTTCCAAGCCTGGGACACGGACCATGCGGCCGAGCCTTGCAACGCTCCTCGGAAAGCTGCCGCCATTCTATCGCGGCCGACGAATCCCGCGCGCGATCGCGGCTCTTATGATCGATCGGGTGATTCCGCCCTCCGTGCAACGCCTGGGCGCGCTGCGACCCGCGCCGCCTGCGCGACCTGCGCGGCGTGCTCACCGACATCGACGACACGCTGACGACCGAGGGCGCGATCCCGATGGGCGTCGTCGCCGCGCTCGCCGCCCTGCGCGCCGCCGGCGCTGCCGGTGGTCGCGATCACCGGCCGGCCGATGGGCTGGAGCCGAGCCGATCGCCGCCGAGCGTGCCGCTCGGCGGCGGTCGTCGCCGAGAACGGCGCGGTCGCGCTGATTCCGCGACGGCGCCGGCGGGCTGCGCATCGAATACGCCGACAGCGAGCCGGTGCGCGCGGCCAACGCCGCTGCGCCTGGCCGCGGCGGCGCGCGCGCATCGTCCGCGAGGTGCCGGGCGCGACGCTGTCGCGCGACAGCGCCGGCCGGGTCACCGACATCGCCATCGACCACGCCGAGTTCGCCCATCTCGACGCAGGCGCGGATCGCCGCAGGTGGTCGCGGTGATGCGCGCCGAAGGCATGAACGCGACCGTGAGCTCGATCCACGTCAACGGCTGGTTCGGCACGCACAGCAAGCTGAGCGGCGCCGACTGGATCGTGCGCCGCCTGCTTCGGCCGCGACCTCGCCGCCGAGCGCGAGCGCTGGCTCTACGTCGGCGACTCGACCAACGACGAGGCGATGTTCGCCAGCTTCCCGCTCTCGGTCGGCGTCGCCAACCTGCTCGACTTCGCCGCGCGGCTGCGCCAGTGGCCGGCGTTCATCACCGACGCACGACCGCGGCCGCGGCTTCGTCGAGGTCGCCGAGCGCTGCTCGCCGCGCGCGGCCATGAGCGCCGGCGCGATGTCCGGTCCGGCCGCCGAAGGTGGCACGATGAGCGCCACGCGGCGAGCCGCTGCCGACGCTCGCCGTCGCCTGCGCGCTGGCCTCGGCACCGCCGTCTCGCTCGGCCTGGCGCGCTTCTCCTACGCGCTGCTCCTGCCGCCGATGCGCGCCGACCTCGGCTGGAGCTACCTCACCGCCGGCGCGATGAACACCGTCGAACGCCGCCGGCTACCTTGCCGGCGCGCTGCTCGCGCCGGCGTGGCTGCGCGCGCTTCGGCGCGCGCGGCGCATTCTCGCCGGCACCGCGGCGACCGCGGCGCTGCTCGCCGCGCACGGCGCTCATCGTCGGCGACGCCGCCGCTCTATCTGTTCCGCTTCCTCTCCGGCGCTGGTCAGCGCGGTCGACCTTCGTCGCCGGCGGCCTGCTCGCGGCGCGGCTCGTCGGCGCAGCGCCGGTGAGGCCGGCCGGGCGCCGCCGACCGCCGGCCTGGTGCTCGGCATCTACTACGGCGGCGCCGGCCTCGGCATCGTCGTCTCGGCGGTGCTCGTGCCGCTGCTCGCGGAGCGCCGCGGCGCATGCCTGGCAGGGCGGCTGGATCGGCCTCGGCGCGCTCGGCGCGCATCGTCGCCGTGGCGATCGCGGCGGCGACCCGCGGCCTCGCGGTCGCCAGCCGGCGCGCACGGCGCCAGCGCGCGGGTCGCCGGCTTCGCCTGGCGCCGCTTCCGCCGGCGCTCGTCGGCCTACCTGATGTTCGGCCTCGGCTACATCGGCTACATGACTTTCATCGTCACGCTGCTGCGCGAGCAGCACGTGTCGGATCGCGAGGTCGTCGGCGTTCTACGCGCTTGCTCGGCGTCGCCGTCGCGGTCTCGCCGTGGCTGTGGGCGCGGCTGCTGCAACGCTTTCCGCGGCGGCGAGACGCTCGCCCTGATGAGCGCGCTGCTGCGCCGTCGGCGACGCTGCTGCCGGTGTGGCGCACGCGACCCGGCGGCGGTGTTCGCCTCGGGCGCTGCTGTTCGGCGCCGTCATGCTTTCGCTGGTGGCCTCGACCACCGCGCCTGGTCCGCCACAACCTCGCCGCCGCCGACTGGCCGGCCGGCATCACCGGCTTCACGATCGTGTTCGCCGCCGGCCAGATCGTCGGCCCGAGCGGCGTCGGCTTCATCGCCGATCGCGCCGGCGGCCTGCGCGCCGGCCTGGCGCTGCTCGGCGGCGCTGCTGGCGCTCGGCGCGGTCGTCGCCTGGTGGCAGAAGCCGCTGGCCCGCTGAGCGCGGCCGCGCCGTTTCAGCGCGAGAGAATCTCGCCGATCGCGCGGTTGAGGAAGGCGGCGTCGTCGGCGCATCGAGGCTGGTCGCCGCCTGGTGGCCCTGCTCGGACGGGATCTCGACGAAGCGCGCGTTCGGCATCGCCGCCGCCGCGTCGCGGCCGGCCGTCTGCGGGGTTGAACAGGTCGAGCGGCGGGCAGAGCACCAGCGCCTCGGCCCGCACCGAGCGCAGCGCCGCGCGCGGTGTCGCCGCCGAAGCCGGACGTCGTGCCGACGTCGTGCGCCTCGTAGGCCCACGACTGGTAGAGGAAGTCGTGCGGATCGACGGCGATCGCCCGCTGCTGCGCGAGCACGCCGTCGAACCAGCGATGCGCGTCGTCGCGATCGCGCAGGCGACGCGAGCGCCTGCGGCGTCTGCGTCGCCAGCGCGCGTCATCAGGCGATGTAGGCGCGCCGGCCGCGCTCGGGCTCGGCGCTGAAGCCGTCGCCGGTCCAGGCCGGGTCGGCCATCAGGCAGGAGCGCGCCGCCTCGGTCACGAGCACCGCCCAGGGCGCGGTCTTCGCCATCGGCGTCATGCGCGACGATCCGCGCCATGAACCGCGGATGGCTCACCGCCCACTGCAGCGCCTGCATCCCGCCCATCGACGCACCGACGACCGCATGCAGCCGGTCGATGCCGAGCTGCTTCGGTCAGCAGCCGATGCTGCGCTGCGACCATGTCGCGCAGGGCGAAGCGGGGAAAGCGCATGCCCGGCTGCGCCGCGCTGTTCGAGGGCGAGGTCGACAGGCCGTTGCCGATCGGGTCGGTGGCGATCACGAACCAGCGCGCCGGATCGAGCGCCTTGCCGGCGCCGATCAGGAAATCGAGGCGGTGGTGCGTGCCCGAGAGCGAGGCGCAGATCAGGATCGCGTTCGAGCGCTCGGCGTTGCAGCGTGCCGTGGGTGACGTACGACTGGCGGTAGTCGACGATCGCCTCGCCCGATTCGAGCGTCAGGTCGCCGAGCGCGAACTCGCGATGCGGCGCATCGACGTGGTCGGCGGCGAGCGGCGGATGCTTCATCGCCGGCTGGCTCAGGCGGCGAATTCGATGACGGTGCGGATGCCCTCGCCGCGCGCCAGGCCGGCGAAGCCGTCGTTGATCTCGTCGAGCGCCGATGCGCCGCGTGATCAGCGCGTCGAGCTTGAGCTTGCCGCTCGAGCCACAGCGCGCACAGCCACGGGAAGTCGCGCTGCGGCAGCGCGTCGCCGTAGCTCGAGCGGACGATGCGCTTCTCGCCCATCAGCGAGCCCCAGCGGAAACGCGACCTCCTGGTTGACGTTGATCTTGCCCAGCCACACCACCTGGCCGGCCGGCCGCACCGCTTCGACCGAGAGGCGAAACGCCGCCGGCGTGCCCGCCGCCTCGAACACGTGGTCGGCGCCGCGGCCCGCCGGTGAGCGCGCGAACCTGGTCGACGGCGTCGCCGGCGCCGGCATCGACGGCGTGGGTCGCGCCGAACGCCTTGCGCCCGCTCGAGCTTGGCCGCGCCGACGTCGGCGGCGATGATCGTGCCGGCACCGGCGAGCCGCGCGCCCTGCAGCGCGTTCAGGCCGACCGCGCCGCAGCCGATCACGAGCGACGCTCGCGCCCGGCTCGACCTTGCGCCTTCCGCACCACCGCGCCGACGCCGGTCATCGACGCCGCAGCCGATGATGGCAGGCGCGGTCGAACGGCATCTCCTTGGGCATCGGCGATCGCGCCCGACTCGGGCACGACCGTGTACTCGGCGTGGGTCGAGGTCACCGAGTAGTGGTGCACCCGCTCGCCGCCGCGGCTCATGCGCGATCGTGCCGTCGAGCAGACGCCCTTGCGGCTGGTGCCGGGTGAACGGCTCGCACAGGATCGGCGCGGTCGCGCTCGCAGTAGAAGCAGTGGCCGCAGTGCGGGTTCCACGAGCAGATGACGTGGTCGCCGGGCTTCACCGCGGTGACGGCCGAGCCGACCGCCTCGACCACGCCCGCGCCCTCGTGGCCGAGGACGATCGGCAGCGGATAGGCGAGCGAGCCCTGGATCACCTCGAGGTCGGTGTGGCAGAGGCCGCTGGCGCGCACCTTGACCAGCACGTCGCCGGGCTGGAGCGGCGCCATGTCGAGCGTGTCGAGGGTCAGCGGCTCGCCGACCTGGTTGAGGACCGCGGCGCGGAATTTCATGAAGGTCGCTTCGGCGGTCTTGGCGTCGAACAGGGCGTTCGCTTCCGGATACGGGATCGCGTCGTCGTGGAAGCGGGCGTAGCTGCCGCTGTCGATCAGGTCGCGGGCGATCCGCCGGGTGAGCATCATCGCGCGCGCGCATCGGCCCCGAGCCTTCGCTCAGGCGGCGCACGCCGAGCGCCTGCAGCTCCGGGACCGGGGGCAGCCGGGCACCGCCAGGATGTTGAGCGGGCCGGCGATCTCCTTCACCAGCGTGGCGATCAACTGCCGGCGTGGCGCGCCGGGCACGAACAGGCAGTGGGCGCCGGCGGCGCGGTAGCGGTTCGCGCGCTCCACGCTGACTTCCAGCCGCTCGGCATCGTCGCCGAGCTTCAGCCAGTAGCTGTCGGTGCGGGCGTTGACGACGATGTCGACGCCGGCCCGGCGCGCCGCCTCGCAGGCGGCGCGGATCTTGTCGCAGTGCGGCTCGACGTCGACGAGGTGCGCGCCGCCGATGTCGGAGCCATCCTCGATGTTCACGCCCGAGGCGCCGAGCGCGATCACCTCGCGGACGGTCGCCGCCACGGCCTCGGGCGTATCGCCGAGGCCGGAGAGGATGTCGGCGGTGACCGGCACGTCGACCGCGCGGACCATCTCGCCGATGGCCCGCAGCATCAGCTCGCGCGGAATGAATTCGTCGTCGCGGATAGCCGTGGCTGAAGGCGACGCCGGCGCTGCCGGTGCCGACGGCGCGGATGCCTGCCTGCTCGAACACCCGCGCGCTCGCCGCGTCCCAGGCGTTGGCGATGACGAGGATCTCGGGGCCGAGGTGCAGGCGCTGGAGCAGCCGGGCCTTGGCGGCTGCATCGTTGTTGTCCATCGTGATCGATTCCGGCCGTCGGGCGGCGCCGACGGTACGGTCATGATGGAATCACCGTAGCGCGGGTGAACATCTCGATCGCGTCGAGCAGGCGGTCGCTCGCCTCCGCCGCCTTCTTCTCCGTCATGGGCGGCGATGGCGCGGGCGATGTCGGCATGCAGCTTGGCGGTCTGCGGCATGTTGGCGGCCTGCTGGAAGTGCACGTACCAGAAGCGGCGCGACAGCGCGTGCATCAGGCTCATCGCGTTGGCCGCGAACTCGTTGTGCGACGCGGCCGAGCAGAGGATGTTGAAGTCGCGGTCGATGCGCATGAAGGCGACGTCGTCGCCGGCCTTGGCGGCCTTCTCGAAGCCGGCGGCGAGCAGGCGAAAGCGCGAGCGCTCGGCCTCGGTGGCGCCGGCGCGCGGCGCTGCGGGCGATCAGCCGCTCGAGTTCGCGCCGCACCTCGAGCAGGCGCAGCTGCGCGGCCACGTCGATCGGCGAGACGATGATGCCGCGCCGCGGCAGGATCGTCACCAGGCGCTCGCGCGCCAGGCGCTGCAGGGCTTCCTGATCGGCGTGCGGCCGATGCCGAGGTGGCTGCGATAGCTCCGCCTCCGAGATCGCGCTGCCGGGCGCGAGCTTGAGGAAGACGATCATCTCCTCGATGTCGGCGTAGGCGCGGTCGGTGAGGCTTGTCGCGCCGGGGCGATCTCCTCCTCGGCGGCGCGGCGGTTCACGGCTCTCCTTGACTGCAACCTGATAGACATCTAATATATCAGCGATCGAATCGAGCGCAAGAGGACTTTCCATGATGACCGAGCGGCAGCGCCGGTTCCGCGAGCAGTACGTCGCCGGGATCAGCCCCTGGTACAACGGCCTGCTCCATGTCGGCGTGATGTACGCGGCCGGCATCTCGGCGATCGTCTGGTGCGTGAGCCGGATGCAGCAACCCGACCTGGGAGTGGCTGCTGATCGTGCCGGTGGCGATCGCCGGCAACTTCGCCGAGTGGGCGATGCACAAGTACGTGATGCACCGCCTGATCGATCGTCTGCGCTGCGCGCGATCTACGACCGCACACACCCGCCAGCATCACCAGTACTTCACCGACGGCGACCCGACGATCCACACGCGTCAAGGAGTTCCGGATCGTCTTCTTCCCGTGGCGCGTGCTCGCGGTGCTCGCGGTGATGGGCGGCGGCCTGGCCTGGGTCGCGGCGCAGGTGCTCGGGCCGAACGCCGGCTACGTCGTCTTCATCACCATGATCGGCCACTACATGGTGTACGAGACCTTCCACTTCTGCTGCCACGTGCCCGAGAACAGCTTCGTGCAGCGCATCCCGCTGGTGAACACCATCCGTCGCCACCACCGGGCGCACCACAACATGGGAATCATGATGCACGTCAACATGAATCTCACCTTCCCGGTCGCCGACTGGGCGATGAAGACCAGCGACCTGAAGCGCGGCCTGCTCGGCCACCTCTTCAACGGCTACGACGAGAGCCACGTCAAGGACGAGCTCGAAGCCGGTGATGGCGCGCTTTCGCAGCGGCGAGACCCAGGAGAAGCGGGTGACGCTCGACGGGCCCAAGCTGAGCGACGAGGAGTTGCGGGCGTTGCGGCAGGCGGGTAGTCACGCCTGACTTTTCTCGTTGCCACGGGATCGCGCGACGCGACAAAGAGCTGACACTTAGCACGGTCGTGCTAATATTCGCGCCATGGAGACCCGAACCGAGCGCAGCGGCCTGACGCTGGCGGCCATCGTCGACGTCGCGCTTGCAGATGGCGGCGGCCGACGGGCTGGAAAGCCTGACCATCGGCGAGGTGGCCAAGCGCCTAGGGGCTGTCCAAGAGCGGCGTGTTCTCTCGCGTCGGCTCGCGCGAGGCCTTGCAGTGCGCCGTGGTCGAGGAATACGACCGTCGCTTTCTGCAAGACGTCTTCATGCCTGCGATGCGCGAGGCCCGCGGCCTGCCGAGGCTCAATGCCGTCATGCGGCTGTGGCTGTTGCGGGCCCGCGAAGTCGAGCTTCGCCAGGGCTGCATCTATTGCGCTGGGGCCTTCGAGTACGACGATCGCCCGGGGCCGGTGCGCGATCGCCTGCTCGAGGGTGCTGCGCTGGCGCGCTGCGCTGAGCGGACCGTGATCCAGGCGATCGACGCCGGCCATCTCAGGGCCGACACCGAGGCCGAGCAGCTTGTGTTCGAGATGGACGCGCTGTTCACCGGCCTGATGCGCGACGCTCGATTCCTGAACGACGCCCGCGCCGCGGACCGCGCCTGGATGGCGTGGCAGCGCCTGGCTGCAGGCTTCGCTGGCGCCGGGGCTGGCGATCGATTCGCCGGCTGTCGGCGGCGCGACGGCTCTCCTGCACCACCGTCCTCACTGAATCTCACGCATCCCGACATGTTCGACTTCGACTCAAATTCGCACGGTCGTGCGAAAGCGACAGATCCGGTCGCCCCTCTTCCCTCCTCTCTGGAGAATTGTCATGACCATCCTGCTCCTGCTGTCCATCGCCGTCCTGCTGGGGCGCGCCGGTCTGTCGCTGCGACGGCTCTGGTCGGCACTGCCCGACCGCAATCTCGATTTCGGGCTGACGCCCGACGACCTCGACCTGACAAGCGGTCATGAGCGCGGCGATCTCCGGCCAATCCGCCGCGGCCTTCTACGCAACGCCCGCGGCGCGCTGCTCGGCAGCGCGTTGCGCCTGGCGCATCGCTGGTCGCCGGCCCTGGCTACCCGGCTCGCGCTGCAGTTGTTCTTCACGCCCCTTCCGGGCAAGCAGCTCGCTCGTGCCCAGGCCGTGCCCGAGCCGTGGTCGCCGACCCACCACCCCTTCGAAGACGGCGCGCTGATCACCTGGCAGCGCCCCGACCTGTCGTCGGGCAGGCCTCGCATCCTGCTGGTTCACGGCTGGGCGGGCGATGCGCAGCAGTGGCGTCCGCTCGGCGAGCGGCTGGCTGCTGCGGGATTCGATCCCGTGCTGGTCGACCTGCCGGCCCACGGTCGCAGCGACGGCGCCCGCAGCACCTTGCCGCAGTGGGTTCGCGCCCTGTTTGCCGTGAGCGCCCGCCTGGGACCGTGGCACGGCATCGCCGCGCATTCGCTGGGGCCCTTGCATCGGCGCACGCGGCGGCGCGCGGACTGCCCGTGAAGCGGATGGCGCTGGTCGCGACGTCGCCGCCGCCGCGCCAGTTCCTGCGCTGGTTCGCCGGCATCCTTGGCCCGGGCGAAGCGCTGGCGCAGCGCATGCAGGACTGGATCGAGCGACGCGAAGGCGTGCCGATGGAGCAGTTCGAGCCGGCCTGGCTGAGCACGCGGCTCGTGCAGCCGACCCTGCTCGTGCACGACCGCGATGACCGCACCGCCCCGTTCGCCGGCGCGGAGGCGCTTTGCAGTGGCCATCGCCGGGGCGCGACTGGTCGCGTCGAACGGGCTCGGCCATCGCCGGGTGCTCGCAGACGAGAGCGTGCTCGACTGGCTCGTCGAGCACCTGCGCGGCGATGCCTGAGCCCTTACGGAGTCAGAGCCCGAGGAACTCCTTCATTCGCGCCTTCTCGTCGGCGAGCTCGCGCCTGAACGCGTCGTCGCGAACCGTGTCGTCGGCGAAGCGCGTCTGCAGCAGGAGGCGTGCGTCCTCACCGACGCGTTGCCCCAGCCGACCATCCGGTCGCGCCAGAGCAGGGGCAGGGCGTAGTAGCCGAGCTTGCGCTTCGGCGCCGGGGTGTAGGCCTCGAAGCGATAGGTCCAGCCCCAGAGCAGCTCGAAGCGGCGCCGGTCCCAGGCGATCGGGTCGAACGGCGCCAGCAGGCGAACGCGCTCGTCGGGCGCGTAGCGCGAGGAGCGCGGGTTTTCGTCGGCCGGCCAGTACCAGTCGGTGCGATCGATCCGGCACCGTCGCGAGCTGCTCGCGCGCGGTCGCGAGCGCGCGGCGCGCGCTTCCTTCGCCAGGTGCGGCGCGCCGTAGCCGAGGAGGAGGTAGCGAGGTAGCGAAAGCTCGTGCTCGGCAGCGGCGCGTACTTGCGCAGCACCAGTTCGAGCAGCGCCGCGGCGCGCTCGGCGCGGGCGGCGCGGCTGGTGTCGGCGGGCGGATGCTCGACCGCCTCGTAGATGCGGATGCCGGCCTCGCGCCGGGCGACGCGCAAGAGGCCCCGGTAGTGCATGCCGTCGAGCAGGTGCGTGGTCGAGTTGCTCGAGCCGCCCCAGGCGTTGGTGGTGCGGCCGTGCGCGAACTCGGCGTCGATCAGGCGCGGATGAGTCGGGCCGTTCGCCTGGATGAAGGCCAGCACCTCGCTGGCCTTCTTCTTCGTCGCCGGGCTCCACTTGCGCGTGGCAATGCGCGGATGCATCAGCGCCAGGTACTTCCGTCGGCAGGAAGCCGTAGTTGACGAGGCAGTCCTCCTCGACGCCGAGCCGCGCGTAGCGGCGTTCGAGGTCGCCGGCGCGGTAGCCGGCGACGCGATGGCGCAGCGTCAGGTCCTGGGCGCGCGCCGGGCGCGCGGATCGGGTCGGCCTGGACGAAGCCCAGCTTCCGATCGCTCTCGGGAGGGTGGTGGGCTTGAACAGGGTTCGCGCCACCGCGTATCGGCGCAGGTCGTCCAGGGTCGGGCGGCTTCGGCATCCGCAAATGATGCCGCGTCCGCCGGTTACAGTCCGCGCCGAAGGAGTCAGAGCCATGTCGAAACCCGGCAACGGCCCGGCGTCGCTCGCCGACCGCCTCGCCGGCTGCTACACCGGCGTCGTCTACGACGTGCTGCGCGGGCGCGGCATCACCGAGTGCATCCTGCCGCCGACGATCGTGCCGCTCGACCTGGCCATGGTCGCGGCCGGCCCGGTGTTCACGGTCCGCGGCATGCCCGACGCGACCGTCTCGCCGCACGAGACCCTGCTGCGCTGGACCGAGCTGCTGTCGCGCGCGCCGAAGGGCCACGTCGTCATGGTCCAGGGCCACGACGCCGAGCGGGCGCTGATGGGCGAGCTCTCGGCCGAGACGCTGCAGTTTCGCGGCGTGCGCGGCTACATCGTCGACGGCGGCTGCCGCGACACCGCCTTCATCCGCCGCCTCGGCTTCCCGGTGTTCTGCGACAAGGCGACGCCGCGCGACATCGTCGGCGCCTGGGTGCCGGTGGCCTACGACGAGCCGATCAGCTTCGGCCAGGTGGTGGTGCGGCCGGGCGACTACGTGCTCGCCGACTGCGACGGCATCGTCGTCGTGCCGCAGGCGCTGGCCGCGGAGGTGGTCGACGCGGCGACCGCGGCGATGGCCACCGAGGACAAGGTGCGCGCCGCGATCCTTTCCGGCGTCGATCCGCAGCAGGCCTACCTGCTGCACGGCAAGTTCTAGGCCGGAGGCGACGGGCAGGCGGACGGTGAAGCGGGTGCCGGCGCCGGGGCCGGCGCTGGCGGCCTCGATGCTGCCGCCGTGCAGCTCGATCAGCGTCCGGGCCACCGGCATCGCCAGGCCCAGTCCGTCGCGCGAGCGGACCGACGCCGGATCGCCGGGGTCGTGGCGCTCGAACAGTCGCGACAATCGGGCCGGCGCGATGCCGCTCACCGTCGTCGCGGATGGTGAGCTCGAGCTGGCCGCCGAGGACGCATCAGCACCTCGATGCGGCCGCCCTCGGGCGTGAACCGGATGGCGTTGGCCAGCAGGCTCGCGACCACCTGGCGCAACCGGCCGGGGTCGCCCTGGACCGGTCTGCCGAGCGGCTCGAGAAGCGGGAACAGACGCAGCGCCCTGGCATCGACCGCCGGCTGCGCCGCCTCGACGGCGGCGCTCACCAGCGCCGCCATGTCGAGCGGCCGCGGGATCGAGGAGGATGCGGTCCGAGAGCACCCGGTCGGCGTCGATCATCTCGTCGAGCAGCTCCGCCTGCCGCGCGCGCGTTGCGCGCGATCGCGTCGAGGCCGCGCGCGACGTGGCCGCGTCGCCACGCTTCAGCTGCAGCGCCTTGGACCAGCCGAGCACTGCGCCCAAGCGGCGTGCGCAGCGCGTGCGACGAGGCTGGCGATGAACTCGTCCTTGAGGCGCAGCGCCCGAGTCGTCTCGGCGGCCGGCGCCGGCGCGCCGGCATCGGCCCCGGCGGCGATCTCGCGGTAGCGCCAGATCCGGCCGAGACGACGCCCGGCGAGCGACACCGGCTGCGACAAGCGCGCGAAGCCGCCTTCCGTCGGCCAGCTCAACGCGCATCGTTCGCTTCCTCGGCCGAGGCCTGCACCGATTCGATCCGCGCCGCTGCCGCCTCGGGCTCGCGGCAGCGGCCGCGAGGTGGCGGGCGAGCGCCGCCGGATCCAGGGCCACGAGTTCCGCGGAGACAGGCCGAAGAGCGCGAGAAAGCGCAGGTTGCCCGTCTCGGCCCGGCCGGCGTCGTCGGTGACGAGCAGCGCGTCGGCGCTTGTTTCGAGCGCGGCCTGCAGCAGCGCCTGCGCCCGGCCAGCGCCGGGGCGGACGAATCGACCTCGGTGCTCACCGAAGCCGGCCCGTCGTCGAGGTGGGGGAAATCATCGGTCTGCGGTGCGCTGGCCTGGCGGGAGATGGAGCCGCAGGATACGCGGCCACGACCGGGCGCGCTGGTACATTTCGTCCGATCCCGAGCCGACCGACGCATGCCACGAGCCGCAACGAGCGCCCCGAAATGAACCCCGACGGCCCGGGTCATCGTCGTCGACGATGCGGTCGACGTCCCGCCGAGGCGATGGCGTTCGCGCTCGAGGCCGACGGCTAGGTCTGGATCGCGCACGACGGCAACGAGGCGCTGGCCATGGTCGCCGAGCACGAGCCGCAGTTGCGTGCTGTTCGACATCGACATGCCGGGCATCGACGGCAGCGAGCTTTCGAAGCTCCTGCGCGACGCCCACGGCGACGACCTGATCCTCGTGGCCGTCACCGGCTGGGCGACAAGGACGCGCGCGTCGCCGACGGCGTTCGCCCGGGTAGACCACTACCTCAGGAAGCCGGTGGATCCGGCGGTGCTGCGAAAGCTGCTGCCGCCGGTGCGTGACGCGGCTGCGTGCGCGACCCTGACGAGCCCGGCGCGGCCGCACTGTCGCAGCCTCCCAGACGGCCGCGCTTGTACGCGGCCGTGCCGCCTTCTCCCACGTGAACTCCGGCTCGTCGCGCCCGAAGTGCCCGTACGCCGCGGTCTTCTCGTAGATCGGCCGCAGCAGGTCGAGCATCTGGATGATGCCCTTGGGCCGCAGGTCGAAGATGCTCGCTGCACCAGCGACGGCGATCTTCTCGTCGGAGATCTTGCCCGTGCCTTCGGTGTAGATGGTCACGTTCATCGGCTTGGCCACGCCGATCGCGTAGGCCACCTGGATCTGGCACTGCCGGGCGATGCCGGCGGCGACGATGTTCTTGGCGACGTAGCGCGCCGCGTAGGCGGCCGAGCGGTCGACCTTCGACGGGTCCTTGCCCGAGAACGCGCCGCCGCCGTGCGGGCAGGCGCCGCCGTAGGTGTCGACGATGATCTTGCGGCCGGTGAGGCCGCAGTCGCCCTGCGGGCCGCCGACGACGAAGCGGCCGGTCGGGTTGACCAGGTAGCTTGGTGTCCTTCAGCCATTCCTTGGGCAGCACCGGCTTGATGATCTCCTCGATCACCGCTTCGATGAACTCGGGCTTCATCTTCGTGCCGTCAGGCTCATCTCCGGCGCGTGCTGGCTGGACAGCACCACGGTGTCGATCGAGTGCGGCTTGCCGTCGACATAGCGCATCGTCACCTGGCTCTTCGCGTCGGGGCGCAGGAACGGCAGGCGGCCCGTCCTTGCTCAGCTGCGCCTGGCGCTCGACCAGGCGGTGCGCGTAGTAGATCGGCGCCGGCATCAGCTCGGGCGTCTCGTCGCAGGCGTAGCCGAACATCAGGCCCTGGTCGCCGGCGCCGGTGTTGAGGTGGTCGTCGCTGGCGTGGTCGACGCCCTGGGCGATGTCGTTGCTCTGCTTGTCGTAGCAGACCATGCACCGCGCAGCCCTTGTAGTCGATGCCGTACTCGGTGTTGTCGTAGCCGATGCGCTTGATGGTGTCGCGCGCGACCTGGATGTAGTCGACGTGCGCGTTGGTGGTGATCTCGCCGGCCAGCACCACCAGGCCGGTGTTGCACAGCGTCTCGGCGGCGACGCGCGAGCGCGGGTCCTGGGCGAAGATCGCGTCGAGGATCGCGTCGGAGATCTGGTCCAGCGACCTTGTCGGGATGGCCTTCGGAGACCGATTCGGAAGTGAAAGAGGAAGTCGTTCGACACGCTGTAGGCTCCAGTGCAAGAAATTCGTTCGGCCCGCGGGGAAGTCGCGTTGCCGGCCTGGGCTCTGGAGGAGCGGCGAACGCTTTAGCGGATTTGTTTCGCGTCGCCCGCGCAAGTAGTCCAATAACTCGGCGACCAGGAATTATGGAAGTCGCGGCCCTTTCCGGGAAGACCGCTCGCGGCACACGTCTTCAGGACGTTTCAGCTGGCTCCAGCTCGCTGAAGGACCCCTCAGGCCCTTCAGCCGGACAGTTCGGTCACCCCAGAACGCATCTCCGGATGCACCCGACAGCGACCGATGCCGCGAACACCACTTCCTGCACCCTGCGCCTGGTTGCTGCCGCCTTCGCCGTCGTCGTCACCTTCCGGCCTGCTCCAGTCCATGTGCCTGATCGCCGCCGACGCCAACGCCACCCAGGTCGCCCAGGCGAACTGCAGGCGACCCGGGTCATCGTCGCGACGGCCCGCTGAGCACCGCCCGGCGCTGCCGGTCCGGCTCCCCGATACTCGGCGCTGCGCAGCGCCGCTGCGCCCTGGCCGGGGTCGCAATCGAATGGGACTGGCACGCTCTGACCGCACGCGCATTGCTGACGCTGCTATGGCTGCTGGCACTGGCTGCCCCTCGGCCTGCAGGGCGCGGCTCGGCAACGGCCTCAGGCGCGCCGGCTGGCACCTTCGTCGCTTCCCGCCTGCAAGGTTGCCCCTGCGCAACCTCGAGCTCTGCTTTCCCGAACTCCCGGCCGCCGAGCGCGAGCGGCTGGCGCGCAGCAACCTTTCGCTGGCTCGGCCGCAGCCTCGTCGAGCGCGGCCTGCTCTGGTATGCCTCGGCGAGCGCGGCTGAAGCGCCTGATCCACGTCGAAGGGCGACGTCGCATCTGGCCGAGCGGAGCGACCGGCCGGTGATGTGGCTGGCGCCGCACTTCATGGGCCTCGACGTCGCCGGTGTCTCGGTGCTGCTGTTCCAGAAGAGGAAGGGCATCTCGATCTACCAGGCGCAGAGCGATCCGGTCATGGACGCGGCGCTGCGGCGCGGGCGCCTGCGCTTCGGCAACGCCGAGATCTTTCTCGCGCGACCAGGCCGCCAAGGCGCTGGTGCGCGCCGATCAAGAAGGGCGACGGCTTCTTCAACCTGCCCGACATGGACTTCGGCACGCGCGACGCGGCCTTCGTGCCGTTCTTCGGCGTGCCGGCGGTGACGCTGCTCGCGCCTTCGCGGCTGGCCAAGGCGCTGAACATGGTGGTGCAGCCGATCGTCGCCGAGATCCTGCCGGGCGGCCAGGGCTACCGGGTGCGCTTACGGACGCCGTGGAGCGACTTCCCGGCCGACGACCCGGTGGCCGATGCGGCGCGCATGAACCGCTGGATCGAGAGCGAGATCCAGCGCAATCCGGCGCAGTACCTCTGGGTCCATCAGCCGCTTCAAGACCCGGCCGCCGGGCGAGTCCTTCGCTGTACTGAGCCGGCTGCGGTCGGCGCATCGATAATCAGCGCATGCGGGTTGCGCTTCACCAAGATGCAGGGCGCGGGCAACGACTTCGTCGTGCTCGACGCCACGCGCGCGCCGCTCGCGCTCGACAGCGCGCAGATGCAGCGCCTCGGCCGACCGCCGCTTCGGTGTCGGCGCCGACCAGATCCTGGTGGTCGAGCAGGCGCCGACGCCGAGCGTCGATTTCGGCTACCGCATCTTCAACGGCGGCAGCGGCGACGAGGTCGAGCACTGCGGCAACGGCGCGCGCTGCTTCGTCCGCTTCGTGCGCGACAAGGCCTCGAGCGACAAGACCACGCTCGCGCGTCGAGACCATGAACCGCCGCCTCGTGCTGCGCCTCGCCGCCGACGGCGGCGTGACGGTCGACATGGGCGCGCCCGATTTCGACCCGGCGCGGTCCGCTTCGACACCACCTGGATCGCACGCGCGCGCTGAGCGCGGCCTGCGCTCTGGCCGCTCGAGCTCGGCGAGGGCCGCACGGTCGAGGTGGCGCTGGTGTCGATGGGCAACCCGCACGCGGTGCAGATCGTCGCCGATGTCGTGACGCGCGCCGGTGGCCGACGCTCGGGCCGCGGATCGAGCAGCACGCGCGCTTCGCGCGAGGGCGTCAACGCCGGCTTCATGCAGATCGTCTCGCGCCGACGCCATCCGCCTGCGCGTGCACGAGCGCGGCGCCGGCGAGACCGCTGGCCTGCGGCACCGGCGCCTGCGCCGCGGTCGTCGCCGGCATCCGCCTCGGCCTGCTCGATGCCCGGGTCGAGGTCGAGACGCGCGGCGGCACGCTTGACGATCGAGTGGCACGGCGGCGCCGCACCGGTGCTGATGACCGGCCCGCCGAAACCGTTTTCGAAGGAGATCGAACTATGAGCGACGACCGATGAGAGCACGATAGCGACGCCGACCGGCGTGCAGGGCATCACCGAGGCCGACATCGCCAACTACCTGGCCAACAGCCCCGGCTTCTTCGAGCGCCACGCCGAGCTGCTCGGCTCGGTGCAGCTCGCCAATCCGCACGGCCAGCGCGCGGTGTCGCTGCAGGAGCGGCAGATGGAAATGCTGCGCGACAAGATCAAGGGCTTCGAGCGGCAGCTCGATCGAGATGATCCAGCAACGGCCAGGAGAACGCGGCCATCGCCGACAAGCTGCACCGCTGGACCGCGCTCGCTGATGCTCACCGCGCGACGCCGCCGACCTGCCCGACGTGCTGGTGCGCGAGCTCGGTCACGAGTTCGTGATCCCGCAGGCGGCGATCCGCGTCTGGGGCGGCGCCGAGGCGTTCGCCGCGCTCGCGCTCGCGCGCGCGGCGTCGGCGACGACGTCAAGAGCTTCGCCGCCAGCCTGGCGCTGCCGTACTGCGGCGCCAACTGCCGGCTTCGCCGCGGTGCAGTGGCTGGACGAGCCGGCGCAGGCGCTGTCGATCGCGATGATCCCGCTGCGCCACGAGAGCCGTCACCGGCGCCTTCGGCCTGCTGGTGCTCGCCTCGCCCGACCCGACCCGCTACACCGCCGACATGGGCACCGACTTCCTGGCGCGCATCGGCGAGGTCGCGAGCGCGGCGCTCACTCGCGCTCTGCCGACGACCCGATGCGCGCGGTCGAGATCGCGAAGGATCCGGATCCACCGCCGGCGACGCGACGCCGACATCGCCGCGCCATCTCGCAGCACCTTGCCGGTCGAGCGCCGTCTCGCCGCGCGCACGCTGTCGCTCTACGGCGAAGCGTTCGACCGCCTGCAGGCGCTTCGCCCGCGCCGCCGGCGTGCCGCTGCGCCAGGCGGAGATGCATCACATCCGCCGCTGGGCGGCGCAGCTGCACGGCGCCGGCCTGGCGCCGCGCAGCATCGCGCTCGCGCTCTCGGCCTGGCGCGGCCTCTACCGCTGGCTAGGCGGCGAGGGCCTGGTCGCCGCCAATCCGGTCGAAGGCGTGCGTGCGCCGCGCGCTGCGCAGCCGCTGCCCAAGGCGCTGTCGGTCGACGACGCGGTGGCGCTGGTCGGCGCATCGCGACGCGGCCGGCTCGCCGGTGCTGGCGGCGCGCGATGCGCTGCATCGCCGAGCTGCTCTACGGCTGCGGCCTGCGCGTCGGCGAGCTGGTCGGCCTCGACGTCGTCGCCGCTGCCGGGGCGGCCGGCTGGATCGACGCTGCCGATGCCAGCGCCCACGTCCTCGGCAAGGGCAGCAAGCGGCGCAGCGTGCCGGTCGGCAAGCCCGCGCTCCAGGCGCTCGCGGCGTGGCTGGCGCAGCGCGGCGAGTCGCGCGCCCGGGCGAGAGCCGGCTCTTTTCGTCAGTCGCCGCGGCACCCGGCTGACGGCCGAGCCAGGTGCGCTCGCGCCTGAAGGCGCAGGCGCTCGCCGCCGGCTTGCCGACGCACGTCCATCCGCACATGCTGCGCCACTCGTTCGCCTCGCATGTGCTGCAGTCGAGCGGCGACCTGCGCGCGGTGCAGGAGCTGCTCGGCCACGCCAACATCACGACCACGCAGGTCTACACCAAGCTCGACTTCGGCCATCTCTCGAAGGTGTACGACGCCGCCCATCCGCGGGCGCGGCGCAAGTAGCAGCGACCGGCGGTTCAGCGCAGCGCGATGCGGCGAACCGACGCGTCGGCCGCGTTCCAGGCCCGCTCGGCCTCGGTACTGGATGCGCTGCGCTTCCTCGGCTCGGCCCTGCCCGCGAGCGCCTGCTCGAGTCCGGCGAGGGCCCAGCCGCTGGCCGGCTGGGCGACGAGCTCCTCGCTGGTAGGCGCGTTCGGCGTCGGACCAGCGCTGCAGGCGCAGCATCAGGCTGCCGAGCGCGAGCCGCGACGACGAGGCCAGCAGCGGCGCGGCTCGGTGGCCTCGAGCGCCGCTTCGAGCTCGATGCCGTGCGCAAGCGCCGCCTGCGAGGCATCGCCCCGACCCTCGGCGCCGCCGCGATCTCGGCGACGAGACGGCTGGAGAGGATCTCGAGCACCTTCGCGGCGGGGTCGTCGCCCATCACCGTCGCGCCCTTGAGCGCCGGCCTGGCGAGCGCCGCCTGCAGGAAGCGGAGCGCTCGCGTGCCGCATCGAGCTTGCCGGTGCGGACCAGGGCCACGCCACGCGCGTAGTCGGCCATCGGCGCGGCGAGCCCGGCCTCGCCGACCGGCACCGGCTCATCGGGCACTTCGCCCCAGCGTTCGAGGCGAACCAGCGTCACGAGCGGCAGGCCGCGCAGGAATTCGGCGGTCGGGCTCTTGCCCTCGGCGGCGCGCACGGCCAGGGGCGCGCCTGGGCCAGGGCCAGCTCGCCGCGGCCCCCGGTCAGCGCCGCGAACCAGAGGAAGTCGCGGTTGTGGCCGTCCCAGTCGAAGCTTTGCGAGAACCCTGCGGCATCGAGCGCCGCCTTCTGCCGCGCCTGCGCGGCGATCGCCGTCCTCGTTGACGCGCACCGCGTCGGGATACCGGCCGAGGTGCACGTAGATGTGCGCCGGCATGTGCAGCAGGTGCGGCGAAGCCGGCGCGAGCCCGCCGAGCCGGTCGGCGGCCGGCGGCGGCGCGCTCCGGATGCGGGCTCGAATCGGCGGCGTGGATCAGGAAGTGGTTGAGCCCGGTGTGCCCGGGACGTGCCGCGACCGCGCGCTCGAGCCGCTCGGTGACGATGCCGATCTCGCCGGCAGGCTGCCCGGTCTTCTTGTCCCACCAGTCGTCACGCGTCGCGATCAGCAGCCGCCTCGGCATGCAGCACCAGGATGTCGGGATCGTCGGGGTACGCGTCGGCCAAAGCGCGCATTCGCGCCGCGTAGACGATGTCGAGCGGATGCGCCTTCGCGCTGCCGCCCGACGAGCAGATCGGCATCTCCGGCACCGCCGCCTTGGCCGTGCCGGCCTCGGGACCGTAGCGCCCGCTCAGCGCTTCGATCAGGTGCGCGTTCGCGGCTCGCGGAGGGCGACGTGCGCAGCTGCCCAGGCCAGATGAGCGACGTGCATCCGTAAGATCGCCGCGATCCGTGTTGTTGATGTTGGGTCCGTCCGCCTTGGCCGCGCCCCAGGCGCACATCGCGCAGTTCGGATCCTGGGCCAGCGCGGCCTGAAGGCGCGCGCCGCCCTCCGGCGTCGTTGAACGCGTACGACTGCAGCAGGCCGCGGGCGAACAGCTGCTGCGCCGCAGGAACGGCGCTGACGACCGGCGTCATCGAGGCTGCCGAAGCCGTCGAGCATCGGCGCGCGCGCGTTGCGGTCGGGCAGGAACAACGCGGCGCGCGAGCCCAGGCAGAGCAGAGCGACCGGAGCCGCAAGGGCACTGAAGGCGAAAGGCGAGCGACGCATGATCGGCTTTCGGCGGGAGGTCGGCCCTTATAGGTGTCGGGCACGAGCGCTGTCAACGCGCAGCGGCGCGGCGGCGAGAATCGGTCGATGAAGAAGGTCATCCTGCGTTCCGGCAAGGAGCGTTCGCTGCTGCGCCGCCATCCCTGGGTGTTCGAAGGCAGCGTCGCGAGCGGCAAGGCCGACAGCCGGCGAAACGGTGCGCATCGAGGGCAGCGACGGACGCTTTCTCGGCCTGGGCGGCCTACAGCCCGCAATCGTCGATCCGGCTGCGCGTCTGGAGCTTCGACGAGGCCGAGCGCATCGACGCCGCCTTCTTCGCCCGGCGCATCGCCGCCGCGCGTGGCGACGCGCGCCCGCGCTGCCGATCGCCAGCGACGGCGTGCGCCTGGTGCACGGCGAGGCCGACGGCCTGCCCGGCCTGGTGGTCGACCGCTACGGCGACCTGACTCGGCTCAGTTTCTCTCTGCGGGCGCCGAGCGCTGGAAGGCGACGATCGCCGACGCGCTGCTGAAAGCCACCGGCGCCTCGGCCCTCTACGAGCGCAGCTGACACGTCGGCGCGCCAGCGCGGAAGGCTTGCGCCGCGCCACCGGTTGGCTGCGCGGCGGCATTCCGCGGGCGAGGGCCTTCGACCGAGCTCACGATCCGCGGAGCACGAGTGGCGCCTCGGCCTCGACGTCGCCAGCGGCCACAAGACCGGCTTCTATCTCGACCAGCGCGACAACCGCAAGCTCTTCGCCGAGACGGTGCGCCATTTCGGCATTTCGCCGAGGTGCTGAACTGCTACTGCTACACCGGCGGCTTCAGCGTCGCCGCGCTCGCCGGCGGCGCGGCGCGGTGATCGGCGTCGACTCGTCCGGCCCGGCGCTCGAGCGGGCGCTGCCAACGTCGCCCTGAACGGCTTCGACACGACGCGCGCACGAGCCCTCGACGCCGACGTCAACCAGACGCTGCGGGCGATGCTCGAGGCGAACCGGAGCTTCGACGCGATCGTCCTCGACCCGCCCAAGCTCGCGCCGACCGTCGCCCATGCCGATCGCGCCGCGCGCGCCTACAAGGACATCAACCGGCTCGCGTTCCTGCTGCTTCGCGCCGGGCGGGGCGCTCTTCACCTTCTCCTGCTCGGGCGGCATCTCGGCCGACCTGTTCCACAAGATCGTCGCTCGGCGCGGGCCTCGATGCGGGCATCGACGGCCTGGTCTACGCGCGCCTCGGCGCCGCGCCCGATCACCCGATGACGCGTGACCTTTCCCGAAGGCGAGTACCTCAAGGGCCTGGTGATCCTCAAGCGCTAGCGCACGGCGAGGCGAGGGCGATAGGCATCGTCTCGAACTTCGCCCGGTGCACGCTGAAGAAGCTCTTGATGTTGCGCACGTTGGCGTCGGCCGTGAACAGGCGCTGCACCAGCGCGTGGTAGGCCGCCATGTCGGCGAGCTGGATGATGAGGACGAAGTCGGGTCCGGGCGAGACGCGGTGGCACTGGCGCACCGCATCCTCGGCCACGGCGCGGGCCTCGAAGGCGGCGAGCCGCTTCGGCCGACTGGCGGTCGAGCGTGACTTCGACGATGGCGGTGAGGCCGTGCCCCAGCCGCTGCGGCGAAAGGATCGCTCACCCGGCGCTCGACGATCCCGGCGTCGACGAGCCGCTTCACGCGGCGCAGGCAGGTCGCCGGCGACGCGTGCACCCGACCGGCCAGCGCCTGGTTGGACAGGGAGGCGTCGGTCTGGAGCGATTCCAGGATCCTCAGATCGACGGCGTCGAGGTCAGCAGTTGTGGATTGATTCCATATGACGTGCCAGTTCGTGAAATATTAGTCCACGCAGAGCATGGACAGTGCAATCATCGTTCATTTCCGAGTCGGACTATAGAGGATTAATTTCCGATGCGTCGCAGCCTAGAGTCCTCCGTCGCCGTATTCGAGGGCTACTCAGCCATGTGTGGAATCGTCGCCGCCGTCAGCTCGCGCAGCATCGTTCCGATCCTGATCGAGGGCTTGCGCCGCCTCGAATACCGCGGCTACGACTCCTGCGGCGTCGCCCTGCACCAGGACGGCGAGCTGCGCCGGGCGCGCAGCACGGCGCGGGTGGCCGAGCTCGGCGGCCAACGTCGAGACCGACCACCTGCACGGCGGCACCGGCATCGCCCACACCCGCTGGGCGACGCACGGCGCGCCGGTGGTGAACAACGCCCATCCGCACTTCTCGCACGGGCCGCGGGCCGTCGGTCGACGAGTCCGGCGAAGCCTCCGGCATCGCCGCAGCGGTCGGGTCGGCCTGGTGCACAACGGGATCATCGAGAACCACGACGAGCTGCGCGCCGAGCTGCAGGCAGCCGGCTACGTCTTCGTCACCCAGACCGACACCGAGGTCATCGCCCACCTCGTCGACCGACCTCACTACGACGGCGACCTGCTCGACGGCGGTGCAGCGCGCCGTGCCGAGGCTGCGCGGCGCCTTCGCCATCGCCGTGTTCTGCCGCGACGAGCCGCACCGCGTGGTCGGCGCGCGCCAGGGCTCGCCGCTCGATCCTGGGCGTCGGGCATTCGCACCGGCGCGAGCGAGAACCTTCCTCGCCTCCGACGCGATGGCGCTCGCCGGCGTCACCGACCAGATCGTCTACCTCGAGGAAGGCGACGTCGCCGACCTCCAGCTCGGCAAGCACTGGATCGTCCATGCGGACGCAGGCGGCACCTGGCGCAACGTCGCGCGGCCGGTGAAGACGGTCGGTGGCGCACAGCGGCGCCGCCGAGCTCGGCGCCTTACCGGCCACTACATGCAGAAGGAGATCTTCGAGCAGCCGCAGGCGATCGCCGACACGCTCGACGCCGTGGCCGGCGTCTCGCCCGAGCTGTTCGGCGACGGCGCGCATCGCGTCTTCAACGACATCGACGCAGGTGCTGATCCTCGCCTGCGGCACCAGCTACTACAGCGGCTCGGTCGCGCAAGTACTGGCTCGAGGGCATCGCCAAGGTCCCGACCGCGGTCGAGGTGGCGAGCGAATACCGCTACCGCGACAGCGTGCCGAACCCGCAGACGCTGGTGGTGACGATCTCGCAGAGCGGCGAGACCGCCGACACGCTGGCGGCGCTGAAGCACGCGCGCGGCCTCGGCATGGCGCACACGCTGACGGTCTGCAACGTCGCCACCAGCGCGATGGTGCGCGAGTGCGCGATGGCCTACGTCACCCGCGCCGGCGTCGAGATCGGCGTCGCTTCCGACCAAGGCCTTCACCACCCAGCTCGTCGGCCTGTTCCTGCTGACGCTGGCCGCTCGCCCAGGCGCGCGGGCGGCTGGCCGATGCCGACGAGGCGCGCGCACCTGAAGGCGCTGCGCCACCTGCCGGTGGCGGTGCAGTCGGTGCTGGCGCTCGAGCCGCAGGTCATCGCCTGGAGCGAGGCCTTCGCGCGCAAGGAGAACGCGCTCTTCCTCGGCCGCGGCATGCACTACCCGGTGCGCGCTCGAGGGCGCGCTCGAAGCTCAAGGAGATCAGCTACATCCACGCCGAGGCCTATCCGGCCGGCGAGCTGAAGCACGGCCCGCTGGCGCTGGTGACGCGCGCGAGATGCCGGTGGTGGCGATCGCGCCGAACGACGCGCTGCTGGAAAAGCTCGAGAGCAACCTGCAGGAAGTGCGGGCGCGCGGCGGCGAGCTGTTCGTGTTCGCCGATGCCGACACGCGCATCAAGGCCGGCGAGGGCGTGCGCGTGATCCGCATGCCCGAGCACTACGGCATGCTCTCGCCGATCCTGCACGTCGTGCCGCTGCAGCTGCTGGCGTATCACACCGCGGTGCGCGCGGGGCACCGACGTCGACAAGCCGCGCAACCTCGCCAAGAGCGTGACGGTGGAGGTAAGGCACAGCGCCAGCGCGCGCCCGGGAAGGCGAGAAAATGGCGGTCCGCGCCCCTGGCGCGGCAGTTGTTGCCCGAGCTGAATGAACGACCGTGGCCAGCCACGCTCGGAAGGCGGTCCGCGGTTGGCGGACCGGATGCTCGCTGCGCGCCGCGCGCGCTTCGTCGGCCGCGGTGCCGAGGTCGACCTGTTCGCACGCGCACTGGCCGCCGCCGAGCCGCCGTTCGCGGTGTTGCATGTCGTCAGGCCCGGCGGCATCGGCAAGACGACGCTGCTGCAGGAGTTCGCCAGCGTGGCGGCGCGCGCCGGGCGGCTGGTGGTAGTCGTCATCGACGCCCGCCACGTGGAACCACTGCCCGACCCACCTGCTGGCCGCGTTCGCGCAGGCGCTTGGCGTGCAGGCAGGCACGGTGACCACGCTGGCGGCACGTTTCCCGGCCGACGGCATCCTGATCATCGATACCGTCGAGACGATCGCCGCGCTCGACGCCTGGCTGCGCGAGACCTTGCTGCCCGCAGTTGCCGGCGCGCACGCTGGTCGTGCTGGCGGGTCGCCACGCGCCGGCGCCGGCCTGGTCGACCGACATCGAATGGGCGCCGCTGGCACGCGTTCTCGCGCTGCGCAACCTTCCGCCCGACGAGAGCCAGAGCTACCTGACGCTGCGCGGCGTGGACGCAGCGCGCCACGCGCAGGCGCTGGCGATGACTCATGGGCATCCGCTGGCGCTGTCGCTGGTGGCCGATGCCTGCGCGCGCTCGCCCGCAGATGCATTCGACCTCGGCCACGAGCCCGACATCGTGCGCACGCTCCTGCAGAAGCTGTTCGACGAGGTGCCGAGCGCGCAACACCGGCTCGCGCTCGACACCTGCGCCACGATTCCCGCGATGACCGAGCCGGTGCTTGCGGCCGCGCTCGGCTGCGACGACGCCCATGCGATCTTCGAATGGGTGGCAGGGCTCTCGTTCATCGAGCACGGGCCGCGTGGCCTCTTCCCGCACGACCTGGCGCGCGAGGTGCTCTTACGCCGACTCGCGCTGGCGCAACCCCGAGCTGCGCCGCACGCTGAACGCGCGGCTGCTGGCGTACTCTGTACGAGCGGTTCCAGCGCGCCCAGGGCGTCGAGCAGCAGCGCATCTGGTTCGACCTGATCTATGTGCAGCGCTACAACCCCGGCTTGCGCTCCTTCTATTCATGGAGCGAGGTGCACACGGTCCACGCCGAGCCGATCGAGCCGCGCGACGAGGCGGCGATCCTCGAGATGACCGCGCGATCATCAGGGCGGCGTCGCCGCCGTCGCCGCCCATTGGCTGCGGCGGCAGCCGACCGCATTCCCGGCTTTCGCCATGCGACGGGCGACCTGGTCGGCTTCATGGCCAACCTGCGGGATCGAAGCAGCGACCGCGGAGGATTGCGCGGCCGATCCCGCAGTGAATCCCGCGCTGGAATTCATGCGTGCCCGCGGTCCGGTGCGCGTCGGCGAGCAGGTGAGCTCACCAGCGCTTCTGGATGGGCCGCGACGACCACCAGGCCGGCCGCGCGACGATGAACGTGGTGGCGGCCAACGCGTCGGCGTACTGGACGTCGCATCCGACGCTGGCGCGTGGAATTTCGTCGCAGTCGCCGACCCCGAGCTCTTTGCGCCGATGTTCAACAGCATCCACGTCTGGCGCTCGCCCGAGGCCGACTTCGAGGTCGGCGGCCGCCGCTACGGCGTGTTTCGCGCACGATTGGCGCACCGAGCCCGGTCGCGCAGTGGCTGCTGGCGCTGAAGGTCGAACGCGCTTCGCAATACGACGCGGAGGCGGCGGCGGTGCCCGCGCCGCCGCCGCTGCTGGTGCTGTCGCAGGCCGATTCCGCCGAGGCGGTCCGCCAGGCGCTGCGCGACTACGCGCGAGGCGACGCGCTGGACCGCAACCCCTTGCTGCGCACGCGGCTGCTGCAGGCTGCGATGCCGCAGCGCCGGCTCGCGCCGCCGCATTGCGCGCGCTGGTGCGCGAGGCGGCGGGCACGCTGGAGGGCACGCCGAAGGACCGCAAGCTGCACGACGCGATCTGGCACACCTATCTGCAGCCCACCGCTACGCAGGAGCAGGCCGCCGAGCTGCTGAACCTGCCGTTCAACACCTACCGCTACCGGCTCCGCGCGCGGCACCGAGCGCATCACCGAGTGGCTGTGGCGTCGCGAGATCGCGGGTCCCTGAGCGCACTTTTCGGGCACCGTTTCGGCACCGTTTCGTCTGGTGCCGGCCGGCATCGCTTCCGACACTGACCCGGCACATCGCGCCGCTGTTGGCGCGGAGCCCGACCGCAGTGAAGGAGCTTGCCGATGAATCATCCCTGCCGCCACCGCCACGCGCAGCGAACCCGCTGCGCCCATTTCGTTGCTACCTGTCACCGTGCGCCGCTGGATCTGGGCGGCGGCGACGGTGCTGGTCGTGCCTCGTCGTGCACGCGGCGCAGCGATTCTTCGTCTTCAACGAAGCGTCGTACCGCAACCTGGGTCAACCGCTACTGGCTGCTGCCCCATCTCATCGGCGGCGCGATCGCGCTGCTGGCCGGCGCCGTGCAGTTCTGCCGGTTTGCGCCGGCGCCATCCCGCTGTCCATCGCTGGACCGGACGCGTCTATCTCGCCAGCGTGGTGGTCGGCGCGGCGTCGGCTTACGTGATGTCGTTTCGTGCCGTGCTGGGGCTGACCTTCGGCACTGCGACCTTCGTCATGGCCAGCGCGTGGGTCATCGCCACCGCGATGCGGCTCTGCGGCCATCCTCAGTGGCCAGGTCACCGCGCATCGCGAGTGGATGCTTCGCAGTTACGTCATCGCCTTCGGCTTCGTGACGTTCCGGCTGGATGCCGATCTCGCCGCTGTTCGCCGGCCCGCAGCGTGTCCGAACGTCTCACGGTGTTGCTGTGGCTGTGCTGGACGGTGCCGCTGCTGATCGCCGAAGTGGCGCTGCAATGGAAGCGTTCGGTCGTGCCGGTCGGCACGCTCGGCGGGCGCCTCGGCGGCCGCTGGTCCGCGCAGGCATCGGCAGCGCCGCGGGTCAGCCACGGTCGGATGAGGTCCGGTGCCCGACAATGGCGGCCCCGTCCGGTGAGGAGGAATCCGAGCCCGGTCGACCGGAGCCGCCACCATGACGACCCGCTTCCTCATCTACGGTGCGAACGGCTATGTCGGCGAGGCGGCAGCGCAGCTGGCGCTGGCGCAAGGCCTGCAGCCGATCCTCGCCGGTCGAAATCGCGCCAGCCTCGAACCCCTGGCCACGGCCCTCGGCGTCGAGTTCCGGGCCTGCGCGCTCGACGATGCGGCGGCCCTGGACCGCACCATGAGCAGACGTTCCGGTCGTCCTGCATTGCGCCGGGCCGTACAAGTTCACTTCGAAGCCGATGGCCGATGCGTGCCTGCGCGCCGGGGTGCACTACCTCGACCTGACCGGCGAGATCCCGGTGTTCGAGGCGCTGGCGGCGCGCGATGCCGAGGCCAAGGCGCGCCGCGTCATGCTGCTGCCGGCGGTCGGCTTCGACGCTCGTGCCCACCGACTGCCTGGCGGTGCACCCGCTGCGCCGGCTGCCCTCGGCGACACCGCCTGGAGCTGGGATTCCAGAGCGTCGGCCCCGCCGGGCTGCCGCCCGGGACCCAGCGCACGATGATCGAGCTGCTTGCCCTTTCGGCGACCGGGTCCGGCCGCGGCGGCGAGCTGGTGGTGCCTGAGCGCGGGCGAGAAGCTGCGTCGCATCGACTTCGGCCGGGGCCGGTCGAAGCCGCCCGCTTCACCTGGGGCGACGTCTTCACTTGGCGCACCACAGCACCCGCATCCCCGACATCGAGGTCTGTCACGTCGCGCTGCCGCCCGCCATGCGCCGCCGCAGATGGCGCTGGTCCAGGCGCTGCGCCCTGTTCAGTCTCGCGCCGGTGCGAGCCCCGATGCAACGCGGCGTGCAGCCGGGGCCGAGCGCCGAGGCGCGGGCGAAGACCGTGACGCACGTCTGGGGGTCAGGTCAGCGATGCGGCCGGAACGCAGCGCGGCGTCGCGCGTCGCACGGTCCCGGAGGCCGGCCTGGTCTGGACCACGCGCGCCGCCCTGGCCGCCGTGAGGCGCGTGTGCTGGCGGACAATGTCGCGCCGGGCTACCAGACGCCGCGGCACGGCCGTTCGGGCCGGACTTCGTCCTCGAGGCGAGGGGCGTGGATGCGCGAAGATCTCGCTCTAGGCGCGCGGCCCCAAGCCCCACCGCGATGGCCCTGGTCTGCCCGGTGTAGCGCGCGTCCAACGCACGCAGTCGATCCGGTGCGCGCCGTCGGCCTCGGCCGCGCCGGCAAAGAGACCTCTACCTGACGCTGTTCTGCGCCGGCCGCGCCGGCGGCGATCGCGTATTTCGTCTGGCTTCCGGGCGCACAGCTTCCCGAAGCGGATCGAGCACCTGCTCGGCGCCGCCCGGCACGGCGATCGCGGCGGCGATCGAGCGGCGCCGCCGAAGGCGCGTGGTGACGGACGTGTCGCCGGTCGACGGCAAAGATTTTCGGCGCTCTTTCGCGCCGCGGTGTTCCGGTCATGCCGACGCGGTGCGGCTGCTCCTCGCCCGCGGCGTGGACCGGCAAGCGCGCGACAACGGCGGGACGCATCGGTCCTGAGGTCGTCACGCGCGCGCGCGGCGACGAACGCAACCCGGCGCGGCCGCCGCCAGCTGCTTCGACGCCGTCGCCGGGCGGGACGCTTCAGCGCAGCCGGGAGGCGGGCGCCATGATCCTCGCCGCGTCGCACCGTTTCTGCTCGCGGTCGCGGGCGGCATCGCGGCGGTCGAGCCGCACGCCCTACGGCGGGGGGGCTCCGGAACAAAAGCAACTTGCCGTGGCGACGATCGCCGGCGACAGCGCCGCGGTGACTCCGCCTGGGCTGCCGCCGGCGCCGATCCGAACAAGAGGGTCATGCAGTGTGATTCGACCGCAGTCGCCCTGGTACATCGCGCTCGATCAACTGGCGGCCGGCGCGGGGCCGCAGGCGGTCGAGATCATCAAGGCCATGCTCGCCAAGGGCGCACACCTGGAACCGGACCCGGGGCACCAGCGGCGGCGGGGTGACGAAGCCGGCCGAATCGTTCTGGAAGAAGGTCACCGGCGGAGGACGCGGGCCGAGCACTGGCGACTTCCAGCCCTCGCTGACATCGTCATGCAGCACCCGGTGCCGGATGGCCGCGCGCGCTGGTCGACGCCGGCATGGGACCTGCGCGGCTGGGCGATGCGGGCGCTCAGTGCGCCATCGAGGCCCGCGACGACGCAGATCTGCGCGCATCCTCGTCGAGGGCGGCGTCGAGGAACTGCAGACCCCGGGACCACGCTGCCGCTGGTGGCCGCCATCGAGCGCCCGCAACGTGGCGATGATGACCTACCTCGAGCAGCGGGGCGCGCGAGAGGCCCCTGAGGCCGCGCCGGCCGGGATCAGCCCCGGGTGCCTGACACCCCATGCCCGCACTTGTGACTCATCGGTTATAGATCAGGCAGCAACCGACACTCGAGCCACCGCCGCCGGCCACGCGCCGGCGCCCGTTGAAGGAGACAAGCCCATGCCAAGCTCCACCGTCAGGCGCCGGTGCCGACGTCGCATCGATACGCACGCTCGCGCTGGTCGGCCCTGCGGCTGCCGGCAAGACCAGCCTGCGCCGAGGCGCTGCTCGTCGCCGCCGGGGACGATCGGCGCGCCGGGAACGCTGGAGCGCGGCACGATGGTCAGCGACTTCGACCCGCTCGAGCGGCGCATGCAGCATCTCGCTCAACGCCAGCGTGCTCCACCTCGACGCACGGCGCGCACGCGGATCCACCTGATCGACACGCCCGGCGCGCCCGACTTCCTCGGCCAGAGCCTGCCGGCGCTCGAGGCGGTGGAGACCGTCGCGGTCGTCATCAACGCCGGCGACCGGCGTCGAGCCGATGGCGGTGCGCATGATGGACCACGCAGCGGCGCGCCAGCGCGACCGGCTGATCATCGTCAACAAGATCGACGCGCCCGGCGTCGACCTGCCCGGCGTGCTGGCGCAGATCCAGGCCGCGTTCGGCAAGGAGTGCCTGCCGCTCAACCTGCCCGACGCCGGCGGCACCGGGTCGTCGACTGCTTCCACAACCGCGACGGCCACTGCGACTTCGGCAGCGTCGAGGCCGCGCACCGGGCGCTGGTCGAGCAGGTCGTCGAGGTCGACGCCGACTTCGTCGACCGCTACCTCAACGACGGCGACGTCGATCGCGTCCGGAGCTGCACGCGCCGCTCGAGCAGGCGCTGCGCGAAGGGCCACCTGATCCCGGTGTGCTTCGTCTCGGCGCAGGAGCGGCGCCGGCGTCGCCGAGCTGCTCGACGTCATCGTCAAGCTGCTGCCGCATCCCGGCGAGGCGAACCCGCCGGAGTTCCTGCGCGGCGAGGGTGCCGATGCCGAGCCGCTGCGCGCCGCTGCCCGACCCGGACGCGGCACGTGCTGGCGCATGTGTTCAAGGTCACGGTCGATCCCTTCGTCGGCCGGATGCGGCGTGTTCCGCGTCCACCAGGGCACGGTGACCAGGGACAGCCTGCTCTACATCGGCGATGGCCGGAAGCCGTTCAAGGTCGGGCACCTGTTCATGCTCCAGGGCAAGGACCACGTCGAGGTTGCGCACGGCGCTGCCGGGCGACATCGTCGCGGTCGCCAAGGTCGACGAGATCCGCTTCGACGCGGTGCCTGCACGACGCCGCCGAGGACGACCACATCCACCTCGCGCCGCTGCCCTTTCCGAAGCCGGTGCACGGCCTGGCGATCGAGCCCAAGCGGCACGGCGACGAGCAGCGCATGTGGGAGATCCTGACCAAGCTGGTCGACGAGGACCCGTGCCTGAAGCTCGAGCACGTCGACCGGCACCAACGAGACCGATCGTCTACGGCCTCGGCGAGCTGCACCTGCGCATCGCTGCTCGAGCGGCTGCGCGAGGCCTACCGCTTCGAGGTCAACACGCGGCCGCCGCGCATCGCCTACCGCGAGACGATCACCGCGCCGGCCGAGGGCCACCACCGGCACAAGAAGCAGAGCGGCGGCGCCGGCCAGTTCGGCGAGGTGTTCCTGCGCGTCGAGCCGCTGCCGCGCGGCGCCGGCTTCGAGTTCGTCGACCAGGTCAAGGGCGGCACGATCCCGGACCAGTTCATTCCGGCGGTCGAGAAAGGCGTGCGCGAGGTGCTCGCCACCGGCGCCATCGCCGGCTATCCGGTCGTCGACGTGCGCGTCGTCGTCTACGACGGCAAGCACCACAGCGTCGACAGCAAGGAGATCGCCTTCGTCACCGCCGGCACGCAAGGCTTTCATGGCGGCGGTGCGCGAGGCGCGGCCGATCGTGCTCGAGCCGATCGTGCAACGTCGAGATCACGGCGCCCGAGCAGGCGCTCGGCGACATCACCGGCGACCTGCGCGTCGCGCCGCGGCATGGTGAGCGGGACGGCGAACGGCGCGCCCGGGACGATGATGGTGCGCGGCCAGGCGCCGATGTCCGAGCTGCTCGGCTACCAGAGCCGCCTCAACGCGCTGACCAGCGGGCAGGGCCGCTACACGATCGAGTTCTCGCACTACGAGGCGGTGCCGCCGAACACGCAGCAGCAGCTCGTCAGCGAGCTTCAAGGTGCGCGACGACGACAGCAATACGTAACTCGAACGAAGTAATAC
>ERZ1370068.7394-contig-6311_pt1 | contig 30843 bp, 34 predicted proteins | sample MGYA00561227_ERZ1370068 | MGnify/ENA primary metagenome ERZ1370068 (study PRJEB38410, sample SAMEA6850437) | metagenome | study: Metagenomic assessment of the ecological functions of the soil: analysis of the soil microbiota associated with the...
GCCATTACTTATTGTTGAAATTCACGATGCTGACGTACTGTTTGCCGTTGTGCTGCCAGGTCACGGCAAGCCGATGATCCCGGAGCTGGTCCTGGAACTGCCACAGCTTCTTGCCGGTGTTGCGCGTCGACCGCCATGAACTCGCCGGTGGCCGCACCGGTGAACACCAGGCCGCCCGCGGTGGAGAGCGTGCCGGCCATGCTCGGCACGGCCCGGCCACGCCATCTGCCACTGTGCCTTGCCGGTCATCGGGTCGATCGCCGCACAGGTAGCCGTGCGGCTCGTTCTTCGGCATCGTGACGCCGCGCATAGTTCGATGCCGAGGTACCACTCGCCGCTGCTTGTAACTCCTGCTTGGCGATCTGGTACGGCCAGCTCATGTTCAGCGTGTTGGCGTAGGCGAGGCCGGTCGTCGGGTTCCACGACATCGGCGTCCAGTTCTTGCCGCCGAGCACCGACGGCCAGATCTCGACGTCGTTCACCGTTGCGCACGCTTCTTCGTCGCCTCGGACTCCACCGGCCTGCCGGTGGCCATGTCGATCTCGGTCGGCCCAGTTGACCTTGACGTACGGGTTGGCCGCGAGCAGCTTGCCGTTGGCGCGGTCGAGCACGTAGAAGAAGCCGTTGCGGTTGGCCTGCGCCAGCACCTTGCGGCTGGCGCCGCTGATCTTCATGTCGACCAGCATGCCGACCTCGGTGCTGTCGTAGTCGTACGGGTCGTTCGGGGCTGAACTGGTAGTGCCACACGAGCTCGCCGGTCTTCGGCCGGAACGCGAGCACCGAGCACGACGTAGAGGTTGTCGCCCCGGCGCACCTGCGGCGTTCCACGGCCCGCCGTTGCCGGTGCCCCAGTAGACGAGATCGAGCTCGGGGTCGTAGGCGCCGGTCAGCCAGGTCGGCGCGCCGCCCTTCTGCGCGGTGTCGCCGGGCCAGGTGTCGCCGCCCTTCTCGCCTGCCGGCCGCGGTGGTGCAGGCCGCCACAGCTTCGTGCCGTCGTTGGCGATCCCAGCCGTCGATGAAGCCGCGCGTGCCGTACTCGCCGCCGGCGATGCCGGTCATCAGCGACGCCGTTGACGCACCAGCGGGCGCGCCGGTCATCGCGCATGGCCGATCTTGGTAGTCGGTCGGCCTTGCTCTTCCAGAGCTGCTTGCCGGTCTTGGCGTCGAGCGCGACCACGTGCGCGTCGAGCGTGCGTGCGGTACAGCTTGCCGTCGTAGATCGCGGCGCCGCGATTCAGGATGCCCGCAGCAGGCGTATCTTGAACACGTCCTGCGGCGAACTCGACCGCGGTCTTCCAGATCTGCCGGCCGGTCAGCGGAGTTGATGCGCCACCGTGGCGTCGTGCGTGGTGACGTACATCACACCGTCGTAGCACGATCGGCTGCGACTCGTGGCTCTGCGTGTTGTTCAGGCTGTAGGCCCAGACCGGCACCAGCTTCGCCCGACGTTCTTGGTGCTGATCTGCGTCAGCGGGCTGTAGCGCTGGTTGTTGTAGCCCATGCCGTAGGTCAGCACGTCGGACTGTCGACTTGCCGTCGTTCTTCAGGCTGCTGTCGGCGTTCGCGCGTGCGCGCTGCAGAACACGAGCGCCAGTGCGGCGCCCAGCGAGTTGGCTCGGATCTTCAACGTTGTCTCCTCGTGCGATCGAACCGCGCCGAGGCTCTCTCGCATGCCACACGGCGCGCAGGACCCAGTTCGTGCAGCGATCGTATGCGCGTCGGGCGCTGCACGGTGCCCTGGGATATCCCAGGGGTTGACATCGCCGCGGCGACTCTTGCGAGTGACGCGCCGCGGCGAGGCGCGGAACGGCGGCGCTGCGCCTGTATCAGCTTGGGACAGCGCAACCGGCGCTCTGCCCATTCGCGCCATGCGACCCGGCGTGGCCACGGGGTCTTGGCGTCCGCGCCAGCAATCGACGGCCTGACCACGAGCAGCCCGTCGGCCCAGTGACGCGCAGGAGACACCCATGGCAAGCCCGCCGCCCGGCATCTCCGGTCGCGCCCGCAGTACCCGCCGCGCACGATGGTTACCGCGCCTGATCGCCGGCGCGTGCAACTCCTCGCCGCTGACCACGTCGACGCCATCAACCGCTCGCACGATCGCTGCGCGGCGCTCGGCCTGTCGCGCATCGAGCGGCCCGACCTCGGGCTGCTGGGCCGCGCCGACCCGAGATCGCGCGCTCGCGCAACCTGCGGCCTGCACCAGCACGCGGCGCCGGTGATGGAGCTGCTGCTACGAGCAGATCGCTCAACACGCACAGCATGGTGGTGCTGACCGATGCGCAGCGGCACCATCGCTGCATCGATCGGCGACGACGACTTCCTCGCCGCGCGCCTCGAAGATCGCGCTGGCAGCCGGGCGCCAGTGTGGTCGGAGGCCGAACAAGGGCACCAACGCGGTGGGCACGGCGCCTGATCACCGAAGCGCCCACGCTCGTGCACGCCGACGAGCACTTCTTCCACGCCAACCACTTCCTCACCTGCTCGGCGGCGCCGATCCTCGACCCGCGCGGCAACATCCTGGGCGTGCTCGACGTGTCGGGCGACCACCGCAGCTACCACCAGCACACGATGGCGCTGGTCAAGATGTCGGCGCGCATGATCGAGAACCAGTGGCTGAACGACGACCTGCGCAACGCGATGCGGCTGCAGTTCCACGGCCGCGTCGGATTTCATCGGCACGCTGATGGAAGGCATCATCGCGGTGCGGCCCGACGGGCGCATCGTCGGCGCCAACCGCGGCGCGCTCGAGCAGCTGGGCATGAGCGGCGCGGCGCTGCGCATGCAGTCGCTCGAGTCGCTGTTCGACACCAGCGTCGGCTCGCTGGTCGACCGCTTCCGCTCGCCGCTGGCCACGCCGCTGGCGGTGCGCACGGCGCAGGGGCCGCCACTACCACCTGCACGCGCGTTTCGATTGGCCGGTGTGGAGCAGCCTGGCCGAAGCGGTGGCCGCGCAGGTGCCGGGCGCTGCCGTGTGGTCGCCAGCGATGCGTGGCCGCGGCGCGGGCGGCTCGCGCAGGAGACGGTCGACGTTCGCATCCGATGCCCTGCCGATCGGCGCCGACAGCCGTTGCCGACAGACCCGCACGTCGCAGCGGTGGTCGAACGCCTGTGCCGTGCGCTCGAGCACCACATCCCGAGCGTGCTGATCGGCGACACCGGCTCGGGCAAGGAGTGGCTGGCACGCGCAGCGCACCACAGCGCGCGGCCCGGCCGTCCGTTCGTCGCGTTGGTCGTGCGCGCCGCTGCAGCCCGCCGCGATCGAGTCGGTGCTGTTCGGCGGCGCACTGGGCGCCGATGGCACCGGCACGCTGTGCCTCGACGAGATCGGCGACCTGGCCGCCGACCAGCCAGCAGCACCTGCTGCGCCTGCTCGATGCGCGCGCCGACGATGCAGCGCCTCGTCGACGCGCGCGCGCGGCGTCGACGCTGCGCCTGGTGTGCGCCAGCCGCGAAACCGCTGCGTGCGCTGGTCGATGGCGCAGCGCCTGCGCGAGACCTCTGTTATCGCCTCAACGGTCTCACGCTGCGTGTACCCGAGCTGCGCGAGCGCAGCGACCTGATCGAACTTGCGCAGGCCATCATCGAACAAGAGGCGCCGGGCACTGGCATGCGGCTGGCCGACGACGTGGTGAGCTGCTGCGCGCGCATCGCTGGCCCGGCAATCTGCGCCAGCTCCACACCGTGCTGCGCACGCGCGGTGGCGCTGGCTGGCAACGGTCGCGAGATCGGGCGCGAACACTTGAGCGAAGACGTCGTGGAGGCGGCACTCGCGCCGTCCGCCACGGAGCACGGTGTTGGCCAACAGCACCGACAGGTGCGCGACAGTCCCTCGATGCACTCGACGCTCGAGGCCATCGGCCGCGGTGTGGAGGCGGCGCAAAGGCAACATCTCCGAGGCGTCGCGGCAGCTGGGCATCAGCCGCAACACCATCTATCGCAAACTGCGCTGGAACCGGCCTCGTACACGATGCCAACGCACCCGCGCATCCGGGAAAGCGCCGCCTTGGCGCGCGCGCGCGGCGCGCCGCTATAACGGGCGCATGAGCCGCCCGGCCTGCCGCCAACCAAGACCGCCGCGTGCTGCGCGCGGGTACGTGCCGATGAACGCTGCCGCACCCACGTTGCGCGTCGCGGAGCCTGACCAAGCGGTACGGCGATCGGGTCGCGCTCGACGGCGTGTCGATCACCTGCAAGGTGGCACGTTTGCGGCGCTGCTGGGCCCCAACGGCGCCGGCAAGTCCACGCTGTTCCAGCTGCTCACCGGGCTTGTTCGTGGCCGACGACGGCGAGGTCGAGGTGGCCGGCCATTCGATGCAGCCGCGCGGCCACCACGGCGCTGCGCCACATCGGCGTGGTGTTCCAGCAGATCTCGCTCGACCTCGACCTGTCGGTGCGCGCGCAACCTGCTGTTCCACGCCGACCTGCACGGCCTGCCGCGTGCCGACGCGCTGGTGCGCATCGCGCAGGCATGTCGCGGCGCTCGGCTTGGGCGACGACCTCGAGCGCCAGGTGCGCGAGCTGTCGGGCGGCAACCGGCGCAAGGTCGAACTGGTGCGCGCGCTGCTGCACCGCCCGCCGCTGCTGCTGATGGACGAGCCACGGTCGGCCTCGACCCCAAGTCGCGGCGCGACCTGCTGGCGCACCGTGCGCGCCGACGTGACCGCGCGCGGCACGCTGCGTGCTGTGGGCCACCCACCTGGTCGAAGAAGCCGCTGAGCGCCGACCGCGTGCTGGTGCTGCACGAAGGGCCGGCTGCTGGCCGACGGGCACGCCGACCGAGGTGCGCTCGCGCGCTCGGCGGCGACACCCTCGAAGACGCGTTCATGCGCGCCACCGCCACGCCCGTGCGAGGCCAGACACCAGCAAGGAGACCGTCTGATGCCGCGCTCGTTCGCCGGCATCGGTTTGTCGCGTGCGCTGCTCGGCTGCGGCCGTCGGCGCTGCGCGCAGGGCGTGGCCTTCGTGTCGAGCGAGAAGGACAACGCGCTGACGATGATCGACCTGAACACGCTCGCCGTCACTGGCACGCATCCCCACCTGCAAGCGCGCGCGCCACATCGCAGCTCACGCCCGACGGCAAGCAGCTGCTGGTGGCCTGCGGCCGAGTCCAACGCGGCCGACGTGATCGACCCGGCCACCCGCAAGTCGGTGCGCCAGCTGCCGCTGGGTGACGACCCCGAGGCACTTCGACCTCTCGCCCGACGGCAAGACGCTGTACGTCGCCGAACGAAGACGAAGGCGAACCAGTCTATCATCGACATCGCCAGCGGCAAGATCGCTGCGCAGCGTGAAGGTCGGCAAGGAGCCCGAGGGCGTGAAGGTAGTCGCACGATGGCATGCCGTCGTGTGGGTCACCTCCGAGGTGGCGAACCTCGTGCACGTGATCGACGTCGGCGAGCGGCAAGGTGTTGAAGAACGTCAAGGTCGGCAAGCGGCCGCGCCGCTATGGCGCTCACGCCCGACGGCGCGCAAGCTGTGGGTGACCAACGAGCTCGAGCGCCAGCGTCACGCGTGCTGTCGACCAAGGACTACTCGCGTGATCGACACGCTGCAGTTCGAGGTCAAGGGCATGCGCGACACCGACATCACGCCGGTGGGCATCACGATGACGCGTGACGGCAAGCGCGCCTTCGTCGCGCCTCGGCCGCGCCAACCACGTGGCCTTCGTCGATGTAGCCAGCACGCAAGGTGACCGACCTCGTGCTGGTGGGCAAGCGCGCGTGGAACGTCGGCGCTCGACAAGGCCGAGGCGCGCCTGCTGGTCGTGCAACGGCCTGAGCGACGACCTGACGGTGGTCGACGTGCGCCAGTGCCAAGGCCATTGAAGACGGTTCCGGTGGGCCGCGTGCCGTACATGGCGTGGTCGATCGTCGAGATGATCCGTGCGAGCCGAGCGATCGGCCTGGCATTGCTGCTCGTGCGCCCACGTCAGCGGCGAGCGCCGCGACGTTCAAGGTGCTGCTGCTCGTGCGCGGCCGACGACCCGCGGCTCGATCGCAGCGCGCCTCGAGCGGGCCTACCTCGGCCACCCCGGCGGCCCGCTGCCGACGGCATCGCAGGTGGCGCTGAAGGAAGCGCAGTTCGAGCTCGACGCCGGCCGGCGCCAGCGTGACGTCTCGAGCGCAGCGTGGTGGCCGACGCACAGGCCGCGCGCGACGCCGCGGCCCAGCGCCGCAGAAGGCGGGCGCTGCCGCGATCGTGCTGCCGACCTGCCGGCCGACTGGCTGCTCGCCGCGGCCGACGCCGCGCGGCTGCCGGTGCTCAACGTCGGCGACGCGCGCCGACCGGCTGCGCGAGCGCGACTGCCGCGCCACGTCTGTTGCACCTGTTGCCCAGCGAGCGCATGCGCGCCGATGCGCTGGCGCAGACGCTGGTGTCGCGCAGCTGGAACCAGCGTGCTGCTGCTCAGCCGGCCCGAGCGCGCACGACGCCGATGCGCGCCGCGATGCGCGCAGGCCTCGATCAAGCGCTATGGCCTGCAAGCTAGTGCCGACCAAGCCGTTCAAGCTGTCGGCCGATCCGCGCGAGCGCGACCTCGCCAATCCGCTGCTGCTGACCAGCACCGCGCACGTCGGCAGCTACGACGCGGTGTGGGTGGTCGACAGCGACGGCGAGTTCGCGCGCTCGCTGCCCTACCGCACCGCGTTGCCGCGGCCGGTGGTGGGCGACGCCGGCCTGGTGGCGCTGGCCTGGCACGCGCAGTTCGAGCGCTTCGGCGCGCCGCAGGTGTCGCGCCGCTTCGCCAAGGCCAACAAGCGCCCGATGACCGCGCACGACTGGGCCGCCTGGATGGCCGGCAAGGCGCGTGGTCGCGCAGCCGCCGCGGCAGCCCAAGGGCCCGAACTGCCGCGTTCGCCAAGGCGCTGCCGCGACGCTCGAGCTCGACGGCTCGAAGGGCAGCAGCCTGATGCGTTTCGCGCCTGGGACGGCCAGCTGCGCCAGCCGCTGCTGCTGACCGACGGCCAGGGCGTGATCGCGACAGGCGCCGATCGACGGGCGTGCTGCATCCGACGAACAATGCTCGACACGCTGGGCGCCGACGCGCCGGAGAAGCTGTGCAAGCCGAAACTGAACCGGACGACAAGTCCAGCGCCGCACGCGGCATGGCCGCACGCGCTGCAGGCGCTGCAGCGCGATCGTGCTGGCGCGAGCTGCTCAAGTTCGTCGCAGCAGATACGGGCCGCCTGATCTCGGCGCTCGGTGCGACCGCTGCTGTGGCTCGCGGTGTTCGCCGCCGGCTTTCGCAACGTGTTCGGCGTGGCCATCGTCGAGCCCTACGACACCTACATCCCCTACGACGTCTACATCGCGCCCGGCCTGGTGGGCATGGTGCTGCTGTTCAACGGCATGCAGTCGTCGCTCGCGATGGTCTACGACCGCGAGATGGGCCTGATGCGGCTGCTGCTCACCGCGCCGCTGCCGCGCGCGTGGATCCTGCTGTCAAGCTGTGCCGCCACCGCGGTGCTGTCGCTCGCTGCAGGCAGCTGGCCTTCGTGATCGTCGCGGCGCTGCTCGGCACCGACGCTGCCGGTGTTCGGCGCTGGCAGACGCCTGCATGCGTGCTGCTGGCGCTGGTGCTGCGCTGCGCTGATGCTGGGCGCGCTGGGCCTGCTGCTGTCGGTGCACATCAAGCAGCTGGAGAACTTCGCCGGCACGATGAACTTCGTGATCTTCCCGATGTACTTCCTGTCGACCGCGCTGTACCCGCTGTGGAAGCTCGAGGAGTCGGGCGCCGACTGGGTGTATCGCGTCGCGCAGGTCAATCCGTTCACGCACGCGGTGGAGTGGATGCGCTTCGCGCTGTACGGCAAGGACCCCGGCATCGCACCCTATGTGGTGGTGGGCACGCTGGTGGTGTGCTTTGCGCTGGCCAGTTGGGGCTACGACCCGCAGCGTGGCTTCGGTGCGTTGACCAAGCGGGGTGGCACCGCGTGACATTGAAACCTTTCGCCTCGGGCACGGAGTCACACCATCGTGCGATCGCCCAGCAACCGCAGCCTTGCCGGTCACGGCCCCGAACGCCGCCGCATCGTCGGTGCAATGGCAGCGCTCGCCTTCGGGCCGGCATTCGCCAAAGCGCACGCGCAGTCGGGCGCGGCTTACCCGAGCCGGCCGGATCGCGTTGTGGATTCCATGGAGCCGCCGGCGGCGCGCACCGATCTCACGCTGCGCGTGTTGGCCGAGCTCACCGCGCGTTTGCTCGGGCAGAAGATCATCATCGAGAATCGCGGCGGCGCCGGCGGCACATGGCGATGCCGGTGCTGCAGCAGAGCCGCGCCCGATGGCTACACGATCGCGCAGATGCCGCAGCCGGTGTTTCGCGCACCGTGGGTGCAGAAGGTGACGTGGGACCCGATCCGCGACACCACGCCGATTATCATCAGGTCAGCGGCGTCACGTTCGGCATCGTGGTGCCGAGTGCAAGCCCGTTCCAGTCGCTCGAGGACCTGCTCACGTGGGCCCAGAAGAACCCCGGCGAACTGACCGTGTGTCGACCAACGGCTTCGGCACCACGCCGCACCTGGTGATGGACGATCTGATGTCACGCCGGCAGGCGACGTCATGCACGTCCCCTACAAGGGCACCGCCGAGCAGATGATCGCCGGTGTCGTCGGGCCAGGTGATGGCCGGCGTCAGCTCCAATGGCTTCGCACCGTTTCGTCGACGGCGGCAAGCTGCGGTTGCTGGTCACCTTCAGCGACCAGCGCACGTCGCGCTGGTCGCAGGTGCCGACGCTGAAGGAGCTCGGCTATGGCATCGTCGCGACGTCACCGTATGGCTTGGCCGGCCCGCGCGGAATGCCACCCGCGGTGGTGCAGGCGCTGCACCAGGCCTTCAAGACCGCGATGTTCGAGCCGGCGCACATCGCCGAGCTGGCTAAGTACGACGCAGGGAACTCGCCTACCTCGGCCCCGATGACTACGCGCGAGTAATGCGTGACGCCTACCAGGCGGAACGGCGCACCGTCGAACGCCTGGGCCTCGGGCGCCCGTCCAGCTAGTTCGAGTCCGTGATATGAACGGGCTTGACTCATCAGGTCGATTCACGGGAGGACTCTGAATGAAGCGGCGCGCAGTCTTGGCCACATCGGCGGGCTCCGCGCTCATGTTTGCGCTCGCGATGGCGAGGCGCAAGCAGCGTGAGCTCAGCGCCCCGCGCATCCGATCGCCCTGCCGCCGAGGCCACCGGGGCCGATCGGACCGGGCGCTTCCCGCGCCGTCGTCGATACGCGTGATTCGCACCCAGCCACCCAGGCGTCTTTCGTCGTGCGTGCCGTCAGCGAGCGCGACAACATCGTGCAGCTGAGTGACGCCGATGGGCGCAGCGCGGGCGTCTATGTGGATCCCCATGTCTTCGATCTGTCCGAGCTGAAGCCAGGCGACGAGGTCGTGGTGGACTTCGTCGTACCGGCGGACAGCAACGCGCGCCTAACCGCAGCCGCCGTCTGGAAGAAATAGCCCCAGCGCGGGCAACACCTCAGGGTGCCGGCAGCAGCCGGGCAACCTCGTCGTGGCCGGCCTGACGCGCGATGTCGAGCGCGCTCAAACCGCGGTCGTCGCGCAGATCGGTGCGTGCGCCGCGCTGCAGCAGCAAACGCACGGCGCTGGCCTGGCCCTGGCCTGCGGCCCACATCAGCGCGGTGAGCTGGTGCTCATGCGGCGCATCGATCGGCACGCCGGCATCGAGCAGCAGCACAAGCACGTCGGCATGGCCCTGCGCTGCGGCGTAGAACAGCGCGTCCTTGCGCATCGATCCAGCGGCTCGGCGCGGGCACCGGCGCCCAGCAGTTCGCGCACGATCGACGCATGGCCGCCATAGCTGGCCGCCATCAGCGGCGTCACGCCCTCGAGCGACGCCAGATTCACGTCGCTGCCGGCGCGCAGCATCGTCGCGGCCAGCGATGCCTGTCCCTTCTCACAGGCCAGCAGCAACGCGGTTTTGCCCAGGCGATTGCGCGAGTTCGGTGCCGCGCCCTCGGCGAGCACGCGCTCGACGGCCGCAACGTCGTTGTTGCGCGCGGCCACCAGCAGTTGTGCATTCAGGTTCGGATTGGTGGCCGCCTGCGGCGTGCGGCGCCCGCGCACAGCACCACCAGTGCGGCGGCGGCCACGCAGCGCCAGCGCGAACGGGCGTTGCCAAATTGCGATGGCTCCAGTGTCACCCATGTTCCACTCAGGAATTAATCCCGCTATTCTCGTCGCCTCTGTGACGCGCGACCCGACCCCAGCCACTTGTTGTCGTGGTGACTGTTGCCGAGCCACTCCACGTTGCGGTGCCGTTGGTGCCGTCCGATCTGGCACTGGCGCACTGACGTCTGAAGACCGATCGAACAACAGGAGACAACAATGGGTATCAACGATTCGCGCCTGCGGGCGCGCGTGGCCATGGTGGGTGCCGTGTTGCGCGCTGGGTTCAATCGCCGCACTGGCGCAGGAGGTGCAAGGTGCCGCACGTCACCGGCTCGACGGTGCCGCGCAACGTGTCGGTCTCGCAGGCGCGGCTCGATGCCGCGGCGCGCGACGCCAACAACTTCCTGCACTCCAACGGCAGCTACGCGCAGACGCGCTACCACGCGGCCTCGCAGATCAACACCAAGAACGTCGGCAAGTTGAAGCCCGCGTTCGTGTTCCAGACCGAAGTCGTCGAGTCGATGGAGACGGCGCCGATCGTGGTCGACGGCATCATGTACCTGACCACGTCGTACAACCACATCTACGCGGTCGACGCGAAAACCGGCAAGGAGTTCTGGCACTACAAGCACAAGCATGGGTCCGGTCACCACGTATTGCTGCGGCCCCAACAACCGTGGCGTGGCGATCATGAACGACCGCGTCTACATGGGCACGCTCGACGCCAAGCTGGTGGCGCTCGACGCCAAGACCGGCAAGGTGCTGTGGGCCACGCAGATCGCCGACCCCGAAAAGGGCTACTCGAAACGATGGCGCCGGTGGCGGTGAACGGCAAGATCCTGATCGGCACCAACGGCGGCGAGTACGGCGTCCGCGGTTTCGTGAAGGCGTTCGACGCCAACGACGGCAAGCTGCTGTGGACCTTCTACACGATTCCGAGAAGGGCCAGGAAGGCGTGTGGGCCGTCAACGACGCCACCGGCCGCAACATGCTGCGCGACATCGCGGCCGAGAAGGACGCAGCTGGCCAGACAAGCGGCGGCGACTTCTACAAGACGCTGGGCGGCGGCGTGTGGATGGCGCCGGCGGTCGACCAGGAAACCAACACGGTGTTCTTCGTCGTCGGCAACCCGAGCCCCGACCTGTACGGCGCGAGCGCCCGGGCGACAACCTGTACACCGACTCGATCGTCGCGGTCGACCTCAACACCGGCGAGTACAAGTGGCACTACCAGTACGTCGCGCACGACGTGTGGGACCTTGACGCCGTGTCGCCGGTGATCCTCACCGAGGCCAAGGACAAGGCCGGCAAGATGCGCAAGGTCGCGATCCACGCCGGCAAGACCGGCCACGTGTACGTGCACGACCGCGCCACCGGCGAGCTGATCCGCTTCTCCGATGCGATGATTCCGCAGGAGAACATGTGGGTGCTGCCGACCGCCAACGGCGCGCGCATGCTGCCCGGCGCAAACGGCGGTGTCGAGTGGAGCCCGATGGCGATTCAATCCGAAGCATCGCCTGGCCTACGCGGCCAATCTGCATCAGCCGATGACCTACCACGTCGAGGAGGCCAAGTATCCCGGCGGCAAGCTGTGGCTGGGTGGTGCGTTCAAGGTGATCCCGAGCGAGAAGCAGTGGGGACGCCTGGCCGCAGTGAACGTCGACACCGGCAAGGTGGCGTGGAAGGTCGACACCGAGCAGCCGCTGATCGGCGGCGTGCTCGCCACCGCCGGTGACCTGGTGTTCAACGGCGAAGGCAACGGCATGTTCAGCGCCTTCGATGCGGGCAGCGGCAAGAAGCTGTGGTCGTTCAACTGCGGCGCCGGCGTCAACGCGCCAGCCGTGTCGTACATGGTCGGCGGCAAGCAGTACATCGCGGTGGCCGCCGGCGGCAACACGCAGCTCGACTTCAAGCGCGGCAACTCGGTGATCGTGTTCGCATTGCCCTGATCTTTCGCGCTCCGAACCCTGCCCCGGCACGCCACCTGCCGGGGCTTTTCATGTCTGGCATGCTGACAGCGAAGATGAAAACGATGAACGCGTGGCGTCTTGCGGTGTGGTGCGTGGCGCTGCTGCCTTCAGCGGCGCTGGCGCAAGCGGCGGCCCCGGCAAAGGCCGCGGTCTGCGTGGCGTGCCACGGCCCCAACGGCAACTCGCCGCTGGCGCTGAACCCAATCCTTGCCGGCCAGACCTCGCGCTACCTGTACCTGCAGCTGCGCGACTTCCAGGAAGGCCGGCGCAGCGACCCGCAGATGTCGCCGATGGTCAAGGACCTGTCGCGCGACGAGCATGCGCGAACTGGCTGACTACTTCGCGGCGCAGAAACCCGCGCCGCAGAATTTCAAGTCAGATCCGCAGAAGGTGAAGCTCGGGCGCGCGAAGGCCGAGGAGACGCTGTGCACGATGTGCCATCTCGGCGGTTTCGCGGGACAAAACGAGATCCCGCGCGTTGCTGGCCAGCACTACGACTACGTGGTCAAGCAGCTGCGCGACTTCAAGGACAAGCGCCGCACCAACGACGCCGGCAACATGACCAGCGTGTCGCGCACCTTGAGCGACGCCGACATCGAGAATCTCGGGCACTTTCTCGCCGGCCTGTAGGTGAGTCTCACAGGTCGTACCAGCCGATCCCGATGACGGCGCCGTTGCGGGTGGTGCCGTCCCCGCGTTCACGCTGCAGCGAGAAGTCGATCGCCAGGCGATCGCGCTTGACCCAGTAGCGCACGCCACCGTGAACGAACGTGGTGCTGCCCTCGCGCGCCACTTCGCCGAACAGCACGCGTGCGATTGACCACCTCGCGCTCGAGCGCCATCGCAACGCCCCAGCGCGCCGGCTCTTCGCCCTGCTGGCCACGGCTGGCGTTGAGGTGCAGTAGCCGTCGCCCTCCCACAACGACACCGACAGCGGCAGCTTCACGCCCCACTCGTCGCGCTTCCAGCCGCCGCTCGGTGCTCTTCGCACCGGTGTACGTCAGCACAACGCCCCAGCCGTAGCCGTCGCGTGCGATATGGTTGAACAGCTGCTTGAACTCGACCTCGGCATTGGTGGACCAACCACCGGCTCCGCGATCGTCAACGCGCGCCATCTCCAGTTGCAGCATCGTGGTCGGCTGGAACGCGTATTCCGGCGCGACGTTGAACGTGCGCCGCGAGCCGCAGCCGGGTGGCCCACGTCTCGACCGCCCACGTACCCTCGTCGTCTTCGTCGGCCACCGCGCAGACGACGATGGCCTGGTACGGCCTGTCGTTGCCCTAGTGCATCGCCAGCGCTTAGCCGCAGCCACGGCACAGGCCGCAAGCAACAGCAGCGCCGGACGGACTGCGGGGCAGCGGTATGCGATCAGCACAACCGTCTTCTGCATCGATTCAGACCGGCGCCAGACCGTATCGCGTGAGCCACGCGCAGCAACTCGATCGTGTTGCCGGCACCCAGCTTCTGGCGGATCAGCGTCTGGTAGTTCGCCACGGTCTTGACGCTCAATTGCAGGCGGCGCGAAACCTCCTCCACCGAACAGCCCTGCACCAGCAGCTGCAGCACCTCGACTTCGCGCGGCGCCAAAGGCAGCGCCGGCTGGCACTCTGCTCGCTGTGCGACGTCCGCCGACAACACCGGGCGCTCGCCCTGCGCCACTCGCCGCACCGCATCGACGAGGACGTCAGGCGCGCTGCTCTTGGTGATGAAGCCAGCGGCACCGGCACGCAGCGCCTGCGCGACCATGGTCGCGCTGTCGTGCATCGTGAACACCAGCACGCGCAACGTCGGCCACGTTTCGGCGCGCGTGCGCGCAGCAGCGCCAGGCCGCCGCAGCCGGGCATCGACAGGTCGAGCACGAGCACGTCGGCAGCCTGCCACTGTCCTCGAGATGCGCGCGCGCCGTTTCGGCATCGGCGCATTCGGCGACCACCACCATGTCGGGCTCGAGTTCGAGCAGGCGGCGATACCCTCGCGCACCACGGCGTGGTCGTCGGCCAACAGCACGCGGATCGGGGCGTGCGTCGTCAAGCCGCAGCGAAGGCCATCGCATCCAGGCTGGCTCACCGGCCGACATGCGAAAACGTGCGCGCAGGCACAAGCCCCCGCGCGATCCGGGGTGCCGGCGTGCGCGGCCTCGCATTCGAGGTCGGAGCCCAACGCCCAGACGCGCTGCCGGATGCCCGCCAGGCCGCTGCCACGCTGCAACGCCACCTGCAGCGAGCCGAGCCCAGCGCCGTCGTCGCTGACCTGCCAGTGCAGCGAATCGCCGTCGTCGCCTTGCTGCAGGGTAGCTGCAACGTCGCGCGTGACGCGCTGGCGTGCCGCGCCACGTTGGTCAGCGCCTCCTGGCTGATCCGATACAACGCGAGACACAACTCATGCGGCAACGCGCAGGCGCTCGCCTGCTCGCGGTGCCGGCCACGGCAGCGCACGGCCGTCGGCACCGCGCACCTGCAGGGCCAGCGCAAAGTGCACCGTTTGACCGGGCGAAGTGTTCCAGGCCTGCACCAGATCTTCGAGCAGGCGTTGTAAACGCAGCAGGTCGGCGGTGCCGTCGCTCGCGCCGGCCGGCAGACAACCGCGTCAGCAGCGAGCGGATCTCGCGACTGCAACGCTTCGCACTGTGCGCGACATCGCGCTGACCACGGCATTGGCCTGCGCGTCGTGGCCGATGCGGCGTGCCAGCCACGCCGCATCGGCGCGAAGCGCGGTCAAGCGTTGGCCGAACTCGTCGTGCAACTCGCGCGCGATGCGTTGACGCTCGTCCTCCTGCAGCGTCAACACCTGCTGGCTCAGCACGCGCCGTTGCTGCTCGGCACGTTCGAGCGCATCAGCCAGTTCGCGCAGCGCGGTGGCAATCGCCTGCAACTCGCCGATCGGCATCGGTGGCAGCGCGCGCAGGGCACGCGCATCGTCGTCGCGCAACGCCGCGATCGCTTGCAGCAGCGCGCGCATCGGACGAAACGAGCGGTGCACGTTCCAGCCCATTGCCAGCAGCAGTGCCACGCTGCCCAACGCGCCGAGGCCGCAGCAGCGCGGCGAGGTTGTTCACAGCCTCGGCGCGTTCACTCTCGTGCGAAACGGTCACCGTCACCGTCCACGGCCGGCCATCGTCGCGCGGCAGTCGCCACGACAGTGGTGCCGGCTCGTGCGCCGCAGCAGCGCGCGGTGCACGTGCACCAGCCACGACAGCGGCGCGCTCAACGGCTCGTCGTCGGCAGTGGCCAGCAGCACGGCGCCGTCGGCGTCGCGTACGGTCATCGCGAGATGCCGCGTCGGCTCCGCCTTCACGATGCGCTGCAGCTGCGGGATCAACGTGGCGTCGCTCGCCGCCGATGGCTGCGCGAGCCGCGACACCAGCACGGCCATCGTGCGCGCGGCGGCAACCTCCTGCTCCATGTCGAGGCCAGCGCGCTGCAGGCCGAGCACCAGCATCAGTCAGCCAGGCGCCGAGCGCCACCCAACCGGCGCGGCGCATCACCAGGCGAGGCAGATCGAGCGGACGTTGCAGTGCGGATGTCATCGAAGCGGCCGCGACCGGGAAGATTTCCCATGCGAGACAGTCCCGAGGCGGGCGATGTCGACGCTGCAGCAGACTCCTCGCATTGTTGCTGGAGGCAGGACTTGATGCACATGCAGGGTCACCCGACAGCGCGCGTTTTGGTTCTGCTGGGTGGCACGCTCGCCGCAGCGGCGTCAGCCCAGCAGGAGCCAACACCGCCCGCACCACCGCCCGCGCAGCAGGAGCCGGCACCGCCCGTACGGCACGAGGAAACACCGGCTTCGGAGCGGGTGCAGGTGATCGGCGTATCCCCGCTGCCTGGCGTCAACGTGCCCGGGCGATCGCATCCCGGCCAACGCTCAGTCGGCACGTGCGGCTGAGATCGAGCGCAGCCAGGCGCTGGACCTCACGCAGTTCATGAATCGACGGCTCGGGCAGCGTCAGCATCAACGAGGTGCAGAACAACCCGTTCCAGCCCGACGTGAGCTACCGCGGCTTCACCGCGTCGCCGCTGCTGGGCACGCCGCAAGGCCTGTCGTTGTACTTCGACGGCGTGCGCATGAACTCAGCCGTTCGGCGATCGTCGTCAGCTGGGACTTGATTCCGAAGTCACGCGATCGCGTCGCTCGCGTTGAATCCTGGCTCCAACCCGCTATTCGGCCTCAACACGCTGGGCGGCGCGCTTGGTCATCCAGAGCAAGGACGGCATCGAGTTCCCCGGCACCTCGGTGCAGCTGCTCGCAGGCTCGTACGGCCGCGTGCATGCGGAGTTCGAGACCGGCGGCAGCCGCGACGATGGCATGCACTGGTACGTCACCGGCAACAAGTTCCACGAACAAGGATGGCGGGTCGACTCGCCCACCGATGTCGGCCAGTTGTTCGCGCAAGGTGGGGCGGCGTGCGGAGGACACCGACCTCTCGTTGAGCCTGGCGGCGGCCAACACCGACCTGAACGGCAACGGCCTGCAGGAGCAAGCGCTTTCTCGCAACGGGACTACGTCGAGCGTCTACACCAAGCCCGACAACACGCAGAACCGCTCGCTGTTGCTGAACCTGGCGCTGAACGCAGGGCCTGTCTCAGCAATGGTCGTTGTCGGGCAACGCTCGTACTACCGCCGCATCAAGACCGCCACCACCAACGCTGACGTCAACGACGACTCGCTCGACCAGAACGTCTATCAACCCAACGCGGCCGAGCAGGCCGCGCCGACGGCCGCTGGCTACTCGGGCTTTCCCACCGCCGGCGAGAACGCCGGCAACACGCCGTTCCCGAAGTGGCGTTGCATTGCCAACGCGCTGCTGCAGAGCTGAGCCGGCCGAGATGTGCAACGGCGTGCTCAATCAGACGAACACCGATCAGAGCCAATACGGTCTGGCCGCGCAGTTCAACTTTCGACGGCAAGCTGCAGGGTCTGAACAGCCAATCGTTCTGTCGGCGCTGCCATCGACGCCAGCCGCAGCCACTTCACGCAAGGGTCGCAACTCGGTTACCTGAATCCAGACCGCTCGGTCACCGGAGTCGACGCGTTCGGCGACGGCGTCAGTGGCGGCACCATCGACGGCGAGCCCTACGACACGCGCGTCGACCTGTCGGGCCGCACGCAGACCTGGAGCCTGTACGGCGAGCGAGCGTCCGTGAAGTCGCAACCGGCACGTACCTCACGGTGTCGGGCCGCTTACAACCACACGACCGGTGCGCAACACCGACGCGATCATCCCCGGCTGGCGCACCGGGCTCGCTCAGCAGCGACAGCGTCTACGCGCGCTTCAACCCGGCGATCGGCCTCACCTTCACCGCGAGCAGCGGGCTCAACGCCTACGTCGGCTACAACCAGGGCAGCCGCACACCGTCGTCGATCGAGCTGGGCTGCGCCGATCCTGAAAATCCCTGCAAGCTGCCCAACGCGTTTGCCGGTGATCCACCGCTCAAGCAAGTCGTGACCACGACGTTCGAAGCCGGCTTGCGCGGCGGCACCGCCAACAGCTTCACGTGGACCGCGGGCGTGTTCCGCTCGGTCAACAAGCGACGACCTGCTGTTCGTCGCCGACAACCCTTCAGGCTTCGGGTACTTCAAGAACTTCGGCAAGACACGCCGCCAGGGCATCGAGCTCGGCGCGAGCGCGCAACTCGCCAAGGGCTTCACCGCGGGCGCCAACTACACCTACCTCTGACGCGACCTTCCAGAGCCCCGAAGTCATCGACGGCTCGAGGCAACAGCAGCAACTCCTCGGCCATTGACGGTTTTCCAGGCGTCGAGGCACGATCAACATCCAACCGGGCGACCACATACCATTGGTCCCGCGCCAGATCTTGAAGCTGTTCGCCGACGTCGAGCTGGGCAACGGGTGGCTGGTGGGTGCCGATGTGATCGCGCAGTCCAGTGCGATTGCTCGCGGCAACGAAAATGGCCAGCATCAGCCCGATGGCGTGTTCTACCTCGGGCCCGGAACCTACCCCGGCTACGCCTTTCTGAATCTACGGGCGGAGTTCCGGCCAAACAAAGCGTTGCGGCTGTTCGGCCAGGTCGGCAACGTGTTCAATACCAAGTACAGCACCGCGGCGCAACTCGGCGCCACCGGCGTTCAACGATGCGGGCAGCTTCGTGGCGCGGCCGTTCCCGGCCAACGCCAATGGCGACTTTCCGGTGACGCAATGCGGACCTTCTACGGGCCGGGTGCACCACGGACCTTTAGCGCCGGCGTGCAGTACTGGTTCTGACGCAGCGCGTTGCGTCGCGCCGGCGGTGTGACAATCGCCCACCGCGAGCCCACACAAGCACACCGATGCAGACGCAGCGAAGCCACGAGCAGCAACCCAGAGAGTCGTTACCCATTTCTGCTTTGTCCCGCGGCGGCGCTGACGGCGCTGCTCGCGGCCTGCGCCACGCCGGTGGTCACCGGTGATGCCAGCCTGCCGGTGGTCGCCACTCTGCCGCTGCATGCGGCGCACATCGTGGACGCGCGCCCGAGTTCACCGCAGCGTTCCAGCGCGAGCTCGATGCACGGCCGCCAGCGACTCCGCCACGCGAGGCCGCGACGTACCTGCACGGTCCGGACGCGGCCGCGAACCCGAGCAGCCCAGGCGCGGCGATGGCGCACGCGTCAGCGGCCGACCTGCGTCGCGTTTCGGTGTTGATCGTGCCGGGCCTGTTCGGCGACTGTTTCGACGATCAGGCCGTGCCATTCGGAGACGGCGTGGTGCGTCCCCGCGAAGAGGAATACACGCAGTCCTATCGCATCTACGATGACCTCGGGATGGCCGGCATCCGCACGATGCGGGCCTCGGGCCGCGCATCGAGCGCTGCCAATGCCGTGGTGGTGGCGCGCGAGCTCGCTGGCCGAAGCCGCTCGCGACCGACGTCGACGCCATCATCCTGTTCGGCTATTCGAAGGGAGCGCCCGACATGCTCGAGGCGCTGGCGAACCTGCACAAGGAGGGCAGGCTGCCTGCCAAGCTGCGCGCGGTGGTCAGCGTGTCGGGCGTCGTGATGGGCACGCTGGTGGCCGATCGCTACGACGCGCTGTACGAGAGAGGTTGGCGGTGTCATGAAGGTCGTTGGTTGCACGGAATCGACGGGCGGTGAAGTGGAGAGCCTGATGCGCCCGGTGCGCACCCGCTGGCTCGCCGAGGCGGTGTTGCCCACCACGGTGCGGTACTACACCGTGGCCGCCTACGCCGCGCGCGACGACATCGCCCCGGGTTGCGCCGCTCCTACGACGTGTTGAACGAGCTGGATTGGCGCAACGATGGCCAGGTGCTGGTCTCCGATGCCATGCTGCCCAACAGCACGCTGCTGGCGGTAGCGAACTCCGACCACTGGAACTACGTGCTGCCGCTCGCCAAGAACCCCGCGCCCGTTGCTGCGGGAGGTGGTGACCGGGGTCGACTTCCCGCGCGAGGCGTTTTTTCGCGCCATCGTGCGCACGGTGAGCGTGCAGCCGCCCGGCTGAGGCGGCTCGTTCAGAATCTCTGCAGCCAGCGCAGCGACAACAAGATAGTTGCGCGGCGCGCCGGGTTCGAAGTAGCGCTTGTTGGCCTCGTTGACAATTCCTCGGTGTGCGGACCAGCGGTGGACCTCGCCGAACGCCGCACAGCCCAGCGCTGCGGCGAGGTGACGCACGATGCGTGGCGGGCGGGGCAACGAGCGAGCATCTGCGTCATCGAGCAGGGCAAAGGGCGCCATCAGACCTTTCGGCGCACCAGGTGCCAAGCCTCAAAACACCTAGACGCAGACCCGCGGATATCGCCCAACGACTCAGAGCGCGCAGCTGCGAAAGCCGACGAACGCGGCGTCGTGCTCGGGGCCGCAGAAGGTGCGCGCCTCGGGGTGCTTCAGGCGCGGCACGGTCATCACCGAGCCGCCGCGCGTCACGCGCAGCGAACGCAACGCCGCGGCGCTCGCAGTCGCCCGCCCAGGCCGGCGCAGGCGACGGCGGCTCGTCGCTCCAGCGCGTCGCGCGCCCGGCCATCCACTCGTGCACGTCGCCCCACACGAAGCCCCGCGACACGCCGGTGGTGGCGGCGATCTCCCATTCGGGCTCGGTGGGCAGGCGCCGCGAGGCCCAGCGGCACCACGCATCGGCCTCGTGCCAGCTCACGTGCGCCACCGCCTGCGCCGACGCCACGCGCTGCAACTGCCCGGCGCGCTGTGCGAGCACGGCACGAGCCCGTCTGCTCCAGCATAGCGGCGGCGCGCGGCGCTGCTGGCGCTCGAGCCACGCCCAGCCGGCCTGGCCCCACCAGCGCGGCTCGTCGTAGCCGCCGTCATCGACGAACTCGACGTACTGCGACCACTGCACCGGCTGCGCGTCGATCTCGAACTCAGGCACCGGCTCGTCGTGGGCCCAGCGTTCGTTGTCGGGCACGAAGCCGCCGCGCGGCGTGCCCAGGCTGACGCGCTGCGCGCCGAACCACAGCGGCTCGCGGCGCACGCGCGACGGCCAGATCGGCCACAAGTCCTCGGTGCGCGGGCCGCCCAGGCCGGCGGCCTGAGCCATCGCGGCCAGCGTCTCGGCGGCCCAGTCTTCGTGGGCCAGCGCCAGGCGAAAGCAGCTGCAGCCCGGCGTCGTCTCTCAGGCGCGCGCTCGAGCAATTCGAGCGTGGTCTCCAGCGTGGCGGCCAGGTAGTCGCGCAGGTGCGCGTCGGCCACGTCGGTGTCGCGCCAGCGTTGCTCGCGGGTGCTGATCGTCGGATCGAACCAGGCATCGGCGCGCGGCTCGATCGACGCCAGCGTCGGCGCGCCGGCGGCAGCCTGCGCCCTGCGCGCGCGCAGGTTGCGCGCGATCGCGCACTCCTGATGCCAGGCCACGTGACCCACCAGCCACAGCGGCGGATCGAACTCGTTGCGCAACGCGTCGACGTTGGCGCCGTTGAACGCGCTCAGCCAGCGCAGCGTGCGGTTGCGCGCATCGATCAGCGCCAGCGACAACAACTCGCGCCCGGCACGGCGCATCGCAAACGGGTCGTGAATGGTCGCCGCGGCAGGCGACATCGTGCGGGTCACGCGATGGCGCTACACGCTACGCGCCGGCCGCCGGATGCGGCCGGCGTTCGCCAGGCACTCGCGCAGGTCGAGCGCTGTCGAGCCGAGCTCATCGCTCGATGCGCGCATAGGCGCTGTGATTGTGAATGGATTCGAAGTTCTCGACGTCGACGCTGTAGCGCCCGACCCGCGCATCGGCATTCAGCCGCAGCGCGACGTCGCGCACCAGGTCTTCGACGAACTTCGGGTTTTCGTAGGCGCGCTCGGTGATCCACTTCTCGTCGGGGCGCTTCGAGCAGCGGCCAGATCTCGCTGGAGGCCGCGTCCTCGGCGAAGCGCACCTGCTCGTGCCACGGCACCGGCTGCAGCTGCTCGAGCCGGATCGTGACCAGCGAGCGCTGGTTGTGCGCGCCGTAGTCGGCGATCTCCTTGGAGCACGGGCACAGGCTCTTCACCGGCACGCCGACTTCGCTCCACACGGCGGTGGCGCCGGCGCGTGTTTCGGCGATCCAGCGGCCTTGATAGTCGAGCAGGCTCTGCACGCCCGACACCGGCGCGCGCTTGCGCAGGAAGAACGAGAAGCGCGCCTCGATGCGGCCCTCGTCGGGCACCCAGTTGCTCGAGCATGCGCGCCAGCTGCACTGCGCAACGCGGCGGCGTCGAGCGGCGCATCGAGCGCATCGAGCCAGGCGACGAAGCGCGACATGTGCGTGCCCTTGGCCTCGGCCGGCAGCGCGACATCGAGGTCCCACAGCGCCGCCGTGGCCTGCACGGCCCCGGCCACCTGGATCGTCAGCGGGTAGCGCACGTCCTTGACGCCGACTCGCTGGATCGCCACGCGGCGATCGTCGCGGCCACTCTGGGTGTCCGGATGTGCAGGGCGTCGGTGAGATTGGTCATCGCTTATGGCAACAGCGGCAGCCACGCCGCAGGCGGCCATTGTCGCCGCTGTGTCAGCTCGCGTCGTGTCGCGGCTGCGTCAACCCCGCCATTCGCGGGCTCAATGGTTCACGGCGGGGCGCACGACCGCGAGCTTGGCGCCGAAACGACGTTGAATCGACTGTTCGATGCCCGCCGCGTCGAGCCCGAGCATCGACAGCAGCTTGGCCGGATCGCCGTGGTCGACGAACGCGTCGGGCAAGCCCAGCTGCAGCATCGGCACGGCCAAGCCGGCCTTGGCCAGGCACTCGGCCACCGCGCTGCCGGCGCCACCCATGATCGAGCCCTTCCTCGACCGTGATCAGCGCATCGTGTTCGCGCGCCAGGCTGCAGCACCAGCGCCTCGTCGAGCGGCTTGACGAAGCGCATGTTGGCTACCGTCGCATCGAGCCGTTCGGCGGCCTGCAGCGCCGGATACAGCAAGGTGCCGAAGGCGAGGATCGCAAAGCGGCGCCCGCTGCCGCGCACCAGCGTCGATTCGCGCCGCAGCTCGCCCTGGCCCCAAGGCAACTGTGTCGAGACCCGGCTCGACCGCCACGCCGACGCCGGCGCCGCGCGGATAGCGCACCGCTGTCGGATGGTCCTGTGCAGAACGCGGTCGACAGCGCCTTGCGGCATTCGTTTTCGTCGGCTCGGCGCCAGCAGGCTCATGTTGGGCACGCAGCGCAGGTAGGCGATGTCGAACGCGCCGCAATGCGTGGGGCCGTCGGCACCGACGATGCCGGCGCGATCGAGCGCGAACACCACCGGCAGGTTCTGGATCGCCACGTCGTGGATCAGCTGGTCGTAGCCGCGCTGCAGGAACGTGGAGTAGATCGCCACCACCGGCTTCAAGCCCTTCGCACGCCAAGCCCGGCGGCGAACGTCACCGCGTGCTGCTCGGCGATGCCGACGTCGTGGTAGCGCTTCGGAAAACGCTTCTCGAACTCGACCATGCCCGAGCCCTCGCGCATCGCCGGCGTGATGCCGACCAGGCGCGAATCGGCCTCGGCCTGGTCGCACAGCCACTGGCCGAACACCTGCGTGAAGCTGAGCTTGGGCGGCGTCGCCGGCTTCGACGAAGCCCACCGCGGGATCGAACTTGCCCGAGGCCGCGTGGTAGTTGACCGGGTCGGCCTCGGCCAGCTTGTAGCCCATGCCCTTCTTGGTCACCACGTGCAGGAACTGCGGGCCCTTCTTCTCGCGCAGGTTCTGCAGCGTGGGGATCAGCGAATCGAGGTCGTGGCCGTCGATCGGGCCGACGTAGGTCGAGGCCGAGCTCCTCGAAGATCGTGCTCGGCACCACCAGGCCCTTGGTGTGCTCTTCGAAGCGGCGCGCCAGGTCGTACAGCGGCGTGTTCTTCAGCACCTGCTTGGCGCCCTCGCGCGCAGCGGCGTAGAACTTGCCGCTCATCAGGCGCGCGAGGTACTTGTTGAGCGCGCCGACCGGCGGGCTGATCGACATGTCGTTGTCGTTCAGGATCACCAGCATGTCGGCGTGGCCGAGGCCGTGGTTGGAGCCGGCGTTGTTGAGCGCCTCGAACGCCATGCCGCCGCGACATCGCGCCGTCGCCGATCACCGCCACCGCGCTTGCGGTCTTCGCCCTTCAGCTTGGCGGCGATCGCCATGCCGAGCGCCGCCGAGATCGAGGTCGACGAATGCGCGGTGCCGAAGGTGTCGTACTTCGCTCTCGTCGCGGCGCGGAAAGCCGCCGATGCCGCCGAGCTGGCGCAGCGTGTGCATGCGCTCGCGGCGGCCGGTGAGGATCTTGTGCGGATAGGTCTGGTGGCCGACGTCCCAGACGATGCGGTCGCGCGGCGTGTCGTACACGTAGTGCAGCGCGATCGTCAGCTCCACCGTGCCGAGGTTCGACGACAGGTGCCCGCCGGTCTTGCTGACGCTTTGCAGCACGAACTCGCGCAGCTCGCGCGCCAGCTGCGGCAAGCTCGCTGCGCGACAGGCGGCGCAGGTCGGCCGGGGCATTGATCGATTCGAGCAGGGACGTGCTTCATCGATGCATTCAGCTGTTGCGGTCGACCACCAGATCGGCCAGCAGACTCAGGCGCGCAGTGTGCCGCAAGCCGCTGCCCGCCAGCGCGTCCTGTGCACGTTCTCTCAGAGTTTGCGCCTGTCGCTTGGCGCCTTCGAGGCCGAGCACCGACACATAGGTGGGTTTGTTGAGGTCGACGTCCTTGCCGGCGGTCTTGCCCAGCGTCTCCGACGCCTGCGTGACATCGAGGATGTCGTCGACCACCTGAAACGCCAGGCCGATCGCCGCGCCGTACATCGACAGCGCCTGCCAGGCCTTGGCGCGGCAACTCGCCGCAGAGCCGCGCCCATCAGCACGCTCGCCTGCAGCAGCGCACCGGTCTTGCGGCGATGCATGTCGCGCAGCTGCTCCTCATTGAGCGGCAAGCCGATGCTGGCCAGATCGATGGCCTGGCCGCCGGCCATGCCCTCGTGCCCGGCGGCGCGCGCCAGCAGGCCGCACAAGCGCGCCTGCAGCAGCGGCGCAATGCCGTCGGCGTCGGCGGCGGCCGGCGTCAGCACCTCGAAGGCCAGCGCCTGCATCGCGTCGCCGGCGAGCATGGCCTGCGCCTCGCCGAACTTCACGTGCACGGTGGGCTTGCCCCGGCGCAGCACGTCGTTGTCCATGCACGGCATGTCGTCGTGGATCAGCGAGTAGGCGTGGATCAGCTCCACCGCGACGCCGGCACGCAGCGCGGCGCTGCGATCGCCGTTGGCCGCCTCGCAGGCGGCCATCACCAGCAGCGGACGCAGGCGTTTGCCGCCGTCGAGCACGCCGTAGCGCATGGCCTCGCCCAGGCCCGCCGGCGCGCCCGGCGGCACCCAACGCTGCAGCGCGCGCTCGACGGTGTCGAGCTCCGCGCGCATCCACGAATCGAACTCGGATGCGTTCATCGAGATCGGCTCAAACGCGCGGCATGGCGTCGGCACATGCCGCCGCTGCCCGCAGTCGTGGCAGCGGCTCATGCGCCATCGAACGGCTCGAGCTGCCCCCGCTCGAGCACCTTCACCTGCTGCTCCACGGCCTGCAGACGCGCGCGGCAGAACGCGAGCAACTGAGCGCCCCGACGGTAACTCTTGAGCAAATCGTCGAGCGGCAACTGCGCGCCCTCCATCGCCGACACCAGCTTCTCCAGCTCGGCCAGCGCCTGTTCGTAGCTCTCGGGCTCGGCCGGACTAGGGGTTTGCTCGGTGCTGGGTGCCGCGTTGACCATGGACGGAATTCTACTGACCGCGAGGGTAAAATCCGCGCTCGCTTGCCAGCCGTGCAGCGTCAAAGCCGGCTCTGTGAAGCCGGCTTTGTTTCCACAACCCGCCCGCGGGGCCACCGGGTGGGGGTTTGAGCTATGGTTTTCCGAAAGACCGGGGATCATGTCCGACCTGAGCCATAGTCTCGAAGCTCTTGCGCGCAGCCGCACCCAACTACCCGTCAGCAGCCTATTTCGACGCCGAACTGTTTCGGCGCGAGCTGGAGCTGATCTTTCAGCCCGGGCCTCGCGCTACATCGGCCACGAACTGGCCGTGCCCGAGGTTGGCGATCACCACACACTGCCCCAGGAGGGCGACGGCCGCGCACTGGTGCGCACGCGCGACGGCGTGGAGCTGCATCTCCAACGTCTGCCGGCACCGCCAGGCGGTGATCCTGCGCGGCCGCGGCCGCACGCCGGGCAACATCGTGTGCCCGCTGCACCGCTGGACGTACGACCTGCACGGCAACCTGATCGGCGCGCCGCACTTCGAGCAGAGACCCTTGCCTGAACCTGCGCAACTACCCGCTGCAGCGCTGGAACGGCCTGCTGTTCGAGGCCAACCGCTTCGACGTGGCCGCCGAGCTGGCCGCCACCGCGCCGCACGACGCGCTCGACTTCAGCGGCTACGTGCTCGACAGCGTGCAAGCTGCACGAGTGCGACTACAACTGGAAGACCTTCATCGAGGTCTACCTCGAGGACTACCACGTCGGGCCCGTTCCATCCCGGGCCTCGGCCAGCTTCGTCACCTGCGACGACCTGCGCTGGCAGTTCGGCCGCCACCACTCGGTGCAGACGGTCGGCGTGCGCAACGCGCTCGCGCAAGCCGGGCTCGCCGGTGTACCAGCGCAGTGGCACGACGCGGTGCTCGCAGTTCCGCGACGGCGTGCCGCCCGCAGCACGGCGCGATCTGGCTGACGCTGCTACCCGAACGTCATGGTCGAGTGGTACCCGCACGTGCTGGTGGTGTCGACGCTGTTCCCCAAGGGGCCGCAGAAGACGCTCAACGTGGTGGAGTTCTTCTACCCCGAGGAGATCGCCGCCTTCGAGCGCGACTTCGTCGACGCCCAGCAGGCGGCCTACATGGAAACCTGCGAGGAGGACGACGAGATCGCGCTGCGCATGGACGCCGGCCGCGCAGTGCGCTGATGGAGCGCGGCGACGACGAGGTCGGCCCGTACCAGAGCCCGATGGAAGACGGCATGCAGCAGTTCCACGAGTGGTATCGCAAGGCCATGCAGGCACGTTGCGCGGTCACCGAACCGGCGGCGCGGGTCATGAGGCAATGGGCGCATCGGGGGTGGGCCATGACATCGGCGCCCTTGCTGATGGTGCTGGCGACGCTGCTGTTCGCCGTGATGGGCGTGGCCGTCAAGTACGCGTCGGCGCACTACGGCAGCCGGCGAGATGGTGTTCTACCGCAGCGTCGATCGGCGCCGTGATGATCGGCGCTCTACGCGCGCTGGCGCGGCACCTCGTTGCGCACGCCGGTGCCGGCCATGCACGCCTGGCGCAGCGCCACCGGCGTCACCGCGCTGGCGCTGTGGTTCTACGCCATCGAAGGCCTGCCGCTGGGCACCGCGATGGCGCTCAACTACATGTCGTCGGTGTGGATGGCGCTGTTCCTGCTGGGCGGCGCGGTCTGGCTGCGGCGCCTCGCGCGTCGACGTCGCGGCTGATCGCGCGCGGTGCTGGTCGGCTTCGCCGGCGTCGCGCTGGTGCCTGCGCCCGACGGTGCGAGACGCGAGCAGGCTCTGGTACGGCCTGTCGGGCCTGTCTCGGGCCTGCTGGCCGCAATCGCCTACCTGCAGATCACTGCGCTCGGCCGCGCCGGCGAGCCCGACGTGCGCGTGGTGTTCTACTTCTCGATCGGCGGCGCCGGCGCTCGGCGCTGCGCTGGCTAGCGTGACCGGCTGGCATGCGCACACGCTGGTCGGCGTCGGCGCTGGCTGCTCGCCATCGGCATGCCTGGCCACGGTGGCACAAACGCTGATGACCCGCGCCTTACGCGCTCGGCGCGGACGCTCACCAACGCCAGCCTGCAATACCTGGGCATCGTGTTCGCGTACGCCTGTTCGGCGTGTGGCTGTTCGACGATGCGCTTAACTGGGCCGCGGTGCGGGCATCGCTGCTGATCATCGCGCGCCGGCCTGGCGGCGACGCTACCTCGCAGGCGCGCACGCCGCACGACACCGGCCGCCATCCACCGACTGCGCCAGCCCGAAGCATAGGCAACCGGACATGATCGAACGCACGCTGATCTCGGCCGAAGCGCTGCGTGCGTTGCTGGCAGCGCCGCAGAGCCTCTGGTGCTGCTCGATTGCGAGCTTCGACCTCACCGACGCCGGCACGCCGGCGCACGCGCGCGTACGCGCAGGGCCATCTGCCTGGCGCGCACCACTGCCGACCTCGATCACGACCTGTAGCGCCGCGAAGACCGGACGCAACGGGCGCCACCCGCTGCCCGACGCGCGAGGCCTTCGCGGCCACCGTCGGCGCGCTGGGCGTGCGCCCGGCACGCAGGTGGTCTGCTACGACGACCAGGGCGGCGCCTACGCGGCGCGGGCCTGTGGTGGATGCTGCGCTGGCTCGGTCACGTCGAGGTCGCGGTGCTCGATGGCGGGCGCGCAGCCTGGCTGCGCCAGCGGCGGCACGCTCGAGCCAGCACCGCGGCGCCGCGAGCGCCGCAGCGCGCCCTACCCCTGACGGCCGTCGCTCGACGCCACACGTCGGCGGCCGATCGACGTGCTCGGCCGCCTCGGCAATGTCCGACGCGTGCTCGATGCGCGCTCCGGCGAGCGCTTTCGCGGCGAGGTCGAGCCGATCGATCCGGTCGGCCGGCCACATCCCGGGCGCGCGAACCGCTTCTACAAGGACAACCTGCGACCCGACGGCCGCTTCCGCCGCCCGGGCAGCTGCGCTGCCGAGCTTCGACGGCCGCTCGGCGTAGCCGACCGCCGGGCGACGTGCCACTCAGTGCGGCTCCGGCGTCACCGCGTGCCACAACCTGCTGGCGATGGAGCACGCCGGTCTCGACCGGCTCGCGCGCTCTACCCGGGCTCGTGGAGCGAAGTGGTCGCGCCGATCCGGCGCGGCTCGATCGCCCGCGGCTGACGGCGCCCGATCGGCCCGGTCGAACCTGACGCCAGCCCACGCGACAGGCGACGATCGGCGCACACCGTTCCGCGAGCCCTGAGGCTGCCAGAGGAGTCGACCATGTTCAGCGCATCCTCGTCCCGACCGACGGCTCCGACGATCACCGGCAAGGCGGTCGCCGCGCGGCGATCGGCCTGGCGCAAGCCGTCGGCGCCGAGCTGCTACACGATCAGCGTCGAACGGAGCCGTTCCCGTACAGCGCGATCTCCGAGATGCAGCCGACGCCGCCGCAGGAGTTCTTACGACGCGCAGGAGCGCATCGCCGCCAGCAGCGTCAGCGCCGGTGTCGAGGCGCAGCCGCGGCCGCGGGCGTGGCCTGCCAGGCGCACACGGTCGAGGCGCTGCAGCCGTGGGAGGCGATCATCGACCACGCCAAGCGCAGCAGCAATGCGACCTGATCGTGATGGCCTCGCACGGCCGGCGCGGCGTGGCGGCGCTGCTGCTCGGCAGCGAGACGCAGACGCGTGCTGCACTGCACAGCCCGTTGCCGGTGCTGGTCGGATGCGCTGAACGCGCGTCAGCGCCGAGTTGCAGCGGCGGCAGCTGGTCGCTGATCGCCAGCACCGACGATCGCCAGGCCGGCCGCCCAGCCAGGCCAGCTGCGCCAGCGGTCTCGCGCCAGCGTCAGGCGGTGCTGCAGCTGCGGGATCAGGTCGGCCACCGCGACGTAGATGAAGCTGCTCGGCGCGACCACCAGCAGGTACGGGAACAGCGCCTGCCACGGCCCGACGACGAAGTAGCCGACCACGCCGCCGACCACCGCGGCCAGGCCCGACAGCGCGTTGTAGAGCAGCGCGCTGGCCGCGCGAGAAGCCGGCGTTGAGCAGCACGATGTAGTCGCCGACCTCCTGCGGGATCTCGTGCGCGATGATCGCCAGCGACGTGACCAGCGCCGAGCCGCGTGTCGGCGAGGAACGCGGCGGCGATGATGATGCCGTCGCAGAAGTTGTGGATGCTGTCGCCGAGCGAGCACGCTCCAGCCGCCGCGCCCGGCCTGCTGCGTCGTCGAAGCCGTGGTGGTGGTGGTGGCTCGTCGCCTTCGTGGTGGTGGCTCGTGGCGGTACAGCTCGGCCTTCTCGAGCAGGAAGAAGAACAGCAGCCCGCCGAGCAGCGTCGCGAACAGCGCTGCGCGCGGCTCGCCTTGCTCTCGAACGCCTCGGGCAGCACGTCGAGCAGCGCAGTGCGCGAGCAGCACGCCGGCCGACAGGCTGACCAGGTGCTGCACGACGCGCGCCGAGCACCCGCACCGTCAGGCTCGCCGCGGCGACGACCGACAGCACGCCGCCGGCCAAGGTGGCCAGCACGATGTAGGCGAGCAGTCATGCGCGCAGCGCGCACGGCTCGCGGGCACGACTCCATGGCGCAGGCGACGCCGTGGCCGAACCAGGCGAGGCAGCTTCCAGCCGTCCCCGGCCGCTTCGCTTGCGGTAGCTCGGCCGGTAGTCGGCGCTGGAAGGCGTGCGGCGCCTGGGGTAGACGACGAACTCGCATCTTCTCGGCGTCGCCGCTGCCGGCGGCCAAGCGCCGCCTTCATCTTCTCGACCGTGTCGTGCGGGATGCCGGCGTCGGCGCCGCCGTACAGGCCCAGCACCGGCGCATTCAGCCTGCCGCGGCGTCGATCCACCGGGCTGGCGGTTGTCAGCGCGTTGCTGGCGCCGACCAGTCGGCCGTACCAAGCGACGCCGGCCTTCACCCCGGGCTGTGCGCGCGTACAGCCAGGTCGATGCGTCCGCCCCAGCAAAAGCCCGGTGACGCCGAGCCGGCCGGTGTCGCCGCCGTTGCGCCTTGGCCCAGCCGACGCTCGGCGTCGAGGTCGCCCATCACCTGCGCATCGGGCACCTTGGAGACGACTTCGCGCGATCAGTTTGGCGATCTCGCCGTACGCGCTCGCGTCGCCCTGGCGCACGAACAACTCCGGCGCGATCGCAAGGTAGCCGAGCCTTGGCGAAGCGCCGCGCCACGTCGGCGAGTGTGCTCGTGCACGCCGAAGATCTCGCTCGACCACCAGCACCACCGGCGGTTGGTCTTGCTCGGCCGGCGCGCGCGGTAGGCGGGCAACTCGAAGTCGCCCGACGCGGATCGTCACCTCGCCCAGCGCGTGCAGGCCGTCGTGTCGGTCCTGATCGCGGTCTGCGCCACGACCGGCAGCACCGCGGCGGCGAAGCCGCTGCCCACCGGAGGTGCGCACGAAGCCGCGGGCGGCTGAATTCAGCGACTCGGGGCGAGGCTGTCGAGGTCCTGTTCGCATCATCACGTCTCCTTTCGATGCGCTGCGTTGAAAGCGCGATTCTAGGAGCGCCTTGGCTTTGCTCGTGGTGTGGGTAAGGCCTTGCAAAGCCGTGGGTGGCCATGCAGCGGCGTTCGTGTCGCAGAGCAATACGTAACTGGAATCGAAGTACAA
>ERZ1370068.6641-contig-5611_pt1 | contig 30841 bp, 36 predicted proteins | sample MGYA00561227_ERZ1370068 | MGnify/ENA primary metagenome ERZ1370068 (study PRJEB38410, sample SAMEA6850437) | metagenome | study: Metagenomic assessment of the ecological functions of the soil: analysis of the soil microbiota associated with the...
CGGCATTGCTCGTCGCCCATTCCGCCGCCGTCGGCGATACGGACGGCGATGAAGCGCGATCTCTGCTCTTCCGCATCTCGGCCCCGCGCGGCGGTAATCGGCGGCGGTGTGGTTTCCCGCCTGTAACGTTCCAGTCAGCGCTTCGCGGAAGTCCGCGGTGGCGGCTGCTGCTCGACCTGACGGGCCATGGACGTCTCGACGCGCCGCCCGCTGCGAAGCCGCAGACGAATCGGCTGCCCGCACAGTGGAAGGTAGTGTCGACCCTGATCGGTGCGGGCGACGCAACTTTCGATGCGGCCCGGTCCTCATTCACGAGCAAGGCCACGAATCAGGGCATCGAAGGTTTCCTTTGGCGTCCGCAGACTTCCACTCCGGACGGCCTGCATGACATCGCGCCAGCTTCCCGCGAGCGATGCCGTCCGCGTTCGGCCCACTACCGGCGTCGAAGACGAGACGCCGGACCGCGGGAGCATTCGAGTTTCAGGCGCTGCAGGATAGTTTCATTGAGGCGTACTCGACGGCCGGCGTCAGCGCAGTGATGCCGCGCTGGACTACCAGATCTGGGTGCGCCGGCGCACGGCGAAGTGGAATTACTGGACGCGACGCCACCGGCGAGATCAGTTACACGCCGCAATCAGGTTTTCGGATCCGACTTCGCTCACCTGGTCAACGATTTGCCATGTCGATTGATCGAGGCCACTCGTTTCAATCAGCGTCCATTCCAGCCCGTGGCGGAGAACGACTCCATCGCTACCACCGAAGGTGAACCTGCGACGGGCACACTGCGGGCATAATCCGGGCAGGCAACCGCTGACGTTCCGGATCACCGCCGATGCAGGTAAGGAGCGGCCCGGATCACGAACGCCGCTGCAGGTGAGTTCACGCACACGCCGGACCCCGGCGAAACCGGACAGGGACACGTTCACTTTCGAGGTGACGCAGAACGGTTTAAACGGCCCGCGCGACCGGAGATCGATCATCTCGGCGGCGCGCGCGGATGCGGCGGTGGCGCGCAGTCTCGGCCTCTGGGCCTCGGCGCGCTGGCGTCGCGGCGGTCAACCCTGGTCGGCGGGCCATTCCAGCGCGCGCAACACGCTGATTTGACTACCCAAAGCTTCGCTGGTCTAATACGCGGCCCCCGAGAGAGCCACGCACATGTCCAGAGTCTGCCAGGTCACCGGAAAGCGCCCGCGCTCCGGCAACAAGGTTTCCACTCCAACATCAAGAAGCGCCGCCGCTTCCTGCCGAACCTGCACACGCAGCGTTTCTGGCTGGAGAGCGAAAGCCGCTGGGTGACGCTCAAGCTGTCGACCCGCGGCCTGCGCACGCTGGAGAAACAGGGCCTTGAGAAGGTGATCTCGACCCTGCGCGCCGCCGGAACCCACGTCTGAGGTCAATGCCATGCGCGACAAGATCAAGCTCGTTTCGACCGCCGGCACGGGTCACTTCTACACCACGACCAAGAACAAGCGCCTTCATCCCGAGAAGATGGAGATCAGCAAGTTCGACCCGGTCGTGCGCAAGCACAGTGACCTACAAGGAATCGAAGATCAAGTAGGCCGGCCCCGGCCGCTCGGCTAAACTCCCCGGCATTCCACTTGGGAGTTCCTGAAATGCGTAACGCATCGCTCGCCGCCGCCATCGCCATGGCGCTGCAGTTGCCTTCTGCCTGGGCCCAGGACACAGCGACGCTCGGGGAAGTCATCGTCACGGCCCAGCGCCGCAGCGAAAATATCCAGGACGTGCCGGTCGCCGTCTCGACGCTCTCGGGCGAGGGCCTCGACTCCATCCGCTCCGGCGGCGACGACATCCGGTTCCTGTCGGCGCGCCTGCCGAGCCTCAACATCGAATCGTCCTTCGGACCGCGCATTTCCGCGCTTCTACATCCGCGGCCTCGGCAATACCGACTTCGACCTGAACGCGTCGCAGCCCGTGTCGCTGATCTATGACGACGTCGTGCAGGAGAACCCGATCCTGAAGGGCTTCCCGGTCTTCGATCTCGAGATGGTCGAGATGTTTCGCGGACCGCAGGGCACGCTCTTCGGCCGCAACACGCCGGCCGGCGTGATCAAGTTCAACTCGGTCCGCCCGTCGCAGGAACGCGGCGGCTACGTCCAGGCAAGCTACGGCTCCCAGAACTCGATCTCCGTCGAAGGCGCCGTCGGCGGCGCGCTGCCGGACACCTGGTCCATGCGCCTCTCCGGCATCTATCAGACGCGCGACGACTGGGTCGACAACGCTCTTCACCGGCGAGGGCGACCAGTTCGAGGGCTACGACGAAATGGCGGGCCGCGTGCAGTTCCTGTACGACTCAGGTCCGCTGTCCGCGCTCATCAATGTGCACGCGCGCAGCCTCGACGGCACCGCGCGCATGTTCCGCGCCAACATCTTCGTCCCGGGCAGCAACAACCTCGTGCCGGGCTTCAATGAACACCAGGTCGCGCTCGACGGGGCGAACGACCAGGACCTCGACTCGATCGGCGGCAGCCTCAGTATCTCCTACGATTTCGACCGCGTGACGCTGCACTCGATCACGGGCTACGAGTCGGTCGGACGTGCTGTCCCGCGGCGACATCGACGGCGGCTTCGGCGCCGTGTTCGCGCCGCCGAGCGGCCCGGGCTTCATCCCCTTCCCCGCGGAGTCGGCGGACGGGCTGCCGTCGCACGAGCAGATCTCGCAGGAGTTCCGTCTCGAATCGCGCGAGTGGGGCAAGTTCGACTGGCAGGCCGGCCTCTACTACTTCGACGAAGCCTCGCGACATCGACAGCTTCAACTACGACACCCTGGGCGGCGGCGTGGCAGAACGGCGACGTCCGGCAGCAGCAGGACAACCAGGCCTGGGCGGTATTCGGATCGGTGCGACTTCGAGCTCAGCGACGCGTTCACGCTGGGCGCGGGCCTGCGTTACACGGATGACCAGAAGGATTTCACGGCCGAGCGCTTCACGTCGCCGGTCGGCGCGGGCCTCGATCGGCCCGATCGCCGTCAACACCGACGAGGACCACGTCGGCTGGGACGTCAGCGCCACCTGGTCGCTCAGCGACAACACCAACCTCGTACGCGCGTGTCGCCGAGGGCTTCCGGGCGCCATCGATCCAGGGACGCCTCTTGTTCGGCGACACGGTCTCCGTGGCGGATTCGGAGGAGATCATCTTCCTACGAGGCCGGCATCAAGACGAACCTGTTCAGCAACCGCGGCCGGCTCACTTTCTCGATCTACAAGTACACGATGGACAACCAGCAGCTGACCGCGGTCGGCGGCGGCGCGAACTTCAACACGCTGATCAACGCCGACCAGACGGACGGCCAGGGCGTCGAGCTCGACTTCGAGGCCTACATCACCGACAACTTCCTGGTCACGCTCGGCGCGAGCTGGAACGACACCGAAATCGACGACCCGGATCTCGGCGTGCAGGTCTGCGGCGGCGGTTGCACGTTCACCGATCCGGTGATTGCGCCGGCGATCCCGCCCTTCGTGCCCGCCACGGTCAGCATCGACGGCAACCGCCTGCCGCAGTCGCCCGAGGTGATCGCAAACCTCACGGCGCGCTGGGGCATGCCGGTCGCAGGCGGCGAGTTCTATATCTATACCGACTGGGCCTACCGCAGCGAGATCAACTTCTTCCTGTACGAGTCCAAGGAGTTCACCGGCGATGCGCTGCTCGAGGGCGGCCTGCGGTTCGGCTACCTGCTGGAATGACGGCAAGCAGGAGCTCGCTGCTCTATGGCCGCAACATCACGGACGAGATCCAGGCCGTCGGCGGCATCGACTTCAACAACCTGACCGGCTTCATCAACGAGCCGCGCCGCTACTTCGTCGAGTTCAGAGTCGAAGTTCTGAGGCCGGGCCGGATGAAATGCCGGAACTGCCAGAGGTGAGAAACGACGCGCCGGGGCATCGAGCCCCTGGCTCGTCGGCCGGCGGATCGAGAGCCTCACGGTGCGCGCGAGTGGCGGCTGCGCTGGCGCGTGCCGCGCGGCCTCCCGGCGAAGCTCGGGGGCAAGCGCATCCACGCGGTCGGCCGGCGCGCCAAGTACCTGCTCATCGACACCGAGGCCGGCACGCTCATCTGGCATCTCGGGATGTCGGGGAGCCTCAGGATCCTCGACGCCGCGGCGCCTGCGCTCGCGCACGATCACGTGGATCTCGTGCTCGATTCGGGACGATGCCTGCGGTTCAACGACCCGCGCCGCTTCGGCTGCCTCCTGTTCACGACCGGCGATCCCGCACGCCACAAGCTGCTCGCGGGCCTCGCGGTCGAGCCGCTCTCCGACGATTTCAGCGGCGATGTCGCTCTGGAGCCGCGCGCGCGCGGGCGGCGCACGTCCATCAAGGCCTTCATCATGGATTCGCGCGTCGTCGCCGGCGTCGGCAACATCTATGCGAGCGAGGCGCTCTTTCGCGCGGGCATCCGGCCGGGCCTTGCAGCCGGGGCGCGTCAGCCGCGCGCGCATGGCGGCGCTCGTCAAATCAATTCGCGAGGTGCTGACCGAGGCGATCGGCGTCGGCGGCACGACGCTGCGCGACTACGTGGATGCCTCGGGGATGCCCGGCTATTTCCGCCAGCGGCTATTTCGTCTACGAGCGCACCGGCAAGCCCTGCCGCCGCTGCAAGACGCCGATCCGGCAGTTCACACAGGGGCAGCGCAGCACCTACTGGTGCCCGCACTGCCAGGCGCTAGCGCCGCTCGCGCGCCTTGAGCGCCTCGGCGACCGCCGGGTGCACGAAGTGCGAGACGTCGCCGCCGAACAGCGCAATCTCGCGCACCAGCGTCGAGGAGATGAAGGTGAACTGCTCCTGCGGCGTCAGGAAAATGTAGTCCACCGCTCCATCGAGATGCCGGCTCATGCTCGCGAGCTGGAACTCGAACTCGAAGTCGGACATCGCGCGCAGGCCCCGCACCACGATGCCGCAGCCCTTGCTCGCGCGCGAAATCCACCGTCAGGCCCGAGTAGCCGATGACCGTGACGTTCTTGTGTTCGGCGAGCACTTTCTGCGCAAGCGCGACGCGCTCGGCGAGCGTGAAGAGCGGCTCCTTGCCGGGGTTCGAGGCGATGCCGATCACGACGCGGTCGAAGATGCCCGCCGCCCGGCGCACGAGGTCCTGGTGGCCATTCGTGATCGGGTCGAAGGTGCCCGGATATACCGCGCTTCTTTTCGGATTCACGTCGTCGTCCCCTGTCCCTGGCGCCGGGCAGAGATACCCGACCGCCCCGGCGCGTCCGGAACGGTGGGCGATCCAGCCGGCCGGCAGTTCGGGCGCGCCCTGTTCCGCGCGCATCTCGATGTAAATGAATGCCTCGGGCGCGAGCCAGCCGCGCGATTCGAGGACGCATCGCGTCGGTCAGGAGCCCCGCGTCGAAGGGCGGGTCGAGGAATGCGATGTCATGCGGCGTGGGCGGGCCGCCGAGCCAGGTGCGCGCATCTGCCTGCAGGACCGTCGCGCGCCCGGCACGCGAGCAGGGCGGCGGTTTCGCGCAAGGAGGCCGCGTTCTCGCGATCCCGCTCGATGAAGGTTGCGGATGCCGCGCCGCGCGAGAGCGCCTCGAGCCCGAGCGCCCCGCTGCCGGCAAACAGGTCGAGGCAGCGGCTGCCCGGCACGACCGCCGCAAGCCAGTTGAACAGTGTTTCGCGCACCCGGTCCGGCGTCGGCCGGATGCCGCCCTTGCCCGGGAAGCGGATGCGCCGTCCACGCCATTCGCCGCCGATGATGCGCAGGGTATTGGCCATTTTTGCAGCGCACATCCCTTAAACTTGCGCGATGATACGCGCCCGCGCCTCCCACTTTGCCGGAGCCTCCGACATGAGCAACCGTCTGGCCGCCGCACTCCTGGTCGCGGGCTTGCTGCTCGCGGGTTGTTCCGGCTCGAGCTCCGACGGCATCGGCCCGACTGATCCCGACCTCGGGCAACGGCAACCCGGGCAACCCGCCGGGCGGCGTCGGGTGTTCAAGGCCGACTTCGTGCCGCTCTCCGGCGTGCTGCCCTACCCGACCGATCTTTACTTCAGTGGCTCGACCGACGGCACGCTCAACATGCCGACGACGCCTTCCTGCCGAATGCCGCGGCGGTCAATGCGCTCGACGGATTCTCGACCGTCGCGACGGCGACCGCGCGTTCTCCGCGCCCATCGATCCTGACGATCTCGGCGTCGACCGTGATCGTGCTCGAGGTGGACGTCGACAATGCGACCAAGGCGACCGTCGGCTTCCGCCGCGCTCTCGTCCACGGCACGGATTACACGGCGCGCGTCCAGCCGACGCCTGACTCCGAACAATGCGACGCTCGAGATCGTGCCGCTGAAGCCCCTGACCCCGTCGACCGGCGCGACGAACGTCGGCTATCTCGTCATCCTCACGAACGGCCTGCACGACACCGGCCGGCAACGCCGCGACGCCCGACCGCGACTACCTCACGATCCTGCAGGCCTTGCCGACGTGCGCCGCCCTCACAGGCTCGATGAATGGCATCTGCCTGCTGACCGGCGCGCAGTTGCAGGTCGCGGCCGCGGTCCTCGGCGCGGCGATCGTGCCGAACGTCGTCCTCAGCTTCTCGTTCTCGACCGAGGCGACGGCCGATACGATGAATATCGCGGCAGCACTCGCGCAGCCGGGCCTCGATCGGCGTCGTCGCGACCGGCTTCACTCTGCAGGCGCTGAACGCAGCGCTGCCGCCGATTGCGGACGTCTATGTCGGACAGGTACGAGATTCCGTACTACCTGGATCCGGCGGCGCCGCTCACGGGGCCACTGGGATGCCGCGCCCGGCGGCCCGCCGGGCGGCGTGCCGTCCACGAACCTGACGCGGTTCAATCCGGTTCCTGTCGCGAAGGCGACGCTCGGCATCCCGCTTTTCGTGACGGTGCCGAACGGCGCGAGCGGACATGCAAAGCCCGGACCGGCTGGCCCGTCGTGATCTTCCAGCACGGCCTGCAGGGCAACCGCACGCAGGCGGCCGCCATCGCGGGCGCCTACGCCTCGCAGGGATTCGTCGTCGCCGCGATCGACATCCCGCTGCACGGCATCACGGACACGACGCAGCCCGCTGTACCAGGCCGGCGCCGAGCGCACCTTTGATCTCGACATCGACGGCACTCCGGGCATCGACCCGTCGGGCTCGTACATCATCAACCTGACGAGCCTCCTGACGAGCCGCGACAACCTGCGCGAAGCGCGCGATCGACATCGTGCAGCTCTCGAAGTCGCTGCCGAACCTCGACCTCGACGGCGACACGGTGCCGGACATCGATCCGGCGCAGATCCACTACTCGTCGATCTCGCTCGGCAGCATCGTGGGCACGATTGCGAACGCGATGCCGATCTCGACCGTCTCGGCCTATCTCAACGTGCCGGGCGGCGGCGTTGCGAACCTGCTCCGCGACTCGCAGGCCCTCGGGCCGGTGATCAACAACGGCCTCGCGGCGAAAGGCCTCAATCCGGGCTTCACGCTGTATGAGCAGTTCTTCCGCGACGCACAGACGGTCGTCGATGCCGGCGATCCGATCAATTACATCGCGGCCGCCGTCGCGGCGCGTCCGGTGCTCGTGTCGCAGGTGCTGAACGACGCCGTCGATACCGAACACGGCGACGCAGCGCCTCATCAATGCGGCGCCCTTCGTCAAGACGGCCGCGCCGGGCATTCGAATTTCGTCGCAGCGGGCACGGGCACCTGGGTGCACTTCACGTCGGGCTCGCACGGCTCGCTCCTGAGCCCGGCCGCGAGCCTGGCCGTGACCACCGAAATGCAGACGCACGCGGCCTCGCTGGCCGCGTCCGGGGCGCCGCGTTCGCGATCACGAACCCGGCCATCCTGGAACCTTGACCACGGCCGAGGGTGGTTTCTTCGCGCGCCTGCGCGCGCGCGTCAATCGCGGCGCCGCCTTCGTCGCGGACCTCCTGCCGGGCCGGCGCATCGACGCCGAGCTCCTCGACGAACTCGAAACGCGCCTGCTCGAGGCGGACGTCGGGGTCGAGGCGACGCAGGAGATCCTCTCCGAGCCTGCACAGGAAGGTCGCGCGTGCCGAGCTCGCCGACGCGAAGGCGCTCGAAGAGGCGCTTCGCCGGCAGCCTGCTTGCGATCCTGAAGCCCGTCGAGCGGCCGCTCGCCGTGGACAAGGCGCGCAAGCCCTACGTGATCCTCGTCGTCGGCGTGAACGGCTCGGGCAAGACGACGACGATCGGCAAGCTCGCGCCGCCTCCTGAAGGACCAGGCGACTGTCCGTGCTGCTCGCGGCCGGCGATACGTTTCGCGCGGCGGCCGTCGAGCAAGCTCGCGGTCTGGGCCGAGCGCAACGGCGTGCCGATCGTCTCGCAGGCGACCGGCGCCGATCCGGCCGCGGTCGTCTTCGACGCACTGCAGTCGGCGAAGGCGCGCGGCACCGACGTACTGATCGCGGACACCGCGGGGCGGCTGCACACGCAGTCGCACCTGATGGACGAGCTCGCGAAGATCGCGCGCGTGATCAAGCGCCTCGATCCGGATGCCCCGCACGAGGTGCTGCTCGTGCTCGATGCGAGCCTCGGGCAGAACGCGCGCTGCGCCAGGCCGAGCAGTTCAGCCAGGCGATCGGCGTCACCGGCATCGTCGTCACGAAGCTCGACGGCACGGCCAAGGGCGGCATCGTGGTCGCGATCGCGCGGCGCTTTGGCCTGCCGATCCGCTTCGTCGGCATTGGCGAACAGGCGGAGGATTTCGGTATCTTCGACGCCCGTGCCTATGTCGAGGGGCTGCTGCGACCCGTGGCAGTCCGACACGCCGTGATCCGATTCGACCGCGTCTTCAAGCGTTACCCGAACGGGCGCGAAGCCCTCTCGGAACTCTCGTTCGACCTCGAAGCCGGGCGAGATGGCCTTCCTGACCGGCCACTCCGGCGCCGGCAAGAGCACGGTGCTCCGGCTGATCGCCCTGCTCGAACGGCCCGACGCGCGGCCAGGTGATCGTGAACGGCAAGGACACGGGCACGCTCAGGCGCGGCGCGATTCCCGCATTCCGGCGCCAGGTCGGTTTCGTGTTCCAGGACCACCGGCTGCTCGACGACCGCCCGGTCTACGACAACGTCGCCGCTGCCGCTCGCGATCGGCGGCGTCCCGCGGCGCGAGATGGACAAGCGCGTGCGCGCGGCGCTCGACCAGGTGGGCCTGCTCGGCCGCGAGCGCTCCTTTCCGCTCAGAGCTCTCGGCCGGCGAACAGCAGCGCGTCGGCATCGCGCGCGCGGTCATCACCAAGCCGCCGGTCCTGATCGCCGACGAGCCGACCGGCAACCTCGACCCGGACCTCGCGCTCGAGGTCATGAACCTGTTCCAGCGCTTCAACGCGGTCGGCGTGACGGTGCTGGTCGCGACGCACGACATCCACCTGCTCGACCTGTTCCGCGTGCGGCGCATCCACATCGAAAGGGCCGCCTCGACCGCGGTGCCGCATGTCGCTGCGTAGCGGCCTCTCCATCCTCCTCGAGCGGCACGCGCAGGCGCTGCTCGGCTCGCTGGGGCGGCTCGCCCGCCAGCCGCTCGCGACCCTGCTCACGGTCCTCGTCATCGGGATCGCGCTCGCGCTGCCGGCGGCGCTCTACCTCGCCGTCGCGAACATGCGCACCGTGACCCGGGGCCTCGACGACACCGTCCAGCTCTCGGTGTACTTCCGCATGTCGACGACCGAGGCCGAGGCGAGAAAGGCGACGGCCGTGATTGCCGCGCGGCACGGCATCGCGGAAACGAAGCTCGTGAGTCCCGACGAGGGACTTGCCGAGTTCCAGAAGCTCTCCGGCATCGGCGATGCGCTCAAGGCCTTGCCGGACAACCCGCTGCCCTGGCTGCTCAGGTGCGGCCCGCGCCGCCGCAGGATTCCGCCGCGGCGGTCGAGTCGCTGGCGGCGGAGCTTCGCAAGATGGACGGGGTGGACCTCGTCGAGGCCGGACACGGCCTGGGTGCGGCGCCTTCACGCGATCGAGGACACGATGCAGCAACTCGTGCTGCTGGTGGCCGCGGTTCTCGCCGCCGGCGTGCTGGCGGTCGTCGGCAACACGATCCGGCTCGAGATCAATGGCCGCCGCGCCGAGATCGAGGTGACGAAGCTCGTCGGCGGAAGCAACGCCTTCGTGCGCCGCCCCTTCCTCTATTCCGGGCTGTGGCAGGGCCTCTTGCCGGCGGCCTGCTCGCGTGCCGGTCTCGTGACGCTCGGACTCATGGTGCTCGAGCCCGTTCGTCGCGAGGCTCGCCGCCGCCTATGGCTCGTCGTTCGCACTGCAGGGGCTCTCGATGACGGAATGGCCGCTGGTCGTCGGCAGCGGCGCTGCACTCGGTTTCCTGGGGGCCTGGCTGGCGGCGCGCCTACCACCTGCGCCGAATCGAGACCGCGCGCTTAACTACCTGTTTATTAAAGGGATTAGCACTCTATTGACACGAGTGCTAGTATCTTCGTTCGGAGGTAATTCCACACCATGACTGGCAAAGCGCTTGCGCTCCCCAACCTGTCTCTCATCGGATCCGGCCCGATCGGAAGCCTCGAGGCTTACGTTCAGCGAGGTGTCGTCGATCCCGATGCTCGGCCGCGAGGAAGAGATGGAGCTGGCACGCCGATTCCACGAGGAGCAGGACCTGGACGCCGCGCGCGACCTCGTCCTGTCGCACCTGCGTTTCGTCGTGCACATCGCGCGCGGCTACATGCGGCTATGGCCTGCCGGTCGGCGACCTGATCCAGGAAGGCAACGTCGGCCTCATGAAGGCGGTCAAGCGCTTCGACCCCGACATGGGCGTGCGCCTCGTCTCGCTTCGCCGTGCACTGGATCCGCGCCGAGATCCACGAGTTCGTGATCGCAACTGGCGCCTCGTGCAAGATCGCGACGACCAAGGCGCAGCGCAAGCTGTTCTTCAACCTTCGCCGGATGAAGAAGAACCTCGCGCTGGCTGTCCGACGCGGAGGCGCAATGCCGTCGCCGGCGAGCTCGGCGTCGAGCCGGGCGAGGTGCGCGAGATGGAGCGCCGGCTCTCGGCGCGCGACCTCTCCTTCGATCCCGCGCCGGACGCGGGCGACGAGGAATCGGTCGTCTCGCCCTCGCTCTACCTGCCTTCGGCCGAGGCGGATCCGGCGACGATCGTGGAGCAGGACCAGTGGGACGGCGCCGTCTCGGGCAGTCTCGCGACCGCGCTCCAGGGACTCGATGAGCGCAGCCGGACCGTGATCAAGGCGCGCTGGCTGGCCGAGACCGAGGACAAGAAGACGCTGCAGGATCTCGCGGACGAATTCGGCGTCTCCGCCGAGCGCATTCGCCAGATCGAATCCGCGGCGATCGGCAAGCTGCGAGCGCGATGGCCGGCTGAAGCCGGGTCAGGCGGCGGCCGCAACGGCCGCCGTCACCGCCTTGTGCAGCTCGAGGTCGAGCGCATCGGGCACCAGGTCCTCCCCTTTCGCCAGTTCCGCGATCTTGCGGGCGGCCGCCAGGAGCATCGCGTCGGTGAAGCGCGTCGCCGCGCGCGGCGAGCGCGCCCTTGAAGAGCCCGGAAAACCCAGCACGTTGTTGATGCCCTTGCCGTCGGCGGCGAACGCGGCGCCCTGCTGGATCGCGAGCGCCGGCTCGATCTCCGGGTCCGGGATTCGACAGCGCCATGATGATCTGGCCCTTTCGCACCATCCGGGCTTGATCGAGTCCGCGAACCCCGGTCGTCGCGATGACGATGTCGGCCTTTCGCATGATGTCGTCGAGCGACGCCGGCTCTCCGCCCATGGCGGCGAAACCGCTTGAGCGCGGCCTGGTCGAGGTCGGCGCCGAGCAGGCGGCGCACGCCGACGTGCAGGAGCCGCACGATGCCGATGCCCGCGGCCCCGAGACCGATCTGGCCGACGACGCAACCGTCGACATCGATGCCGGCGCGCTTCGTCGCGTTGAACGCCGCCGCCAGCACGACGACCGCCGTTCCGTGCTGGTCGTCGTGCAGCACCGGCCGGGTCGAGCCGCGCGCGCAACCCTCTTCGATCTCGAAGCAGGCGGGCGCCGCGAAATCCTCGAGCAGGATGGCGCCGAATCCGGATGCGATCGCGGCGATGTGATCGATGCAGCGCGCCGGATCGGTTTCATCGAGCAGGATCGGCACGGCATTGATGTCGACGAGCGTCGAGAAAAGCGCCGCCTTGCCCTCCATGACCGGGCAGGCCGGCGAGCGCGCCGATGTTGCCGAGCCCGAGCACGGCCGTCCCGTTGGTGACGACTGCGACCGTGTTGCCGAGGCCCGTGTATTCGCGAAGCCTGCGCGGGATCCTTGCGGATCGCGAGGCAGACCCGCGCGACGCCCGGCGTATAGACGTCGCGGAGGATCTGCTGGGTCGTGATCGCGATGGCCGACTCGCGTGCGGATCTTCCCGCCGCGGTGCCGGTCGAACACGCGGTCCGACTTGCCGACGAAGCGCGCGCTGGGCAGCGCGTCGATCTGGCCGTAGAGGCTGCGATCCGCCTCCTCGTCCATCTCCAGCGTGATTTCCCAGAGCGTCCGGCCCTGGTCGCGGCGCAGCGCCTGGAGGTGGTCGATCGTGAGGCCCGCGTCCGCGATCACCTGCAGCACCTTTGCGAGGCTGCCCGGCTGATGCACGGTTTCGACCATCAGGATCTCGGGAATCTTCACGCGCGGAATCGTACCCGATCGGTGATAACCTATGCGGTTATCAACCGCCGGGAGTATGGCAGTGACGAAGGTTTCAAAGGCTTTCCTGACGGCGGCGCTCGCCGCCCTGGTCCTCGGCCTCGCGGCCTGCGCGAGCCAGAAGGAACCGGCCGAGCAGGCACTCGCGGCGATCGAGAAGAAATTCCAGGACTCCGGCGCGGAAATCCAGAAGTACCTGCCCGAGCGGCATGCCGAGATCGCGAAGAGCATCGACTCGCTTCGCCAGGGCATCGCGAGCAAGAGCTACGGGGACGTGGTCGCCGGCGCCAAGGACGTGGAAAACTCGCTGAAGGGCGCCGTGGCCGAAGCCCGCATCGAACGCGCGAAGGCGCAGATCGCGATGGAGAGCGAGTGGACCGAGCTCTCGAAATCCATGCCGGCGATGATCGCCGCGATGGACAAGAAGATCGACTCGCAGCACGGCCGGCCGCCGAGTGGCATGGCCAGGACGCCTGGAAGGCGACGATCGCCGAGCTACGACGCGGCCCGCGATGCCTGGAGCAAGGCCGCCGGGGAGATTTCGCGCGCCAACTTCGAGGCGAGCGTGCTGTCCGCGCGCGCGACGCCAAGGCGAAGATCGCCGCGCATCATGGAATCGCTCGGCGTCAAAGCGTCCTGAGGTCGCCTCGATGATCCAGAAAGCATTGCCGCGCTTGCGGCTGCCTCGTCCTTGCCGCCTGTTCGCAGAAGGATCCCGCGAACGAGGCGATCGAGGCTGCCGCCAACGCGCTGAACGCCGTCTACGAGGACGCGCAGAAATACGTGCCCGATCGCTACGCCGAGGTGAAGCAGGAGCTCGACACCGCGCGCAAGGCGTTCGGCGAAGAAGCGCTACGCCGACGCGATCGCCGCGGTCAGGGACGTCCCTGCCCACGCCGAGGCGCTCGGCAAGGAAGCCGCGGTCGCGAAGGGAGAAGCACGTTGCCGAGGTGAACGCCGACTGGGCGCGCCTCTCGGAAAGCCTGCCCGACCTCTTCACCGGCATCGGCGCGAGGCTCGATGAGCTCGGCAAGTTGCGCGCGCTCCCCGAAGGCATGGACAAGCAGCTCCTGGAAGAAACGAAAGCGGCATTTGCGAGCGCGCAGTCGACCTGGGCGGAAGCCGGAACGGCATTCGCGGCGGGCGATCTTGACGGCGCAGTCGAAAAAGCCCGCGCGGCCGAGGGCATGGCCCAGGACCTCGTGGGCCGGCTCGGGATGCAGACCGGGTGAACCGCGAAGCACGCCGCGAGGCGCTCGACCCGCTCGACCTCTACGACATCGCCGGCTCGCTCTCCGAGGAGGAGCGGATGGTGCAGGGCGCCGTCGCGCGCCTCGTCGACGAGAAGGTCCTCCCGTCATCCAGAAGCATTTCGAGGACCACACGTTCCCGCGCGACCTCGTGCCGGAGATCGCGGCGCTCGGCCTGCTCGGCAGCTCGATCACGGGCTACGGCTGCGCCGGGATGAATTCGGTTTCCTACGGGCTCATCTGCCAGGAAGCTCGAGCGCGGCGACTCCGGGATCCGCAGCTTCGTGTCCGTGCAGTCGAGCCTCTGCATGTACCCGATCCACGCCTTCGGCATCGGAGGCGCAGCGCGAGAAATACCTGCCGCGCATGGCGACCGGCGAGCTGATCGGCTGCTTCGGGCTGACCGGAACCGCACGGCGGCTCCGACCCGGCAACATGAAGACGCACGCGCAAGCGCCGCGGCAGCGACTGGGTCCTGAACGGCGCCGAAGATGTGGATCACGAACTCGCCGATCGCGGACCTCGCGATCGTCTGGGCGAAGACCGAGGAAGGCATCCGCGGCTTCATCGTCGAGCAAGGCACGCGCGGCTTCGCGGCGCCCGAGATCGAGCGGAAGTTCTCGCTGCGCGCTTCCGCGACGGGCGCCCTCTACTTCGAGGACGTCGTCGTGCCGGAAGAGAACATGCTGCCGGGCAGCACGATCGGCCTCAAGGCGCCGCTCTCCTGCCTGACGCAGGCGCGCTTCGGCATCACCTGGGGCGTGATCGGCGCGGCGCAGGCCTGCCTCGCGCAGCTCCTCGACTACACGCAGACGCGCATGCTGTTCGGCCGGCCGCTCGCCGCGAACCAGGCGATCCAGATCCGCCTCGCCGCAGATGGCGCGCGGCATCACGGGCGCGCAGCTCATGTCGCTGCAGCTCGGCCGCCTGAAGGATGCAGGCCGCATGCACCCGTCCCAGGTCTCGCTCGCGAAGTGGAACAACTGCCGCATGGCGCTCGACATCGCCCGCGACGCGCCGCGACATGCTGGGCGGCTCCGGCATCAGCGCCGAATACGTGCCGATCCGGCATGCGCTGAACCTCGAGAGCGTGATCACCTACGAAGGCACCGAGACGATCCACCAGCTGACGATCGGCCGCGAGCTCACGGGAATACAACGCGTTCTGACGACCCGTTCACACGGCGTTCAGCCGCCCCGGCCCTAAGCTGTCCCATCCTGATCCACGGGAGGGACGCCGTGAAACTCAGAAGCACCTGATTGCGGCCGCCATGGCCGCCTTGATCGCCTGTCTTGCGCTGCCGCCCGCCGTGATGGCTGATCCGCCTTCGCACGCACCGGCGCATGGCTGGCGCAAGAAGAACGATCCCTTACTATGTCGGCTACACGGGCCATCAGTGGTCCGACGACTACGGCATTCGTGGGGGCCACTGCGACCGTGACCGCGTGGGCACCGGCGCTTGGCGCGGTCGTCGGCGGCGCGATCGGCGCCGCGGCGAGCGACGGAGACAATCAACTGATCGCGATCCTTGCCGGCGCCACGATCGGCGCCATCATCGGCCACGAGATCGGCGATCAGATGGATGACAGGGACCGCGCATGCTTCGGCCATTCTCTCGAGCTGCTCGAGGACGGCCACAGAGTTCTCTGGGACGGTCCCCGCAAAGGCATGGTCTACCGCTGACGCCCGACCCCGTCGCTTCGAGCGGGACGGCCGCACCTGCCGCCACTTCACGATCCTGCGCGAATACGACGGCCACCGTCTTGCGAAACAAGGCAGTGCCTGTCGCTTCGGCGACGGCGACTGGCGGATGATCGCGTCCTGATGCCGGACGCGCGCCGGCTTTATGGCCGGCGCGCGTGCCTACGCTGTGCTCCCTGGGGAGGGAGCATGCACCAGAGTACAGCCTGGCTCGCACGTCAGGCGCTCGAAGCTCGGCATCCGCTACACGTTCGGCATTCCGGGCGTGCACAACACCGAGCTCTACGACGAGATCGGCGCCTCGGAGTCGATCACGCCCGTGCTCGTCGCGCATGAGGGCGGCGGCGCGCTTCATGGCGGATGGACGTCAGCCGCACCGGTGCCGGCGTCGGCGCGCTGCTCATCGTTCCGGCAGCCGGCGTCACCCACGCCGCGAGCGGGATCGGCGAGGCATTCCTCGACGGGATCCCGATGATCGTGATCGCAGGCGGCATCCGCCGCGACCTCAGCCGCGCCTACCAGCTCCACGACATGGACCAGCACGCCCTGCTCGCGCCCATCACCAAGGCGCGCTGGCGCATCGAGCGCCATGCCGACGTGATCCCCGTGATCCACGAGGCCTACCGCGTGGCGACGAGCGGCGAGCCCGGACCCGTCTTCGTCGAGATCCCGGCCAACCTGCAGCTGATGCCGGGCGATGCCGGCGACAGGCCTGCGTTCGTGCCCGCCGCACCCGCGGGATCGCGCGCACGACTGCAGCGGACATCGCGCGCGCGGCGAAGTCCCTGCGCGAGGCAAAGCATCCGGGCATTTTCTGCGGCTGGGGCGCCGTGGATGCGACAGCCGAGCTCATCGCGATCGCGGAGCTCCTCGGCGCGCCGGTCACGACGACCCTGCAGGGACTGTCCGCGTTTCCGGGCAACCACCGGCTGCACGCGGGCTTCGCGCTCGGGCAGGCCGCGCGTGCCCGCGGTCAACGAATGCGTTTCGCGACTGCGACGGCCTGCTCGCCGTCGGCACGCGCTTTGCCGAGATCCCGACCGGGAGCTACGGCTGGGAACCGCCGGCGAACCTGGTCCACGTGGACATCAATCCGCGCGTCTTCGGCGCGAACTACAAGCCCGCCGTCGCGCTCGAGGGCGATGCGCGCGTCGTGCTGGGCCTTCTGCGCGATGCGCTCGGGCCGTCCGCCGAGGCGCACGCGCCGCCGCCGTCGCGGCGGCGATCGCGAAGGACAAGCGCGCCTACCGCGAGGAATGGCTCGCACACGATTCGAAGGGCCGCGTGAACCCGCAGCGCTTCTTCGACGCGCTTCGCGCCCGGCTTCGGACGACGGGATCGTGGTTGCCGACGACGGCAACCACACCTTCCTGGTCGCCGAGCTGATGCCGATCCACGCGCCGCGCACCTACTTCTCGCCGTCCGACTTCAACTCGATGGGCTACTGCATCCCGGCGACGATCGGCGCCAAGCTCGCGCGCCCGGAACGCGCCGGTCGTCGGCATCGTCGGCGACGGTGCGGCGCGCATGACGGGGCCTCGAGATGTCGACGGCGGTCGCGCAGAGATGCCGGCGTCGCCTGGTTCGTGTTCAACGACGGCGAACTCGCGCAGATCGCGCAGGCGCAGGAGACGCCGTACAACCGCAAGACCTGCACGGTGCTGCCGCGAGCTCGACTTCGAGGGCTCGCGCCGGGCGAACCGCGTCGGGTACCGCCTGATGCAGGGCGATGCCGACGTCGAACGCGTCGATCGCCGAGGCGCTTGCCGAGGCGCCGCGGCCGGCAGGCCGTCCTCGTGGACGTGCGCATCGACTACTCGAAGCGCACGCGATTCACCGAGGGCGTGATCCGCACCAACCTGAAGCGCTTCGGCATCAAGGACCAGGCGCGGATCGTCGGCCGCGCGCTGTGGCGCCGGCCGTGACGGGCTGATCGGTCGACGACCGGCACGCAGTCGACGCCCTCGGCCCTGAGCCGGGCGCGCAGAGATCGCGCGCCGCAGCCTCCGGCAACGAGGTCGTACGCAGCCGCCAGACGTCGGTCGCGATGTCGCTGCGGTGTCTGGATCACCGAGCTGCCGCGCCCGCAAGCTCCGCCGTCCGCTCGCTCGCGTAGCGCTAGGAGCGCCGCACGGGCGGCGGCTTCATCGGAGAATGCGCCGAGCTGACGGACCAGTTCCCGGCCGATCCGCGGGCTCCAGCGGGACGTACTCCATCAACCGCGCGCGGGCGTCGGCGGAATGCCGCCCGTCCGGCCATTCCGACGAGGTAGCGTTGCCAGGCTTCGGGCGTGCGCAGCCGCTCGGCGCGGCTCCAGACTTCGGCCTCCAGGCGTTCCTCGAGGCCTCGCGCGCTGCCGCTCGCGATCCTGCCAGGACGCTTCCTGCCGGCCCGACAGGCCTGCACTCGCGCAGGCGGCGAGCATCCACGACGCGACTATAATTCCCCGCATGCTGCCCCAGATCGTCGCACACCGAGGCGATACGGAACACTTTCCCGAGAACAGCCTCCCGGCGTTCGAGGCCGCCTGGCGTCGCGGCATCGCGCACGTCGAATTCGACGTGCAGCTCTCGGCCGACGGCGTGCCCTTCGTGATCCACGACGCCAGCCTCGATCGCACGACGCGCGCGACCGGCGACCTGCGCCTGCTCATGTCGGGCCAGCTCGACGGCGTGGATGCCAGCGAGCCCGCGCGATTCGGCCGCGCGCACGCGGGAACTGCGCTGCCGCGGCTCGCGCGCCGTCGTCGAAGCTGATGGCGGGACTGCCGGAAGCGCGCGCCTTCGTCGAGGTGAAGCGCGCAAAGCCTCGTGCATCACGGCCGCGCGCATTGCATCGAGCGGATTCTTTCCGTGCTCGCGCCGGTGCTCGAGCGCTGCATCGTCATCTCCTTCGACGCCGACGCGGCGCCGTCTCGCGCGCACTTCGGCCGGCGTGCCGATCGGCTGGGTGCTGGACGGCGACCCGGTGCAGCTCGCGCTCGCTGATCGAGCTGATGCGGCCCGAGTTCGTCTTTCTGCGATCACCGGCGGCTCCGGCGGGACGAGCGCTGCCGTCCGGCTCCTGGGCCTGGGTCGTCTACGAGGTGACCGACGCGCGCCACGCGCTCGAGCTCGCCGGGCGCGGTGTCGCGATGGTCGAGTCGATGACGCCCGTGCGCCTCGCCGGCGAACTCGCGTCGCGTGAGCCGCTCCCGGCGTGACGGACGAGGTCTACATCGCGATCGACCAGGGCGGGCATGCGACGCGCGCGAGCGCGTACTCCGCCACAGGCGACCTCGAAGAGCGCCGCATTCGTCACGGTGGCGACGCAGCGAAACGCCCTCGGCCATGTCGAGCACGACCCGGAGGAGATCGTCGCAAGCGTCGGGACCGCCCTCGCCGAGCTCGCGCACGCATCGTCGCGCCGCAGCGCTGGGTGGCCGCCGGCCTCGCGGTCCAGCGCTCGAGCCTCGTGTGCTGGAGCGCGGACGACGGCCGCGCGCTCTCGCCCGTCATCTCCTGGCAGGACACGCGCAATGCCGCCTGGCTGCGCGGCTCTCGCGCGCGCGCGGACGACGTCGCGCGCCTGACCGGCCTGCAGCTGTCGCCGCACTATGGCGCGAGCAAGCTGCGCTGGTGCCTCGATCACCTGCCGGAGGTCCGCGGCGCGGCGGCGCAGTCTCGCCTGCGCGCGGGTCCGCTCGCGAGCTATCTCCTGCACCGGCTGCTCGAGGAGCGCCCCTGCTTCGCCGACGCCATCGACCGCCGCGCGGACGCTCCTGCTGGTCGCCCTTCACGCGCGACTGGTCCGCGGAACTCCTCGACCTGTTCGGCATTCCGCGCGCAGTGCTGCCGACTGCGGTCGGCACGACGCATGCATTCGGCACGCTCGCGAGCGAGGGTGTGCGCATCCCGGTCGGCGTCTGCAACGGCGACCAGTCCGTCGTGCCGTTCGCCGCAGGCGCGCTCGATTTCGATGCGGCCTACGTGAACCTCGGCACGGGCGCCTTCGTGCTGCGGCCGACGCCCGATGCGCTCCACGCGCCGCCTCTCCTGACGAGCGTCATCCGTGCGGACGCCGAGCACACGGACTTCGTGCTCGAGGGCTCGGTGAACGGCGCGGGCGCGGCGCTCGTGTGGTTCGAGCACCATCAGGGCGCGGCGGCGGACCGCCTGCTCGCCCTCCTCGGACAGGCCGAGCTCACGGACGAAGGCGCTCCGTTCTTCCTGAACGGCGTCGCCGCGCCTCGCCTCGCCGTTCTGGCGACCCGACTTCGAATCGCGCTTCGTCGGCGAGGGCACTGAGCTTCAGCAATGCCGCGCCGTGCTCGAGAGCGTCGCTTTCCTGCTGAAGGCGAACCTCGACGAGATGGACCGCCATCGGCCCGCGCCCACGCGCCTCGTCGCGAGCGGGGCCTCGCCGAGAACTCGCCTGCTCTGCCGCATGCTCGCCTGCCTCGCCGGCGTGCCGGTGGATCGCGGGAGCGATCGCGAGGCGACCTCGCGCGGCCTCGCGTTCCAGGTCGCCGGGATGCCGGCGGGATTCGAGGCGCCGCCGGTCGAGCGCTTCGAGCCGGATCCGGACCAGAGCCTGCTCGCGCGCTACCTCAAGTGGCTCGCCCTGATGCGCGAGGCCGCATCCGGCGCCTGATCAGGCGCGGTCGAATTCCTCGACGATCAACCGGTCGATCCAGCTCGGCCCGCCGATCGCGTCCATGTATCCGCAATGCCCGCCGCGCGGCGTCACTGTGACCTCGAGCGAGTCCGGCCGCGCGACGCGGGCGAGGTCGCGCACCAGGATCATCGGGTCGTCCGTCGACGTGATGAGGTGCGCCGGCGCATCGAGCGACTCGAGGACGCCCTCCGTGATCGAATAGCCGCGCAGGTAATGTGCGAGGTCAGGGTAGTCCGTGTACTTCAGCACCATGCGCTCCGTCATCGCGGTGAGCGACGGATCGTGGATCAGCTCGCCGAAGTCGTAGTGGTCCGGCCAGGCCGCCTGCTTGAGCCGCAGCGATCGCCGCCATTTGAAGAGAAAATAGCGGCGGTAGATCGCCGGCCCGCGCTCGAGCGCATCCAGCGTGGTCGCCGGGTCGAGCACCGGACAGACGGCGACGATGCGCGCAATCCGGATCCCGGCTGCGCGCGCTGTCGCGCCGACGCGCAGGCAGAAGTTGCCGCCGAGCGAGAAGCCGGCGAGCAGCAGGCGATGATCCGGGTAAAGCGCCTGCACGCGGGCGACCGCGCCGACGACTTCCGGCAGGCGGCAGGAATGGAACAGCTCGCGGTTCAGCGCGTGCGTGCCGCCGTGGTCGCGGAAGTTGAGGCGCAGCACCGTGTAGCCGCGCGCGAAGAGAGTTGCGCGAGCGAGAGCAGATAGAGGGATTCCGAGCTGCCCTCCCAGCCGTGCAGCAGCACGGCGAGCCGGCGCACCGGGCTTCTGCTGCGGCAGGCGGCTCCGCGAGGCGGCCCATGAGGCGCACGCCCTCGCCGCAATCGAGCACGAGATCGCGGCTCGCCGCGATGAGATCGCGCCGCGCGCCGCTCGATCGCGCCGCGGCGGAATGGAAGGCTCGGCAGGACGGATTGCAGGTGCCGGTTGGGCAAGCCAGGCCGGCGGCTGGAACGACTTCATCGCTCGACGATGCTGATCTCGATGCGGTTGTTGGCCTGGGCCGCCGCATTCCACTGGCCCGCGGTCGCCTGCTCGATCGGCGGGTAGGCGACGGCAAGCCGGTCGCGCGGGCCGGACACGAGCGCGAGCTCGATCGCACCGCCGGTGCGCCGGCGCAGGGTCGAGGCGAGGTTCGCGAACGCGACCGGCTGCCGCGAGCTGTCCGCCAGCTGAATCGTCGAGAGGATTGCCGACCTGGTCGCACGCGCGAGGCCGGGCGATGCCGGCGCGGCCAGCGTATAGCCGTCCGTGCCCGCATTCTCGAGGCAGAAATTACCGGCGAAGTTCTCGATCCGCACGACGCCGCTGATGGCGGCGCGCTCGAGCTGGGCGACGAGCGCGCGCACGGACTCGAGGCGCGAGGGATTGAGCGCCTGTTCCCCGAACGGCACCGCGAGCACGAGCGGCCGGAAGCCGTCCTGCGCCGCCGAGTCCGCGGAAGTTTCCCCGGCGATGCGCCACTTCTCGATGGCCTTCGTCAGCGTCTCGTTCGAGGCGCTGACCGCCTGGAACGCACGCTCTCGTGTGCTCCGCCGTGACTCGTGCCTGCCAGTAGAGGATGCCGACGAAGATCAGCGCGCGCGAGCGAGGCGAACGTTGCGAGGCACCCAGCGCCAGGGCCGCCGTGGCGGCGGCGGCGTCGATCACCGGTTCTCCGTCGTCCGTGACGACTGGCGACTCGCGCGGCCGGAGCTCCGCGACGATGCGGTGCGTCCAGGTGTCGAGCGTCGAGACGATGAACTTGCGCAGCTCCGAGGTTCTGCTCCTTCAGGAGCGCGTCATGGTCGGCTGCGCCGCCTGCCGCGGTCGGCGACGCGGCCTCGCGGGCCGGAAGCGGCTCGACCGGTTCGAGCGCCGACGGCTCTTCGTCGCGGCGATCGGGCAGGAGCTGGAGCTGGTAGAGCGCCTTGGTGACGTCGATCGGGCGGATGGACTTCGGCAGCACGCCGACCGCGCCGGAAGCGCGCGCCTGCCCGCCGTAGATCTCGCCCTCCTGGGACGTGTACATCATGATCGGAATCGAGGCGAGCTCGGGATTGGCCTTGATCTCGCGGACGGCCTGGAGTCCGTCCATGCCCGGCATCAGGTGATCCATGAAGATCACGTCCGGGCGGCGGTCGCTGAGGTACTCGAGGGCCGCTTCCGCGGAATCGGCCGAGTCCACGAGGATCCCGTAGCGCTCGAGCATCCGGGAGAGGACGACCCGCGCGGACTTGGAATCGTCGACGACCAGCGCTCGCTTGCCCGGCATCATGCGCCTCTCCCTGCCGCGCACGAAGTGTAGCGCAGGCCGGTGCGCGGACCAGAAGGCGGACTTCCGTCACTGCTTGCAGCCTGATAACCCGTCCTGAAAGATCCACGGCAATGGCGCCGAGGCAGAGCGAGCATGAAGACGAGCGTCATGCCGAGGCTCATCTCCGACCGAGACGTCGGCGTTGCCGTAGAAGCTCCAGCGGAAGCCGCTGATCAGGTAGACGACCGGGTTGAACAGCGTCACCGTGCGCCAGGCCGGCGGCAGCATGTCGATCGAGTAGAACGCTGCCGCCGAGGAAGGTCAGCGGCGTCACGATCAGCATCGGGATGAGCTGCAGCTGCTCCCAGTTCTTGGCCCAGATGCCGACGATGAAGCCGAACAGGCTGAAGGTCACGGCCGTCATCAGCATGAACGCAACCATCCAGAGCGGGTGCAGGATCGTGATCGGCACGAAGAACGATGGCCGTCGCGAGGATGATGAGTCCCAGCAATACGGACTTGGTGGCCGCGGCGCCGACGTAGCCGAGGACGATCTCGAACGCCGCGACCGGCGCCGAGAGGATCTCGAAGATCGTGCCCGTGAACTTCGGGAAGTGGATGCCGAACGAGGCATTCGCGATGCTCTCGGTGAAGAGCGAAAGCATGATGAGGCCCGGCACGATGAACGCGCCGTAGCTCACGCCGCCGACCTCCGACATGCGCGAGCCGATCGCCGAGCCGAAGACGATCACGAACAAGCGCCGTCGTGATGACGGGCGTCAGCACGCTCTGCAGGATCGTGCGCAGGAATCGCGCCATCTCGAAGCGGTAGATGGCCCAGACGCCGTGGCGATTGAAGGCCGGAACGCTCATTGCCGGGCCTTCCGGCCGACGAGGCTCACGAAGATCTCCTCGAGCGAACTCTCCCGCGTATTGAGGTCGCGGTAGCAGATGCCGAGCTGCTCGAGCCGGCGAAGGAACGGCGCAATGCCCGACTGTTCCCGGGCCGCGTCAAAGGTGAACTTGAGTCTCGCGGCCGTTGGCGTTGAGCGCGAGCTCCCACTCGCCGAGCTCCGGCGGAATCGCGGCGAGAGGCTCCTGGAGTATCACCGTGAGCTCCGCTTGCCGAGCTTCTTCATGAGCGCGGCCTTTTCCTCGACGACGATCAGCTCGCCGTGGTTCACGACGCCGATCCGGTCGGCCATCTCCTCGGCCTCGTCGATGTAGTGCGTCGTCAGGATGATGGTCACGCCCTGGTCGCGCGGAGCCGGCGCACGAGCGCCCACATGTCGCGGCGCAGCTCGACGTCGACGCCCGCCGTCGGCTCGTCCGAGGAACAGGATGCGCGGCTCGTGCGCGAGCGCCTTCGCGATCATCACGCGGCGCTTCATGCCGCCGGACAGCGTCATCAGGATGTCGTCGCGGCGGTCCCAGAGCGAGAGGTCGCGCAGCACGCGCTCGACGTACGCGGGATCCGCGCGCGGCCGAAAAGGCCGCGGCTGAACGCCGCCGCCGCCTTCACGGTCTCGAAAGCCTCGATCGCGAGTTCCTGCGGCACGAGGCCGATGCGCTCGCGCGCGGCGCGGTAGTCGCTTCTGGATGTCGTGGCCATCGACCAGGACCGTGCCCGAGGTGCGCGCACGATGCCGCAGACGATGCTGATGAGCGTCGTCTTGCCGGCGCCGTTCGGGCCGAGCAGCGCGAAGATCTCGCCCGGCCGGATGTCGAGCGACACGTTCTTGAGCGCGTGTTGCCCGCTTGCATAGGTCTTGGTGAGGTTCGAGATCGAGATCACGCCCGGCATCGGTCGCATTCTACAGGTCAGGCAGGCGGGAGCTCCGCGAGGCCGGCGCTCCGGGAATCGGCGCGCGGCGCCCTGGTGCGTCAGCTCGAGCGCGCGCCGGTATGCCTCGCGCGCCTCCGCCGTCCGGCCGAGCCGGCGGCAGAGTTCGGCCCGCGCGGCATGCGCCGGCTGGTAATCGGCAAGCTCCCCGCGCGCGTGGATCTCAGTCACGAGCGCGAGCCCCGCGGCGGGGCCGTCGCGCATGGCGACGGCCGCCGCGCGGTTCAGCTCGATCACCGGCGTCGGCTCGATCTGCGAGCAGCAGGTCATAGGTCGCGACGATGCGGTTCCAGTCGGTCGCGGCGGCCGTTGCGGCCTCGGCGTGGGCGGCGCCGATGGCTGCCTGCAGGGTGTAGGGCCCGAATCGGCGCGAGGCCAGCGCACGCCGCGTGAGCGCGAGCCCCTCCTCGATCTGCTCCGCGGCTCCAGAGCGAGCGGTCCTGATCCTCGAGCAGGATGATGTCGCCGTCCCCGGACGTCCGCGCCGCGCGGCGCGAATCCTGCAGCAGCATCAGCGCGAGAAGCCCCTCGGTCTCGGGCTCCGGCTGCAGCGTCGACGAGCAGCCGCGCGAGCCGGATCGCCTCCGCGGAGAGGTCGGCCCGCGTCAGCGACTCGCCGCTCGAGGCCGCATAGCCCTCGTTGAAGACGAGATAGATCACGCGCAGGACGGCGTCGAGCCGCTCCGGCAGCTCGGTCGGCGTCGGGACTTCGTAGGGAATCCGCGCATCGCGGATCTTCGCCTTGGCGCGCACGATGCGTTGCGCGAGCGTCGGGCGCCGGCACCAGGAAGGCGCTCGCAATCTCTCCTCGGTCGAGAGCCGCAGACCTCGCGCAAGCGTCATCGCGACCTGCGCGTCCGGCGCGAGCGCCGGGTGGCAGCAGGTGAAGATGAGCCGCAGGCGGTCGTCCTCGACGGTCTCGTCCGCCGCGAGCGCGGGATCCATGCTGTCTCCTGCCGTCAGGTCGAGCGACAGTGTCGTAGTCGCCGTCGGTGCGCGACTGGCGGCGGATCGCGTCGATGCCCTTGAAGCGGCCGGCCGACACGAGCCAGGCGCGCGGGATTCGCCGGCACGCCGTCGCGGGGCCACTGCTCGACCGCCGCGGCGAAAGCGCCTCGTGCATAGCCTCCTCCGCCGCGGTCAAAATCGCCCGAGCAACGGCGAATCAGCGTTCGCGAGCACCCGGCGGGACTCCTCGCGATAGAACCGCCTCGATAGACTTCGCGTTCAGGCCGCCGGCTCCAGGGCGCGGACTTCCACGACGCCGCCGTCGCGGGCAGCGTGGGAATCCGCTCCGCCAGCGCGAGCGCCTCGTCGAGGTCCCGGCATTCGAGCAGGTGGTATCCGCCGAGCTGTTCCTTCGTCTCCGCAAAGGGGCCGTCGACGACCTGGCGTCTTCCCGCCCTTCAGGCGGATCGTCTCGCGCGTCGCGCGGACGGCGCGAGCTTCCCGGTCGCGACGTGCTTGCCGAGGGCGCTCCATCTCGCTCGATCCAGGCGCCGTAGTCGCGCATGATCGCGTCGCGGCTCGCCTGCCGGCAGCGCCGTCCAGCGGCTCTCGTCGAAGCAGCACATCAGCATGACCTGCATGTCAGTACTCGACGATCGACTTGAACCCGCCCCAGAACGATGCGCTTGCCGTCGAACGGCATCATCTTCGGGTCCATGTACTTCTTGAACCGCGGTTCGACCGCGATCTCTTCATGATGCGAGTTCGCGCTGCTTGCGGGACCTGTACACCACGAACGAGAACACGACCACTTCGCCTTTCTTCAGCTTCACGCTCTGCGGGAACGAAGTCCACTTGCCGGGCTTGACGTCGTCCGCGACGCTCTCGACGTACTGCAGCGCGCCGAACTCCATCCAGATCTTGCCGGCGTATTTCGCCATGCGGCGGTAGGCCGCGCGAGCTTCCTGCCGCGGCACGCGGCAACACGAATCCATCCACGTATCTCATTTCACTTCTCCTTCAGTCTTTTCATGCACCGGGTGCTGCGGCCATGAATTCCTCGTTCGCCGGCCGGATCTCGAACGGACCGATCCGGATGCCCGGATGCCGGCTCATGATCGCGATCGCCTCGGCCTTGTCCTCTGCTTCGAGGATCAGGATTCCGCCCCAGCATTTCCTTGGTTTCCGCGAAAGGCCCGTCTAAGAGCGTCGCCTTGCCGCGCCTGCCAGCGGATGGTCGTCGCGTCCGCGGAATCCTGCAGCGCGAAACCGTCCGCGAAGTGGCCCTGGCGTACAGCTCCTGGTCAGAACGCCGTGCACTCCTCAGACCATTTCTGCTGCTCCGCCGGACTCAGCTTCCCCCACGTGCTCTTGTCAGAGGCAACCGAGGCATACGAATTTCATCGGTTGAACTCCGACGACCGGGGCCGGACTTCTGACCGATCCGAGGCGCGCGGCGGGAATTCGCGCCGCAAGCTGGATCGCCTCGTTGAGGATCACGCGCGTTCAGCAGGTAATACCCGCCGAGCTGCTCTTTCAGTCTCGGCGAACGGGCCGTCAGTCGTCAGCAACCTCGCCCTAGCGCACGCGAACCGTCGTCGCCGTATGCGTCGGCTGCAGCGCGTTGCCTGCGCCAGCGTGGTTTGCCGCTCTTCTTGATCAGAGTCGGTGTAGGCGAAGAATTCGCCCGCATGATCTTCTGCAGATTCGGCCGGCGGGAGTTTCTGCCACTTCCTTCTCGTCCTGGTAGATCAGGCACAGGTGACTGCATTGCGGGCTCCTAGAACCAAGAGGACCATATAGCTTGGGTTCATGACAACCAATAGTCGGTCGGACGGGGCCTCAATCGACACGCCCCCGAAAAACCGGAAGCGGCTGAATCTGCACGGAAGAACCCGCGGCAGAGAGTCGCCGCGCGAGACGGCATACTGCCGCTGGCGAACCGGGTAGATCGGGCAGCCGTGCTGCTCGGCTTGCGCCCTGCTGTCGGCGCAGGATCGGATGCGCTCGCGGCCGGGCAGGTCCAGGTCGACGTGGGACAGCTCGAATTCGAGGGACTTTCCATTGAGGGCCTTCGAGATGGAGCTTGAGCCAACCGCCGCGGCTGCGGGCAAGGTGGCCCCTTTCGCGCCGCGCGCATCTGCGGCCTCGCCGCCACGGGCCCGCTCTCGAAATTCTCGCTGGATTGCCCTGACCTTCGCATCTCCGGTAACGAGATCAGCTGCGAACGCGGGCCGGCTTTCGGGATACGCTCGGCTCGCTCGGGGCCCAGGACACGCGCTTTGCCGCGCATCGCCGCGCGGACGGCGGCCTTCGGCTTTCGTTCGATGCCTTTGGCATCGCCGGAGGCCGCGGCCGGCTCGATGTCGATCTCGACGCGCTCGCGGTGGCGCGCCGGCGCGACTCTCGCGGGTCTCGACATTGCAGAGCTCGCGCTCGTCGCGAGCCCTGGGTGGAGTTGCCGGCGACTTCACCGTCAGCCGGGCGTAGCCGCCGGAGAATTTCACGCAACCGGCGCCGGCGATATCCTCCGTACGGCGGGCGCCGGACCTCGTCATCGAGACGCTCGACTTCGCGGACGCGGCGGGCACGCTCGCCGGCGAAAGCTCGCCGGATCGGTCACGGATGGATGCGACGGCGGATGCGACCAGCCGGATGCCCGCGCGTGGCAGGCCTCACGCTGACCCTCGGGCCAGGCCTGCACAGCGATCCCGTCTTTGCCTCGACTTCGGCGTCCACCACGCGAAGCTCGACTTCGCGGGCGTGCTGGATACGGCGACGCTCGCGCTTTGACGCCGATTCCTTCGCCCTCGATCACGCGGGCCTCTTGCAGGCGGACGGCTCCTGCGACCTCGACTTCGCCGGCGACACGCTCCTGCCCACGGCGAAAGTCCCATCGCGTCGCTCGAACTCGCGAACGCGCTGCCGGCCTTACGCTGCAGCCCCTGTCCTGATCCAGCAGCTTCAAGCGACATCGCGGCAGCGGCACGCGGTTCGCGGCGACGTCGAGCTGGATGCCGGACTCGCCGGTGCGCGCCGGCCTCGACCTCGACGCGATTGACAATCGAAAGCAGACTGCGTCCGTCTCGCCTCGAGGGCCTCGGCGGACGCGCGTGAACTGGTTCGACGACACGCCGCGCACCGCGCTCGCCGGAACGATCGACGACGACCTCTTTCCAGTCGCGCCTCGCGTGGAAGGCCGGGGCAGCTCTGGGGCGCCGAGCTCGGTACCCGCCACGCTTCCGTTCGCGACGACCGGGCGGCACTTCCGGCTGCTCGAGCCGGTGATGCGCTCCCGATCTTCGACGGCGGCTCGCGATCGATCGACGCTGCGCGTGCGACACGCGGGTACGGAGGAAATGATGCAGCTTCGACGCCGAGGTCCGGCCCGATCGGCGTCGCTCTTCTTTCGCGCGCCTTCGGCTGGTCCCGAGTTCATGGGCACGCTCGCGGGCCGCATTCCGGGCCTTCAGCTGCGGCGCGGGGGTGTGTGACGCTCTGACGGCAACCTCGATGCCGAGGGTGTTCGACGGCAGGGTCGCCGTCCAGGGGCTCCAGCCTGCGCGAGCCGCTCGGCAAGTTCCCGCGCATGCACGCGAGCATCGGCGTCGAGAACCTCGATCTCGACCGCTCGTCACGCTGACGACGTTCGAGTTCGGCATGATCGCGGGACGCCTGTCCGGCTACGTCTCGGACCTCGAGACTTTCGGCTGGATGCCCGGAATCATTCGACGCCTTCCTCTTTACGCCTCCGGACGACGACTCCAGGCACCGCACTCAGCCAGCGTGCGGTCACGAACCTGTCGAGCATCGGGGCGGCGCAGCGGCGGCGGTGCCGCCCGCGGCGCTGCAGGGCGGCTTCCTTAAGTTCTTTGACGATTTCCGCTACGACCGGCTCGGGCTGTCCTGCCGCCTCGCGAACGACGTTTGCATCATGGGCGGCGTCCTGCCGGCGCCAAACGGTTACTACATCGTGAAAGCGCTCCGGCCTGCCGGGATCAACGTGATCTGGCAGCCAGTCGCGGGTCGCATGGACGACGCTCGTCCGCCAGCTCGGTGCGATGATGGAATCCGAAAATCGTCGTCGAGTGAGGCACACGCTGGGGCTAGAATCGGTTCATGGAATCGTTCAGCTTCGAGGCTGGCATGTATCCCATGTTGCGCTGGATTACCGCAGGACTCACCGCCTTCTGCACTGGCGCTCGCCGCTGCGTCACGATCAATGTCTACTTCCCCGCGGCCGCCGGCCGAGAAGGCGGCCGACCGCATCCGTATCGGGGACATCTGCGGCCGAGAAGGAACCGAAGCCCACCGGCAACGAGCAGGGGCTCGCTCGGCTACGAGTCCGGAAACCTGCTGTTCGCGGCGCTGCGCGGCACGTCTCGACTTCGTGATCCCGGCCGCGCCGCCGAGGCCGACCTCGACGTCTCGAGCCCGGCGATCCGGACGCTGACCGCATCCATGAAGGCCCGCGCCACGGACCCGATCCGTTCTTCACCTCGGGCGCGATCAGGCTCTCACGTCCGACGGCCTGGTCGAAATCCGCGACGCGATTCGCCGTCGCTCGCCGACCCGCAACAGAAGCTGAAGCAACTCGTCGCCGACGACAATCGCGACCGCAAGGCGCTCTGATGCCGTAAATCGGCGAGCGCGAACGGCCACCCGGACTGGGGAAGCGGACATCACGCAGCACGTTTGCCGAGCGCTGGATCGCGAACGCGCCACGCGCTGGTGCACTACAAGTCGAAGGCCGGCGCCTGGACGCAGAAGTGAGGCTAATCGACTGAGGCGATCAGTTCCGGGCCCGCAGTTTTCGGGCATCGACCTCGCGGCTGACCGGCCAGGCGCCTCGAGCGTCTTCAGGTCACAGGGCTTCAGGAGCTCGGACAGCACCCCGGTGTCCGAGAAGGCCGTGTCCGTCCAGCGGTCCCAGTCCGTCTTCTTCGAGCACGACCGGCATGCGCTCGTGGATCTTCCTGATCGACTCGGCGGCGCATCCGTCGTGACGATCGCGCAGGACTTCGAGCATCGAGCCTGTGGCCGGATCTTTCCAGCGCTCCCACAGCCCGCGATGCGTGAACGGCCGCGCGTCCTTCCTGCGGATGAACCAGGGCTGCTTTGCCTCCGCGCCGCGACCTGCCACTCGTACCAGCCGTCCGGCGAGCACGAGGCAGCGGCGCCTGCCCAGATGCACTCGCGGAAGACGACGCTTCTCCGCCAGCGTTTCCGAACGCGCGTTGATCATGCGGTTGCCGATCGCGCGCTCCTTGGCTGCCACTGGGCACCAGGCCCCAGTGCAGCATCGCCGAATGCACGCGCGCCTCTTCACCCGTGCGCACCGCCGCGCAACGTCGCGGAGTCGGCGCGATGTTGTAGCCACGCGCGGCTCACCGGCGCGCGCGGGACGTCGTCGAGCGCGGCAGACGCGCTTGATGGCCCTCGGCCGGCGAGAAGAACTGCCATAAGCGCCCGCACGCCGGGCCCGCCCGGCTGCTGCGCGGATCCCGGTGCCGCGGTTCATGAGCGCGACCACGACCGTAGAACATCGCGACGCAGGCCTTTCAGCAATACGTAACC
>ERZ1370068.910-contig-10832_pt1 | contig 30841 bp, 40 predicted proteins | sample MGYA00561227_ERZ1370068 | MGnify/ENA primary metagenome ERZ1370068 (study PRJEB38410, sample SAMEA6850437) | metagenome | study: Metagenomic assessment of the ecological functions of the soil: analysis of the soil microbiota associated with the...
GTTGTACTTCGTTCAGTTACGTATTGCTCTCCATCACCTATGCCGGGAGGCCCTCTGGAGAAAAATTGCTGCACAAAGGCGGCTCGAACTTGGAATTGCCGCATATACCGCAGGGCGGGGACTTTCACGGAGATTCACGATTTGACGAGATCTGTCGCTCGGGGCGACGATCGTAAGCCCAGCAGGTCACGCAAATAAAGAACGACAAAGAGCGTTGGTACGGGGCCTTTCACAGGCTGAAGGAACGCCGCGAGCAGCTCGCCGGAAACCTGGTGGCGGTGAGCGTAGATGCTTTACCTGATCCAGCGCGGGCGCTGATGTCGAAGCCTAAGGTACTGATGTGCGATGAGCCATCTCTTGGCCTGGCACCATCGATAACGCAGGAAATATTGACGATATTCAAGACGCTGCATCGCGACACCACGGCATGACTTTGTTGGTCGTCGAGCAGAACGTCGACATCACCCTGCAATATGCGGACAAGGCCTTCGTCATCGAGGCGGGGCAGATCGTCGCCAGCGGCACGGCCGCGGAGATGATCGACAATGAAGACATCAAGAAATCATACCTCCGGAGCGGTGGGATGAGCCTGTTTTCCAGCTGGTTGTCAGCGGGCTAACGACGGGAGCGTCTATTACCGCCCTGGCCCTCGCGCTCGTCCTGATTTTCCGGGCGACGAACGTGGTGAACTTCGACCAGGGCGAGATGGCAACGTTCTCCGCCTACACCGCGTGGCGACTGATGCAGTGGGGCGCTCCGCTCTGGCTGGCGGTGCTCGCCACGCTGGCGATTTCCTTCGTGATCGGCGCTGGTGACATTCCGCCTCGTGATCAGAAAACCTCTCATGAGCGCCGGTCGAAGCGATCGTCATTCCAATGCGCTCCGGGATATTGGTGCTGTTCCAAGCCGCCTGCATGTGGCTCTGGGGTGCCAGACAGCTCTCTTCGAGCCTGTTCCCAGATGGCGGTTTCAATTTTGGCGACGTCCGCGTCCTGACTTCCGCCGCCGGAACGCTTTTGCCATACTTGTTACTATTGCAGTTTCCATGGGGCTGATATTCCGCTTTACGCGGCGGATTATCGATGCGGGCGGCGGCCTTCGACCGTGCCCGAAGCGTGCTGGTCGGTATCAATGTTGAGCCACTGTCTCATGCTGGGATGGGGTTTGCCGCGATAATCGGCGCTGTCGCAGCCATTCTCGTAGCGCCAAAGGCTGTTCCTTAGCCCGACCATGATGACGCCTATTCTTTTCTACGACACAGCTGCAGCCACCGTAGCGGGTGGGACAGCCCTCTGGGTCTCATTGCCGGTGGGCTCATCGTCGGCGTCGCAGAAAGCCTCGGGGCCAGCTACCTCACCTTCATCGGCGCGGATATGCGGATCGCGAGGTGCCTATCGCACTCCGTTGATCATCTTGCTGGTGAAGCCTGTCGGCCTGTTCGGTTCCTACAAGGTAACAAAACTATGAGTGACGGATTTCGCGTAAGCTTCAATCAACAACATTCGCCCTGGTGGCCATTCTGCTTCAGGTCGTCATTCCCAGGCTGTAGCCAGCGGGCATGTATCGCCATCGCCTATGCGATAGCGTCATGGGTCTCAACCTTCTGATGGGATTTGCCGGGCAGATTTGCCTTGCTCAGGGCGCTCTTTTTGGTGTCGGTGCCTACGCAACCGCGATCACTGGATACCGATTACGGCATTCCTCCGCTTCACAACCTGCCGATCTCGGCGATCGTCACTGCAGCGGCGGGGTTGGTGATCAGGCTGCCGCGCTCCGACTGCAGGGATTGCAGCTGGCCATCGTGACCTTTGGAATTACGGCTGCGTTCCACAACTCCTGTTGAAAATGAGCGGCTTCACCGGAGGTGCTCGCCAGACTTCCGATCGACGCGCCGGAAACACCTGCATGGCTCGATCTGACCTGGTCTGAAGCTCTCTGTGATCTCATTGTGTTGCGCGGCATTCGGGATACTGTCGCCTTGATGCTGTTTAGGGATGTCGGACGTGCACTCAGGGCGCAGCGTGATAACCGCGCAAATCGCAGAAGCCTTGGCGTCAGCCTGACGAGGACGAGGCTCTGGGCATTCGTGGGCAGTTCGGCTCTCGCTGGCCTGGGTGGCGGTGTGTTCGCGATCATCAGCGGCTTTATCAGCCCGGGTCATTCCTGGCGTCCTGTCGATCAACATCGTGATCAGCAGCATCGTCAGCGGAGTAACGACATCGTCGGCGCCTTCCTTGGCGGCCTGTTCATGGTGTTCGTCCCGACATGGGCGTCAGACATTAACCTGAGCCTCGGCAATCTGATCTACGGCCTGGCGCTGATCACAGTCATGATGGTCGCGCGCAACGGCGTCATTGGTTTCATCGAGAAATGGCTTTCGGTGATTTTAGGGAGGACAACAGGCGAGCTGCGCCTGCGGTCGAAATCAAGGGAGGAACTGAAATGAATTTGTTTCCAAATTGAAGAGCTGCACGATGCAGTTGGCGGTGGCGGCACTGTTGACGGCATCCCAAGCCCATGCCACGTCGCCAGCATCACCGATGACACGGTCAAGATTGGGGTAACAGGTCCGCTGACTGGCCCCGTGGCGGTGGTCAGACGTGCAGAAGGCATCCGCGCGAGAGTTGAGCAGGTCAACGCTCAGGGTGGTGTCAAGATGGCCGACGGTAAGATCCGGAAGATCGAGCTCATCATTCCAAAGACGACAGTCTCGATCACTCAGCGGACACTGGCCAATGTTCGAAAGATGGTTGAGCAAGACGAGGTGTTTGCACTGGTGGGCACCGCTGCTACGCCGAACAATCTCGCGATCAGGCGGTACATCACGCAGAAGAAGTCCCGAACATCTTCATGTATTCCGGGCGTCCATGCGCTCAACGCTCCCGATTGGGAAATCGGCTTCGTCCCGTCGTTGCCACCGAAGCGGACTCCTTTGCCGGATACCTGAAGGTAAACAAGCCCGACGCAAGGTTGCCTTCCTTTACGAACACCGAAACCGGCGAAATCTTCATGAGAAGCCTTCGATCACTCGATCGAGGGCTGCCATCAGGTTATGACCGGCAGCCGGTCACCTCCCAGGATCTGTCGAAACCCAGCTATCTGCGTTGAAGGCGTCGGGGGCGGATACGTTGGTGATTATCGCAGCACCGCGCCAGGGCGGCGAAGCGATCCGCTTCCAGAGCCAGCGGCTGGAAGCCGCTCTCACGGTGACCAACCTCTCATCGGCCTAACTCCCATCCTGCCCAGTCGGTGGGCCTAGAAAATGCCAAGGCATCATAACCTCCGATTCCTGAAGCCGGTCTTTGCTGACGAAGACGGGCGACCGGGAATTGACCGGTATCTCGACGCCGCAGCCGCACCCAGCCGGTGAACTTCAACATCGCGAACACCATCGGTCAGACAGGATATGCAATCGGCGACGCTCTGGTCCAGAGCGCTAGCGAAGATCAAGGAGCCAGCACGCGAGGAGTTGATGAAAGTCGTCCACAATATCGATGGCTGGCAAAATCCCCTCCTGCCGAACGATATCAAGGTGACAACAAAGGAAGGCTCCGACATTTACCCGATCGAGGCGCTGCAGCTGTATCAATTTGATGGTCAGAAATACGTCCCCCTCGGCGGTATCACCAGTTTCGAAGGTGAAACAAAATAGGCTGTCCGCAAAGTGCAGTCTCGGTTCTCGGTGACGGCGCGAGTCAATCCCTTTCACAAGATCGCCAAGACCGGGTAATCGCCGGGTCTCACGCGAAGTACCATGCGATGGCGCGCGTCGGTATTTCACGTTGGTTCCGCTATTACCACTTTTGCGAAACTGGCCATGACATGCGCAGTTTTCGGCCGATACGGAGTGGGGAGCGCACGCTGTTTTCGTTACTGCTCGAACTTGACCATCGAACCGCCGCCAGTCGCCTGGTCCGTTGGAAAGACTTCGACACGGGCGACATCAACGAAAACAGGCAGGTTCGATCCCTTGCGCGATAATCCGTGCAACATACTCCGGGTTGGATTGGCCGATAACCCATCATATAAGGCCTTTTGCGCCTGTTCGGGGCCGAGAGCGGTCTGTAAAGCTCGGTACAGACGCGGCCAGGGACGATTTCGCTGACGCGAACGGAGGTTCCCAGCGGTCAGCGAAGATTGTCGCAGAACAGGCTCAAGCCCGCAGATGGTATAAGCGCCCATGGAAGGAGTAGAGGCCTGGCCTCACTTGAACCGAGATAGATCAAATGGCCGCGTTGCTGGACCATTCAGGCAACAGCGCTCGTGTGAGATGCATCAGGGCCTTGAAGTTGACATCGATCATCGCGTCGATTTCGGCCGGGTCGATTTCGTGAAAGCTTGCTCAGGTTGAAAGAATCCCGGCATTGTTGACGAGAATATCGATCTCGACGCCCGACAGCCGATCGACAATAGACTGTGTATCGCGCACGTCAGCTTCGATCGTCTGTGCACCGCATTGGTCGGCAAGATCCGCCAATGATTTTGTGTTGCAGCCGACAGCAGTGGTCGAGTATCTGGCAGGCTTTGGGACAGTTGCGCGACCGATGCCGCTTGTGGCCCCAGTCACCACCGCCGTCTTGTAAGGCGTCGGCTCAGACATAGATGTAGCCCCCGCTGATGACGACATTTTCGCCGGTGGCATAGGTGGCGCGGCTGCTGGCCATCATGATCCATTCGGCCATTTCGATGGCTCCGCCGCCCTGCCAAGCGCGCTCGCCTTGGCGAGTTCGGCAGAAGCCAAGTTCGCGGCGATCGGTGTAAAAACCCGCCGGCGCCACGGAGTTGACGAGGATCTGATCCTTGGCACATTCATAATGCAAAGGACTTGGTCAGGCTGACCACTGCCGCCTTGGTTGCGGCATAATGGGCGTTCTGCGGATGCGCCTTCGGCGATCGCGGACGTGATGTTGACGATCGCTTCTGTCACTTCCGGCGCGTTGACGAAGTTGCGCATGTGAAGCCTGGCGGCATTATCGCCATGATGGGTGCCCTTCACATTGACGGCATTTTCGAGATCCCCTCGGCGTCGGTGATTTCAAGGTTGCCTTGCGTGGATAGATCGCCGCGCTGTTGACAAGGCAATGAATGCGCCCAAGCTGGTTTGCAACGTGCTCGAAGGCTGCATGTGCACTCTCGCTACGGAAATGTCCGCACTGGCGTTACCGCTGGTGCCCATCGCTGAATAGTGGCCAGGGCGTCGGCCAGGGCTTGTCGTTCTTGTCAGTAGGCCGATCTTGAGTGGCGCCGCGCTCGACCATGAGCTTCGCCGTTGTCAGACCCAGGCCTGATGCTCCACCGACGATAATGACGCTCTGTCCCTTCATTGTTTTGCCCTCGCATTGTGTTTCGCATGGTTATTGGTATGTTATCACTTATATGCAAAGTAGCAAGCGACCCATGTTCAGAATGTCGTCTTTGCGGAGATAGACGCTGATCCATGTATCTGGCTCTCGAAAACAACACGCCTTTGGCTGTGACCAGCTTTTTTCGAACGGTTGGCTGCCAGCGGTTTCCGCGGTGACATCGAGGTTTCCTCGGCGACGACAACGGTCTTCGACGGACAATTCCATCTACCAGCTTCGTCCGCAAGGGGTGCTCTTTCCCCGCGACAGTGCCGATCTGGTTGTGATCGCCAGGCTGGTTTCGAGGCATCTTCCGCGATATCAAGCTCGCCATTCGCGGCGGCGGCGCAGGACGAATGGCCAGTCGCTGACAGATGGCGTGGTCGTCGATTACGTCACGTCATATGAACCGCATTCTGTCGATCGATCCGTCAACTGCAGGGCTGTCGTCAGGAGCAGGCGTGGTCAGGACCAGCTGAACAAAGCGCTTGAACCGTTCAGTTGTTCTTTGCGCCGGAACTGTCCACGTCAATCGCGCCACGATCGGAGGCATGATCAACACCGATGCCTGCGGCCAGGGCTCGTGCCTTTATGGCAAGACCAGCAACCATGTCCGTGCGCTGAAGGCCGTGCTGATGGACGGCACCGAATGGTGGTCTCGGCCACTGGAGAGACGCGTTGCGGCAAGTCCAGCAGCGGCAGGACCCAACTCGGCGAGTCTACCGGCTTGCGGACCAAATCGAGCGGGGAGATTACCGTCTTCCCGTGGCTCGAGCCCGCGCGGAGGCCAGTCCGTCGCTCGGGCGCGTCGCAGCGGCTCGAGCAGTGGAGCGAGGCGATGTTCTGGAGCGGGACGAGGATGTGCCCGTTCAGCTCGATGTGCGCGACGTCCTCGACGTAGCAGTAGGCGGTGAGCACGCCCTCCTGGTACTCGCCGCCGAAGAGCGCGACCTCGACCTGCTCGCCCTTGTACTTGCTGCGTGTAGTCCTCCACCGGCTCGCAGCGTAGCCGCCTCGGCTCAACCACGCGGGCCGTACGCCGCCGTAGTGGCAGCCTAAATGCTCGGGCCAGGTCCCGGTGCGGTCTCGCCGGCGAAGCACTGCCTCAGCCGCCGTCGCGCAGACCGACGAGAGCGGTCTACGCACGGGGCCCCGTCGTCGGTTATCGCAGGGCGCGCTTGCACGGCTGAACGGTGAGGCGGAGCGCCATCCGATTGCCAGCTGATCCTCGCGGCTTGTCGCTGCCAGATAGGGAGCGCAGTCTGGTGAGGCGGATCGTCTGGTTGCCGACTCATGGGGCCTCGCGCCCGCCATGGCTTTTGCCGTGGGCACCGCAATCGGACTGCTGATCGCGGCGTCGTGTGACAGGTACGCGTCCCATCGCGGGATCGCCGGCTACAGCCTGGGACCGTGGCCGCCGAAGCGGTTGTCGCCGTCGCGACCGCTCACACCGAGCGTCGTGCAAAGGCAGGCAGGAGTCGCCCGGGTACTCTTCGTCGCTGCTGGTTGGCCGTGAGCTCGCTGAGTCCGGCGTTGCGGGTGCCGCGGCAGCGTTGGGCGGGCTAGTCGGCTCAGCACTGCGGCCGTCAGTCTAGCGGCGCCAGTTTTTCCGTCCCTGGCCGCGTATCTGGCCACCGCACAGTTCGCCACGCCCGCTGGAATCAGCCTGTGACATCGCGGACGTAGTCGAGGCCTGCGGCCTGAGGGCGTGGATGACCCGGATCGAACCGCCGTGGGAGACCACATCAGGACTTCCTCGTCCTGGATGGAGCGTGGAGCACATCTGCAGCAAGGAAGTCGTTCACGCGGGCCGGAGAAGTCCCGAGGTACTCGGCATCGTCGGCCCCGGAGCCTCGCCAGAGCGCCAGCGCCGGTGCGAATCGGCGAAACGGTCCTCGATCTCCGGCGTCGTCAATCCTTCCCAGAGCCGAAGCCTCGCTCGCGCAACCTCGCGTCGACTCGCACCTCGAGGCCCAGCTTCGCGGCGACGATGTCGGCGGTCTCGCGCGCGCGCGCCAGGTCGCTCGGAATAGACCACGTCGATGTCCCCGTCGAGCTGGATCGGCCAGAGACACGCGCCTGTTCGCGACCCAGGTCGTTGAGGCTCGTGTCGGACCCGCCTTGCCAGCGCCCGTCTGGTTCCGGTCGGTCTCGCCGTGTCGAACGGTAGAAGGGTGGTCATGCAGATTAGGCTACCCAGCCGATGGATCTCAGCCTGAAGGATCGAATCTGCCTGGTCACCAGCTCGACTGCTGGCATCGGGCTCGAAACGGCGCGCGTCCTCTGCGGGCGAAGGGGCGCGGTGGTCGTCACGGACGAGGACGTCGACCGGGCCGAGCAAGCAAGGTCGAGTCGGGGCCGTACTCGCGATTGGCCTGCGATCTGCAGGCCGGCGCTGCCGAGAAGCTCGTTGCGCGAAACGACTCGCACGAGGCGCTAGGACCGGTCGAGTGCCTCGTGAACAACGTGGGGGAGGCATACCAGGTCGGCTTCGAGGAGCTGACCGACATAGCAGTGGGACGCTCGATGTGGCAGTTGAACCGTGATGAGGCGTCCGCTGCATCCGAGCTGTTCTGCCGGGGATGAAAGGAGGCAGGTGCCGGCACGATCGTCAACGTCTCGTCGACCGCGTGGCAAGCGGCCGTCCACCGGGATGCCGGACTACTCCGTGACCAAGGCGGCGGTGCTCTCGCGTCTCGGCTCGTCGCCGATCTCTACGCGAGCACGGGATCCGCTGCAACGCGCGTTTCGCGCCCGGTCCCGACCGCGACCCCGGCGTGGCTCGGCGACGGAGGCCTGTCGCAGACCAGCAGGCGGCGTCGCCTCTTGTAAGACGCGCCTCGCGAAGTGCTCGAGGCCGTTGGGCCAGGACGTCCGCTGGAGCCGTCTTGCAGAGCCCGGAGGAGATCGCCGCCGTCGTTGCATTTCTCTGCTCGGAGCGCGCTGTCCTACGTCACGGGCTCCGCCTGGAGCGCCGACGGCGGAACCGTCCCGATCATCATCTAGCCTGGCTTCCGAGTGCCTGAACCTGCGCGGGGACAGGTCGCCGATGCTCTCGAGGCGCAGGTGTCGTCGAAGCGAGAAGAACGAGGTCGTTGTCACCGCTGGCCGTCCGCTCGTACGAGACACGCGGACGCGCTCCGGCCCGAGGACGGATTGCCGCCGTGCGCACGCCGTTCCAGCGCGACCGCGACCGGATCGTCCACTCGAAGCCGTTCCGCCGGCTGAAGGGCAAGACGCAGGTCTTCATCGACCCGGCCGGCGACCACTACCGCACGCGCATGACGCACACGCTCGAGACGACCGGCGATCGCGCGCGTCGTCGCGCGGGCGCTGCGGCTGAACGAGGACCTCGTCGAGGCGATCGGGCTCGGCCACGACATCGGGCACACGCCGTTCGGCCACGCCGGGCGAGGACGCGCTCGACGCGGCGCTGCGCGAGCGCTTCGGCGGCGCTTCCGCCACAACGAGCAGTCGCTGCGGATCGCCGAGTCGGCTGAACCTCACGCACGAGGTGCGCGACGGGATCCTCACGCACACCGGCGAGCGGGAGCCCGAGACGCTCGAGGGCAAGATCGTCCGGCATCGTCGACCGCGTCGCCTACATCAACCACGACATCGACGACGCGATCCGCTACGGGCTGCTCGACGAGCGCGACCTGCCGCACGACGGAGATCGCGCTCCTCGGCCCGACCGGGCTCGAAGCGGATCGACACGCTCGTCCACGACCTCGATCGAGACGCTCGGCGAGGCGCGGCGACATCGTCCAGAGCGACGAGGTCGGCGGCGCGATGCTCTCGCTGCGCGCGTTCATGTTCGAGCGCGTCTACCTCGGCCCGCAGACCGCGCCGGAGCACGAGCGCGCGCGCGCGACGCGTGCGGCGGATCTTCGACGCACCTCGCCGAGCGCGGCGACGACGCCGACGAGATCGTCGAGTTCATCGCCGGGATGACCGACCGCTTCGCGCTGGCATACGCTGCGCGGCCCGGACTAGTGGCGCGCGATCAAGGACACGATCGGTCGAGGCGGTCAAGGCTGGCCGCCGACATCGTCGCGGTGCGTCGTCGGAGCGCACGTCAGCTCCGCAAGGCCGGCGCACGGCTACATGGGCCGCTGCCCGTTCCACGAGGAGCGGACGCCGAGCTTCTCGGTCAACGCCGGTGGACAAGCTCTACTACTGCTTCGGCTGCGGCGCGGGCGGCGACCTGATCACGTTCGTCCGCGAGACGCAGGGCGCTCGACTTCGCCGGCGCGATCGAGTGGCTCGCCGACCGCTTCAACGTCCAGATCGAGTACGAGGAGAGCTCGCCGGCAGCAGGACGCGCGCCGCCGCCGGCGCGAGCGTCTGCTCGACGTTGCTCGGACCAGGCGGCGATCGTTCTACGAGCGCTACCTCTGGGACTCGCAGGCGGGCTCGCTTGCGCCGCGACTACCTCGCCGGCCGCGGTCTCGGCGAGGAGATCTGCCGCGAGTTCCGGCTCGGGCTCGCGCTCGGCGGCAACACGCTGACGCGCAAGGCGCTCGAGAAGGGCTTCACGCGCGAGGAGCTTCGCGCCGCCGGGCCTCGTGACACGACAGCGCGGCGACGACTACTTCCAGCGCCGGCTCGCTCTTCCCGCTCGCCGATGCGCGCGGCCGCGTCGTCGGCTTCCAGGCGCGCAGGCTGCACGAGGACGATCCGCTGAAGGCGAAGTACGTCAACACGCCCGGAGTCGAGCTCTTCCACAAGGGGATCGCTGCTCTACGGGCTCGACAAGCGCGCGCGCCGCGATCGCGCAGCGAGGACCGTGCCGTCGTGGTCGAAGGGAACACCGACGTGATCGCGCTCAGCCAGGCCGGGTTCGAGCCCGTGGTCGCGTCGATGGGCACCGCGCTGACCGAGCGGCAGCTGAAGGAGCTCGGCGCGGCTGACGAAGCGCGCTCTGGCTCTGCGTTCGACGGCGACGCCGCCGGCGAGTCGGCGACGCTGCGCGGCATGGAGCTCGCGTTTGCGCAGGGCCTCGACGTCCGAGTGCGTCGCCGCTGCCGGCGGGCTTCGATCCAGCCGATCTTGCGGAGAGGATTCGAGCAGAGGCTTGCGCGTGCCGAGAGCTACCTGGGCTACCGCGTTCGCCTCGAGATCGAGCGGGCCGCCGATCAGGCAGGAAGGCGTTCGTCCGGGTGCGCGAGGTGCTCTCGCGTTTCGAAGAATCGCCCGAACGGCAGGACGCCATCCGCTATGCGGCGGACAAGCTCGACCTGCCGAAGGAGACGCAGGCTGGACTTGCGCCGCGAGTGTCCGCGTCCGCGACGGGACGCGTCTCGGCCAGATTGCTCGACGCGGGCGAGCGGCTCGAGCAGAACGCGCTCGCGGGAGTTGCCGCGCACCCGGCGCTCGTCCCGCGTGCTCGCCGAGCTCGGGCACGGAGCACTTCGACAGCGAGCAGCACCGGCGCTTGCGTGACGCAGCTGGTGTCGGGTGGCGAGCCGGACGAGAGGCTCGTGGGCCTCGTCGCCGAGCTCGACGCCCGCGCCACCTCGAAGAGGATCGACGAGCGGACGGCCGAGCAGCTGCTTGCTCGGCCTCCGAGAACGCGCCGGATCAAGCGTGAGCTCAGCGACGCGGATCCTGCCCGCACCGATGGAGTTGCAAGCCTCGCTCGCCAAGATCCTCGCCGCTGTCGAGGAATCTCGCCGCCGCACAAGCAGTTCTCGCGCTGAGGTTACGATCGTCGCCCAATGCGCGCCGAATCCGAGGTCTGGCAGGCGCTGCTGCGCCGTAAGAGACTGTCGGTCACGGATCTTGCCGGGCAGCTCGGGCGTCACTCGCCAGCATGCGCATCGACTGCTGGCGGGGCGCAGGCCGGCGGAGTCCCAACGGGAGGAGCTCCGAACATGCGCTCGCCCTCGGGACGCCGACTGCAGGGAGCCCGCTGTTCGCGGTGGGCGAGCTCGACGACAGCGGCGAGTTGGACGTCGTGCCGGCGGGGGACGCCCAGCCGCTCTTCGCAAGCCGAGAGGTGGCTACGGATGTCGCCCGCGCCTCGAGCCCGCCTCCCTGCATGTTTGCGTGCTTCCAGTCTGGCCTGCGTACGGATGGCGGAACCTGGTCGCGTTCCACGCAGCATGGGGCGCGGAGCCGGAGCCGCGGCAAGGTCTTCGTTGTGGACAACGGCGACGACGGGACCTCGCCCTTGGACGCGACTCGTCGGGGAGGTTCGCGCGAGGTCTCGACGCAGACGCTGAGAGCACGCGCCAAGGCAGCGCGATCCCGCTTACCTGAGCGAGGTCGAGTCGAGACTTCAACGGCTAAACTAGCCCCCTGCTTTCCCAGTAGCTCAATTGGCAGAGCATCCGGCTGTTAACCGGAGGGTTGTTGGTTCGAGTCCAACCTGGGGGAGCTAGCCGCCGGAAAACGCGCCTTCGCGCATAGTTTTCCGGCGGGTCACCGGTAGAACCTGCGGCGAGGGGAACCTCGCCTATCGTTTCAATCCAGCGTCCCCGTTGTGTGTTGCCTCTCCTTTCTCTGTGACGAACGCCGCAAGGCATACGGTGGTGACCCAAGGGTTGATTCTTGACCTGAGCAGGGGTTTCTGAACTGAATAGCGCATGCTTCTGAGGGAGGTCGAGTACGCTCGTCCCGCGAGCGTTCAGGAAGCCCTGCGCCTCTCGGCGCCAACGACGGTGCTCGTGCACTCGCCGGCGGCCAGACGCTGATCAACGTCATGAAGGCGCGTGCGGCGTCGCCCGACGTCCTCGTCGACCTGGCCGGACATCGGCGAGTTGCGCGCGGTATCGAGCTCGGCTCCGACGGCACGCTCGAGCTCGGCGCGATGACGACCTACACCGACATCGTCGACTCCGGCGGAGGCGCGTGCGCGCCCGATCCTGGGCGAGGTCTGCAACCAGATCGCCGACGTGCAGGTCCGCAACCGCGGCACGATCGGTGGGCAACGTCTGCTCGAACGACCCGACGAACCATCTGCCGCCGCTGCTCGTCGCGATCGGCGCGACGATGACGATCGTCGGACCGGGCGGCGAGCGCTCCGTGTCCGCCGAAGAGTTCTTCCTCGGCGTCTACATGACGGCGGTCGGGCCGGGCGAGCTGCTGACGAAGATCTCCGTTCCGCCGGGAAAGGGCGACGGCTTCGCCGTCGGTGCCGATCGGCAAGGGACGGAACCTGCATCGTCAACGTCGCCGCTTCGCTGAACGGCGGCGCGCACGCCTCGCGATCGGCTGCGTCGACGCCGTGCCCGTTCTCGCTCGCAAGCCCGACGGTCGACCGAGGACGACGCACGTGCGCACGGCCGTGCAGCGGCGCGCAACCTCGACCCGCCGTCGGACGTGCACGCCTCGGCGGACTACCGCCGCCACCTCGCCGAAGTGCTCGCCCCACGCGCGGTCGCCCAGGCCGCAGGAAGCGAAGCTAGATGGAGGCCGTCTCGAGCAAGACGATCACCGTCGACGTCAACGGCGAGCAGTACGAGCGCGAGGTCGACGCCCGCCGCCTGCTCGATCCACTTCATCCGCGACGACCTCGACCTGACCGGCACGTCACATCGGCTGCGACACCGGCAACTGCGGCGCCTGCTCCGTCCTGCTACGACGGCGCGCTCGTGAAGAGCTGCATGCTGCTCGCCGTCCAGGCGGACGGCGCGAAGATCGAGACGGTCGAAGGCCTCGCCGCGCGACGGCGAGCTCAACGGCACTCCAGCAGGCGTTCTCCGACCACCACGCGCTCCAGTGCGGCTACTGCACGCCCGGAATGCTGATGAGCGCCACGGCGCTGCTGCGCGAGAACAGCGCCCCGAGCGAGGACGAGATCCGCAAGGCGCATCCAGGGGAACATCTGCCGCTGCACCGGCTACGTGAACATCGTCGAGGCGATCAAGGCGGCCGCGGAATGACCGAGACGACGGTTACTCCGGAACGCCGCTCGTCGTCGAGGAAGGGCGAGTCGAAGGCCGGCTTCATCGGCACAGAGCATCCCGCGCAAGGAGGACAAGCGGCTCGTCCAGGGCGAGGGCGTCTTCTTCGACGACGTCAAGCGGCACGAGATGGGCTACGTCCACTTCGTCCGCTCGCCGTACGCGCACGCGACGCATCAAGTCGGTCGACGTCTCGAAGGCGCTCGAGCTCGACGGCGTCTACGGGACGCTCACGGGCGACGAGGTCGCGATCCTCACCGACCCGTTCTTCGAGCTCTCGACACCGCCCGGCGCGAACATCAAGGACTACGCGCTCGCGGTCGGCCGCGTGCGCCACGTCGGCGATCCGGTCGCCGCCGTCGTCGCGCGCACGCGCGAGCTGGCGCGCGACGCGGCCGAGCTCGTCGAGGTCGAGTACGAGCCGCTGCCGCGTACGTCCTCGACGGGCGAGGAGTCGCTCGAGGACGAGGTCGATCCTGCACGAGGACGCGGGCTCGAACACCGGTCTGGTCGGGCGTCTTCGACTGGGGCGACTTCGACGCTGCGCTCGCGGACGCCGACCACGTCGTCCGCATCGAACGGCTGCACTTCGACCGCTTCTCGTCGACGCCGCTCGAATGCTCCGGCTGCTCTCGTCGAGTTCAACCGCGGCACCGGCCAGTGGACGATCCACGGCAACCACCAGATGCCGGGCGTGGGCGCGATCTGGATGGCGCCCGCGCTGCGCGTCGGCATCGACAAGCTGCGCTTCGTCAGCCAGGACATCGGCGGCGGCTTCGGCAACAAGATCACGCCTCCATCCTCAGTACACCGCGTGCTGCCTGCTCGCCCGCAAGCTCAACCGGCCGGTGCAGTGGACGGAGTGGCGGACCGACCAGCACACGGCGAACACGCACGGCAACGAGCGCACGTTCCTCGACGTCGACGGTCCCCGTGAAGGCTGACGGGACGATGCTCGGCTTCTCGGTCCGCGCGATCGACGACTGCGGCGCCTTCCCGCGCTACGAGCCGCTCGGCTGCATCATCTGGGCGCAGGTCACGCCGGGCTGCTACCGCTGGCGGAACATCCGCGTCGACTTCACGCAGGTCTGCACGAACAAGTCGCCGGTGGCGCCGAACCGCGGCTACTCGCGGATGCAGCACCTCTGGCTGACCGAGCGGATCGTCGACATCGTCGCGCGACGAGCTCGGCCTCGACCCGATCGAGGTGCGCAAGAAGAACTACGTCAAGCACCGAGGAGTTCCCGTACGAGACGCCGAACGGCTGCGTCTACGACTCGGGCGACTACGCGCGCTGCCTCGACATCGCGCTCGAGCTGATCGGCTACGACTCGCTCGAGGAGAAGCGACGCGACGCCGAGTCGCGCGGCAAGCTGCTTCGGCATCGGGATCGGCTCCACGCTCGACTCGGGCACGAACAACTTCGGCCAGTCGATGATCCTCAACCCGGAGCTGCAGTTCTCCGGGAACAACGAGGTCGCGACCGTCAAGCTCGACATCTTCGGCGAGGTCGTCGTGACGCTCGGCACCGTGCCGCAGGGGCAGGGGCACGAGACGACGTCGGCGCAGGTCGTCGCGGACATCCTCGGCGTGCACGCCCGACGACGTGCACGTCCGCGCCGGGCCACGACACGTACTGGAACTCGACACGCCGGCTTCTCCGGGACCTACGCGTCGCAGTTCGCCGTCACCGGGCTCGGCGCCGTCAAGGGCGCCGCCGACAAGCTCGCGCGACGAGATGAAGCAGCTCGCGGCGGCCGTCTTCGGCTGCGGCGCCGGACGACATCGAGCTCGCCGAGAGCCAGGCGCGGATCAAGGGCAACCCCGAGGCGGCGCTGCCGTTCATGGCGCTCGGCGCGATCCTCAACGCGAACAACGCCGGCCTTCCGCCGGACGCTCGACGTCACGCTCAACGTGCCGCTACGTCTACGGCCGCAGTTCGAGAAGCCCGACCTCGAGCGCAAGTTCGGCAACCTGACGCTCACCTACGCGACCGCAGATCCACGCCTGCGCGGTCGAGATCGACCCGGAGACGGGCGTCTACGAGATCGTCGACTACGCGGCGGTGGACGACTGCGGCAACCGCATCCATCCCGCAGATCGTCGAGGGACAGGTGCACGGCGCGACTGCGCAGGCGCTCGGCGCCGCGACGCACGAGATCTTCACCTACGACGAGGAGGGCAACCTCCTCACGCCGAACTTCTACGACTACCACGTGCCGCACGCGCTCGACATGCCGCCGATGAAGACCGGCTATCATCGAGTCGGCGTCGCCGTTCACGCCGCTCGGCGCGAAGGGCATGGGCGAGGGCGGCGGCGCCGGGATCCACGCCGTCTGCGCGGCGCTGCAGAACGCACTCGGCAGCACGGGCGAGGGCCCGATCGTCTGGCGCAGCTGCAATCCCTACGACGGGTGTGGGACCTGCTGCAGAAGCCGGAGACGCGCAAGCTCGTCGAGCGTCGAGAGCCGATGAAGGTCAGCGGGGAAGCGACAGTTCGAGGCGCCGCGGGAGACGGTGTGGGAGGTGCTGAACGACCCGGCGCAGATGGCGAAGACGATGCCCGGCGTCGAGTCGTTCGACATCCAGGACGACAGGCACTGGCGTGCGCACGTGAAGATCCCGCTCGGTCTCGGCGGCCTGCGCATGTCGATCGACTTCGAGAAGATGGAGGAGCGCGAGCCCGAGTTCGCCAAGCTGCACGCGAAGGGCAACGGCGTCGGCGCCGTCTTGAACATGGACACGTCGTTCCACCTCGCCGAGGACGGGTGGCGGCGACCAACATGAAGTGGGAGGCCGACGTGCACCTGCTCGGCCCGGTTGCGCTCGATGGGCCAGCGCGTGCTGCAGCCGATCGTCAACCAGCAGGTGTCGCAGGTGCTCGGCGCGCTGGACAAGCAGGTGCAGGAGGCGAAGCCCCGGGCGCAGCCGCGCCGACGACCTCGACGGAGGGCTCATAGCCGAGCGCTGCTCCGCGCTTTCGTCGCGTCACGCCCGTCGGAGGCGGATGGCATCTGCGGCAAGCCTTGGCAGCGGTCCACCTCGACGCCCTGCGGTCCGGAATGGCCCTCGGCGCGCTCGACACGATGGGGCTGCGGCGTCGCTCGAGCGCTGGTACCGCGAGGTCGTTGCGAGCGCTCGACGATCGCATGCGCATGCTCCTCGTCGGCGAGGAGGATGACGAGATCGTCGCGATGGGGCAGCTCGCCTCCGAGCGGCGCGACGAACGCCGACCACCGCGCGGAGGTTCAGCGCGTCGGCGTGCGCGCGCGGGATGCGCGGCCGCGGCACCGGACGTCAGCCTCGATGGCGGCGCTCGAGGCGGCGGCTCATCGAGAGTCGGCGTCACCGCTGTTGTGGCTGACGACACATGACGGCACCGACGCCTGCGCCTTCTACGAGGCGATCGGCTACACGAAGATGGGCGCGATGCCCGAACTACTCGCGACGTCCTGACGGGACGCTCTGGCCGGGTGCCTTCTACTTCAAGGTGCTGTCCGCGTGAGAAGATCGCCTCTGATGGCGCAGCCGTTCCGCATCGGGGTGATGCAGCTGACCATGGAGCCGCTCGAGGAGATGCTCGAGTCGGCGCGCGCCATGGACCGCGCCGGCATGGACACGATCTGGCTCGCCGAGGCGTATCCCTGGTGGCGCAAGCACGGGATGGAGGCTCGCTCGTCAACCGTCGTGTCGGCGCTGATCGCGAAGGAGACCGAAGCGGCTCACGGTCGGCTGGGGAATCATCTCGCCGTTCACGCGCCACCCCGTGCAGGTGGCGATGGATGCGCGGGTCGTGCAGGAGGCGGCCGGGCCGGGACGGTTCCTGCTCGGCTTCGGCACGTCGAAGATCTTCCTCAACAACGCCCGCCTGAACGGCAAGCGCACGCTGGGCCCGATGCGCGACGCCGTCGAGATCGTCCGCGGTGTGCTCGGCGGGCAAGCCGTTCACCTACGAGGGCGACACGTGGAGCGCGGACGTGCCCGGCCTGCAGGACGAAGCGGAGACGCCACGTGACGTGCCGCCCGTGTATGTCGCCGCAACGGCGCCGAAGATGCAGGCGCTCGCGGGCGAGATCGCGGACGGTTGCCTGACGCCGTCGATCACGACGCCCGCCTTCGTCCGCTACACGCGCGAGAACGTCGCAGCGGACATCGACATCGGCTGCACGATCGTCGCGTCGATCCACGAGATCGGATCGCGAGGCCGGCCGCGACGGCGCGCGTGAGATCGCCGGCATGTACCTCGCGAACAAGGTGCAGAACATCAAGGGGTCGGCGGACACGCTGCTCGACCTCGCCGGGCTCTGACCCAGGAAGAGATCCGACCCGTCGCCGAGGCGATGGAGCAGGGCGGACGGCTCGCGGCGAAGGCGAAGGTGACGGACGAGATCCTCGACAAGTGCAAGCCGATCGCCGGCACTCCGCCGACTGCATCGCGGCGATCGAGGAGTACCGCGACGCCGGGCTGCACGCACGTGATGCTCGAGCTCTGGGGCGACCGCCGGCACGAGCAGATCGAGCTCTTCGGCAAGGAGGTGCTGCCCCATTTCCGTTGAGATCGACGCCGACCGGCTCGTCGCGCTCGGCCGTCGACCTCGTGTCGATCCCGAGCCCGACCGGCGACGAGCAGGCGATGGGCGAGCGCGTGCGCGACGAGCTCGCCGGCATGGGGCTTCAGGTGCAGTGGCAGGAGGTCGAGGACGGCCGGCCGAACGTCGTCGGCCTCTGGGAGACAAGGGTGCGGCGGCGGGAAGTCGCTCATGTTCAACGGGCACATGGACACGTCGTACTCGGGGCAGGAGCCGTGGCTCACAGGGATTCGCGGCTTCCAGCCGGAGGGCTTCGTCCAGGACGGCCGCATCTACGGCCTCGGCATCTCGAACATGAAAGGTGCGCTCGCCTGCTACATGGAGGCGGTGCGCGCGCTGCAGGACGCAGGCGTGCGCCTGAAAGGCGACGTGATGATCGCCTGCGTTGTCCGGCGAGATCGAAAAGACACAGTGGCATCCGGACTTCGTCGGGAGCGGAATACCGAGGCTACGCCGCCGGCTCGCGCTTCCTCCCACGCACGGCGGCGTCACCGACATGTGCATTCTCGGCGAGCCGACCGAGCAGAAGATCGTGCTCGGCCACTACGGCGCGATCTGGATGCGGATCTCGACGCAGCGGGCCGTTCATCCACACCGCGTTCAGCGAAGGGCGGCGCAACGAGACGTCGATCGTGCGGATGCGCGACGTGCTCGACGCCGTGCTCGAGTTCGCACCGCGAGTGGAGGAGCGAACCTCGTACGGCGGCAAGCAGGGGATCGTCAACATCGGCGCGATCAACGGCGGCTTCGCCTGGCGCGTTTCCCGCACGCCGCATCGGACCGACCTCTTCGTCGACTTCCGCGTCCCACCGACGATGCCGATGGCGGAGGCACGTGCTGCAGTGGGCGACTTCGTGCGCAGCCTGCGTGAGCGCTTCCTCGACCATGGGATCGAGTCAGGAGGTCTACGTCACGGCGCCCGGATCCGAGATCGCGGAGGATCATCCGCTCGTCGGCGCGATCGACGCAGGCGCACAGCGAGGTCTTCGGCGCGAAACCCGAGCGCGACACGGTGCGCTGGTTCTCGGACGCGTCCGCGCTGACGCGCTACGGGATCGAGAGCGTCAACTACGGCACGTCGAGCGGCCTCCCCGATCCGGTGCTCGGCGAGAACCTCGAGATCGACGGTCTCGTCGAAGATGGCAGAGGTCTACGCTGGTTGCCCAGCGGGTCTGCGGAGCGGCGTGATCGTGCACGACCCTGTGCATCCCCGAAGGCCTGCCGGCATGCCGTCGACGACGGCGCCGCCGACCATCTGACCGGTAGCGCGGTTCCCGATCTGGTGCTCCCGTCCTCGCGTGGCGCGGTCAACCTCGCGCGAGCTTCCGAGGTTGCTCTACGTCTACCCGCGCTCGGGTCGGCGCGAAGGGACCTCGCTCCCCGGCTGGGACGACATCCCCGGTGCGCGCGGCTGCGACGCCGCAGTCGTGCGCCTTCCGCGATCACAGCGCAGAGCTCGCAGCGCTCGAGCGCGGGTCGCAGGACTGAGCGACCAGACGCTCGACGATCAGATCGAGTTCGCGACAAAGGAACCAGATGCCGTTTCCGGTCATCAGCGACGAGTGGCTCGAACTGGCGCGTGACCCGGAGCTACCGACGTTCGAGCGTCGAAGGCCTGACCGCTCTACAAGCGGCTCGCGCTCATCGCAGAGCAAGGCCGCATCGTGAAGGTCTTCTATCCCGTCTTCCCGCCCGACCGGAACGCGCAAGACGTCGTCGACTGGCTGAAAGGAGGTCGCACGTGAAGCTCGTCACGCTACGACGACGACCGCGTTGGCGAGCTGCGTGACGAGACGGTCGTCGAGCTGGACGTTCCGTCGATGCGGGAGTACTTCGAGCGAGCGGCGACGTGCAGCCCCGACGGGTGAATGAGGCCGCGCTCGACGACGTCACGCTGCGCGCGCCGATCATCCCGAAGAAGTTCCTTCACACCGCGGGCAACTTCCGCGAGCACGAGGAGGAGTCGAAGCAGGTCGGCTGGTCGCACGAGATCGCGCCCGTGGATCGTCTTCTTCCAGAACGTCGACGCGATCATCGGCCCCGACGAGCCGATCGTCTATCCCGAGCACCTGACCGAGGAGCTCGACTACGAGCTCGAGCTCGCGGTCGTGATCTCGCAAGTCCGGCAAGTGGTTCGGCCCGGAGGAGGCGGCGGACTACATCGGCGGCTACGTGATCTTCAACGACATCACCGCGCGCGACATCCAGCGGCGCGAGATGCGCTCCGGCGTGTTCTCGTTCTGCAAGGCGATCGACACGTTCTGCCCGCTCGGCCCGTGGATCGTCACGCCCGACGAGATCGGCGACCCGCACGACCTGCGCGATGGAGCTGCGCGTCAACGGCGAGTCGCGGCAGGAGTCGCACTGCGGCAACATGTCCGTGACGATCCCGGAGATCCTGTCGCACTACTCGCGCGCTCGGGTACTCGGCCGGCGACGTCGTCTCGACCGGCACCGTCAGCGGCGTCGCGCGGCTTCAGCGAGGACGCGCGCGTCGCTCTATCTCAAGCCGGGCGACGTGATCGAGGCCGAGATCGAGAAGATCGGCGATCCTGCGCAACCCGGTCGATCTCGTGGCAGGACGCCCACGGCGAGCTGGCGCCGCCGCGCGTCTCGTTGTGAGCTGGCCGCGCGACGACGCCAAGCTCGATCGCGTCCAGGCGCTGATGGCCGAGGAAGGATCTCGACGCGCTCGTCGTCCGCGCGCCCGACAACGTCCTCTATCTCACGAACTTCTGGGGGATGAAGGGCTACGACGCCGCGGTGTTTCCGCGCGAGGGCCCGCCGGTGCTGATCACGATCGAGCCGTCGGCCGCGGACGCGGCGCGACACCGCCTGGACGACCGGGCGTCGTGCTCGTGCCCGGCTACGACCCGGACGATCCGCGTCCGCCGCTCGCGCGCACGCTCGAGGCGGTCCAGGAGGCCGCCAGGCCCTACGAGAAGGTCGGGCCTCGAGCTCTCCTCGGCACCCAGGCCTCCGACCGGATGGTGGGCGAGCCGACGACCTTCACGAAGGCCTGGTTCGACGCCTTCCCGCAGGCCGCCGACGCCGCGCCGCTCCTGGCGCGCGCGCGCGCGTCAAGACGGACGCAGGAGATCCAGCGCATGCGGCTGGCGAACGAGATCGCAGCGGCGGCGATGGAGCACGTGGCCGCCGGAGCTCCGGCCGGGGATGAAGGAGAGCGAGGCCGCCGCCCTCTGGCAGGGCTTCGTGCACGGCGAGGGCACCGGCTGGAAGGGCCGCGTCGAGCTCGCGCTCGGCTTCTCGCTCGTGTGGTCGGGCCCGGGGATCCGGACGTTCACCGCGACCGGACACGGCCCGTGACAGAGCACGAGCCGACGCTGTTCGAGATCTGGGTCTGCGCGGACGGCTACTGGTGCGACCACACGAAGAACGTCTGCCCCGGCGACGCTCGACCCGCCGTCTACGACGAGCTGCTCGGACGTGCTGCTCGACGTCTACGGACAGCGCGATCGACCACTGCCGTCCCGGCGCGAGCCTCGCCGAGCTCGACGTCCTGATCCGCGAGGGCTCGCGGCCGGCCGGCTATCCCGGGCAGCCGTCGCATCCGATCGCGCACGGCGTCGGCGCGCGCGCACACGAGCCGCCCTACGCGCACCAGCGCAGGCGGCTGGGTACGATCGAGGAGGGATGGTGCTCGCGATCGAGCCCGGCGCGTACTGGGAGGCGGAGGCGGGCTACGAGTCGAGGACAACTTCCTCATCACCGCCGACGGTGCCGAGAAACTGTCCGTCCTACCCGGACGACTTTCGATGAGCACCGCAGCGCCACCTACCGGCTCATGCTCAGGCCCCGGCCGGCCGGGAATCGTCGCAGGCGTGTCGCGCTTCCTGTTCGAGCAAGGGGCGAACATCCTCGAGGCGGACCAGTACGCGACCGAGCCCAGGGCGGACGTTCTACATGCGGATGGCCTTCCGTCATGGAAGGCGGCTCGCCCGACGACTTCGAGCGGAGCTTCGTGGCGAAGTCGCCGAGCCGCTTCGGCATGGAGTGGCGGCTTGCCTATGCTCGGACGAGCCGCGGCGCGTCGCTGTGCTGGTCTCGCGTGAGGAGCACTGCCCGCTGGACCATGCTCTGGCGCGCACGGCGGGGAGATTTCGATGCGCAGATCGTCCACGTGATCTCGAACCATCCCGACCACGAGACCGACGTCGCCGCCTTCGGCGTCCCGTACTCGCGCATCCCTCGGGGACGACCCGTCCGCGGCCGAGGATCAGATGGCGGCTGTGTTGGCCGGGAACGTCGAGCTCGCGGTCACTCGCGCGGTACATGCGCATACTTTCCGGCGGCTTCCCGAGCGCGTCGGAGTGCCGTCTCATCAACATTCATCACTCGTTCCTGCCTGCATTTCCGGAGCAGAGCCTTACGCTCGCGCCGCCGGAGCGAGGCGTCGAGATCATCCCGGCGCGACCGCCCATTACGTCACCGAAGGCTCGAGGCGAGGGCCCGATCATCGCGAGCAGGACGTCGCGCGCGTAATCGCATCGCCATTCGACCGAGGAGCTTGGCAGCGATCGGTCGCGACATCGAACGGATCGTCCTTGCACGTTCAGTCGGGTGGCACCGGGACCGCAGTGATCGTCCACGAGTCACCGTTGTCAGTCAGCGGCGACATCGGACTGGCGCGCTCAACGCCGCGCACGCTTTTCGGCAAGGTCGGCTTCTACGACACGACGCTCCGCGACGGCGAGCAGACCGTCGGCGTCGTGCTCAGTCCCGAGGACAAGCTGGAGCTCGCGCGCGGTCTCGACGCACCTCGGGATCGAGCGCATCGAAGCCGGCTTCCCGCGTGTCTCGAAAGACGACTGGCGCGCGGTCGAGCTCATTCGCGACGCCGGCCTGAACGCCGAGGTCTGGGGTTCTCGCGCGCAGTCGAGGCGGACGTCAAGGCTCTCGTCGAGCTCGGTGTCGGTGCGAGCGTGATCGAATCGCCGATCTCCGACCTGAAGCTGGCGCGCTCGGCGTCGATCGCGAGGCGATGCTCGAGCGGATCGTCTACGCGATCTCGTTCGCGGTCGAACAGGGCGTGACGGTCGCCTTCTTCGGCGTGGACGGCACGCGCGCAGATCCCGGTTACTTCGAGACCGTCTACAAGACGGCGATCGAAGCCGGCGCGCAGGAGGCGGTCGTCGTCGACACGATCGGGATCGCCAGCCCGGAAGCGGTCGGCCGACCTCGTCGGCCGGACGAAGGAGTGGCTGGGCGACGGACGTGCCGATCCACTTTCACGGTCACAACGACTTCGGCCTCGCCGACGGCAGCTGCTCTCGCGGCCGTGCGCGCCGGCGCGAGCTGGATCCAGGGCACCGTCAACGGCATGGGCGAGCGTGCCGGGAACGCGAACCTTCCCGAGATCGCGCTGGCGCTGCGGGGGCTCTACGGCGTCGAGACGAACCTGCCGCCTCGACCGAGCCCGCGCCTTCTCCGAGCAGCTGCGCGAAGTCTCGGGCTACGAGCTCGAGCCGTTCAAGCCGTCTGGTCGGCGACAACCTGTTCCGCCGCGAGTCGGGTGCGGTCGCCAGCCAGTTCCACGATCCGCCGGCGATCGAGCCGTACTCCTCCGAGCTCGTCGCCGCGGAGCGGAGCATCGTCCTCGGCAAGAAGAGCGGGATCGATTCGATCCGCATCAAGGCGGAGGAGCTGGGGTCTCGACCTGCTCCGAAGACGCGACAGCGTGATCTGCTCGCACGCGTCAAGGAGCTCGGGACAACGAAGCGCGGGCTCGTCACGGACGACGAGTTCCGCGAGCTCGCGCGTGGCTGAGCACGACGCTGTCCTCGTCGGCAGCGGCATCAACTCGCTTGCCTGCGCGCGCATTCCTGGCGCGCGCCGGCTGGCGCGTGGCCGTCCTCGAACGCGAGTCGGAGCTCGGCGGCGCTGTGCGAACGGCCGAGCTCACCGAGCCGGGCTTCCACCACGACGTGTTCAGCGCGTGGCATCCGCTCTGGGTCGGCGGCCCGGCACATGCGGAGCTCGGCGCGCGCTCTCGCCGAACGCGGCCTCGAGTACCTGAACACCGAGCACCCGACCGGCACGCTGTTCCCGGACGGCACGAGCGCCTTCCTGACCACGAACACCGACGGAAACGCCGCGGAGCTCGACCGTCACGCCGCAGGCGACGGCGAGCGCTGGCGAGAGACGATCGCCGCCGTCGCTGCACAGGCGGAGCTCGTCTTCGGCGTGCTCGGCACCGAGCTCTGGTCGTCGCGCCGGCCTGAGCCTCGGCGCCAAGGCCTACCGGCGACTCGGACGCCGACGGTCTCGCGGAGTTCGGCGCCGAGGTCGTGCAGAGCAGCCGGGACTGGCTGACGACGACGTTCCGCTCCGAGGGTGCGCACGGGCTGCTCGCGCCGTGGGTGCTCCACACCGGACTCGGGCCGGATGCAGCCGCGTCCGGGATTCATGACCCGGGTGATCGCGTTCGCGATCGAAGCCGGCGGCATGCCGGTTCCCGCGCGGCGGTGGCGCGCGCCTCGTCGACGCGCTCGTGCGGCTGATTCGAGGATCACGGCGGCGCTGTGCCAGACCGGCCAGGACGTCGAGCGCGTTCGTCGTCATCCGGCGGCCGCGCGACCGGCGTGCGGCTGACGGCGGCGACGCCGTCGACGCCGGAGCGTGCCGTCATCTGCAACGTGACGCCGACGCAGCTCTACGGGCGCCTGCTCGATCCCGGCGACGTGTCCGGCCGAGATCGCCGAAGCCGGCAAGCGTTTCCGTTTCGGCCGCTGCGAGATGCAGATTCACTTCGCCCTGTCGGAGCCGCCGCGCTGGGAGGGTGACGAACGTCTCGGCAAGCACCGCGATCGTTCATCTCACGCCCGGGCTCGACGGGGTCTCGCGAGCCGTCAATGAGGCAGAGCGTGGTCTGCTGCCCGCCGAGGCGACGGTCGTCGTCGGACAGCCGCTTGCGGTCGACGACTCGCGCGCTCCCGCGGGCGAAGGGCATCCTCTGGATCCAGCTGCAGGAACTGCCGTGGCAGGTGAAGGCGACGCGGCCGGCGAGCTCGACGTCGGGAACGGCACGTGGAACGAGTCTCTGCGCGAGCGCTACGCCGACAGGATCCAGGCGCGGATTGCGCGCACACATTCCGAACCTCGAGTCCTCGATCCTGCATCGAGTCGTGCTGTCGCCGGCGGATCTCCAAGAGGCAAACATCAATCTCGAGCGGGGCGACCCGTACTCCGGTTCGCTGGCGCTCGACCAGAACTTCCTCTGGCGGCCGTTCGCGCGCCAACCTGGGCACCGCACGCCGGTCGACCGCGTCTTCCAGATCGGCGCGAGCACGTGGCCGGGTCCGGGGCTCGGCGCAGGCTCCGGGCACGCTCGTCGCGAAGGCGCTTGCTGCAGCCGCCTGGCGGCGCAGCGGCTCGTCGGGCGGCTCAGCTCGTTCCTGCGGCCTCGGACAGGCAATAGAATCGCCTGCATGCGGCCACCTTTCTCGATCTCGCAGATCACGACGCTGGCATCGACGTTCGCGGCGGACGTCCGCGCCTACGCCGCCGCGCGGCGTCGACGGGATCGGCGTCTGGGAGATCAAGCTTCCGGAAGGCGGCGACGACGGAGGCGCTCGAGCAGCTCGAGGCGAGCGGGCTCGAGAGCGGCTGCGCGATTCCAGCGCGGTGCCGTCGATCCTGCCGCTGCCGCTGATGGAAGGTCCGACGGAGCCGCGCGCAGCGGATCGACGCGATCTGCGCATCGGTGCACCGGCTCGCGCCGATTCGAGCCGAGCTCGGCGTCGTGTGCCTGACGGGACCGGGCGACGATCGCGACACCGTCGTCGAGGGCCTGCGCACGATCGGAGACGAAGCGGCGCGTGCGGGCGTGCGCGTCGGGCTCGAGCCGATCAACCGCGTCGGTGGGGAGGACTGGACGATGCATCTCGTCCGCTTCAGGAGGCGGCGGAGCTTCTCGACGACGCCGACCGGCCGGCGCTCGGCATCCAGTTCGACAGCTGGCACGTGTGGAACACGCCAGAAGTCGTCGAGGAGATCGAGACGTCATGCTGACCGCTTCGTCGGCGTTCACATCGCCGACTGGAGCGCGAGCCGACGCGCGGCTGGTGCGGATCGGGTGCTGCCCGGCGACGGCGTCGCGGACCTCCCGCGACTCCTCGGCACGCTCGAACGTGCGGGGTGGGACAGGTTACTACGACCTGGAGATCTTCTCGGACAACGGGACGTTTGGGAACGCGTTGGCCCGGCTCGCTGTGGGACGTGCCCGACGGAGGAGCTGGCACGTCGGGGAAGGAGGCGTTCGAGCGCGCGTGGGCGGCACGAAACCGGACGCCGCTTGACCAGGTATCGCCCGGTGCCGTGTAATCGACCAATGAGGACGACCCCAAGAGGAGGCACTAGATGAGAGTTCGAGGAAGGTGGGCGTTCGCCGCTGTTGCGACTGCTGGCGCTCGTCGTGATCGGGAGCGCGCTTGGCGGCGACGGCGGGGCACCAGACCGCAAGCAGGCGAAGGCGCCGATCATCATCGGTTGGGCGTTCGACAGCACAGGGCGCCATGGCGCCGTTCGACACTCCGGCGCTTGGCCGCGGCACAGCTGCGCGTCGCAAAGGTCAACGCGAAGGGCGGAGTCGGCGGCCGGAAGCTGCGAGATCCGGACGTGCGATACGCAGGGGAACAACCCTGCAATTGCGAAGGCGTGCGCGTCTGCGTCTGCTCGGACGAGAAGGCCGAACGTCATCTTCACGACCTGCGACGTCGACTTCGCCGCGCCGGTCGTCAGGGCGGCGATCGACCGCGGTGTCCTTGCAATCGCGCCATGCATCGGCACCGACCAGATGGGACCGAAGCGGTTCGGCCCGAAGGGCGACCTGGCGTTCAGCTTCGGCAACGTCGCGCAGGACGAAGGGTCGGCGATGGCCCAGTACGCGCTGGAGCAGGGGCTGGAAGACGGCGGCACTCGCGACCGACACGGTCATCGTCTACTTCAAGAACGTCGTTCAGGCGTTCGAGGTCGCGGTTCAAGCAGCTCGGCGGCAAGATCGTCGCGAAGGAGACGTACCAATCGCTCGGCGGCAACAACGTGCAGAACGCCGTCAGCCGTCTCAACAACGTCAAGGCCGACGTGATCGTCACGTCGACAGCGGCGCGTTCGGCGCTCTGTCGACGTTCATCGACGGGCCTGCGCACGCTCGGGAACAACACGCCGATCCTGAACTCGTGGGCTGGTGACGGCACGTACTGGCTGCCGACGAATCCCGAAGGTGACGAACTACTGGTTCGTCACCGTTCGCGTCGTCCTTCGGCGACGACCCGAGCCCGGCGGTCAACGCGCTGGCGAAGAAGGTCAAGGCGGGAACCGGCGGCTTCATCACAGGCCCGCGCCGGCGATCGACGGCGCTCGTCACGGCGATCAAGCGCGCGCGACGGCTCGACCGAGGGCATCGCTGCTCGCGAAGGTGATGGAGAAGTTCAGGAACGTGCCGACGATCTCGGGCAACGTCAGCTTCTCGCGCGACGCTGCACACGGTGTTCGGCCGCCGGTACCGCGTCATCGGGATCCAGGACAACGTGCCGAAGGTCGTCGGCACGATCGTCGCCAGGTCGTTCCGAAGATCTAAGGCGTCGCTTGGCCGACGAGCGAACGCCGGACGAAACGACGAGGAGGCCGGGGACACACTCCGGGCCTCCTCCGTGTCGCGGTCATTCGAGGGCGTGCACGCCCTCCGCGACGTCACGCTCGAGCTGCGGCCGGGCGCGAGGTCGTCGGGCTGATCGGCCCGAACGGGGCGGGCAAGTCGACGCTCGTGAACGTGCTCAGCGGGCTTCGACCGCCCGACGCGCGGCACGGTCGAGCTCGAAGGGCCGTGACGTCACGCGCTGGAGCCCGCAGCCGGCGCGGGCGGCAGGGCTGCGCCAGCACGTTCCAGCACAGCCGCTGCCTTCCGCTCGCTGTCCGTGCGCGAGAACGTCGAGGTTGCGGCGCTCGGCGTCAGGCGCGGCCGCGCGCGAGGCACGGCAGGCGGGTCGGAGCTGCTCGAGACGCTCGGGCTCACCGCGCATGCGGACGCTCGCCAGCCGGCACGCTCGCGCAGGGCGACGAGCGGCGACTCGGCGTCGCACGCGCGCTCGCGACCAGAGCCGCGCTTCGTCCTGCTCGACGAGCCGGCGGCCGGGCTGCCCGAGGCCGAGGTGCCCGAGCTTCGCCGACGCGGTCGCTGCGGCGGTTCGCGACGACCACGACGCGGGCGTGCTGCTGATCGACCACAACATGGCGCTGATCATGGAGATCTGCGACCGCATCTACGTGCTCGACCAGGGACGCGGCGCTCGCCGAAGGGACGCCGCGAGGAGATTCGCGCCAATCTCGACGTCGCCGCCGCCTACCTGGGCGAGAGCGCCGTGCACGAGGACGAACGATGATGAGCGCCCGCGCTCGCCGTCGAGGCTCCGAGGTTCGGCATGGTGCCGTGACGGTGGTGCGCGGTCTCTCCTTCGAGGTCGGCCAGGGCGAGATCGTCGGGCTGATCGGGCCCGAACGGGGCGGGCAAGTCGTCGACGCTGCACGCCATCATGGGTGCGGTCCGTGCCTGCCGCCGGCGACGTGCGTGTCAACGGGAGTCACAGTGGCCGGCCAAGCGGCCCGGAGGCGGTCGCGCGCCGCGGCGTCGCGCTCGTGCCGGAAGGGCAGGCGCATCTTCGCCGAGCTGACGGTCGAGGAGAACCTCGTGCTCGGGCTGGCCGGCCGGCGCAGGCGAGACGGCGTCGCCGAAGACATCGAGACGGGTCTACGACCTCTTCCCGTCGTCGAGGAAGCACCGGCGCAGAAAGGCCGGGACGCTCTCGGGCGGTCAACAGCAGCAGCTCGCGATCGCGCGGGCGCTGGTCGCGGATCCAGAGTGTCCTGCTCCTCGACGAGCCCTCGCTCGGCCTCGCGCCGCGCGTGGTCGACCTCGGTCTTCGAGGCGCTCGCCGCGATCCGCGAACGCGGCCTCGCGATTCTGCTCGTCGAGCAGCGCGCACAACGGACGGTCGCGTTCGCAGACCGGTCGCATGTCTTGTCGAAGGGGCGAGCTGCGTCTGACCCTCGGCCCGAGTCGGAGCCGGAGACACCGACGCGGCTGGTGAGCGCCTACCTCGGCATGACGCGTCGCCGTGCTCGGCATCGACTGGCAGACGCTCGCCGACGCGGTCGGCCTCGGCGCGATCTACGCGCTCATGGCTGTCGGCATCGGTCTTCGTCTTCGGCGTCCTGCGTCTCGTCAACTTCGCCTACGGACAGCTCGTGATGGCCGGCGCGTACGCAGCTCGCCTTCGCCTCCGAACGCGGCTGGCCCGTCTCGGTCGGCATCGTCCTCTGCTTCGCGGTCGTTCTCGTGCTCTCGCTGCTCGATGGACCGGATCGTCTTCCGGCCGCTGCGCGGGCAATCGCCTGCCGTGATGCTCGTCGCGACGTTCGCAGTCGCGTTCCTCTTGCAGAGCATCGCGTTGCTCGTGGTTCGGTCCGCTCGGAAAGATCTGCGGCGTCACTCGCGACGTTGAACCAGCCGGTGACGATCTCCGGCGTCGACATCCGCAAGATCGCGATCGTCGCGACGGTGCTGGCAGCCGCGTGCCTGCTGGCCCTCGTCCTGCTGCTCGGTCGCACCCGCGTCGGGCTGCACATGCGTGCTGCGCGCAATGGACTTCCGTACGGCCGAGCTGCTCGGCGTGCGGGCGGGACGCGTGATCGGTGCCGCCGTGCTGATCTCGGGCTTGCTCGCGGCGGTCGTCGCGGTGATGCTCACCGGTGCAGAATCCGCTCGTCACGCCTGACTTCGCGCTGCGCGACACGATCCTCGTTCTCGCGGGTGTCGTGCTCGGCGGCATGAACCGGCCTCGTGCCCGCGACGCTCGGCGGCTTCTCGATCGGATTTCGCGTCGGGCTCCTCGGCGGCGCGCTGCCGACGGACCAGAGCCAGTACCTGCCCTCGTTCCTGTTCGCGGCGGTCGATACTCGTGCTTCTGATCCGGCCGGGCGGTCTCTTCACGCGCGAGGGCCAGCGGGCGGTCGGAGCGCGGTATGAGGCGCGTGCAGGCTCAGCCGTGCAGCTGCTTCGCGCCGCTCGCGCTCGTCGCGCGTCGCTGCGCCTCGTCGGGACGCTCGTCTGCGACCTCGACCGAGACGTACGTGATCAACGCGCTCGTGAATGTCGCGATCGTCGTCGCGCTCTACGTCTTCATCGGCAACTCGGGCGTGGTCTCTGTTCGGACACATCAGCTTCGTCGCCGTCGGCGCATGGGCGGCGGGCGTTCTCTCGATGCCGGTGCGAGGAGAAGCCGGCGATCATGCCGAACCTCGTCGGTCTCCTCGGCGACCACACCGTGGGCAACGTCTGGTCGCTCGCGCTCGCCGCAGCCGACCGTCGGAGCTGCCTACGCGCCTCGTCGCCGGTCTCCCGCTCATGCGCCTCTCCGGGCTCGCCGCAGGAATCGCGACCTTCGGCGTGCTCGAGATCACGCACAACGTCCTCCGCTACTGGGAGAAGATCGAGCCAGGGCTCAACACATTCTCCGCGGTTCCCGAGACCACCGGGTCTGATGCAGGCCTCGCCTCGGAGCCGGGCTCGCCGTAGTCGTCGCCTTCGCCTACAAGCGCAGCCGGTTCGGCAGGCTGCTCAGCGCGACGCGCGAAGACGCGGCCGCGGCTCGAGCAGTCGGCGTGTCCGGTCTACCGCCAGCGGCTCGATCGCCTTCGTGCTCTCCGGCGCGATCGCGGGGCTTTGCGGGCGGCCTCTACGTCCACCTGCTCCCGGTGAACACCGAGTCCGTGTATCTCGACCTCACCTTCATCACGCTCGCGATGCTCGTGATCGGCGGCGCGACCAGCCTCTGGGGCGCAGTTGTCGGAGCCCTCGCCGTCAGCGCGGTCGACTCGTTCCTCGCCGAGGCCGAGAGCGGCATCCATCGTGTTCGGTCGGTCGCTCGACCGTGCCCGGCGGGCACGCGCATCGTGGTCAGCAATACGTAACTGAACGGCATAC